>Ga0315906_10000312_pt1 | contig 80959 bp, 70 predicted proteins | sample LakEriMetagenome_4_FD_203526 | JGI IMG/M metagenome (GOLD analysis project Ga0315906, IMG submission 203526) | Freshwater fungal communities from buoy surface, Lake Erie, Ohio, United States - Buoy 2 MA122 | ecosystem: Environmental > Aquatic > Freshwater > Lake > Lake biofilm | place: USA... | reverse complement strand
AAACGATAAACGATAACCCTTTTAATTTAAATAAATAAGTAAATGGCAACTCCAGTTTTAAACAATGGTATATTTCTACGAGATACCAATTATGCGGCTAGTTCGCACGTAGATTCATATCACCTGGTTAACATGCTGAAGAATGCGGAGCCGATGGACCTTGGACCAGTTGACCTTTGGGCAATGGCACAAAAGGTTGAGATGCCGCTTTATCAGATGTCTTCCTTTGGTGGTAAGAACGTAATTAATGTAGACAATGCACGTGGTGAATACAAGTGGCAGACTCCTGTTGTACAGGATCTTCCTTACATTGTAGATTCACAAGCTACGGGTATTGTTGGTCTTGATGGTACTACCTTCCAGATCAAATTGTCACGCAGAGAATTTGGTCATGGTGATATCATCACTTATGACAAGTACAATGGCTTTGAAATGTACGTTACCGCAGATGATATTCTTCCTCTCGGTGATGGTTTCTTGTACACTGTACAACTCGTAAACAATGATACTGGTAACGGTATTGATTCTGATCAGTATCTTGTATCTGGTACCAAGATCTTCCGTAAAGGTTCTGCTCGTGGTGAATACGGAGAAAGATTCTCTGATATCATCACAGCTACTGGCTTCCGTGAATTCTACAACTTTGTAGGTGGTGCTGAAGCACACGTACATTACTCTATTTCTAGCCGTGCTGATCTTATGATCAAAGGTGGTATGAATGCAGATGGTACTGTACCTGTAACTGAAATCTGGCGTAACTTTGATAAGAACATTGATCCTGCTGTAGCTAACTTGGATACTATGGTTAGCCGTATGGGTAAGGATTATGTTAAACGTGCAATGAATAATGGTTCATTGTCTCGTACTTTCTTGACTACAATGGAAGCAGCACACCTTACTAAGGTTGCTAATGACATTGAAACCTACTTGATGTGGGGACAAGGAGGTAGAGTACGTCAGGATGGTCCAGATGATATCCGTCTGTCTGTCGGTCTCTGGAAGCAGCTTGATAACTCATTCAAGCGTGTATACAACAAGTCAGGCTTTAGCTTGGATTTGTTCCGTTCTGAAATCTACAACTTCTATGCTGGTAAGGTTGAATTCAAGGGTCCAGATCCTAAGCGTCAACTGATTGTACAAACCGGTATGGGTGGTATGAGAATGGTAAATGAAGCAATCCGTAGAGAGGCTGTATCTTCAGGTCTTGTTATCCAAGCTGCATCTGATGCAGGTATTGGTGCAATTTCTGGTCAGAGCATGGACTTGAACTTTGGATTTGCATTCACATCATATGTGATTCCATTCTTGGCAAATGTTAAGTTCGTATTGAACCCAGCATTTGACAACTTGCATACAAATGACATTGAAAACCCAATCATTGATGGTTTCCCATTGTCATCTTATAGCTTCATCATCTTCGATATTACTGATAATACTAATGATAACATCTTCTTGTTGAAGTTGTCTTGGGATAATCAATTGAAGTGGTGGTATCAAAACGGTACTATGGACTACATGGGTCGTACCCAAGGCTTCCAGTCTTCTGGTCAGTTCAATGGTTACCGTGTATTCATGACACAAACAATGCCTGCAATCTGGGTTAAAGACCCAACCAAGGTGTTGAAGATTGTTATGAGAAACCCTGTTACAGGAGGTTCATTCTAATAATTGATAATAAAGGGGGAGGGAAACCTCCCCTTTTATATAAAAATATAAGAAATGGGAATCTATAATAAACCTAAGAAAAAAGTATGGCAAAATCTTGGACAGGACATTGCTAAGTTTGGACCACTGAGTGGTACAACTGCTCCTGATTTTGCTCCTGCTGCACCAGGTGTTGTATATGTAAATACTGATGCATTAGTTATTTATATTTCAATCGGTACTTCTTCTCCATCTGATTGGATTCAGATTTGGGCAGACTAAAAAATATTTAAAAGGGGGAGGATAATTACTCCCCTTTTTATACTTTTATCATAAATTTATTAAACCAACAAAAATGAGTTTTACATTAATTGAACAGAACCCTGCTATTAAGAAGGGACCCATTGCTATTAAACCATACTTTAATAGTAATGTACAGAACATGGGATTAGAAAAGTATGGACTGGCATTATATGATGGTGTACATCATGAAGAACAATTAGCTTGTGTTGAATTAAACGGTATCAGTAGATATCTTACAGGATTGAATGAATTTGCACCAGATGTAAAATTGCTACCAGATCCTGAGCAACGTGAGGCTAAGATTAAAGAGATTAGAAGTACGGTTTGTCAGCTTGAAAAAGAACTTGCTGCAAACGTTATTAATCCTGATGATCCAGAATTTTGGAATAAGGTTAAATTACTTAGACCTGATAATCATGAGTTCTGGAGTAAGATAACACTTCGTTGTGGTAACGAACCATTGTTTTTAGATCCAGCAAAGGATCCATATGATTTGATTAAATTATATGCTATTCAGGCTGGTGGCTTTTCTATAATTGCTAAAAGCTATGAAGAGGCTAGAACAAGACAAAAACCACCGAAGTTTTACCTAGACAAGTATGAAGATACTGTGTCTACTAAAACAGAAAGTAAAAAGCTTCGTAACAAAGCACTTGCTGAGTTGCAGAAGTTGTTTGATAAGAATACAAATAAACTACTTTACATTGCTAAGGTAGTTGATGTAAGTAGTGTTCAATACAAGAAGTCTACACCAACAGATGTATTGTATGATAACATGGATACATTTATTAATGGCCAGGGTACTGAGAAAAATGCAAACAGAGCAGCACAAATGTTCTTGGATGCAGTTAATCAGGACATGGAATCATTAAAACTGAGATCTATTGTTAAAGATGCTACTTACTATAAGTTAATTGCTACTAAAGCTGACGGATTTATCTATGAAGTCTCCTCTGGTGCTATGATGGGTAGAACCCCCTCAGAAGTTGTTGAATACCTCAAGAATCCTCTAAATGAAGAAATTCTTGTGAATTTGACAAAAAAAGTTGAGAAGTATTGGAATCAATAAGTATATTAATAATATAAATATTTGTAACATGAAAAAAATGTCTAAAAAGAAAATGATGACCGGCGGCATGGCAAATACAAATGCTAAAGCCGTGGCATCTAAAGTAGCTACTGGTAGATCTGGTGGCGGTAATACTGCTGCCACAGCACAAAAAGCTGCTACTGGCAAATCATCCGGTGGTGTAAATACTCCTCCTTCATCTGCTATTCCTGCTGCAATGTATGGCGGTAAGATGAAAATGGGAGGCAAGATGTCCTACGGTGGCATGAAGAAAATGGGTAAAAAGAAGTAAGATGAATAAGCTACTTAACCCAGAGGAACAGAAGAAAATGGTTTCTTACGGTAAACCTCAAGGAAAGAATAACAAGTCCCCCTATAAAAACGGGGGACCTGTTAAAACCTTAAAAAAATGTGCCTGTGGCTGCTAAGAAACAAATGATTAAACGGAAAGATGGATCCTATAGTCAGAGAGGACTATGGGATAATATCCGTGCAAATGCTGGTTCTGGTAAGAAGCCTACTAAGGCTATGCTTGAACAGGAAAAAAAGATTAAAGCTAAATCTAAAAAAACCAAATAGTTATGCCAAGTATTAGAATGTCTGCTGAAGATAAAAGACGTGAGCAGCAATGGAAAATTGAGTCTGCCATGAGAACTATTAATGAATATAATAATATCATGAAGGACAAAGGTTTGATTAATCAGGTTAAGAAAGCTACTGAACAGCAACTTAAAATGCTGGGTGGATCAGTAGCTAAAAAAACTAAAAAGTAATGGCAAAGTCACCTGCATGGCAAAAGAAATCTGGTAAGTCACCAAGTGGTGGACTTAATGAAAAGGGAAGAAAGTCTTATGAAAGACAGAATCCTGGCTCAGATTTAAAGGCTCCTCAACCTGAAGGTGGACCTAGAAAGAAATCATTTTGTGCTAGAATGTCTGGTATGAAAAAGAAACTAACCTCTAGCAAAACTGCTAATGACCCTAATAGTAGGATCAATAAGGCATTACGTAAATGGAAATGTTAAATCAATTACTATAATGGCAAAAAATTCAAAAAAACAAGCAGCTATTGCAATGTCAATGAAAGCTGCAGGTAAGAAACCTAAAATGGCTAAAGGTGGTTCTTTTCCAGATCTTACCGGTGATGGTAAACTAACTCAGGCTGATGTTCTAAAGGGACGCGGTGTATTTAAAAAAGGTGGAACAATTAAAAAGAAAAAATAATGGGATTCTTTAGAAAAATGAGAAAAGCTAATGCACTAATTGATACCGCAAAGAACGCAATGGATGCTATTGGGGGATCTGGTGCAGGACTTGGTATAGGTGCACTAATGGGCATTCCTATGAAAAAAGGAGGAACTACTGGTAAAAAGAAACCATCTTCTGGATTAACAGAGAAACAAAAATCATCTGTTGCAAAAAAAGCATCGGCTGGTAAGGACATTGGTAAAAAGGGTAAATCTTTTGCCGATGTTGCTGCCAAGGCAGGTGGTGGAGAAAAAGGAAAAAAAATTGCAGCTGCAGCAATGTGGAAAAACATTAAGCGTAAAGGATGAACAATACAACTCTACAATTAAAAATTAAACAGCGACTTAATAAGTTAGCTAGTAATGATTATGACAACATTGAATGTTGGCAGATTGTAGAGGCGTTTAATAAGGCACAGATTCAATGGGTTAGAAGACAGATTATTGGTCTTAATGTTGAAAGACAGGGTGATGAACAAACTACCCGTAAGATTGATGATCTTCAGATTCTATTAAAAGAAACTCCAATACTAGTACTACAAAAGAATCTATATGCTGAATCATATCCATTACCAGATGACTACTTGCAGTTTAAAAGAATTAGTGCTGGTGCTAAAAAAGATTGCTGTAAAGATCCTATGGATCTTGCCGTTATTTTTATAGCCGAGGAACAAAATGTTCCAATTCTTTTACAGGATACTCTAAAGAAACCAAGTTTTGAATGGGGAGAAACCTTCTGCACAATTGTTTCAAATAGAGTCAGGATCTACAATAACAATGAGTTCGATATTCATGATCCGCATTTAATGTATTATCGTGAACCAAGAAAACTTCAGATTCTAGATTGTGTAGATCCATATACACTAACTGCTTCTCCCATAGATGTAGAATGTGAATTTCAGGATAATATCACAGAAATATTAATAGACGACACTGTTAAAATCTTAGCTGGAGATATTGAGTCTATGAATCAGTACAGCATAGCAAATAATTCATCAGAATCAAATACATAAGAAAATGGCCGAAACACCATCTAGAAATTTATTATCTCGTAAACCAGCAGAATCCGCACCAGCTAGTGCTTCTAGTAAAGCAGCAGGTATACCAACCCCGATATCAATAGACCATAATCCATTGATCTCTACTGAATGTATTGATTATTTGAATTATAGAGTACAGCAAGAAGAATATTCTTCTAGAATTTATCTTGCAATGTCCATGTGGCTAGATAACAATGGTTATGTTAATGCTGCTAAACTTTGGAAGAATTACTCTACTGAAGAACTTGCACATGCTGATTGGTCAAGAACATATCTATTGTCAATGGGTGTACAACCATCTACACCTATGCTTAATGCACCTAACCAAAATTTTTCTGGCTTACCTGAAATTATTAAAACCTCATTTGATCATGAATTAACCATCTCTATGCAAATCAAAGATTTAGCTAGTGATGCTATGAAAAAAGGTGATCATATGCTGTATGAACTTGCACTTAAGTTTTTGAAGGAGCAAGTTGAAGAACATAATAAAATGCAAAACTGGAAAGATCAGTTAAAAGCATTTGGAGAAGACAAGATTGCCATGAGGCTTCTTGACCATGAGATGAAAGATTATCTCTAATTATTTGGAACTTTATGTAGGATTTCCTATATTGAGTATATATTTATTAACTTAAATTTTTTGTATAAAAATGGCTTATTTTAATCACGCTTTTCAAAAAGCATTTGTTGGAACAAGTGCTTTTACCTCACTTGATGAGGGCGTACTTGGCACTGCCAATAACGTTCTTCAGACTGGTGAATTTGCATTTGTAGATCCTAAGACTTGGGAAGTACAACCAATTGTTCCTGGTACTATTGCTTGTCCTTTGGTTCTTGCTGCTGGTTCTTTGTATCAGAATGACAAGATTGGTCCTTTTCACGGAGGTTACCAAGAGTCAAACAAGTCAAAGACTATTAATCCAAAGTATATTACTCGATTCTACCGTGTTGATCCTTGTGATCCTCAAAATTCACAAGTTACTGTTGGTTTGAATCAGATTAATTTTGAAGATCCTGGTAGCTGCGAAAAAGTATTCTACTGTGGGGAAACATACTACTTGCGTCTAGATGTTAAAGGTTCACCTGTACTTCGTACTTTGAGTCGTAATACATACTACACTGCTGATGCTTATACTGGTTGCTGCCCTGAGGATGCTATTGCACCAGTTGCAGTTAATCCATTGATTGTATATGCTAACTGGGCATATAACTTGGTTAACAGTCCTTTGATTTCACCTTTTGTAAATGTTCAAATTACTTATTCTACTGACGCTGGTGCAACTTGGGAACAACTTGCTCCAAGTGCTGCATATGTAGATAATGGCGAATCTGTACCAGCTGGTGCTACAACTAGCTTGGAAGATTTGATTCCATATATTCAAGGTACTACAGCATGGCCTGCAAATGCGGTTCCTGCTGATACTTTGGCAGGCTTGATTATCAACGGTGGTTATATTGATACTCGTTTTGGAGATTGTACTTTCTATCCTAATGATTCAGTATTGGCATATATTGAACCAGTTAAGATTTATGCTTCTGAAGTAGATTACAATGGTGATCCTTGCACATTTACAGGTCTGTGTTCTACACAAGTATGTTTGCCTGTACAAGGTGCTGGTTTTGGTGAAACTGTTATTCGTGATGTAATTCAATCCGAAATGTACAGTCAGAACTACTTCTATACTGGTATGGATCTTCGTATCCGTGAGATTACTCAAGGATATGATGTAAATAGTGCAATTGACAGATCAGGACAATACTATCGTTACTACATCCAGCACAGCGTTCCACGTTTCAATAATCCAACTGGTACATTTGATAATGATCAATACTTGCTTGAGATTATTACAGATGCTGCTGATGGTGTTCAAACTGACTTTGAAACATTTGTAGAGACTTGGATTGAAAATGCACAGGGTGTTAACTGTGTTCAACTTGAAACTGTAGGTTGTTTTGGAGTTGGAGAAGCTTGTACTGCTGTTACTGCTGTTTCAGCACCATAATCTAATCAAATAGTAAAAAGGGGAGAGGGAGCTATAAACTCTCCTCTCCTTTTTTATTTTTATAAATACAACTATTTCTATAATGGAAAAACATCAATTAGCTTTAGATATACCGGATACACTGACCAAGTGTATTTTTCGTGTAGTAGATGCAAGTATCTATAGTGACATGGCACCTATAGACTGCACCAAAATTGAAATTACTCCTCCTGGTTTTACTACCTCTTACTCTATAGAGAATCTGGAAACTGGTTTTTTGGAAAACATAAGTGCTTGTGACTTAGGACTTCAGACAGCTAATTGTGGGAATTACTATAATGAATTTGCTGATGGTGTCTACATTGTTAAGTATAGTGTTAATCCAAACGATATTGTTAATGTAGAGTATAATCATTTACGTACAACTGTTGCTTTGAATAAAATAAATGATTTACTTTGTTGCTTAGATATACAGGACTGTGATCCTCAAGCTCCACTAAAGGAGAAACTTAAGGAAATACAGTTACTTACAACTATGTTAAAAGCAGCTAAGGCAAAAGTTGAATATTGTCATTCTCCTAGGTTAGGTATGGATATTTATAATTATGTTGTTAAGAGATTAGACAAACTGGCCTGCAGTTGTGGCTGTGATTCATGTAACTAATTAAAAACCAATATATTATGGCAAAATGTCAAAACTGCGGAGCAACTATGAGTTGCGGATGTCAAAAAAGAACTTCAGCTGATGGTAAAGTAGGATGCACAAAGTGTATTACTAATCCAGCACAACCTGCAAAACCAGAGCCAGCAAAAACTAGATACACGAATCTAAAAGATTCAATAGATCCTTTTGCTCCAATTATTAATAGTGCCAATCTAAAATAAACTAATATGGCTCGCCCCGTACTAGAAAAAGTAGTGTATGTCGTCACAAAAAATCCAGGCGGCTTATATAAATCTGAAAATGAGGGAGCTACATTTACTCAAGTAACCTCAGATATACTTACAGGAGAAATTCAAGATATTGCTATCAGCGATAGAAAAAACTCTGATATTGTAGTATCATATGGAAATGGCTTATCAACAAGTGTATACAGGTCATCTGATGGCGGTTCTACATTTATTGCTGGGCAAAATACTTTTGGTAAGGAGGTAAAATATGTAAATAGTTTTGGATTTGTTTTTGGCGGCCCTAAAACAATTACGGGATCAGGTGCTAGAATCGGTATATCATTGAATAATGGTGGCACCATTAGCGCTACAGTTGATGTAACACCGGTTTTTAATTATCCAGGGGCAGTCTACAATAATATAACGATTACTGGTTTCGATTTTCCTAATATTGTTGGTGGTTATATTACAATTGCTGGCGATCAAAATAATTCATCAGCCGATCAAATTTTAACAAGAACATTTGATAGGGGATTAACATTTCCTGATGCTTTAATACTTCCTGGTAATATGGGAATCATTAGAGATGTATGGGTAAGTCCTGATAGAAACATTGTTTTTGCAATTGGAGAACCAGATACGCTTAGAGGAGCATTATATAGTGTAAATCCTTCATTAACAGAAGCTCCCGTAAAAGTATTAGATGGAATAACTATCGGCAGTATAACAAATGACCTTGCTGTAAAATTTGTATCTGTCCCTCAAATATATGATGATCCCAACCCTCCTCAAAACGTTAATCCACAGGCAGGATCTATTGCCTCAAGATCTCGTGTATATTTTTTAGATAGTGGAGGAAAATTATATTATTCCTCAGATTATGGATTTACATGGACGTTTAAATCAACAGTGCCGTGTCAACCTGTTGATATGATTGTTCTATCTGAAAATATAATAATTATATTATCTAAATCACCAATAGGCGTCTATAAATCGGTTGATGGAGGAACAACATTTATATTCAATCCTCAACCAGCATGGATTTCTCCAGTAGGAATAACTAGTGCATCAATAGCTACATGTGAAGATTGTCCTGAACAGTATGAGGGAATCTACGGTAACCTACCAATAAGGTGTATCAAAAATTCCTTTACAGGACCATTGTGCAAATCGCCATATCAGTATTCAACTGTTTTTGAAGCATGTGCTAAACCATCTACAATTGTACCTACAAATCTTGTACTTAGTCTTGATTATTCTGGTAGTATTGGTTCACAAGAAAGACTATTGTATAGACAATATCTAAAACTGCTTCTAACAAAATTAGAAGATAGGCTTTTAGATGGTAGTATGAAAATTGCAGTTATTGGATGGTCAGATAAAGCTTGTATACAACAACCTTTTACTTCAGATATAGATATATTACGTGAAGTAATTGATACTAATCCTCCTGGGGAATGTTTTGCAAGTTTGACAAATCATACACCTGGAATGTGTGAAGGAATAAGGCTCCTCTATGAGGAATCTGTTGCTAGACCGGATGCTGAAAATGTGCTTATTTTATTTAGCGATGGTGCACATAGTGGTCCTCGTAATCCACCCTATCCTCCTGGTTCTTCTGTTGAATCTTGTGACCTTTCTGATATAGGTTTACTCCCCATAGTTCCAGCAACAAGTAGTTTTTTTGAGTCGGCAGGTACTATTAATACTAGCATGTTTGCATTATTAAAAAATGCTAAAACACAGCTTAATAATAATAAAGGAATGAAGGTTATGATGGTGTTCCTTGGTACACCATTCGAAAGATTTAATCTTTATAATTGGGCAATTGGTACTCCAGGTCCTAGTTTAGCTATACCTACTTATTATGCACCAAGTGGAAATTATTTTTATTTTGATGCTGGTACATTTGATACAGCTGGATTTGTTGCTGATCAACTAAGATTAGGTCTAGCTGCTGAAATTATAGCGTCGGCACCTTGCCCGACGGGTACAGTTGGTATTGCTGGACAAGATAATTTAGGATATTGTAATGCTAATGAGACATTTAGTTTACCAAACTGCACAGTCCTACTTACAGATTGCTCTGGTCAAATTCCACCGTTTGAAGTTAGATTTACTACACCTCGTGCAAACGGACTGCTTGGGAAAATAATAAGATTAATTGAACCTACTCCAGAAAATACTGGTGATCCCGATGATTTTATTTATTATCCTGGATGTTTTTATGTTGATTATCCACCTTTTGTTAATGAAAATCCGGGACTTCTTAAACTAGTTATATATGAAGACACATTTTTTACTAGGTGCGAAGATTGTACTGGTACACCAGAACCTAATTATTATAGCTTAACAAATTGCGATAACCCATTAGAAATACTTTATACAGTAGAGGATTTATCATCCTATATTTCTGCAAATACACCTGTTGTAACGAACAGTGTATATCCTGGATGTTGGAGGATTGATCCAGTGCCTGCTGATATTTATACTCTTGTTGATGATTTTACTACAGGTATAGATCTAGTATTAGATGGTTGTGGACTGTGTCCAAGAGCAGCAATACGGTATAAATTAACAGATTTCTGTAACGATCCAAATAATTTTATTTATACTGAAGATGACGTACAAGCATATTTAGGTCAGGTAGTAAAGTTAGATATTTCTGCAACAACTTGCTGGACAGTTGAATTAACTTCTGATGATTCACCTATTATACAACCTGTTGTTATAACTGAATCATTTGCAGATTGCATAGAATGTAACCCGCCCCAGATTTTTGAATTTATAAATTGTGAGGAGGAACAAACTATATTAGCAACAACTAATGACTTTTTTCAATATGATGGACAAGTTGTTAGATTACAGGAATATCCAGGAAATTGTTGGACCTGTAATGCTGTGGCTGCATCTGCTGCACCAAGAGAACAACTTACTATAGATGGGAATCCGTTTGATAGTTGTCCGGCTTGCTTAACTACATATTATCAATTAACAAATTGCGCAAATCCAAATATATTTTTAATAAGTTCATCTTTAGAGCTATCAAGGTATATGGGTAGGACTATTACTGCTGCTGGATTTCCAAGTCTATGTTTTAGTGTTACACAACCAAAATGTGATTGCGTAAGAATAACTGTTAATGATATACAATATGATGTAAGTAAAGCATCTACTCTATATAATGGAAGAACATTATATCTATTTGAATCAGAGTCTGGTGATAGTTTAGGATTAGCTTGGAATAATAATCCAAGTAGATGGGAGTTATTTAATAGTCAGACATTAGAAACCTATGGGTTTAGCACAAGAGATGCAGAATGCCCATTTAGTAACTTTTGGACTATACAGCAAGGATCACCATATATCATAACAGGAGTTTCATTTTGTGTAGAAAGAATATACAATATTGCACCAGAACTTGATTTTGATAACTGTGATCCATGCATAAAATGCATATAATAAAAAATTTACATGGCTAATATTATATACGTAGTTACAAGAAATACTAATGGGGTATATGTTTCAGAAGATGAGGGAGCTACTTTTACACAAGTAACATCTAATGCATTAACATCAGAAGTTCATGATATTGCTTTAGGTGACCGCCTATCCTCAGATTCAGTAATTACATATGGTGATGGTATTAATACTACACCATATTATTCTTCTGATAATGGTGTTACGTACCAAGCTGGACAAAATACATTTGGTAAAGAAGTTACATATGTTGGGCAATCTACCTATGTTTTTGGCAGTACAAATTCTGGAACAGGTAGTGGTTCTAGATTAGGAATGTCATTTGATAATGGGCAAACAATAGGAACTACTATTGATGTCGCTCCACTTTTTAATTATGCAGGTTCTGTTTATAATAATATTACTGTTACAAGTTTTGATTTTTTAAATAGTGCTGGTGGATATGTGACTATTGCCGGAGATCAGAACAATGCATCGGCAGATCAGATTTTAACACGCACATTTGATAGAGGACAATCATTTCCAGATGCCCTAGTTCTTCCAGGAACAATGGGAATAATAAGAGGGGTATGGGCAAGTCCAGAAAGAAATGTAGTATTTGCAATTGGTGATCCTGATTCAGTTAGAGGATCGCTGTATAGCATAAATCCATCTTTAACTGAAGCACCGGTACCAGTATTATTAGGTGGGGTTACAGTAGGTAGTATAGCAAATGACTTGTCTGTAAAGTTTGCATCAGTACCACCAACATATAACACCGATCCCTATGTAGAAGATGCATCTATAGATTATATAGAGTATAGATCAAAGGTTTATTTTTTAGATAGCAGTAGCAGACTATATTACTCTAATGACAACGGATTTACTTGGCAACTCAGATCAACAATTCCAGGAATGTGCGTTGATATTATTGCCTTATCAGAAAATATTGTTTTAGGTTTAAGCAAATCTCCCGCCGGTACCTATAAATCAGTTGATGGAGGTAGGACTTTTATATTTAATCCACAACCGTCCTGGATAAATCCTAAAGCAATAGCAGCAACTCCCCTTGTTGAATGCAGTACCTGCAGTGAAGCTTTTTCTACTTTGGTAGGCGTGGCCGGGGACTGCTATAGAGACGATAGACTGGTTGGTACTTTATGTAAACCACCATATATTTATTCAGAATTTCTTGGTGCCTGTGCAAAACCAAGCACTATCGTTCCAATGAATATTGTAATTGCATTGGACTATTCACAAAGTGTTAGTCGTCCACCAACTCCTCCTGACGAATTAACAATTTTTAGATCTTTAATACAATTATTATTAACAAAGCTAGAGGATAGATTATTAGATCAATCAATAGAAATATCTGTCATAGGTTGGTCTTCTGCGACATGTATAATACAAGATTTTACAAGTGATATTACTTCACTTAGAGAGGCAATTGAAACAACCCCGCCAGGTAATTTATGTAATAATAATGGCACAAATCATACAGAAATAAATTGTGTTGCAATCAGGGCATTAAATGATGCTTCAGTGCGTAGACCAAATGCAAAAAATGTATTACTATTATTTACTGATGGTCCTGATGGTACGGGTAATGCACCTGGAATACAAAGAAGCTGTGATTTAAGTGATATTGGAATTTTACCCATTGTTCCATCAGATCTTCCAGATTTGCAAGCAAACTGGGCAAATGTTCCAAATAATATGTATCAGCTGATTAAAAATGCCAAGGAGCAGCTGAATAATGGTATAGGATTTACCTATATGACAATTGTTTTAGGAAGTCCGTTTGAAAGATATTCAACAGAGGGTTTTTTAGTAGTTTATCCATATGTACGTGCGCAAAATAATCCACCTTTAGGTCCTGATTATGTAATACCTTCAAGAGTGCCAAATAGGGGAGATAATTATTATTTTCTTGATGGTGGATATTTTGATAACGCACAGTTTGTTGCAGATCAAATTAGATTAGGATTGGCTGCTGAAATCATCTCATCTCCTGTTTGTCCTGAGGGGTGTATACCAAACCCAGGAAATGATAATCTAGGCTATTGTTTATGCTATGAGCAATATACTTCAACCCCTTGCACGTTTGAATTAGAAAACTGCGCTACTCAAGAAAAGGTAAATGTAATAAGTCCATTTTCTATTTTAACTCCAGGACAAGTAATAAAGTTACGACCAAAAGGTGCTGTTGATTCTGATCCATTTTTTTATGATGGCGGAACCGGATGCTGGAAAATAAATGAAACAGGCGTAGCAAATCCAAATTTTTTCTACATTAGACAGCAAGATACTGAATATGATGGTTGTCCTGCTTGTCTTGCACCACCTCCACAACCTTGGTATCGATTGACAGATTGCCTAGAGAACACGTTTATTATTTATACTCAGAATTCTGAGTTTCAAACTTTACTAGATGCAGGAACTAATGTAATTACACATAATAATTACCCTGATCGTTGTTTCTTAATTGAAAACATTGGTTCAGATAATACTTATGAAGAAAGCGGTATTACTCCAGCAGGCATTGATTTTACTGGAGGAGGTTGCCAAGATTGTCCAAGGCAAGTTACTATAAATTATAAATTAACAGATTGCAATAATGAAAGTGATGTAATCTATTGTGCTGCCGCAACTAATGATTTGCAAGGATATGTTGGTCAATATGTTAATATACAAGGCTTTGGAACTAAGTGTTACTTAGTCGAATTAGATACTGAAATACAAGCCATATATCAAGATGTTGTTGTTACTCAAGCATATGCAACTTGCGAAATATGTACGCCTGTTACATCATACGTATTCACTAATTGCGATAATGAGAATGTAGTTATAAATACAAGACAAGACTTTTCTCAATATGTTGGTCAAGTAGTTACACTACAGGAGTATCCTGGAAATTGCTGGGCATGTACTGATGAGCAAAGTGCTTTACCAAATCCAGAAATACTAACGTTAAGTGGTCCGCCATATCTTGATTGCCCATCTTGTCTTGTAAGGTATTACCAACTGACCAACTGTGCAAATGAAAACGTATATCTTATTAGCAATACAAACTTACTACCTTATTTAGGTAGAACTATAACAGCGGCTGGTTTCCCAGGATTATGCTTTACAGTATCAGATCCAAAATGTAACTGTATAAAAATAATAGTAAATGGAGTAGAGTATAATGTAAATGCTGAAGTAAATCTTTTTAATGGTAGAAAAAACTACAGATTTGCTACGGAGGATGGCGGTCAATTAGCTATTGCATGGAATGTTAATCCTAATAGGTGGGAGCTTTTTGATCAGAATACCCTAGAAATATATGGGTTTAATACAAATGATTCTGAATGTCCATTTGCAAATCTTTGGACAATTCAGCAAGGATCTTCGTATATTATAAGTAGAGTAACATTCTGTCCAGATGATATATACGCAATATCTCCTGAGCTTGATTTTGCTGATTGTACACCATGTATAAAATGTATATAAGGAAAAAGAAAAATGAATGCAAGTAGATGCGTCACACTAGTAAGTTGTAGGAGACAAGAGGTCTCTTACTATTTTACTTATAATACAACAGAGGTTGATAATATTGTAAACCTAGCTGGTATTGGTAATGTAATCCAGATTAGTGATCCTCTGCATTTTGCTGAGCAATATTATACAATTACAAACGTATGTGACGGATTTGGACAAACAGTTGAATGCATTGAATGTGCAAATAGCGCTAATAGAATAAATGATGATCTAGGAACCTTAGTCCAGTTTTGGACAACTACAGAATTTGGGACAGTTTGTCCAAACCTAGCAAGAGCTTATGTGTTAGCAAACTGTAGATCTACAGAGTTCTTTAATAATCCACCAGCAGCACCAGAAGATATTATTCAATCGCCTGATTATGCGTTAGTTACAACTTCAGATATGACTGCCTATGTTGATATGGTAGTTAATATTCAAGAATATCCAGGGGTTTGCTTTACGGTACTTGGACCATATACAGAGGATACAGGATGCCCATGTGATGAATACACGATCACTTATGCATATCCAGATTGTGAATGCTGTTATCCTCCTGTAAATATTGAAGATATTGATTGTTGTGATATTCCTCAATCTAAGCAAAAACCCTATAAAAAGTTTTATCATATAGTAGATTCAGACTGTGAGATAAAAGATAATAAGATGTTTGCTAATAACTACTATAAGTTATTTAATCAGGTTAAGAATGGAATCAGCAATTGCTGTGCAGATGTAAATTTTGAGAAGCTTTGGATTAAAAAAGAGTTATCTGATTATTCTAGAATCAATCCTCCTGATCAGTGTGTCGTAATTATTCCCCCTATTGAAGAACCATGCGTATCCCCTGATCCAGAACCACCAGCACCACTTAACTGCTCACCAATAGTAAATCTAACGGTAGAACCATTTTTTCTACCTTAATTTTTTTAATAGAGTAAATTTTTAGTAAATTATAGATATGGCACTTCCTATAAAACCAAAAGATACGCAAGAGGGATGTAATCCTATTTCTTCTAACTGTGTGATCTGGCAAGGTCCAGATATTCCCTGTATTAAACTTTGTACAGGGGATAGTGTTAGTGACACAGTAGCAAAACTTGCAGAAGAACTTTGCACAATTACTGATCAATTGAATATCAGTGTATTAGACATTTCTTGTTTTGGTGCAATTGCTCCAGAACCTGGAACTTTTGCAGATGTTATTCAAATTTTGATCAATAAGACATGTACTGTTGAGGCAGTACTTGAAAACAATGGATTTGACTTAGATCCTAATACATCAACATGTCCAGATGATTGTTTGGTTTCAGTTGCCCTGTGCTTACAACCTACGGATCCCCTGGGAAATGTAATTACAGAATTACCACTTAGAGATTATATAATCCTAGTTGGTACAAGAATCTGTACAATTGTTGCCGAAGTAAATACCTTAACTTCCGCCGTCACTGATTTGCAAAACAGAGTTACTAGTACAGAAACAGAAATTCAAAATATTATTAATGGTGGTTTAGAACCAGAAACTATTACATCTGGTTTCTGTATAGGGGGTGGAGTAGAAAAGACTATTGAGACTTTTTTGCTAGACTTCGAACAAGAATATTGTAGATACACTGCAATTATTGGTACTACAGCAGAAGTTAATAATGCACTTAATGGTCAATGTGCTGGATTAGCTGAACTTCCGCAATTAGCAAACCCCAGAGCTATTATGGCAAATATTCCTGGTTGGGTACCAGAAGTAGAGTATACAGCATTAGCAGATGCAGTAAGTAATTTATGGCGTACTGTATGTGATATGAGGGAAGCACTAATTACACTTCAAGCAGCTAACCTTTCATGTTGTGGACCTAACTGCAGTGATGTAGATTTTGGTCTTACAGCGTCAGGAGTAAGGGCAGGAAGATTTATAGATATTTATTTTTCAGGTGATGTTCCAGCTGAATTTACTATTGCTGGTGGCGCTGGCACACCACAACCATTTGCCATTATTGATGCTTTTGGTCACACTGGTGTTGCTTTTAATCCAGATATAGTTACTAGCATTAACTCTGGTGCAGTATTCTCAGTTGATATATCTGGTAACGCAATCGGTCCTGTTCTTGCACAGTCAGTATGGTATGCTATTGGAGCAAATCTGCAAGTAACTACAGATACTGGTTTAACTTGTAATAATAATGCTCAGTATGAATTCTATAATGAGAACTGGTGTCAGGATAGGTCCTTTGCATTGATAGGTACTAATGTTAATCCTAATGTTAGTGGCGGACTTACTTTAACCTGGAATGCTGCAAGTGCAGATACAACTTACAATATCTCGTTATATGAATATGTCCCTAATGATGCATGGGGATCGGTAATATTTACTGACCAAGTTACATATAATGGCGGAGCACGAACATATGTGTTTCCGGGTTTATACTCTGTAAATAACAGATATAAAGTAAAAGTTGTGTCACAGCAATCAAGTGCTCAGTATGGTCTTAAGGAGATTTCTTGTGAAACTGATATAATCCGAGTTCCGAACTAAAAAAATTAAATAAATGAGTTGTAAAAAATGTGCAAGTGGAAGTAAAGTATGCGGCTGTAAAGATACCGCTTATACAACTCCTGTTGTAACAACATGTTTACCAGCATGTCCACCAAGATGCTCAGAATATATGAGTGCGGCATGTATTGTACTTTCTGATGGTATTAATGATCTTGGTATTCAACCAGGAGAAACATTAGATAGTATTCTACAAAGAATTGCGATGATTCTTACAAATCCTCTTTGTGTTGAATATGCTGGAGGTTTTGGTGTAGGTATCGGAAATGAATTACCATTTGCTGGTGGCGGTATTGTAGAAGTAGGTGTTGATGTTCCAACAAATATCTTTGTTACTCCTATTGTTCCTGTAACTACGCCTGGTGGAAATTTGACTCTTGCATTAGAGGATCAGCCATCTAATACTGTATTTGCAGGGCCTGTTTCTGGACCTGATGATACACCACAGTTTAGAGCATTAGTAATTGATGATATTCCTACACTTACTACGGGTTCATCTGTATTAATGGGGGATGGTGCTGGTAAATTTACTAATGTAACTATTGGTCCTAATCTTTCTTTTGCCGGAGGTATCCTAGATACAGATATAAATGTGGTTATTTCTGCAGATAATGGACTTAGTAAAAATCCATTAAATGATGAGGAAGTATGGCTCGGAGGTACACTGCTTCAGAATACTACAATTGACGGTGACTCTAATGCATATAGTCTTGCGCTAGATGATTTAGATAGTTTTTCTAGTTCTGCAAGTGTAAATACTAATATTAAAACTGAGTTTGCAACAGATAAAACTGAGCTGAATATTGCCCAGAATATTGCATCACTTGTATATACAGATTCTGCAAGTGCTATTGAATCTACAGGTCTAGAAATCGGCAGTTTATACAGTGCAATGTATGTATCTTCTCCTTATGGGGATGCTTGGCTTGAGGTTAATGAAGGGACTTCTGATAATGAAATTATTATACATACTCCTAAAATTGATGCTGGTACTGCACTTGTAAATCAAGTACTTACCCTGAAAGCACTTACAGGTGAAGCAGAATGGGAACCCGTTATTGCTTCAATTTCTGCAGCAGAAGGTTTGACAATCAATCCTTTAAATCCAAATGAAACATTGCTAGGCGGTACATTAGCTACACCAGCAACATTTACTCAGGATAGATATATCGATACTGCTGGATTCTTTTTAAACCTAACTGCATCAACCGGAGCCGGAGAAGTACTTCAACTTGAAAATAGTAATAATAGCAGTACAGTAATTAAAATTAACCAGTTGTCTGGTGACTCCTTAGGTAGAGCAATTGATATTACTGCTAATGGTACAGGTATTTTAATTGATTCACAAACTGTTGCATTTGAAGCGCAACAAACCGGTGGACCTTCATACATATCTACAGTTAATGATACAGGTGGAGTAAGGGAAGTATTAAGTATCAGGTCACCATATTTGTCATCACTTCCAATAGTTGGATATGGTGCTCAATTATCATTTACTCTAAACGATCTTGTTGCTTCTGGAGGTTTACAGTACTCTAGTTTTATTACATCATCTTATACCGATGTTACAACTGGGACAGGTGCAACTAAGTTAACACTCTCAACTAAAAATACAGGTGATATTAACCCTGTAAGTAATTTAGAATTACTTGGAACTGGTCAGCTTGTACTAAATAAATATACTGCAACATCATCATTTGCAGGAACTGCTGTTGGTCTATTAGGATTTGATGCTTCTGGAAATGTAATTACAGAACCAGCGTCAGGTATTACTGTTAGTGCAGCCGAAGGTTTATCAATTGGTGCAACACCTGGTCAGGTTGAATTAGGTTATTCAACATTATCAGCTGGTGCTGATTTAACTGGAAACAGGTTTATCAATACTGGCCCATATGACATTACATTATCTGGTATACAGAACGGTTCAGGTGCATCTGTATTAACAATTGATAATACAGCAGGTACTACAAATTCTACAGCATTAAGGGTATCAACAAATGGAACTAGTGGTTCTGCAATATATGCTTCCTCTAGTGCAGTAAGTACTGTTTCTGTGTATGGTAATGCAGGTAGTGGTACTGCAGTTCAAGGTATATCAAACTCAGGTGCTGGTGTTGTTGCAACATCAACATCCGGAATTGCTTTACAAGCAACCTCATCTGGAAATATAGCAGCATCACTTACAAGAAATCAAAGTACTAATACTATTGAGACTGCATTACGATTTGTAAAACTTACAACAGGTACTGCCGCTATAGGTATTGGAACTGGATTAAGTGTTACTATAGAAGACGATTCTGGCAATGCAAATGCCGCAGGTAGTCTTACTTATGAGTATACTGATGTAACATCTGCAACAAGGGACGCATTATTTAAAATAAATGTTGTTGAATCTGGAACAGAACTTACCATGGTTTCCGTTGGTACAGGTCAAACAATTAGATTCCCACAAAACTTACCTGGACCATATGCTGACGATACTGCAGCTAGTGGAGCAGGAGTACCACAGTATGCTTTATATAGAGACTCTAGTTCTACCATAAAAATTTGTCAAATCTAATTGATATAATAATATGCCTTGTTTATCCACAATTCCGGTTACTACACTTAATGTAACTAGTACAACAGTAACACTTAGTTGGAGTACTGTTACAGATGCAACCGGGTATCAAGTTGAATATAAAGTAAATAATCCGCTTGTTACTACATATACTTTACTACCTCAACAAACAACTACTTCTGCTATTGTTGGTAGTTTAACATCAGGAACCGAGTACTTGTTTAGAGTAAATACACTCTGCGGTATTGGTACCTCATGCTATTCTGCTACAATTTTAAAAAGCACACTTTAATCATGATCCCAACTATTGTTGTTACATATACTCCAAGGTATTCTGGATGTCATAGAATATGTTTTAAAACAACAGGCGCTGAGTATTGCTGCTACCAAGATGATAGTCCTTCAGTAATAAACACTGCAAAAACGGTTGAGATACTACTTTCAGATTATGTAGACTGCCTAGTAGATATCCCCACCGATTTGCCTACTTGCGATGTTGCTGTTACAGTTACAGGATATATACAACCATGTTGTTCTGATATAAATTCAAATCAGAACAAGGTATTATTTGTTACCCCATTCCCAGAGACAACACCATGTACATCATATTTCGTTGAATGTTCAGATCCAGACTGTGGAACCTTTACTGTTACAGATTGTAATGGTGAGGATGATGGAACAGAATACGAATTAAGATCTGATCCTGGTTCCGTTACTTATATAAGTGTATGTTCTGGTGGTGATGGACCTATTGGGGCTGGATATTCAATTACGTTTGCTGAGACATCTTGTTGTGTATGTAAGTTATACCAAGTAACTGTAATTAGTCCAATTGATATTTATTACACAGACTGCAATCAAACAATTGATGTTATTTCTGTATCTGATGATCCAGTTGGTGTCACAGTATGTGCTGCTGAGAATAGTGTTTGGCCAGTAAATAAAACAGACAATGACTTTATACTCAGTATAACTGAAGTAGGAGACTGTATACCGAATGATTAGTCCACATTTGTTGGTTTTTGTGTGACTCCTTAAATACCCCTAGGTAATGACTTAGGGGTATTTTACTTATATTTGAACCTAGTATACACAAGTTTAAGTAATATTTTGTAAATTATAACTGTACTATGCGCGAGTTTAGAAAACCAGATTTATCAGCCCCTAGATATAGAGTCAAGAAAAAGAATATAATAACTGATGACTATATGGAGGAGTTTTGTTCTAGACATCCTGAACTATCCAAGTATCAGAAAAAAGATATAAAAGATATTGTAAGGAAGTTTAACGGTTTTCTTTGGGAAGCAATTATAGATAATAGAGATGGTGTAGAGCTACCTGAAGGATTAGGATACGTATTTATTGGTGCCTGTCCATATGTTAAAAAAGATAACATAGATTATGGTAAATCAATTAAATACGGTATGGCCGTTACGCATAAGAACTATGACACTGATGGTTATCTAGGGAAGATATTCTACAGTAACTACAGTGCAAAATATAAATTACGGGATAGAAGTATATGGGCCTTTAATGGCGCAAGGTACTTTAAAAGAGCAGTGACAAAATCATTTAAGGAAGACTGGAGAAAATATCTTGTAATTGATAATACTACGAAAGTATCAAAAATGTATAAAAAGATGAGACAAAAAGATTATTTTGATACTATACGGGAAAAGCAATTTAATGAGTATAACGAATTTGATATAGACTAATGACTACTATAGGCGAATCAATATCAAGAGTAAGAAATATAATCAAGGCTGTAACTATGGATGCCTTTGTTACAGACAGGGTTATTTATAGCCTTATTCAGAAGTATGCAAAGATGTATATTAAAAGACAGGACGGCATTGCTACAAGAGCAAAGTTTGGAAGCCTGTTTAGAAAACTACCATGCATTGAACTAATTGAGGTAGATAAGGTTGAGGCCTGTTGCAATGTGTCTTCTGGTTGTAAGATAATGAGAACCAGAGAAAAACTACCTGGTGTAATGGAAGGAATACAGGGACCGTTGCTACGTTCTGTAAGTTCTGTGGATAACTCTATAGAGGTGTATAGAACAACTCCAGCACTATATACTAGTATGACCAAGACTAGTGCGTTTAAATACAATAAGAATAAGTACTACTGGTTTATGGATGGATACATTTATATTCCAGGTATTGAATGGGATTCTGTGTTGGTTGAAGGTATCTTTGATAGTGACCTATCAGGATATACTTGCGATGATCCATGTACTGCAATACAAGATCAGGCTATGAATATTCCACCAGAATTATTTGCAGAAATAGAGCAGCAAGTTGTAAATGACTTTATGAAGTCTGCTCAAATACCTCAGGATACTTTTATTTCTGATAAACAAAACGTTCTTAGATAATGGAAATACTAAACATAAAAAATAATACATGCGGTATCTACTGTCTTTTGAATAAAAGCAATGGTAAGAAATATATTGGACTTTCCAGAAATATACTAAGCAGAATAAATCAACACACAAAAGATTTAGTAAGGAAGCAGCATTACAATGAATATCTTCAAGCAGCATATTCAAAATCTCCTTTTGTTGCATTTCTAGTTCAGGAATGCTTGCAGGAAGAACTTAAAGAATTTGAAATGTTTTGGATAAGTTCTTATGAAACATGTAATAGAGATAAAGGTTATAATCTTACGCATGGTGGAGAAGATTTAGGTTCTTTAACAAATGAAGCTAAAGAGCGTAAAAGATTAAACAGAATAGGAAAATCTTCATCTTTAAAAGGAAAGAAACAACCTAAGGAATGGGTTGCCGCAAGAACAAAAAAACTTATAGGGCAAAAAAGAAACTATACCGAATCTCATATTGAAGCTATAAAAGAAGCTAGAAAAAAATCAATAGGATCTAGAAAAAAAGGAAAACTAGTAACTCTTACTAATACAATAACAGGAGAAGTTACTATATTTAATAGTAAGAGAGAAGTTGAAGATTTCTTAAACATCAAAAGAGATACTTTGATCCATAAGTTTTATTATGGCAAGCCTAGACAGATTCTTAAAAAAATCAATTATTCTAATTATATAATAGAACGCTAAGATGGACATTGCATATACTCTTAAATACCGGTCATTTGATTCCTTACTTGAGGATGTTAAGCTTGATCTTAGAAGTTTAGCAACTGACGGTACTGTAGATCCTGCCCAACTTCTTAAAGTTGCAATACGTGTAAATTATGACCTTGGTCTAAGAATCTATATGACCAAAGAACGTCTTGTAGAGGTATGCAAGAGTCGCGTTAAGTTACCAGATGATTTTTATGTAATGAACTTTGCACTTCTTTGTGGAGATGCAACATATACATTTACACCACCACAAGGTACTAATATTCAACAGGTTACACCAGAATGGAGACCTTGGGTAGAGCAGAACTATTGTTCCAATGTGTCATTACCTCAACAGCCAGTATGTTTAACTCAGTGCGGATCAAGTTATCAGTTAATTCAAGTAGTTAATACTGAGACAAGAACGTATTCTCATTTTACACCAATTAGATTTAAAAATTCGCAATACGTTGATAAAGACTGTCCTAGCTTAGGATACATAGCAAAGGACGAGGCTTATATTAAAGACGGTTGGATTTATACAAATTTTGAGGAAGGCAACTTATATATAAACTACCAGGGAACGCTTGAGGATGAAGACGGTAATCTTATGGTACCAGATCATCCTTACCTTAATGAGTACTATGAGTACGCACTAAAGAAAAGGATTTTAGAAAATCTTTTAATGGATGGCAGTAATGTAACTGCCCAGTTACAGTTGGTAATGCAGGAATACAGAGCCGCAAGAAACAATGCTCTTTCTGTTGTTAATACTCCTAATTTCTCTGAAATGGAAAAATTATGGGCTGCTAACAGAAAAGCAATGTATGGTAAGTACTATGATATGTTTAAGTCATATCCTTATCCAACGTCAAACTTGAGAGTAAATAATGCTGTGTAATAATGGCTAAGAAAAATCAAAATACACCATCTGATCAAACATCTAGTGCCACAACTAATTCCTTTAACAAAGGAATGGTTAAGGACATGTCTGAGTCATTTATGCCTGAAGGCACATGGTACCACGCAAGAAATCTTGTAAATAATTCTAGTCAGGGTGATTTAGGTGTTGTTGGAAATGAACCATCAAACATTCCCTGGACACAACTATCTTATTCATTAATAGGTGCTGTACCTGTTATTGAAGACTATTGGGTATTATTTAGTACCGACGATATAATGTCGGAGGTAGGCCTATTTAAAGAAAAGTCCCGAAGTTATTATGTTATCAGTCGTGATGCACAATGGAATTTTAGAAGATCTAATAATATAATTGGTGCAGCTAAATCAAATTTTGATTGCACATATCAAATTTATTGGGCAGATGGACTTAATCCAGATAGGACTTTAAACATTGGAGATATTACATTGGGTAATTATCCGGAAGTTTTAAATGATGAACCATGGACGGGTGTACCATATGAATGTACTGATTCTTTACCAGGACCTTGCATAGACTGTACTCCAAATGTACCGCTTACTCTAGATGTAGAAAGAACACGAATAAGCAGTTTAATGAGTATTCCTTGTATTACTATTCAAAAAGGATACAGCGGCGGTCAGTTACCAAATGGATCATATTATGCAACAGTTGCCTATAGTATTAATCAACAACGTGTTACAGATTATTTCAACCCTTCTCAAGTTCAGCCAATTTTTAGTCACGAGAATCTTCAAGGCTCTATTGATATTAATTTTAGTAATCTTGATACAGATAACTTTAGCGAGTTTCAATTAGTTATAGTTTCTACTATTAATCAACAGACTGTAGCTAGAATTATTGGTTATTATAGTACGCAAACTAATGCCATATCTCTTGATAATATAAATCCAGAACTTGAAACCGTTCCCATTCAATACATTCCTTTAAGATCTGGTATATACGAAAAATCAGAAGCAGTATATGCTGTAAATAACTATTTGATTAGAACTGCACCTACTGGACGATTTGATTTTAATTATCAGCCACTGGCTAATCAGATTAGAACAAATTGGGTAATGGTAGAATATCCAGCAGATTACTATGAAAAAGGTGGTAATGAAACTGGATACATGCGAGATGAGCAATACTGTTTCTGGATTAGATGGGTTTATAATACTGGAGAAAGATCAAGTTCTTATCATATTCCAGGAAGAGCTGCACAGCCATGGGAAATAGCTACCTATGGAGCAATAAATAGAGATAATATAGAAAGGTTTAATGATCCTAACTATGATACAAAAGTTTGGGAAGTTGTAAATACAGCATATGCTACATCGTTACCTAATATACTTCCAAATGATAACGCACCTCTAGTAGTAGGAAATGTTATTGCTAGAGGTAAAATGGGATATTGGGAATCTACAGAATCATATCCTGCTGATAAACCAAATGTTTGGAATGCTACTCAATATCAATGGGCCGGTACAAGTGACCCTATTAATGACTTATGCGGACTACCAATTAGGCACCATAAAATGCCTGCTGACTTTTTATATTCCGATGGTGAGGGGGTTATTGATCCATATCCTAATTTAAACTATAGTCATGTAAGGGTAGATACTACAATTGGAGGTGGTATTGCACGACCAGTTGCAATAAGATTACTAGGTGTTGAGTTTGAAAATATTAAAGCTCCTGTAGATAATAATGGTCTAGTTATTCCTGGAATTGTTGGATATGAAATATTAAGAAGTAATAGACAAGGTAATAGAACCATAGTAGCCAAAGGTATAGTTAATAATATGAGATCCTATAGGGAGGATCTTGGAACTGACCTACCATCACCAGATGCAAAAGAAATACTTTATCCTAACTATGTTGGAAATTATCTTGGGCGTGATTTTACTCTTACTAGTTATGGTGGTAATGTTAGGCAAGAAAAAGATGATCCAGACTATTGGTTAAGTGCGTATAGCCAAACCTTTTTTACATTTCATTCTCCCGACACTAATTTTCAGAGACCTTTTTTATCTGCATCAGAATTAAAGTTATATGGAGAACTAGGGCATAACTACAACATGAAGGGTAGTTTTGAACCTGTTCCAGGATATCCAAAACAAAAACTGCTAACCAATTTTGCATATCTAATATCAACAATAGTAGGTATGGCTTACGCAGCCAGGGCCATGCGGGGTGATAATGTAAGAAAAATAGAAGCTAATGCCCCAGGAGCCTTTACAGCATATTCACAAACATATAACACCTTTGCTAATTTTGCAAGTAACATTTTTGGAGAAGATGCTGCATATGGTACATATCTAACTGCCTCACTTCCAGGTGCATTTATTGGAGGAGGTAGCCAATCGGTAGAACTTACATCTTCAGATTTTAAGCATTTACCTCAGGCTTTACAACTTCTTGGGTCTATCCCAACATTTGCATTTTACTGGGGGTCAAGTACTAGCGCAGTATTAGATTTAGTAAGGGCCATAGTGCCCTATAGAGACTATGTCTATAGATCAATTTCTCATATTGATCTTGCTGTAATAAAACCAGGTAATGTAAAACTAGGAAATACCCGTAGATCGATTTCTGATTCTACTTATTTAGAAAATCAATTTAGTGTTCTTGGTGATAAAGAAGTAAATAATTTATATAGATCCCAATGCATAGGATTGCAAGTTGGACCATTTAATGTACAGAATCCATTATTAGTTGATGCATCTGTACAAACAATTGGAACAGTAATAACATTAGGCGAGACTTCCGACTATGTCAAAAACTATGGTATTACATATAAAGATCCAAGCTCAGGATATTTTAGAACAACAAGTTCGTGTTATTATGCTGGATTAAAAGTAAGATATAGAAATCAATACGGTCAGATAGATTCACCAAAACAAATTCCAACAGGTTGTTCGGTAAATGTTTTTTCTAATGGACAAGAAATACCATCATTTTTTGCTGATGCGACTGGTGCTAGAGTAGTGGTGAGATCTACATCTGTAATATTAGGAGGTGATGTTTATATTGGAAGATACACAGAAAAGAATACTTTCTTTTATTTCTTTGATTGGTTATACAATGTTACTGATGGGACTGAGATTGATTATACTACCAGATATATGATCAATTACCCAAGATTTTATGCTGATTTTACCAAATTTGATGGATCGGATTTATTTCAAGGATTTGGAGAGGTTTTTGAAAATATATTTGATGATGATGACGCTACTGGATTTATAGATTCCTTATCGTTATTATTACCCTCATCAAAGTATAATTTAGATACGGATGGTCTTTCTATATTTGGTTTAGACTTGCCTGTTACTCTAACGTTTAGATTTGGGGTAAGAAATAGTTACATGTATTTATTTCAATCAGGAGTAAGAGATTTCTTTGTAGAATCAGAATACAACGTTGATTTAAGGGACTGGGGAGAAATAAAACAAGAACGCATATATGACCCTTATGGTTATAGCAACCTAAGGGAGCTATTCGATACAGATATTATTAAGTTTGGAAACTACTATAAATATGATATTTCTCTTGGTCTTTCTAAGATTTACAATAGTTATATATCTTGGGGAAATCTGCAAGACAGATCCTATAATCCAGAGGTAGCCGAAACATGCTTTACTTATTTCCCTAATAGGGTAATATACTCCTTACCCCAGACTAAAGAGGATAAGAAAGATTACTGGAGAGTTTATCTTGTAAATAACTATAATGACTTTTCAGATCGTGTAACTGCCTTTAAATCAATCAATAAGAACGGGGCAATCATATTATTTGAGAATTCTACTCCGCTGTTATTTAATGCTGTAGACCAACTTCAAACTGTTGCTGGAACTAAAATTACCATTGGTGATGGAGGATTATTTAGTCAGCCATTACAAACATTAAATAATGCTGATGCTCAGTTCTTACATGGATCATGTCAAGATAGACTAAGCGTTGTCAATACTCCAGCAGGTATTTACTGGATGAGCGCTGCACAGGGTAAGATATTTACTGTAGCTGATGGCCTTATGGCAATATCCGATATGGGTATGAAATGGTGGTTCTCTAAGTACCTAAAATACTTTTTATTAGATAGAATACCAGATTTTGATTTGATAGGTAATCCAACACTAGGTATTGCATGTCAAGTTGTATATGATAATGACAATGGAGTACTTTATTTCTCTAAGCGGGATTTTAAAATTAAACCTGAATATGAAGGTGGGGTACGTTATTTAGGAGATGGTCAGATATCAATCCGTGGTTTTAATCTTAATGTAAGAACTACTGTAAGAGATTTAAGATATTTTGATGACGTGTCATGGACAGTAAGTTTTGATACTAAAACAAAATCTTGGTTATCATTCCATGATTGGCATCCTGATTATGTGATGGCTAGTTCAAGAGGATTCCTTACCTATAAGTATGCTGGTTATGATAGTTTTATTTGGAAGCATGCTAATTTTACAAGCAGTACTTTCTGCCGTTTTTATGGAATTGAATATCCTTGGGAGATTGATTATGTATCATCTACAGGTCAAACAGTTAATACAACAAGAAGCGTAGAATACTTACTTGAATCGTATGTATACGATAGAGATGGCATTGACAGATTCCAAGTATTAGATCATAACTTTGATGAGGCTATTGTTTACAATACAGAGCAGACATCTGGTGTACTTAGGCTAAATGCAACTCCTAAGAATAATGCACCAATGATTTTAGGATTCCCAAAAGTAAATCTATCTAATATAGATATCCTTTACTCTAAGGAAGAGCAGAAGATTAGATTTAATCAGTTCTGGGACATTACGAATGACAGAGGAGAATTCTTTGCTGGTACACTTGTACAGCAATCAATCTGGGATACAGAGCTTAATGGTTATATAAGAGTTCTAAATCCTAATAATCTGAATTATGCTAAACCAGCATTCCAGCGTAAAAAGTTTAGACATTACTTAAATCACGTAGTGCTGACTAAGAAGATATCAGGCAACGTAAAAATGCTACTCAAAGTAATCAACAACAAGCTTCTAAATTCTCCGAGATAATGGCAAAGTTTAAAGTAAGCAAGTACGGACAATGGAAGTATCCAGGACAGCCTACTGCAGTTCCAACAGAAGATGGTAGAATAACAATGCAAGGTGTACCATATCCTGTAATGGGATATGTACCTGGTCAACCTCCAATTATAATGCAGCCCGGAGGTAACTATCAGTTTCCTGGAAAAATGGTATATGAAATACCAATGGCACAATATGGTAAGCAAATAAAAGAATCTATTGTATCTGCAGAGGAATTGCCAGAAGATAGTTTTCCGTACGAAGGAACTTCTGCACTGTTTAAAGATGAGAGATATAATATTAATAGGGCCAAAGAACTATACAATGAGGATGAGTTTGGGCATCTACCATCTATAGATTATGAAACAGGAGAATGGCTAAAGGCTAAAAGGTATCCTACATCCTGGAAAGAGTTTTTACAGTATAGTTTAAATCCAGAAGTTAATAAACTAGGGTTTCCTATAGAAAACAAAGAAGGATTTTTAAGGTATCCAAATTATGCAAACGGCGGAGATATATCTATACCAGATCTATCTAGACCTAATTGGTTAGATAAAGCTCAGAAAGGTCAGCAGGTAAAATACTATGATGATCCATTAGAGTTTAAAAAAGCTAATCAATCTTATAATAAAGTATATCAGGAATATTTACAAAACGCAAATGCTTGGAATAGTCTTCCTGATAGATACAGAAAGAGCACATATGATGCTGCTGTTGCACTGGCCAGAGAAAATGAAAAAGCATATGGTTGGGAAAGAGAGGATTATCCTTGGGTTACGAAAGAAGCAAAAAAAATTAAAGCTATTGACCTACCAATTAAACCAGTATATAAAGAAAAGCCTAAAGTAGAACCTACACCATATAGAGAGGCTAGACTTGAAATGCCGAATACAGGTCTTATGCCTATGACATATATGCCTCCAAGTAATACAGCAGCAGTTCTATCTAAGATTAAAGAAGAGGATATATATAAACAGGCACCTAAGGTAGTACCTGCACCTAACTTTAGATATGGTGGTTGGCTAGATAAGTATCAAGAAGGAACTCAGGTAAAAGCTAATCTGCCAGGATACAATCCAGAGATTGGCCCTACTGTAAAAAATGCACAGCTGCTCCAAGAACAAAAATTACAGGAAGCAGTAAGAAATAGTAGGCAATTGCCTTCCGGTGCTATTCAATCTACTCTAGGTCCAATAGATTACGCATTACTTGGTTCGGCTAAGCCAGTTGTAGAATTAATGCAGTATCGACCAGATAACAAGGACACCGAGTTAGCAGAAATAAGAAAGGCATTAAGAAGGGGAACAGAACAAATAATTAATTCTACTAAGCCAAAGCCTCAGCCTAATTCTACAGCAAATGCACCATACCTAAAAAAATATCCTGAACTTGACAAGCAAGAACAGATGTATTTAATGGATGAACTTAGCGGTAGATGGGGAAATGAAGCAAATTATTGGAGGGGTTATAATAAAAGAATGCATGGGCTAGATTATGATAGACCTATTCCAAAGTTTTTTGACCCAACAATTCCAGTAAAAAAACAAGGTGGATGGTTAGATAACTATTAAGATTATAACTATATTAAGTATAAAGACTTATCTTTGTCAAAAGGCATATGGTAGTTGGATAATTACAAATAAATTTCATGAAAAAAGAAATTCTAAAACTTACAGGTTTTACTGAGGATGAATTCTATAGAATGTATCCTACAGAAGAAGCATTTACTAATGCTTATCCCGCCTATAAAATGAAAATGGGAGGTTTACCTGAAGCATTTCCTCAAATAGCAACTGCCAATAACTTCTTTAGTTACGGCGTACCTGTGCCTCCGACCATTCATGCTTATGGAGGACCTGTATATCCACAAATCCAGACTGAAGCACAGTTCTTTAGCCCTGTCTATAGTAACAGTAATAATGCTTATGCTGTAGGTGGTAGTTATATGGAGGCATATCCTCAAGCTAAATTATATCCACAGGGTCCTGTAGGAGGTTCTGCTTTTTATGCTATGCAGAACGGTGGATCATCGATGCAGGAACCAGGAAAGGATCAGACGTTCTATACGCAAAAGACAAATGACTTTTTTGACAAACTTCGTCAAACTGCGTATAAGAACATAATGGCTGGTATCATGAATAGTGAAGACGATTCATCAAGTGATATGAAGCAATTAGCCGTTGGTCAATTCGGTGGAAACCAACCTTTTAACTTCTATATTCCAAATAATAAAACCAGTTGGAGAAATATTAGAGAACAAAAAGGAAAAGGACTTGGAGATCTTACTCCAGAACAATTAGAAGCTATTAAAACAGGCGCAGCTAATATTGCTGATATTTCCTATGAAACAAGAGCGGCTATACTCCCTAAAAATAGAATTAAAAAGGTAAATATTAAATTTAAGAATCAACCTGGCCAACAAGAATTTAAGGGTACCCCTTATCTAATGCCTGGTCAAAAAGGGTTTGATCCAACGGTACCAGGTCAACCAGCAACAACTACTACTCCTGCTCCAGCTCAGAATCAGCAAACAGCACCAGGTACTCAAGGAATGAGTCCATATGGGCCATACATGAATGAGTATCTATTTGGTCCTGATAATGCACCTAGTGTTAATGCACAAGTTGCTGCACAACAAGCTGCTGCTAGAACTGCTGCCTCGTCTATGAGTCCTGATGCTGATTATATTACAAATAGTAAGTATCCTGATTTAGATGAAAAGTTTATTGGGACAAACATGACCCAAAGAGAAAGATTGCTTCAGCAATTAAATTCTAATGATCCTAAAGAAGTTGAATATGCAAAATATAGAATAGGAGCAATGCAGGATTGGGATGCTATGCAGGTTGGTAGAAACTCTGGGACTAGTCAAGCACCTTCTAATACTAACTCAATGGATCCTAATGTAGCTAAGAAAAAAGCTGCAATGAAGAAGCCTGTTGTAAATCAACCCTATATAGATAATCAAACCGCACCTAAGCAAAATCTAGATACTAGATTTTCTGGTGAATTCTCTGATGGCGAAGATAACCTTCCATTCAGAATGGGAGGACCATATGTATTGCCAATGTATCAAGGTATGACAGGACCTAGCCAAACTGGATTTCAAGCACCTTGGCAGAAAACATTAGACATGGTTAACATGGATAACTACAAGCTTAATGCAGAAGGTAAATCTCAATACATTGATCCATCCAAAGCTGCTGAACCAGCAGATCAAGGAGAATTTGAAGTAGGATATGATGTAAGTAGAGTTAAAAACTTTGATCCTAATTTTATGCCTAAGGTTGATTTAGGAACTAATGTTATAAATAGCATGTTTGAGGCTCCAAATCAGAAGAAATTTGAGCGTATAAGTATGCGTCCTGACCAATGGGCAAATAATGTAGGTCAATATAGTGGTTGGACCGCATTTAATAATCCAGCAGGTGCTGATTCTGCGCCAGATCAAATGGTTCCTGTAGGATATACAGGGGCACAATATGGTGGTATGATGATGTATGATACTGCAGATTTGTTTTTTCTGACACCTCAGATGCTTAAGAAAACTAAAGGTAAAAAGTAATTTTGTACTATGTATAATAAAAGCTTTGTACAGGCCTATCAAATGGCCCCAACATATATCCCAAACTCATTAGCTAAAAAGCCGTTATCTGTACGCCAATCATTAGGACCTGTAGACAGGTCTATGGCTAATGTTGAGACAGAAGGTGGTGAAACTGTATTCCTTCCAGATAAAGAAGGATTGCCAGCACATTATAGAATTCACGGTCCAAGACACTATGAGGGTGGTGTACCGATGAATATACCTCCAGACTCTTTTGTATTTAGTGATACAAAGAGTATGAGGATTAAGGATGCAGATCTTCTGAAGGAATTTGGAATGCCAGCAAGCAATAAAGGATACACTCCTGCTGAGATTGCTAAGAAGTATGATATAAATAAGTTTAGAAGAATTCTGCAAGATCCAGATTCGGATAAGTTACAGATTCAAACTGCTGAACTAAACATTGCAAACTTTCAGATTAAGCTTGGAAAACTAGCACTGATTCAAGAATCTATGAAAGGATTCCCAGGAGGAATTCCTTTAGTTGCTATGCCATACTTGGCAAAGTATAACATAGATCCTGCAATGATTTTACCAACTGATTTACAGTCAGCTGGTGGAGGTCAGATGCCAATGGCTAGATATGGTGGAAGTATGTCTACATATCAGGTTGGTGGACAAGTAACTCCTGAACAAGAAGCAGAATTAAATTCTTTGCCGTCTAATAGACAAATTAGAAAAGCAGAAAGAAGAGCAAGAAGAGATGCAGAAAGAAATTACTTAGTTCAGCTTTATACAGATTTACTTACTCAAGTAGTATCTGAAAGCACAGTAACCAAAGAAGAAAAACCAGATCCATCTACGGGAATATTCTATAGACAAGATTCAAATGGTAATCCTTACTATGTAGATGGTAGAGGTATCCGTGTTAAGAGTTTTGATTCAGCATTCTACGGACAAAATAATCTTCCTACTACTAAAGAGGGAGAAAGAATAATTGAACGTGATGGTAAAAGATACCGGGTTACGACTAAGAAGACAACTAATATTGACCCCACTAAAGTAGTACCTAAAGATAAAGCAGTTAGTACTGGTGATATCTATTTAGAAACAGATGGTAAGTATTACCAAATAGGCGGATATGATATTAATAAACCTATTAGGGCGACTAAGTCAGGACAGCAAATTGATCCTGCACAGTTTGAACAAAATAAAGGCAAAGCATTAGAAATTCTTAATAAACTTGAGAATCAAAAAGCAGCTGTATATCATGATAAACCATTTAAAGTAGGGAATGAGACAAGAAATCCTGGATGGGAAATTAAGGATTCAGCAAAGAGTAAACTAAATACAGAGGAGAAAGAATTCTTAACTGACTTCTTTTCTGTAGGTAAGGCTAATGGACAAATTGGTGTAGGTACTCCTGAACTAAATGTCTCATTACAAGGCTCTGGTGACTCTGGATTCTACGGATATACTGACTCTGATTTTTATGAGTACCGTTTCTGGAAAGCTAAGAATCAAGATAAGACGGGAGCTGACTGGAATAATCCAAATGTTGTTACTAACGACGAGAAAAGAAAGAATAGAAAAGAAATGCTGTACAATCTAGGATTTGATATTTCAGATCCACATATTGCAGCTAACATAGAAAATCCAGAAAAGCTTTACAGTAAAGATTTTATCTCAGGTAGAAAAGTAGCAAAGCTTGACCCTAAAAGAGTAATAAAGGATCGTGATGGTAAGGAATACTCTAGTCTTGGTTTTGCAGATGCTGTAGAATCCTATTTTGCAGATGAGGACTTTAGACCAAGTCTTGGGTCAGATAAAAAACTAGGCCTTGAACATGCTGATGCCTTTACCTATGATAAACCAATTACCCAAATTTCTGATGAGGAAGTAACAACTGAAGAAGAAATTAAAGATGTTGTCCGTGGCGAATCTCCTAAATATACAAGATCAGGTAGTTATTCGCCTTGGTGGTTACAGGATATTATTAAAACATCTGGCGCACTTCAAGATCTGTATAGCATTAAGAGGTATAAGCCTTACAAACCTACATATACCCCGTACGTTCCACAGCCTACATTCTATGATCCATCAAGAGAGATTGCTGCTATTCAGGAAACGGCTGGAATGGCTGCTGATGTAGCTAGAGGTATGGGTACATCTGCACAGTCAATGGGAGCACGTTTGGCTGCCATACAAGGAACTGCTGCTGAAAGTATTGCCAACACAATGGGTAGATATAATAACTTAAATGTTGGTGTATCTAATGAGTTTGCTTATAAGAAGACTGATATTCTAAATGAGGCCACCATCAAGAATCAGCAGTTTACAAAACAGTATGTTGATGAGTTTAATACTCTTAATCAGAATTATGATAATGCCAAGCGCATGGCAAGAGGTAACCTGCGTCAAGCATATATTGATGCAGTTACTAATCGTGCACAGGCACAGGTATTGAATCAACTCTATCCAAATTATATTGTTGACCCATCTACAGGCGGATTTATGAACTTCAGATCTGGTATGCCGATGATGGCAGACGAGAATGCTGGACAGGCATCTGCAATGACACAAAATGCTAATGCCTTTGTTCAATGGAAAAATCAGCATCCTGATATTTCTGAGGAATCTGCTGTAGCAATTTGGAACGCAAATTCTAGATTAAAGCCACAACAATATTCAGCGCAACAGAATTTCTATAATGCCTATTCTAATGCGATACCTAATGATATGTTTGTGCAAAATCCTGGACCTGGTAATTACTATACCGATGGACAGGGTTATAAAAAAGGAGGACTAGTTCCATTTGCATATACAGTAGGTTATACACGATAATTTAAACTTGAGAAGTTTATTAAACTTTATAAATTTCTTCGTATTTTAGTATAAGAAATGGCAACGTACATACCTGGTATACAAGATTACATTCCACAAATCCAGCCGTTTAAGCCGGATTTTAACTTTTTCCAATCTGCACTTGAACATAAGCAGCAGCAGTATCAAGCTGGCTATAATAGAATCAGTTCTATCTATGGCCAAATGCTTAATTCTGAACTACTTAGACAAGATAATAAAGATAGAAGGGATTCATTATTTACACAAATTGATGCTGATATAAAGCGACTTTCTGGTGTGGATTTATCTCTGCAGGAAAATGTTCTGGAAGCAAGTAAGTTATTCCAACCTCTGATTGATAATGACTATTTCAGAAAAGATATAGCATTTACAAAACAGTATTATGGTCAGCTGCAAAGAGCTGATGCACTTAAGAGGAATCCTAATCCTAAAAATGATGAAAGATACTGGAATGAAGGTGTAACAGCATTACATTATCAGGCCGAAGATTTTGCTAAATCAAGTGATGATGAGTCATTGAGATATAGAAATCCAGAGTATACACCGTATATTGATACCACAGAAAAACTATTTAAGTTTGCTAAAGATAACAACATTAATCCTGAGTACCTAGATTTCTCTAATGGATTTATTTTTAAGCATACCAATGGTCAACAGGCAATTCCTACTCTTCAAAATACATTTTCATCAGTATTGCTTTCCGACCCTAGAGTAAAGGCAATGACCGAAACTCAGGCATATCTTGAAAGAAAGAATTACTCTAAAGAGAATGCCATAAAGTTTAATGGTGATGAGTTTGCTGCTGAAACGGAATACTTGCAAAATAAAGTAACTGAAATTAATCGGTACTATGCGGAATTAAATAAGCAGACAACTGAAAAACTAGAAGCTGCTAATACAAATAAAAAAGTAATTGAAAATAGAGTTGCTACCTATGGTATTGATCCTGAGTTAGATAAAGATCTGGTTGCAATGTATCAAGGCACTCTTAGTGACCAATCTGTATTAGCTGCTGACTCTAATAAAAATAAAGAAGTATTATCACAAGTAGATGGTATTGATATTAACGGCTTGGACCGTGAGTCATTAAGATACCGAGTTGATAATGCACTATCTTATTTTAAGATAGATGATCTTGCTCTTACTACTGCATCACAATATGCTACTAGTAAAGCTAAGGTAGATTTTCAGGTTAATCCATATGATCTTGAAGCAGTTCAGTTTAGAAATAAATGGATGCTACAACAAGATGATTTTGAGAAAAAGAAGACTCTCAAAATTATGGATATCGCAACGGAGATACTTAAAGAAACAGGAAATGCAGTACCTGGTGGATCATTAAATCCATTACTTAATACAGGTGCAGATGTTGCTATTCCTGGACCTGGTGGAACAACGACTGAAAATGTTGCCATTCAAAGAGAAAATGAAGCTGCCCTGGATCAGACAACAACTACTAATACTTCTCTTGTAAAAGAAAATATTCAGTCATTTTTAGATTTTCAAAATACCATTCTTACTGATCCTAATACAACGCCTGAGCAGAAGCAGAAAGCTGAACAGGATATAAAAGAAGCAGTAGTAGAATACCAAATAATTGATAAGCAACAAGATTATACTAAAGATGGCGAAGATCTTCCGACTGACTGGAGTAAAGTTGGAAAAGGTTTCATGCAATCTGTACTTGGTGTAGGAGCATGGGCAGAGGCATTACTTGGTACTGTATTTACTGGCGGAGCGACATTGCCAGCACAAATAGCAATCGGTGCTGCTGGTACTGCTGCACTTGGTGCTGGTGCTGCAAATATTGTAGAAGGCTTTACTGGTAAAGAAACCATTACAGTTCCTGGAGCTGTAAAGAGTAGAGGATTAGTAGCAAAAGATCAAAATGGCATATACCAACTTGTAGGTGATCTTACAAATTTATCGGACCCAAGTTCTACTGATTACTATAATGAAGTAAACAAACGAGTTTTAAATGCCACCAATCAAGCCCATACTTTATATAAAGGTACATCATACGAAGATGGTATTTCTCAGGCAAAAATTGCAATGGAAGGAAGGCAAGTAAATATTGATAATGGTAATCGATTAATTGCCAGCCTTAAAAACACAATGACTCAAAACAATCAGCAGATAGGTGTAGCTATGGCAAATGAAGCTGGTACTACTGCAGAAACAAGTAAGTTATTCTGGAGACCTGACATGACTAGTGCTAGAACTGAAAATGAATTTGTTGCAGCATATATTGAGGCCAATAAAAATAATATGCAGGATTATCCTAAAACTGGAATTAGAAGTTTTATGGGTACTGACTTTAGTGGAGATACTGAATATGGCATTTCTGAGGAAGAAAGAATTGCAGATATGCGAGATGATGCAATTGATATTTATGAGAATCTTAAAGAAGCACATGAAACTCTATCTAAAAATCCTGATGGTAATTTAAAATTAAAATCAGTATTTGATGATAATCTTGTCAGTAAAGATGGATTAAATAGATTTTTTACAAACGCAAAAATCTATGGATTTGATGCAGCTAACTATAATACACTAGGATATGCAATGGGAATGGACATTTTTCAAAAAGATTTCCTTCCAAAGATGGCATCTCCATCATTTAGAGATGATTATGGTGCAAAAGTCGTTTATGGTTCTGGATTCGACATTACAGCAGAAGAATATGCTTCTGAGGATTTTCAACATGATAATAGTGCTGAACTTGCATTAAAAACATTTTTTGCTTCAGCTAGTATGAATTATGGTGGCAAGACTGGTGAAAATCAAAAGAGACCAACGGGAATATATTATTTAAATGCGGTTGCCGCTAATGATGCCAATAAAGTAGCTGTAACATTGGATCCTTCTCCTGACTGGATTATGGAACATGCAGGTAATGAAAAGGAACAAGGACCTACTTGGAAATTACAACAAAGACTATCAGAAGGTAAAGATACCAAGATTACTTTCTTTATGGATGCCAATAAAGCCGTATCGGCACCATTTCAAGCAATGAGAATGAGTAATGATGAAATGCTTATGAATCTAGATGGTAAAATTACCATAACTAGCTTTAAAGATGCTGGTGAACTTACTGTAACTAGAAATGCACTTGGCGGATATAGTTATAGTGGACATGCAAAAGCAGTTGATGAACTAGGAAAGTTTCTTAGCAATCCAATATTTGGATCTTCTGATAGCGATTTAAACAGCATTACAAGTTACTTCAAGGATTTCTTTGCGCAGGTAAGCCAGTCTAATATTAATCAGTTAAACTCCATAAGAAATAATTCTGTAAAAGATCCAGCTCAACTATCAGAAACTGAAGAATAATGGTAGATAACTTTCAAATACCTCCTGGCATACAGGGTGTCGATCCTATTGATCAATATTTAAATACTCTTGCTCAAACTAAACAGTATTTAGATCAAGCAGTACCTAGATTAGAACAGGGTATTGATCAGTTGTTATTACAAAAACCAGGTAATGGTGGTGTCTATACTGGTGGAAATATACAGAAAGCAAACGAACAATTAGGTACATACAACGGTATGGCTTCATTTAAGCCTAATGTTGTTAGACCAAAGCAAGGAGGTAATGTTGATTATGTAAAAGGACTAATTGGTGGTATATCTGCTCCGGGAGCAATCCCTGAAAATACAGCTGTTATAGGGCCAAGAAAGATTGGATTTACTGCTGGACCTAATAAATTAAATTTTGATAGATATTATGCACATCCCTCATTCAAACAATTGGGATGGAATCCATATGTAGATAATGAATCTATCTATAATGCTAATAGTTCTTGGACAGATGATTTTAGTAGGGCATGGAATCAGTGGGGTAAACTTGCCGGTTTAGGATTTAAACAAACTGCCCAAAACTGGGATGATTTGTTTACTCTAAATACAGCAGGAGATACCAAAAATGCTAGGGAGATGAATAGGCTTATGTCTATTGCATCAACATCAAGAGGTGGTATTGGTGGTTTTATGACTAACCAATTTGCAAATTCTGCATATACCTTCGGTGTAATGGGGGAAATGCTTGCCGAAGAAGTAGCATTATGGGGTGCAGCAGCATTAACTGAAGGTGCATTAGCAGCACCAGCTATAGCAAGAACTGGAGCTAATATAAAAAAATTATTCTCTATGGGGAGCGCTGCTGAGAATGCGGCCGACGCAGTTAAAGCAAGTAAGACAGTTGCAGAAGCTGCCTCAATGACAAGTGCTGTTAATTCAGTACAAGATGTTTCTCAGGCTAGAAAGTTTTGGAATGGGGTAGCTGGATTTATAAATCCTTTTTCAGATACTGCTGAAACTATTAAGAATGTACGCACTGGTGCAAACGGTTTTGATAAGCTAACTGATGTAGCTAAGGCAACTAAAACATTTGGTTCTTTCTTCAGAGATATGCGACTGATGAATACTGCACTAGCTGAATCAAGATTAGAAGGTGGTTTTGTACAGAATGAGGTCTTTAATAAACTTATTGAAGACTGGAATAAAAATAATGTAGTGCCTCCGGATGACATTGCTGCTAATAAGATGCTTAAAACAGCAAAAGATGCAGGTATTAGAACTACACTGATGAATATGCCGGCCATTGTATATTCTAACAAGATAGTTTTTGATAAAGCATTAAATGGGTTTAAACCATTTAGAGAAGTTGGAGAAGGTAGTCTTGGAACAATGGTAAAGAGATTAGGTGGTAAGGGTAAGAAATATGAAGGATTCATTGATCCAGCTGACCCTAAGACGTGGTTTACTACAAGAAATGCTAAAAGAATTGCTAACCAATTTAAGCCTAAAAACTTAGTTAAAGGTGGCATGCGCTATTTATCGGCCAACCTTACAGAAGGTTTACAAGAAGTATATCAAGAGGCTGTAAGTGAAGCAACAACAAATTACTTTACTCAAAAGTATCTTAATCCTGAAAGAGCAGGATATTTATCATATACTGCTGCATTAGGTGAGGGATTTGGAAATCAAATATCAGGTAGGGGTGCTGAGACATTCTTATCTGGTTTCTTGATGGGAGGTCTTGTTCAAGGGCCACAAGCATTGGCATTTCAGTATGCTCCGCAAGTAGTTAAAGATTTTCAGGAAAGAAGAAAGGATCCTACAAAATATGCTGAAAGACAAAAAACAAGAAAAGAACAGCAAGAAAAGATAACTAACTTCTTAAATGATGTTGCTGCAGACCCTAAGACTTTATTTGATTCTGTATATGCTAATCTACAAGCACAGAAGGACTTTGCAACAACAATGGATCGTGCTGAATCTGATGGCAATAAAAAAGAACATAAGGATGCGTCACAAGATTCAATCTTTGAACATGTTGAACTCCTTTTGAATAAAGGTTATATAGACTTATTAAAAGATCAGATTAGAAGTTTCAAGCAATTAACTGATGATGAATTACTCCAGGCATTTGGCTATAGCCAAGAAAATGGAAATGCTGATGAATATAATAAATCAATTAGAGAAAAGCTTACTGGTGTTGAAAATAAGATTGAAGAAATCTCTAAGCGTCATCAAAAATACAGCACTATAAAGAATCCGTTTGATCCAGACTCAGATGAGATTGTTGATTATATGGGATTTGAGCTTGCAAGAAAAGCTGCCATCTATAATGAATATACTTTTGACCAAGCTGAAAAAAGAATGGGTAGCATTCTTCAGGAAGCTAGGGGATTTGCAGGTGGAGCAATTGCAGGAAAGCTTACTAATATCTTTAATACTACTCAGCTAAAAGAAGAATTAGATCTTTTAAAAAGTGAAGCAGTAGTGTTATCACAAGGAGATAGTGAACAAAAGAAACTAGCAAAACAAAAGCAGAAAAGCTATGAGGCATTGGCTGCATTAGGTGCTAGTATTGATTTGTACAGTATGGACCTTGAAAAATACAGAAAAAGTTTAGTAGATAAAGAGGCTCCAGTTGATGAGGATGCTGTTCCAGATTATTTGGAATATTCTAGAAATGAACTTGAAAAAGATTTAAGAGCATATATATCTATTGTGACTGACCTACCTAAGAACGATGCTTCTATGAACAAGTTAGTTATCGATCTTCAGGACTACTATGAATTAGATCATGATAAACGAGTAGCAGCAGCTAACGTAAATAAATTAAATGACCCAAACTTTTTCTTTAAAACAGCCAGAAGATTTAGTGATTCGCAAAGACAGGTTGTAGAGGTAAGTAAAAAGTATTTAGAGGATGCCTATTCTGAGTTTATTCGTAGGAAGGATTCTAATGAAGTAATTGCAGAACTATACGATAAGTTTCAAGTATTCATCTTACCTGATGAAATTGAGAATCTTGTAAAAGGTAAAGCATTGCCTTCTGTCTTTATTGATGTTGCAACTAAGACCGCTGTTGAAAAAGATAGTCCTAAGTATGCCGACATAATAAAATATCTCAAAGACTTTGAAGAGGCTATGGGGTATAAGTTTGAAGGTATGCCAGAGACTGTAGAAGTAGTAGAAGAACAGCCTGCTGAGGTTGAAGAAGAGGTAAGTCTTAAACCAGAAGTTCCTACTGTAACTAAACCAGTTACTACAGATATGGCCGTAGGAGATATTCCTAAAGATCTAATTGCTCAGTTACGTGCACAATTTAGAATTGATAATAACAATCTGATCAATGCTGGTCAGAAAGCCATGATGGATTCTGAGTTTGCAAAATGGGTTCAAACAACTGCTAATGCGGCTAACATTATCTATAATTGGAATGTTGCGAATAATCTTATAGATAAGAGTACACCTAGACCAGAAGTATCAGAAAAAGCAACTGCGGTTCCTACAGAATTAGTTAAATTTGAAGAGTTAACAGAAAACACTGTACTTGTAATGAAAGATTCTGGCAAGTTCCCATTAAAACGCGCAAGAGTTATTGAGACTGATGCAGCTAATAGAACCATTACGGTTCAACCTGTCGGTACTGAAGATAGAGTAACTTTTATAGAAAGTGAAATACCTAACGAAATTGCTAGTATATATAAGACGGGGATTCCCTCTATAGAGGTTACTCCTGAGGTTACTACTGAAGAACAACAGTTGTCAAATGAGAATTTGAATACTGTTACTACGGAGGAAGACCTTATAAATACTATTAATGAGGACGTGGAGAAAGCCAAGTCCATGACAAAAGAACAAAGAGATAACGACCTTTTAAACTCATTAGGCTGTAAATAAAATGATAAATTGTAGTCTCACGCCTGATCAAATCAGAACCCTTAGAGTAAAGATTTCAGGTGACTTGTTAGATATACTTACAAGTTCAGAATCACAGTTTGACGTTAAGTCATACTTGAAAGATCTTTATAATCTTATTGAAGCCGGATCAAACGGTAATAAGAATCTTGCATTAGACTATGCAAGGATGGGATCTGTGATTATATCACAATTGACTACAAATAGACCGAATGATATTGCCAAGCTTCTGTTTAAAGGTTTGGATCTCAATGAGTTAATGAAGAAAAACATTGAGTTTGCAGATCCAGTCAATGGATTAAATCTTGTAAGTGAATATGTTGCACCTATTGTTTCTAAAGATGTAGTAGAAGATATTCTTAAGGAAGAAGAAAAAGAAATACAACAAAAAAAAGTTGAGCAAAAAATATCAGAAAATACATTTCAGTTAGCAAGATTACGTCCACAAACAGCAATATCTACTACTATAAATGAATTAGTAGATCCAGATGATCCAAGTCTTGGGGCTGACCCAGGAATGCAGTACTACACAAAATTTGTTCATGAGATCCTTAGAAATCATATTGGTAAGCGTGTAGGGGCCACAGAATTGTCTGGTATCTATTATCCAGGAGTATACGGTGGCCTATTTGTTACAATGATGCGGTATAATCAAATACCTGCAGCACAGCTACACTCTAAGATGGATCTTAATAGACCTGAAGATAAAGAGTTGTATGATAACGGTTTTGTTTATACGATAACTGATAGTGAAGGTAATCCGGTAATTTTTGATCAGGACTACAATGTTTCGTTATCTGGTAAAATGATTTATTATAATACCAGATTCCTACCTGCAAAAAGAGACGGAAAATTTATTTTAACAAATGTTAAGAACGTTCAGAATCCTACTGAACTATCTAAAAATCTTAACATAACTGAATTAGAAGCTGAGAAGCTTTTGAATGCGCAGTTTACAGCATTAGAGCAATCATACTCCTATCTTAAATCTAATCCTGAAGAGAAGATTTTATTTTCAATTTCAGGTGGAAGCTATGGGGCAATAGTAAACGAAAAGGCCGCTTTTGTAGATCCTAAAACTATTGACTTTGAGGGTGCTGCTAAGAAGGTAATGCTGCTTAATAAGAATCAGATTGTTGAGGCAACCGGTTCTTCAAATTCTAAGGGCGGATTCTATCTTTCTGTTTCTGGAAAAGGATTAATGTATATGAAGAATAAGAAGCTATCTGATTCAGATACTAATCTTATTTATAATGTACTTACTAAAAGTATTACTAATCAGGCAGGTCAACCTGTATCTCTTGAGACTAGAAAGAATATCATTCAGACATATATTAAGATGTCTGCTAATGATATAAGCATATCTACTGACTCAGAAAAGAATAGATTAGTACTTAAGTATAAAAATGAAATTATTGATTTGGATAATGAGCAGGCCGTAAGGAATGCTATTACAAAAGATAAGACCGGCAATCTTCGTGAATATACTTTCCTGACAAACAAGTTTAATAGCGAAGAAGCAGTTCCTTTTTATACCGTAGAAATCGATGAAAGAACTGGTGGCGCATATATTTCTGGAGTAAAGGCCATGTCTCCTATTGAATACATGAGCCATGTCACAGAAGTAAAAACAGAACTTGCTCCTGATGGAACTATAAAGCAGTACAATCCATACTTTAGTTTGGTTTCTACACCGGAGAGTATTGGAAAAACTATACTTAAAGCAGAAGAACCTACAACTTATTCTACAGTTAGAGAAAAGAAAGATACAATAGTTGATCAGTTACTTAGAGGTGAGGAAGTAATAGGAGATATCCAGAGACCACAGAACAGTGTTACTCGTTTTGAATTTATAAAGGCTGATGGTACTGTAGTTAATTTCTATAATAGAAATGCAGAGCCTATAAATGAATCAGACCTTAGTAAGAAAGCTACATTAAAGCTTGTAGATAGAGTTGTTACTGAGGATGGGAGAGAATTCTTTGATGTTGTAGAAGTATACATCGGAGATAAGTATGTAGGAAATATTCAGGAGACAGACTTTAAACAACCTAAAAAAACTGAAGAGGTTATTGCAAAGGCTGAACCAATTGTAAAAGAACAAGAAGGTAAATCATCAAGTGATGCAGATACTATAAGTAAGATCCTTAAGAATAATGATTTGCTTAAGAGATTGCGTAACAAACTTGATGACCAAACCAATGTCAAGGCTACTGCAGAGCAGATAAAACTGGCCAAAGAATGGTATGAAAACAGTCCTCTTGCTAAGTTTATCCCATTTACTGTAGCATTTAATGTAGTCAATACTAAGACTAGAGGATCTATTGCTACCTGGGATGTGCACGGCATTACCCTATACAAAGGGTCTAACTACTCAGATCTATACCATGAAGCATGGCACGGCTTTACTCAGACATTCTTGACTAAAGAACAAAGAGATTCATTATATGCTGAGGCTAGAAAGAATAAAGGAACCTTTAAGAGTTTCAGAGGAAGAGAAGTATCATATGCTAATGCTACCAGAGAAGAACTAGAAGAGAAACTGGCCGAAGACTTTAGAGAATTTATGCTATCTAAAGGTAAGAAGGTAAATCAAAAGACTCCGGTAAGAAACAAGATATTCCAACTCTTATTAGATATACTAAACTATCTGTTTGGTAAGACTAGTGTACAGGATGTACAGGATAATAGCATGGGTAACCCTGTTATTAGTGAGATGTTTGAGAAATTAAGAGTAGGAGATATAAATCAGTACACCTTTAATCAGGCTAATGCTGAATTCTCTTTACTTAATAGTACTATACAACCATTAGATCCTTTGATGGATGGTCCTGGAACTATCTCTAGGCAGGATGCAAAACTATTAGTAGATAGCACAGATGCATTAATCGGGGAACTGATTGATAAACTAAACCAGGCAGAGAATACTAAGACATTTACTAGAGCACTGCTACTAGATAAGGAAGGAAGAACCCTTGCATATAAGTATGTAGAGGAACAGCTTACTAATAAGCTAGAAGAACTCCTACTAGAGCATAATGCTATGGATGCTAATGCTGATAGACAGGAGATTGACTATAAGATTAGTTTGCTTGCATATGCATTACGCAACTTTGGTGATAGTAACAACCCCTTCAACACATTCGGTCTTGTAAAATACCACGGTCAGACTTCAGAATTCTTGGAATTTGAGGATAGACTTGGTGATATGCCTGAGGATGTCAATGTATACGAACGTAATGAATTTGACCGTAAGGCTGGTAACGAAACTGCTATGAAGGCATTAGCAGGTACTTCTCTACTCTATACTATAAAGACACTGCATTCACATGACTCTAATGGTAATGTAGAAAAGAACATGCTTGGTTTCCCGAAACTTGCTGACTTTAATAGAAGCTGGAATAGGATTACTAATATTACTGAAGGGTCTAACAACGTAGATGATATCTATAAGAAGCTTCAAGATGCATCTGCTGATTACCCTATTATAAAACAGTTTATTGATAAGGTAGGTAGTCCTGCTAATCTGGAGAACTCCTCTGTTAGACTTTGGTCAGACATAGAAAAGATTATGACCATGCCTCGCATTGGTCTTGTAAGCCTTAGAGTAAAGGTAGAAAATAGTAAACCCGAAGGTTCTGATAAGATTAAAAAGACGGTTATCCTAACGGCTACTCAGGCTACTGGAGAATATACTAAGGTTGGTAAAAAATGGGATAGCCAATTTGCTATTGCAACAGGTCCATATATTACCGTAGATGAGAATAACGTCAACACTCTTAATATAGATAAGGTACTAGCAGATTTTCCAGTTGTTACATTTGATAATGCTGACAGGTTTATGGAGGCCGTAGGTATGCCGTTAGAATCAACTAAGGTTGCCGAGAAAGCATTTAGAGAATCTAACATGCTTGTTGATGTTCGTAATATTCATACAACGCTAAAGGGAATTCAGGAATATCATAATCAATATTCCCCCACTAAACGTTTGGTAATTACTAAACCATCTGAAATTCTAAAAGACTTTAAAGTAAAAATAAGTCTGGATCCAGGTGCTTCTGATTCTGAAAAAAGAAGAGCAATAAGTACGCAGATAAAACTTGGAGGAAGTACAGCTACTTTTAATAATCTTCAGAAGTTTCAATTGAAATGGTCTGACGACTTTTCTGACACTACTGTATCTAATGCGGAGAACCAGAACCAGTACGAAAGATCATTAAGAAGTTCAGCTTCTCAGACAATCTCTAAGTTAAATGCTGCTAATACTGAAACTGAACTTACTCAGGATGGTGTGACCAATGCAGATGATTTAAGTATGAATCATTTGTCCCGCAGACGTAATCCGTTTGTAAAGACATCAGCTTTCTTCAGAAGACTGTTTGATAAGAACGGGAAAAAGAAAACTGGTATTGTAAACAATAAGATGACTACGGCTAGAATAGAACTGATGAATATGTCAGGAGTAAGCCGGGAGTTAGTAAACGTAAAAAGTATTGTTGAGAATTCTGGAGTAGCATCATCTAGTGCAGATGCTGTTACTAAGAGGCTAGAAGACATGCTTATGATGATGCTATATGGCGTCAATGAAGCAACACGTCACGCAGATAAGTCTACTACATACTTATATAAAGTTGTAGATGAAGAAGGTAATGTTCATTTAATTGATATTGCTTCTTTTTCTGATGCGGTTGGAGAAAATATGTCTACAGGTGTACAGAAATACGTAAACCAACTTGTACAATATTTGGCAAGTGAATATGAACGTATTCAAAAACTAGAAGATGGAGATTCTGCAGGAACAGTTACCGTAGGTAAATCTAATTATTACAAGACAGGTACTCAGTTTGCAATCTTTGATAAAATTTTATCTGATACTACTAAGAATAAATTAAAAGCATTTAGAGGTGCTAAAGAAAATAGTATTAGAACTGCCGAAAATTTTTACAGATACCTGAATGACCCAATTAACCGAGACCTTAAAAATACAGTTGAAAAAGAAATTACGGAGTATATATTTAGCAGAAGCAATATAATTACTGAAAAATTAAATGAAGTAAACTTCTTTCAGAATGATCAGCTTGTAGATGAGCTTGTTAAGAGAATGCTTCGTACTAAGAAAAAGGGATATGAGAAATCAGAAACCCTTACAACCCTATCTAGAGACAGAAAGAAGGAGATTGTAGATTCAATAGCTATTGCTTATACAGCAAATGACTGGCTACATAAATATGAGTCTACTCTTTTGTTCTATGGTGACCCTGCATTATATGATCATAGTAAAGACGAATTCTTTAAAAGAAATGCTGGTTTCTCTGCTACAGGAGACATTCCTCGTACAGATAAATATATGATTGAGTACATCAATCAAAAACTTAGGGAGGATTCTTTAGCCGGTAAATTAGGTATTACACCTAAGTCATTTGGCAAAATTATGTCTGCTGCAGTAATGCAGGATACAGCAACCAGATCATTATATCTAGATGATTATCTTAAGTATGCCAAAGAAAAAGAAGAGGCAAGACTAAGAGACCTGAACTTATCTGAGGATACAATAAATCAGGCATTAAAAAAGACTGAGGATATTTTTAATGATGCCTATGCTTCTATGAAAGAAGGTGATGGCCAAGGATGGATCAACTTCGATGCATATAGATCTTTACTGTTATCACTTAATAAATGGTCACATTATCAGGAACAGCTTTATTCTAAGGTGATAAATAATGAACAGGTAGATGTAAGAGAATTACTTCAGTTTTTCCCTGTTAAAAAGATGCAATACTGGGGACCACTTGCAACAGATGGTCTTCCTGTTTATGGATTCCATAAGTATTCTTTGATGCCTTTGATTCCTAACATTACTGTAGATACTCATATGGAGATACTACAGCAAAGAATGTTGGAACAAGGTGTAGACTACGCAATGTTCCAATCCGGGTCTAAGATCAATACAATTACTGATAATGGTGCTGTAGATAAGTTCTATAATGATAATACTAATGAGAAAGATCAGTCTGTAGCATTTGCTAATCCTGCCTACACCTTTACTAAAAACAATATATTCCTTGATTACTTTAAAGATCAACTTGAAGTAAATGATGCATACAAAGGATATGTAACATTCCCAACTCAGCTGAGAACATTGATTGAGGAAGGTCTTATGGAGAATGGTGTTCCAACTGACTGGAAACCAGAACTTAAGGATAAGTTTGAAAGAATTAAGCAGTGGAAAGAAGAGACTAATAAGCGAGGTTCAAATAACTACAGATTACTTGACTTATATGAGTCTAGACTAAAAAAGTTAGTAGAACTTAAAAAACAAAAGCTACAAAAAGAAATTGGAACCAATCCAATAGATCTAGTTAAGTTCATTAGAAGGGAACTTACTAGAAGAGAAATGGCCGAACATAGTATTGAATTTGTAGATTTTGATGAGCAAAAGAATAAATTCAAGAATAGCTTAGATCTTTCTCTAATGGCAGATAGCATTGAGAGAGGTCTTGTTGCTGTTGTACAAAAGAACTTAATAAACCAAAAAGTAAATGGTGAAAGTCTTGTACAAGTTGCAGGTACTGGATTTGAAAAAGCTAATTTCCGTAAGCCGTCTAAAGAAGAAGCAAAAAAATATGGCCAAAGAGGATTGAGATTCTATGACCTAAAGGATGGAAAAACACAGGCAATGCAAATAAAAATTGCAATGCAGGGTAAGTTTAAAGAACTCCTTAGACTAGAGGATGTAAGAACCTTGGCTAGAGAACAAGATATATCCCCATTAGATGCATTAAATATGCGCCTTAAGGATGAGGAATGGGTAAATAATAATAGAAACCTTATTACATCTGTTGCAGTAAGGATTCCGACTCAGGGATTAAACTCAATGGAGTTTATGGAGATTGCCGAATTCTTACCCGAATCATCTGGTAATATCATTATACTCCCCGCAGAAATTGTAGGTAAGACTGGTGGTGACTTTGACATTGATAAGATGTTTACGCTATTCCCAAATATTAAAGTTGACGAGGATGGTGTAGCACAGATTGAAACAGGAGATACAATCAATGGGGTTGAAAATGATATCTTATTTATTACAAAAGAAATTTTGGAGAAAGAAGATAACTTCCTTTCTCTTGTAACTCCTAATACAACAATCACTCTAAAGGATATTGCAGAACAGATTGCTGAAAAACTAAAAGGTAAAAAACAAAAGAGATCTGCAACAGATATTTTTGAATCAGAGGTTAACCTGGAGAAGCATCAATCCAACAATATTGGTAAGATGATTCTAGGAATTATTGCAGTTAATAATACCTTCAGTACAATATTTAATAGAACAGGTCTTGTCTTACTTCCTGAAAGAGTTGTAACAAGTACTGAATCAGGAAATGTATATGGTAGACAAACCCTAGAATTACCACACAATACTATAGATGGTAATATCTCATTGTCTAGTTTATACTCTGCTGATGGTATTGATAAAATTTCAGACTTAATTAGTCAAATGATTAATGGTTCTGTAGACGTTGCTAAGGATGATTGGATCTTTGATTTGCAGGCTGATAAAGAGGCTATTTCTAAAATTGTATTTATGATTCAGGCTGGTGTACCTGCTAAACAGGTTGCACTGTTTATGTCACAGCCCATAATTAGAGAATACATTAGAAAACAGAAAATGCTTCGTAGTAAATTCAATGAACCGCTTGGTATCAAAGATCCAGGCACATACTATAGAATTACGGCAAGAGATCAGATTTTATTTGATGAGGAGTTTGGGTTTGGTCTAGTTAAAAAAGATTACGAAAAAGATGGTACGGTAAAGAAATGGATGCTATGGCCAACAATTGAAGGAATTGCTAAAAGTGCGGACAAAAATCTTTTCTCAGAAAAAGCACTTGAGGATAATATTAAAAGTAAAGAGTATACAGATGTAGATAGAGCAGTGTTTGCACATTATCTAGAAATAGAAGAGATGGCAAATGGGGTTACTAATCTTACACAGAAGTTAAACTTTGATACTAGTAAAACCTCTACACTGTTTGAAGCAAGAACAAAACTCAGTGAATTAAATGACCTGGCAAATGGCATATCACAGGAGTCTATTGACATGATAATCAATAACTCTCCTAAGGGTGCGTTTAAAATTCAAGATTTTATTGTTGATGTTTTCAAAGATATATTCCCGCTAAGAGATGGTGACAAATTAAATAATCATATATCTTCTGCTTTATTGGCACGGGATAAGAATTTTAGACAAAAGCTGTCAACACTCAAGAAAAGAATAGGTATGGCAGATGATGAGGATGTAATCAATAAATATAGATCAGATCTTATTTCGTTTATCTTTCAGCAGAACTACTATAAGTTTGACCCAAATGCAAAAACATATAATGGCGTAGATCTTACTTATGATATTCAAGAAGTAAAATCACTTAATAATGGTGCTTTTGTAAAGGACGGTGTACTTTATGTAGATAGGGCAAAAATTAAAGAGATATTTAATTCTGAAAAATATAAATCAGGACAAGCCTGGGGATATGCAATTGCACCTATAGATCCAACAGTTTTATCTCTATACGATAAAGATGTTGCAGAGGGATTATATTATAAGTACACATACCAAAGAGAGATCAATAGATCAATAGCTACTAATAGTTTTGAAAACATATCTAAGACCAAAGAATTCTTTGAGTATAAAAAAGAATTTACTGGGGATGCAAATGCAGATTTCAAAGCATATGAGATGGTTCTTAGAGATAGAACATTAGATGGTTTGAATTACCATGGGCATATGTTCTTTGGCAAGAGAGCATATGCTAAGCAAATCATGGCTCTGAAAGATACTAATCCAGAACTGTTTGAAAAGTACCAGTTCCTTAGTGACTTGGAGATTGTTAATACTAGATACGGAAATACAGAAATATCTAACCTTAGAATTGGGGGAAGACCAAAAGGAAAAGATATAGAAAGACTGTATGACAATCTACAAGAGCTTTCAGATGCTACAGTAAGAAAGGTAAAAGATTCTTTTGAAAATGCCCTACTAAGCAATTTGTTTCAGAAAATGACACACTTTGCATTACTTCAGTCCGGTATTGATACTGCAAGCACATTTAGTCTGATTCCATTTGTATCAAACGAAAGTTATCTTAATCTAGTTAAGGAACCATATGAGCAGTTCTTAGCTAATCCTGATGCTAGCCCATTAGATTTATACGATAGTTTATTTGAAGCACAGTATTCTGAAGAAGGTAATAAGGCTCTGAAGGTAAAAGTAAAAGCCTTTGCTAAATCTATTGATGAAATAACCACATATCGACGATACACAAAAGAGTATATTGATCTTGATGCTCCTAGTGGAAAGATGAGTATTGAATTAGATAAATTTACACTAGTAAAAGATAACTTAACTAATAGTACACAGTTTTCAACTGGAGATAAAAATCTCACGGAAGCTATAATGAAGGAGTTTGCTAGTGTTCTTGCACAAAGCACTGATAAACAACTTGTTGTATTTAATGAGATAGACGGAAGAACTAAAAATGCACAGGGCAACAACTCAGCTTATAGAGCAATGGGAGAATATGCCTACGGTATTATAACTAAAAAAGGTTCAATGCCTACTACTCGTGCTGGTAAACAAGACAAAAAACTAATGTTTACTGACGATACCCTAGAGCAAAACAAGGAAATGATTGATGCAATGATCAATGAGTTAAAAAGCAAGCAAGCTGAGGGTTATGAATTATTATTTGATGCTAACGGTTATGGTCAATATATGGCTGGATATAATGAGTACTTACCGCTTAAAGAAAAACCAGATTTTGAACCATCAGCTCCAGAAACTTTTAACTATCTTTCGCAGCAGTTATTTGAGAAATTCGGATACCTAAATCCTAATTACTTAAAGACACTTCAGGGTAGAAGAATTGTACAGTCTAGGCAGCCTGTAACAGATGAAGAAATATTTGACCTTAAAAAATCTTGTAAATTAGCGTAATGAACTCTTGTCCGATACCATCAGAATTTGAACCATTAGTAGAACATGCTATATCCGTAGGTATACCTGAAAGATCTGCTGTAAGTCAGGCATTGAGAGCATATATGATTCATAACTCTAGCCTTAAGCCAGGGGAAGAACCTACTATGCCGACTAGTGATGAGTTCAATAAAATAATGGATGATTATAATATCTTCATTAACTCTCCTGATAGGCAAACCGTGACAGAAGCTCCGGTAGGTTCTAAGGATTATTTTGTTGATATAGAGAATGCATTCCCTTGGTATAAGGTTATAAGAGAAGGTCTGCAGATTGACACTGAATCTCAGTCAAATCTTAAAGGTCGTGCCATTATAAATGCTATTGCAGAAAAACTAAGTAGTAATTTAGGCGTACCCTATCAGTTTGTTACTGCTGCTGAAGCACAAGAGATTACTAAAGATGTGAATGTTTGGTCTGGACAACCTGCATTTTATTTCGGAGATACCATTTATATCTTACCAGAACTAGCAACAGAGAAGTCTGTCTTCCATGAATTTGCTCATCCTTTAGTAAGAGCAATTGCAACAGCCAATCCTGAACTATTTAATAGCCTCTATAAACAGGTAATGGCTACATCGAAGGGTCAAGAATTACTTGACCGTTCAAAGAAAGCTTATCCTTCTGCTGCACCAAATGATCCAATCATAATGGAGGAAGTATTGGTTATGGCTTTAACTCAGGCAGCAACAGATACATCTGATTCTGCATTTAACAAGTTCATTTCCAATCTGTTGTATGCAATCAAGCAACTTCTACGTAGAGTATTCGGAAAAGTAAAAGTTGAAAAACTTAATCCTAATACTACTATTGGGGAGCTTGCAGATATGCTGATGATGGAAGAGTTTGATATAGATACAAAATCTATTACTCGTGAAGACATAGCTGCTTACATGACCGAGTATGATAACTTGATTGAGTCAATGGAAAAAGTATCACAGAATACTTTGCAAAACTCAACTGATGAGTTATTTAGTATGATCTCTGGTCATATCCAGCTTATAAAAAATAATAAGGATTATAAGGCAATGGAACAAATCCTTAAAGATTTGTACCAGAGGTCTGACCTTAGGGAGATTTACGAAAGCTTAGCACCTTACCAAAGTAAGAATGTATACTTGGTAAATGAAATGACAAGACTTCAACAGGATGCTGAATTTGCTAAGCAACACACTAAAGCATTTCTTGATAGTTTATTGCGTCTGAATGTAATGACTGATAGAGTGCATACTGAACTCATCAATCTTGTGAAGGATATGAATTCCCAAGATAATGTAGCTAAGGTATTTTACTTTAACAACATTATGAATTCATGGGATGAGTTCTTAAATGGTATGGAGACTACCATTAACAATGAACTACAGGCAGGAGCAATTAAACCTGATAATCCTATTATATCCTTAGTCGGAGGTATCAGAAGAAAGATATCCAACGCACAGAAGACAGCAAACAAAGTATATACTGAAGGTGTATCTCAGGTTCTCAAGTCTCAGATAGCACCGATGAAAACTGCTATTGATGATAAGTATGACCAGATTATGGAGGATCTCCGTAGAAGAAATGCTCCTGCAAGTATTATAGCCCAGAAACAAAAAGACTATTGGGGTCTTGAAGGACCAGAACTTTCTGAATTCCTTGATCTTAAAAATAAGAAAGATAAAGGACTACCAATGTCTTCTATTGAATCTCACAACTATGAGATTCTAAAAATGAAAAGCTATAGAGACGGTGCATATCTTACCGATGAGAAGATTGATTACTTAATGACCGGTAGACTTGGTGATGGTCATGCCCTTAATTCCTTTATGGAAGCTTTTGTATATAACCAAGATCCAATTGTATTTGGATTTGCTGGATGGGTAAAGAATAATCTTACTGAAGTATTTACCTCATCCCAAAGAAAAGGTAATACATTCCTTAATGAGGTTAAACCTATACTTGAGGCTGCTGGTTATAACCAATCTAATCCTGCTGCATTTGGAAGAAGAGCAACCTTTAGAGATAAGAAAGGTGGCATAGATAAGGATGGTAAATACGTTACTAAAGATGTAAATACTATTATTAATCCTTGGAAAGACTATAGATCTGACATTGCTAGACTGGAATCTGAAATTAGAGCAGCAACTGAGGTGGCATATGCATCAGGAAACAATGATGAGGTTCTAAGACTTAAGAAAGAAAAAAGAGACTACGAACAAAAGTATTTTCATACGCCATATACGGAGGAGTACTATAAGAGATTTAATATCTTTAATCAAGGTCCTGGGGATATTATCGGTGCAAAAGCAGAAGCTGCTAGAAACGAGTTATTGTCAAGAATTCAAAATCTTACCACATCAATTGGTATCTCGACAACAAATGAGAACTTTGATACTAGGGATGAATTAGCAAATCTTTGGAGAGAATACAGACAGCTGCATTCTAACTATACTTCTTCAGGTCAATTAAAAGATGAGGAAGGAGTTAAAATTGCAGAAAGATTACGAGAGTTTAGAAATAGTTCTAAGGACTTGTATGATAATACTCTAATTCCAGAACTATTTACTAATTCTCTTGCTCTATATGAGCAGTCACTTATTGACCAAGGCTACGAGAAATGGGGTGTACCATTTATGAAACTTAGAAATAAGTGGATTGAAAAGAATACTAGAACTGTAATTAAGGATAGCTTTTATGCTGAACAAAAAAGAATTACAGATGAAATTAAAAAGATAACTAGTAAACTTCCCAAAAACTTACAGGCTGATTATGATATAAGCAAGCATTATGAAAAGCTTTTGCAGCTGATGAATCCCTATAGAGATGAGGATAACCAGCCTGAAGCTACAGCCATGGACCTACGTAACATCGAGGCCATAAAGGAAACACAGGAGTTAATTAATCTTGCAAAAGAAAATTTACCCAAGCTTACTGGTCTAACAGAATTGGAACATGTTACCCTTAGTAATTACTATGAAAAATTATCTGAGGGGGAGCCAGTTACTCAAGAAGAAAGAGATGAGGTAAAAGTATTACTAGATAAGAAATCACAGTTTGGTTTGTCTAAAGAAGATAAAACTAAACTGTACCAGCTATACTCAGAGCTAGGAGAATTACAGCAATCATATCCAACAGATTATTACATGGATATGTTCAATAACTATCTGAGCCTTGTTGATATGAATCTTTTAGAGTCAAACTTTGACATGAAAGATCTTACAATGGATACTGCAGATAGAGTGTTGAACATGGACTTCTATAATACTATAGTTAGTACTAATCCTGAATTTAAAGAATGGTTTGATAAAAATCATATTATCAAAACAGTTACCGATAAATTTGGGGTAAAGACTAGAAAGATAGAACGTGTAAAAGCTTGGAGTGTAGTAAGACCCAAGAACATACAGTACTATGAAATATTTAGCTTTACTAACTCATTAGGTCAGGACGAGGCAATTGTAGGTATGCCTAATCACCTTTACTATGAGAGAACTGTAAGGCAGAAGTTTGTTACGAAGCCTGTATCTGTACTTGAGGCAATTGAACAGGGAGATATCACCAAGGCCAACATAGATAATAAAGGTAACTGGTTACCTAGATTAGACATTGACGATAAGAAATATGTAAATGAAAAGTTCTTTAATATCCGCAACACGGATAAGAACTTGTATAATGCTATTATTGCCTTAACTAAATGGCATTTTACCTTCCAGGAAAACAGTCCCAATAATTCTAAATTAGGTTTTGATATACCTAGATATAGAAAGGAAGGTTATGAGTCTAGAATGGAATACTTTACTGCTGAAGGTAAATTAGAAAATCCAATATCTAGGTGGTGGAGAAGAATTAGATCACTGTGGAAACCTGCAGCTGATGATGCTGACGAAGGATACAACTTCAAAGATCAGATGATGATGATGGATGGCGAAGTATACAATGATGAGAATGCCGGAATTCCAATCACTGGACTATCTGCTCTAGAAGCTGATGATGTGTCATTAGATTTAACTTATGGTATGTTAAAATTTATGATTGCATCTGAAAAGCAGAGAAAGCTTGTTGAGATGAATCCAATGGCTAGGGCACTACAGATGGTAATGAGAGGTTCCGAAGATGCTATTAATGAATTTAAAAACATTAATAAAAGAACACAGAAAAACAATAGTCCCTGGAGTCTTGTTGGAGAAAAAACAACACTAGGTAAGAGTAAAGGGAAATCAATAAGAGAAACAGCAATAGATAACTTTATAGAAAGAGAATTTGAAGGAGTAGTACGTAAAGGTGTTCTAGGTAAGGATAAGGACAATCACTGGATTAACAAAGCCGTAGATAACATTATGAAGTTATCCGCTTTTGGATACTTTGCTATGGACGTACCTAGTGCACTTAAGAACTCTTTTTCTGCTAGAATCCAGAGTATTCAAGAAGCAGCTGGAGGTCAATACTACAACATGACCAACTATGCTAAAGGAGTAGCATGGTCAAATAAAACAATGTGGGAGATAAGTCTTAACGTAAATAAGTTTGGACCTAAGTCACATGACGAACAGCTTGTTGAAATATTTGATGCATATCAGGGTAGATTTGAGGAAAAGTTTGCAGACCATGGTTCAAGATCGTTAACTAAAGATGCACTTGGTGGACTAACTTGGATGACTAGCTTCCGTAAATGGACAGAATTAAATTCATCATTGTCTATATTCGGTGCAATGATGCATCACGAGAAAAATGTAACCCAAACAATTAATGGAGTTACTAAAAGAATTGCATATATCGATGCATGGGAAACAGTAGACAATCAAATAAGATTAAAAGAAGGTGTAGACCCTGAATGGGGGATTAATGGAGTTAAGTTTAAAGCATTTAAGAATAAGGTACAGGGTGTAAACAATAACCTGAACGGTTCTTTTGCTAAGTTTGATTATGCTGAGGCCGATAAGTTTATGGCCTTCAGATTTATAATAGCCTTTAAGCGCTGGTTTATTAGAATGTTCTTGAACAGATATCAGTTTAGAGGTAGTATACGTAATCCTAAATACAGATATGATGCTGCTGTTGGAGATACTGTAATGGGATTCCATGTTGAAGCAATGAGAGCACTCTTCAGAGGAATACAAAGCAGAGGAGAATACTTTAGTTTCTTATCACCATCAGAGAAGGCTGCATTATACAAGACAACTGCCGATGTAGCATATCTTATTCTATTTAGCATGGCTATCTCAATGATCTTCGGATTTGATGAAGATGATGAAGATAAATTTGAGAAACTTAGAAATAGATCAGGACCATTGCCCTTCTTTGGGGTAAGTGAGAATGAAGCTGATTTTAAATTAGGAGGATGGTTAACTAACCATGCACTTCTTATGACAATGCAACTTAAAAATGAAACGGTTCAATGGCTACCTTTGCCTGGACTAGGTGCAGATAACTATCTAGAGATTCTCAAGTTAGATGCCATAGCAATGAAAAATACTTTAGATAACTATAAGAAGATGGGTGGTGCATTAGGTCTTGTGGCAGGTAATGCTCTATTCGGAATAGATGACACTAAAGCATATTGGGATCAGAGAGAAGGACCATACTCATGGATGCAAGAAGGAGAAGAAGGAAGTAAAGCAATAAGTTATTTCTTTAGATCATTTGGCGTTACAGGTAAATCATTAGATCCTGCACAAGCAACAACTAACTGGGTTAAATCATCAAATTGGAGATAATAGAATGGCAAAAACAGTATCAGTAAAGAATGCCTTTGCACCTAAAGGCACAAGAAAAAAAAGACCAGGTGTAGTAGCTAAGAGTAGAAACAGTGGATTAAAGTCCAGTAAAAACTACAAGAAGAAATATCGCGGTCAGGGTAGGTAAAGAAAAACCCCGGTATTACCCGGGGCCTCTCCTAATCAAATAATAACAAACTAAAACACTACACTAAAGTTGTAGCAAACTTGCTAAACTTAGTTTCTTTGGTTTTGTCAACGATTGTGATAGATAGTTCATCTGAACACCAAGCAGTCATCATTGCTTTGATGTGCGTTTTAACTGCTTTGATGTCATTAAATACTTCGGATACTTGAAGAATCTGACCATTTTTAGCTACTGTTTTTACAACATAGCCATAGACAGTTGTTCTTTCTTTCTCACCAGTTTCTTCATTAGCTACCATGATTCTTCTCTTTGAATCATGGATTTGGATTGTTGGTTCTTTCATTGGATTATTTTTTTAATATCAGGACGAAAATACGAAGGACCTTTTAATATTTTACCATCTTCTCTATAAATTGGTTTACCATCGGCACCCAATTTACTCATATTAGATCTATGAATTTCTCTAAAGACTTCCTCAATCTTATGCTGAAGACCGTGCTTTAGTATTGTACCATAGATAATATAAAGCTGATCTCCTAGGGCATCAGCAATTCCAACTAGGTCATCATTTTCTACTGCCTCTAGGTACTCATTGTTCTCTTCTGCAAGTAAGGAGTATCGTAACTTACCTTCATTAGCGCTGATCAGCCTAGGTTTGTTTCCATCTTTCTGGTCAAATACAGTATGGAAGTCACCAACCATTTGAATATAATCTCTCATATCTACTACTCAGGTTTAAGGGTATAAATTAATCTATCATGCAAGGATTCGGTAATACTCCAAAGATTATCACTTCCACCTTCATAGTTCGGATAATTAGGATTATAATTAATCCTTTTATACAACATACCCTTTATGATTAGCATATAAGCAATTACATCACCGATCTTTTCATCTATTGCCTCAGCCGTTGATGTCTCTGATGCAATCATATCTTTTACAGACTGCAGGTGTTTAACAGCATATTCCCATGCTACCTGTTCAGCTTTACAATGGTACGACAGTCCTCCTGCCGCTCTTTTAAAATTAGAAAATACATCATCTATAGATGCATATTCAGCATTCTTCTTGTGAAATCTTTCCATAATCTCAGCAAGACTATGCAATGACATCTGTTCAAAATCTTCGAAGTTCATAGCAGTTAAAGGTATGGGGAGGGATTTCATGCCCCTCCCCTGGTTAATTAAAGTTCAGGAAGTTCTAATGGACTATTATCGTCAAAGATACTAAGAATCTCATCAGAATTTGTAACAGGTTCCGCTTCATCAATGACATCAAATATATTCATTTGATTATCAGGCACTTGCTCTTCAGTCTCAGACGGAGTAATGTTTACTGCAACACTAGGTTGATTGATAACATTATTTAGAATGTGGCTGTATGCTTTGCTCTGATCTTCAAACCAGGTCTTAGGATGAGAATGCTTCAATGCATAACCGATACTGTTATAGAAGTTCCACAAATTATTTTTAGAGTATTCTTCAAATAATGCTACCTCATTAACAATGTGATCCCTTACCATAGATACTTGTTCTTTATTAAGAACTTGCTCTTCAATAAACAATCTACCAGTAATCTCAGACATCTCTTTAACAGTAAGCTCTTTGGCAATCATTTGGTTCTTACCATTACACAAGTAATTGTAGAACATATTAGCCTGATTCAATTGTGTTTCAATCATCTCTACAGCTAATTGATCAGCATTACCCGTATGCTTTCTAGCAAAGTTGGATAGATGTCCTGCAAATATGTAAGAGTTAGTTCTCTCAATATATGCACCGATGCCGCACTTAAATCTTGTTGACTTATCATATGAGTTACCCCATACAAACATCATCTTCAAATCTGGATCACTTCCGTAATCCAATAAAATTTTACCCATAGCAACAGTACCGGATGCATTAGATGCATACAGTTCCTGTTTAATATTAAAGCCTTTATTTACAATTGTTTCAAGACTCTTGTCAATAATTGACTTATGGCTAATGGGAGTATACCTACCCCCATGATTCGGTATTGCAACCTGCTCCAAGAAGGAACGGGTTATACCACTTGGCAATGTTCTGCTCATTCTAAAAAAGTGTTAATTGATATTGGTTTTGAGAACTAGTAACATTACTAATCTCTTTATAGATACGATCTATATAATACTTTTCATTTAGATCATAATCAGACCAGGGAAGATCTACATACTCGTTAAATACTTTCTGCTGCCATCTGCCTGATTCTGTTTGTATTTCTCTACCGTCCATAGTGTTACGCTTTACTATTTTGCATCCTTTATTTGATACATAGTAGCGTACTATTTTCTGTAGCTCATTGCTTATTTTCTCTGTCCCTACGATACAGGTCTCAATAAACTTCCAGTCACCCTTAGCCTTTACACCTGCACAATAATCAAATATGTTTTTATTGTCCCGTAAATAATGTTCTGGTAGTACATCATGAACGAAGTAATAATAAATAGCTTTAGGAATAATCAGGAAACTTTTGTTTTTATGAAGAGCTAGATCCGAAAATTCAAATCTACCCTTGCACTTAGTTGCGTTATAATAATAGCAATCTTTGTCTTGGGTAAATATATAATGTGGACTTTGCGACCTCAAGTTTTCCCACTCTTCCTTGGAACATGATTTAGTTTTATGTACAGCAATGTAATTATTTACATCAGCAAGAATCAGTTTATTGTACTGGTCATGCTCTAGACTTAGCTTCGTTAGTTTCTCCCATTCTGCACAGATTTCTAGATACTTGTCTTTGTAATGTGCTGGTATCATCATCTCAAGACCATCTGTATTCTGCATAATAGGAATTGATCCGGGAATTCCAGTGCTAAGCATTTCATATAACATGGTCAAACAAAGCTGGCCATTTACAGTAATACGCATAGTAAACTCAGGATCATACAAAAAGCTATTCTCGTCATTGCTAAGACCATAGGTACTATTCAGAATGATCTTATAAACATAATTTCTAGGATCTTTCTTCGGTATCTTTTTCCTTTCCTCAAAGAACCATTGGTACTGCTCACAAAATTCTTCCTTAGGTAGATGTGCTGGAGACCATTTATTCATGATGGCTAGATTAGGATAGAAACTAGTAACGTCTGACGTCATTATAATCATCCCATCTTTAGCCTCATAGATACCTGGAGATGTTGCACCATGAACACCGCCAAGACCAAAGTCAGTTTTAACACCCTTATGTGTAATAGAATATTTAAATCCACCCTTTGTATTTCTTGTATCAAGAACTATGGATTTAAACTTATCTAGCACACTCTTAAATTCAGGATGTTTAAACTTAATGTATGGCAGTATGATATCACCTATCCGTATTGTTTCTCTTCTTGTCCTAAGTTGATTCAGCTCATACTTATTTATACCAGTCTTCTTACTCAAGAAGTGCATAAATAAAAGCTTAGAAATCCTAGGTTCAGAAGCACTAAACATATCAATATCATATTCCTTTGTCAGTGCTTTCCGTAAAGCTATCTGACTCTTGCTAAGCTGATATATCTTAGTAGTGGACTTAACGTCATTAATACAATACTGAATAATAGTATCTAGCTGTTCTTGTTTTGTTATAGACGTTGTATGATGAATTGGCATCTCTTGAATGTTATACCAATCCATGCTATACTGTATCCACTTTAAACTAGATTTCTTTGCAGGATTATCCCAGTGATTCAACTTATATAGATCAATGGTATTAATTACATTGTTCTTCCAAGTCGGCTTAAAATCTTGTTCAGTGATTATCCTCTGTGCCTCTTCATATATTTCAGCAGCTATATGTTCACCGTTCATGGTATCATAAATACCAATACCAAAACGGTTCATTATAAATGAAGTAATCTGATTATCGAATCCAATACCATTAAAGCTGATATGGAACTCGTCATCAAGTACATTATCTACAAGGAATAGATATAGCTTCTGTATATCATTACGAAGCCTAGATACAACGAATACCCTTAAATCTTCAGGATCTTTATAGTGCTGAGCACATAAAACAGTACAATCTACTAATGTCTCATAGTCTATAATCCAATGATTCATTAGTTATTATTCCGTTACCGCTGTTTCAAAAAACTTTTTAAAGTCATACTTGTCTGAGTTAAAAGCAAAATGATTTACAAATGCTTCAATATCAGATCTCTCTTCTAAATAATACTCTTGGTATGTTTCAAGAGTTCTTCTTTCTTCTTTAACCATTTTATCTGCAGACTTAGGATTCTTCCTAGGTTCTGGATCACCATTAGCATCTAGCTTTGTGATTAAATGGAATTGATCTTTCTTGTTCTTACCGATAACAGCCAAGACTTTTAGCTGTGAATCAAAGATACATTCTACAAATGGACAGTCTTCCGTTGCAGGAATCATTTTAAACGTCTGGTTGTTTTTCCAACTAGACGTAAATAACATCATATTATTCATGTTGGTTTTTTAAGGATACTAGAACAAAGATATAGATTTAACCTTTGCTTTCAAATTTTCTTTCTTTAAATCTGGCTTTGAACATAACTCGCCAACATCACGTAGGATCTTTTCACTGACATTCAGTAAGTTAGCATATTGCTCATAGTAAATTTCGGGATTTAGATAGCTGTTTATTTGATGATAATTAGACTTATTAGCCATAAAAAACTTAAGTACTTTATTCTTAGTATCAGTAGTCATATGAGAATACCGACCGGCTAAGAATTGTTCCCAGTCATATTTATAACTAGACATATCAAAAACATACACACCCTCATCGTTTGTTGTTTCGTAGAAAGAATGGAAAAGTTTATTGCTGGTAAGTTTATTCTTTTCAAATCTTCTAAATACATCATCGTCCCTCAAGTGATATACACATACAAACTTCATATCTTCAGGATCATGAAGACCAGTCCAACTGATATAACTCTCAATTGGAACAGCCTCAGAACCTTTTCTAATATCCAAAAGAGGATATATAAATAATCTAGACTTTTGGATATATTCAGTATACAGTTTAGTTACCATTTTTATAGGGTGATTTTACCTGTTGCAAACTCATATGGTAAAGCGTAATATCTATTATTATAATGATATTTAGCTATTTCAAGTTTGTCTTTAAGTTTTTCTCTCCATAATAACATAGTATTTTTTTCAACATCAAACACATATATCTGCTGATATTTATCAATTACTAAAAAATTGAAATCAATTTCTGTTGGATCTATTTGCTTTGTGCAGGCAACTAGTTCCACATACATTGCTGCTTGCATCCAATAGTTATAGTAATCAACAGTATCTGCAAACTCACTAACAGTCTTACCAGTAGTTTTAAGGTCGCAAATTGTGACCTTAGAATCCCTTATTATAATTCTATCTACAATACCTTTAATACCAAAGGGATAATCATTAATTGTACAATTTAACGGGACCTCGCTTTCTACATGGTCACCAGACAAAGCATCCATTGCTAATTGATTATTTCTAATCATCTCAACGGATTCTTTAGCCTTGGTGTACATATCTTCATCAATAATATCCTTACCTGATCTGTTCTTCAGGAATTCAAAATATGCAATTGCATCTTCGGTAAGGATTTTTTCCAGTCTTTGTTCATCAGTCTTCAGTCTTTGATGAAAGTTAATGTCTTTCAATATGTCAAGTATTTCGCTCTGAAAACTTGACATTGATTCATCTGCACGTCTCTGCTCTACAGCACTTCTAAATACACGATCTATTACCTGTTTGGTTGGACCTGTAGGTACAGAACCAGAAGCAAGAATAAATTGCTTATTGAATGATTCTGCATCAAGCAGAAGGCAATGCAATAGCCTGCCCTCTACAAGATGCGTATCTGTTCTGTCGTCCTGCTGATTTAGAATGTAATGCTTATAGAATATAGATGGTGAATACAATAACTTATTTAATCCAGAATAACTGAAATGAAACCTGTTCTCATAAAATCTTTCTTCTGCTTGTGGATCAAACATCTACTTCTTCGGGTTTAGTTATTTCCATAAAGATTTCGTATGGTATAATATCAATTGATATATTCAAAACATTATTACGTTTTGTCTCCTCAATTATACCATAGCTATTAACTCTGTTAAGTATTTTGCTAGACAGATCCTCATAGATTTCTTTAGTCAAGCAATTCTTTTCTTTAAATAAAGCTATTGCTTCTATATTATCTAAATGCTGAAGCTTCATAATAGATTCCATGAATGTCTTATGCGCCTTAGTATTACGATGTTTATAATACACAATAACATATGACAAATCATTTATTAATTTCCAGATATAATAGAGAGAAGCATCAATGTTACAATTATATAACATGTTGATTGCCACGGCTTTATCATCATCTGTTCCTTTAAACATCATAACTAACGTATCATAGATGTCCTTATCTATAGTAACTTTATCTATACCCTTGAACAAACTATCTACGCTTACTACTGGAACCTTTCTAGAGAGCATGTTATATAGAATATAAATACCCTCATCCGTAATATAATTACTTTTACCTTCAGTAGCATACATAGTCCAGTCTTCATATCTGGTATTGATTTCTTTAGTATATGCAATAGAAGTCTGCTCATTAAGAAGATCGGGAGTTATTCCTGCTAATGATGACATGAAGTTTATAAACTCATTTTTTATCTTAGGACCACAATGCTCATAATCAAACAGATTAATATATGCTTGACACATCAATGCCCTAGAATCCACAGTATAGTCATACATTGAGCAATATGCGGATACATGATCATTGCCAATAAAGAAATCTGCTTTGCTGATATCAGTAGTAATCTTCAAATCATAACGCTTACAGATTTCTTTGATGTCATCCTTCTTAAGGTTATTTTTTGGTAGGATAAATCCTTTTGCATCTTTAGGTATACTGCTTATGTCTGTATACGCCGTAAACATTTTATATATCTTACTATAAGTATCCCCATTAACAAAGTGGATATTATAATAATTACCGGGTCTGACCAATAGGCCAGACCCTTCAATAAACTTTAATCTATCTAATTGTTCTTCTGTTAATTTTATGCTTCTCTGCATAGCTTATTATTTTACAGCCATTTTAACAATTTCAGGATCCATCATCAGCTTAGTAAACTTGGTTTTGTTGCCATTAATTACATTCTTGATGATGTGATATTTAATGTCATTAGTAAATACATCAGACGTTACAATATTCTTTACGCGCTCTAGAATCTTATCTGTTATTGCCTCTGTATTACTATAGTTAACAGTATAATTAATGAGGCGAGTAGCTAGAACACTTGCAATGTCAGCACGATATCCAGGACCTGTACCGATTGTTTCATACAACTCAGACTTTACAGTATCCCAATTTTGATTCAGGAGAATCTGATTAGGAGAAATCATCTTGTCAAGTCTATTGTTGATGAACATGGTAAACATTGTACCGAATGTATCTCCTACAGAACCTTCTGCAATAAACTGAATCATTGGAAGATTTTTCTCAAAAGAATCAAAGCTGCTAATAGAGTTAAAGAATGTAGTAATACTACGAGCATTGGTTTCTTTGTTTACCAACTCTGGATTTAGCAGTAAGAAATTGATACAACGAGTATCTAGGTTTGCAGACTCTGCCCATTTAGCCCAGCAATCAATATCAAACTTAAGATTAGCTGTAATGAAACGAGTCTTTTGTGCAACGTCAATAGATGTTACATTGTAATCACCATTGTCAGGATTCGTAGTCAAGATAATGTGCCAGTCTTTTGGAAGCTTCCATGAAATATATTCTTGACGGTCAATCAAATCCATACAAGCCTGTAGGAATCTAGAATCAGCACGAGTATAGTCATCTAAGATAAGAATACCACCCTCACCTTTGCCTTGAATCCATTCTGGTGCAGCATGAGTCATTCTCTTTTCACCTGTTGGAATATACTTGTTCTGGATATACAAAGGCAAAGTATTCTCAGGAACCCATTTAGTTACATCATCTTTCTTAATCTCAAATTCCTTCATTGGAAAACCGGTCAAGTCACCGATCTCTTCTATCTGTGCAAGATTTAACTTTACAACATGCAGACCTAGTTCTTTACCTATTTCTAGAATAGTACTTGTCTTACCGATACCTGCTTCACCCTCTACAGCAACAGCTACTGGAATCTTTCCATTCTGCTGAAGATATCTATTATTAGATACAATATGATTAATAAAACCCTTAAGTTCTGAAGTATTTAAATTTACTTGTGCCATCTTAATTCAATTTAATTTGTGGTCCTTTTAATGATTTATTTATGCTACCTCTGGTTGATATAACCCAAAGCATTTTACCTTTTACATTTATGTCTGTATCACACTCACCATCAGTAAGATAGATAAGGCATGTATATTTTCCAACGTTTGCATTATAATACTCTAGAACAGGATCAAAACTAGTACCGCCTCTGCCGTGAATAACTAGTTCTTGTCCTTTTTTATAGTCTCCAATATAACTGATAGACGTATCACATTGAATTACTGTGATATCACTACCTGTACGATTGATATGATCTATCTCATGAAAGAATTCCTTTAATTCTTTTTCTGAAACAGAACCACTAGTATCAATAGCTACAAGTACATGTCGTTTCTGTTTAATCTTAAGACCTGGATTTTCCTCAAACCTTTTATTGAACTTACGTCTTAGCTTTTTAGTAAAGACTTTTTGAGAACCACCGGCAAATCTTCTTAGATATCCCTTCCAATCAAATTTCGATGGTTCTTTTATATTAAGTCTTCCTAGAATATTCTTAAGTTCTCCAGGTATAACACCTCTAGATTTCTCTATTTGGTCTTGGATCTCAGATAAGATATGTTCTGTTTGCTTTTCAATTAGTTTCTTTTCTGCATCACTGAGATTTTCAAATTCACCCCATGATTCGTGATTAGGTATTAAGTCTCCCATTTTTGTATGGGATTCTCCAGAACCTTGATCATCAATCATTTGCTGAATTCTTTGACTAGATTCGCTATCAGGATTATTATCAAGTTCATCCTTGATAAGGTCATAATAGATATGCCAGCCAGCTTTTTCAGGAAGATTTAATTGTACAAATGGATCCGTTTTGATTGTGCATCCACCATCTGGTAAGTTAATACCATCAATGTATTGATTAATCTCTAGGTCCATTGCAATGTTAGAAAGCTTCTTGTCATAGCCAAGATTCTCAGAACAAATGTGAAAGAATGCAATATGCAACAGCTCATGCTTTAATAGTCCCAACTTATGGGGATCAGAAAGAGACCCCCAAAAGTCAGGATTAACCACGAGCTGATAATTTATATTATTCTTAGAGACACCTGCAGTAGGTACTCTATCAGACCATATCTTATTCAAACTAATTAGAAATAAACCATAGAATGGTTCTTTCAGCATTAGTTCTTTACTGGTCTTTGCTAGTGAATCTTGATGATTCATTCTTAATAGGTATTAGTTTTAGATTAAAATCACTCAGGAAACTGAATCCCCACTCCATCATGTTTCTTTTTATGGAAATAGAAAACTTATTTAGAAAATACTCTAAAGCTTCCTGCAAAACATTGTGATGTTTTATCTCGTTGTATATGGCGTTATAGGTAACTGGAGCATCAAAATCTATATGCTTGCATATCAATTTTAACTTATCCTCCATCATAGTTTCTGTAAATACAGCAGTACGAATTTCTGCACTTGATTCTTTAAATAAGATTAATAGATAAGGTAGATTTTCAGTTACATCTATATGTCTAATTGTTTCTGCAGCAACTGTCAAGTTATCCTTGTCACTTGACTGCATCATTTTAAGCATATTATCACAAATCTCTGACGTTAATTCTAATTGATTAGTCATTGATATCCAGTGTTTTAAGCATCCACTTTTGTGGATTATTCATAAATAATATCCATTCTCTTGCACTTGGTATATAACCATTGCAATCTTCTTTTACATGTTGTTCTCCAACATAACGGGTGTAAACTTTCTTACCATCAGAATTGATGAAGGAAGCACCAAAGATTCTTTCACATTCAAATATTCCCTCACTGTGATGACGGAATAGACGATGCATACTATGACCATACCAGCCCTTAGTCTCATCAAACCAGTTATGAATGTCTGTGTAATCTTCTAGTTTACCACCCCATTTTTTGACAGAACTTTTTGCATGTTCATGGGGATGTGCCATCAGGAATTTACGTTTAGCTTACTTAAGATATTTACAAGGTCTCCTTCTTCACTATTAGGTTCTTCTACATACTGAACACCTTCTATGTTCCAAGTCTTTTTCTTAAGATTCATATACAATGTACCACGACCACCTTCATTATTATACCAGTCATAGCCATAATTATGATTAATAATTTCTTCTCCAATCATTTTTATTATTGCCTCTGACTTATCATCGATATCAATTTCATCATTATCAGCATCAAGATATCTCCATTCATCTATATCACCACTATCTCCTGATCCAGAGAAGTCTACTTCTACCATTTCTATTCCTTGCTCGCATATAGACAGCATAGCTGCCATGATTTCTGCTTCAGTCATTTGTTTTGTTTGTAAAATTTACCGAGAATATTTCCGTTTAACCAAGATTCAGATTCAAGTACTCCAAACATAAATTGGTACTTTACTTCTTGGTATGATAGCTCAGACTTAGTATAACATATCTTTATGATTTCTCTTTTGATATGTACACCATCTTTATGAGCTTGTTTTAGTATCTCATTGCTACTAAAATAATTTTGATACGTACATTTCCGTACACGTTTGTACGTCTTTTTACGTTTGTCTGTAGGCATTGCCTTCTTACTAAGCTTTGTTTTTACTTCTGCATAAAAGTTTTTCTTGCCGACGTAACTTACTGATTTACCGTCAATTATGGCTCCCATAATATAGATAAAACCAACGGCATTTTCAGGTATCATGTCTTCAGTAAACACGGTACCATTATATAACCAACTCATCTTAGTAAAATATTTTTAAGAATCGGTCTAAGAATTCTATCCACAGTTTCAACACCATGTACCTTAACTGAATCAGATAAATCCTTTTCTAACTTCAGATGTATACCCGGAATCTGATATAGCGCATTGTATTTTGCCATTGCTTCTATACCAACCTTATCGTTATCAAGTAAAGTACAAATAGCTTTATATTTTATTTTATATAAATCTATTATCTCTTTGCGGATTATACTGTTCTCACTGTCTGGTGCAACGACTTCTACAGGATACCCCATAGAATCTATGCACATAGCATCCTTTAAAGAACTGCATATTACTAGATATGGTTTCTTAAACTCTAGCTGATCTGTGCCTTGCAAATAATCTCTGACCTTTATGAATTTATAGTCTTGACTTTTAGGTCTGTAGATTTTACATATCTGGTTATTTGAATTATAATAACCATACATATAATTACTACGCACATCAAAACCCGGTTTGTCAGTGCAAGTAAAAGCATAATATTCAATAGGCCTTACATTAAATTTTTCTAATGTTTCGGAGCCTATGTTATACTGTAGCCAGTAACTTGCATCTAGATTATTCCAAGATCTTGTTACTACTGTTGACAGCTCATACTTATTTTCCTCAACTATGGGGCTGAGAGTATATCCGTTTTTATTCTTCTCTAGGAATACCGAATAGTCTTTCATTATCAGCTGAACGGTTTCAGGATATTCTAGATGATATAATTCAGATACTAGATTTACATCACTACCACCATAACCGGTAGAAAAATCTTTCCATTTGTATTTACCATCTCTGTAATAGATAAAGAAACTAGGGTTAGTGTCTTTATGATTGAACAAAGATTTCATCTTAACACTCTGACCTGTAAGCTTTTCGGTTAGCTTACAATAATATTCATATATCCAAGTAGATGGAACCTCATCTATTGATACTACTATTGATCTTGTACTAAGCATGCTATAAAAAATTAAAGGGGACAGTTAATTCTGCCCCCTTCATAGTTTAACCTTTAAACATTACAACTCAAAGTCATCAGCCAGAGACTTCTTTGTTGTACTTTCTCCAAATGTTTTAACCTCTACGGTCTTACCTTTCTTAATGTGGACCTCAGGATTGAACTTAACTACTTTGCTTTTTACTTCATCAACCTCAGCACTTTCGTATGCAATACCATCCTTAGACCATTTAGGAAAATACAAATCGTGGTTAGTATAGCCAGCCTTATTCTGATATTCCTTACCGGCAATACATACACGCAGGAACTTATTGGCAAATGGTTTATCATAATTAAATTGATTAACCAATGAGTCAACAGTATCATGCTTCTCATCTTGTGATTCCAACCAGGCTAGTGACTTAGTCTCTTTACACAGGTTCTTGATTGCTTTAAGAATCTCTTCATCACGAACAATTACATTTCCTTTTGGAGTTGTTGCATCAGCAAATGGATACTCAGTAAGCTTAACACGGCCTACCTGACCCTGATGACGACCCAAGTCTGGATTGTCTTTGTCAACATAAAATCCCTCAAAGTCATCACCTAATGCAGGACCTTCAACATCTAGAATGATATTGTAAGCTTCCTTATTATAAGGTGTTGCTTCAAGTCGGATATTATAAATTTTTACAGAGGCATTTCCTGGGGACAATGTCTTTGCTACTGATGATGATGAACCGTTTTCTTTAATGTTCTTTGTACTAATCATGGTTTTAAATTTAGTCGATGAAGATTTGAGACCAGTCAACTGTTACGCTACCGTCCTCGTTAATTTTTGAAATTTCAAATTCTTTATTCTTTAAATGAATAGGTCTAGCACCACAAGATACATCATCTTTAGTTTTAAAACTAAGAATGTTAGTATCTCCTCGTCTATATAAATAACCTATTGCATCAGAGTGCTGCATGATAATTCTCTTAAGTTTACCTGTCAGATCTAAATCCATTGATGTGAATTCAGCTCCATTCTTTTCCAGCAACACATCCTTTACGTGACCAGCAAGAATAACTCTTGGTGCCCATTTCTTAATATAGGCAATAATAGTTGAAAAAGCCTCACGAAGCCAAGGATAGCCGGCACCATTAGGCATGTTAAGTATGCTACCATATTTAACCTTACCCTCTGAAAACCAGGACTTTCCCATGGGAGATTGAGAATAAAGTTCCTCAGCAAATGGGACACAAATTTCTTCTAAAGCAGTAATTGTATCTACGGCTACGTACTTATAGGGATAACCTGCATCCTTAATTGCTTTACCGATTGCCTTAATCTCATCTACATTGGCAGCACCAATTTTTAAAGCCTCAACATACTTAGAACCAGATTCTAAATCTAGAATCAAACAATCAGGTAGGTCAGCAAACAAGGTAGTCTTACCTACCTTAGGCTTACTAAAGATTACAAGATTCTCTGGACTTGTAGTTTCAGGCTTCTGTTTTTTTGTTGGCAGTACTATTTCCATTACGATTTAATTATTTGATTTAGCCACTTCTTCCTACTTACAGGTTTTTGCAACATGATTGCTGCTAAATCTCTAAGAGTAATTCTATCTAGAGGACAGTCCTCATCTGGATCCATGATCTCATCAAATGTATCAAACATAATTATCTGAGAATCAGCAGTTTCCTTTTTAACTGGAGCAACTATAACTTCTAGTTCACTTACGGGTACTAGATATCTGCGATCACTGCTGTTTTCTAGTTCAACAGAATCATATTCTTCTTCCCAATACTTGTTATGTTTCCACTTATACAAGGTTCTTTCCTCAGTCTCAGGTTCAAATTCCTTATTTACAAACTCTGTGTAGATATCTTGTCCCTTCTTTAGCTGACTTGGAAATAAACTAACATGTAATTCATTCTTTGTATACGGTTTATAAGCCATTGTAGGTACAAACAAAGGATCATCTATACCAAGTGCCTCAAAAGTTTTCTGGTGATAATCTACAAGATTTTGCATCCTAGCTTTCTTATCAACCAGGTTCTTCTTTTCTTGAGTCTTAATCATTATTTTGTATTTAAACGTTTTTCTTGTTTCGGTGGTGTCGGTATTTCTACCACAGTCATACTTTCAAAATTACCTTTGAAGAAACTCATTCTGGTATCACCATTTCTGCATTTCAGAAAGTGCATTACCATAACTCGTTCATCATCAATGATATATCTTTCAGGACCGTAGTACCGAATCTTGAAATACCCTGGTCTATTGAGACCAACAACAACGTCAGCATGCTGAAGCAAAGCATCGGCACCCATAAGATCTGAAGATAAGATATAGTTACCAGCCCTACCATCTTCATTTCTCTCTGGATTATCAATGTTTCTGTTAAGCTGACTTAAAATAATAAACGCAATAGGATATCTTCTCTTAAGTTTTGTAAGAGTCTCTGCAAATTCATAAAGCATATCCTGCTTATTCTGTCCATTATTTACCTTAAGCAGGTATGAATGGTCAAGAGTAATAATCGTATTGACGTATTTTGGAACTTCACCTTCTGTATTAATGTGACTTTCCATGTAATCAATAATTACATCTTCAATCTCTTTAACAGTCATAGGAGTTTCTACTACATCGATAGGATACTTTACTCTAATCTTTGCATAGTCATAACATTTTAAAAGAGTTTCATCATCTAGCTGACCATTAGCACTGCACAAATCTTTGTATGATCTATTGACCACACTAGAGAATTCACGTAATGCTGTTACTCTGGAAAGCATCTCGAACTGAAATTCTAATATCCTAAATTCTTCACCTTTATTCAGTACAAATGCGTTATTTACAATATTGTCTTTTACTAAAGTCTTACCAGCACCAGACCTACCTGCAATAACAGTTAGAGTATTCCACTCTATACCATCGGTAGATGCATCATTAAATTTAGGCCAAGGTGTTTTGATACTACGTATCTTACCTTCTCGCCTTCCTTTCATGTATTCTAGTGCTTGGACAAAACCATCTTTCTGCCCTTTCCAAGCATGCTTTTTTTCTACCATTATACTGAAAATGAGATTGTTACCGGAGCAGTAACTTAGAATGATTCTAGGACTTTCCGGGATATAAAACTATAACCTTTACTCAACAATTCCAAGAGAATGTTAATAAAAATTATCTGCAGAAAACTAATTTGAATGTGTAGTATATCAGTACTAACCCTCCAAACAATTACATGTAACAGGAGCATGATGGATAACATCATTACAACGGCTGCCAACTTTTTATACTTCATACTACTTTTTCTGATAATGTGGTTTCTTCTTCGTAACCACCATTTAAAATTATCTCACAATAACTAGCAAGATCTGAATCTTTTGTCTTGTCTGGGTTAGTTTTACCAATAAAGTATTGTGAATTTCTCATGTACATAAACTTCTGTTTCTCAAAACTATCTACATAGTAGGCTGTTGCTTTAAGAATTGTATCCCAACTATAGTCATAGTTCTGAAAGAACCATTTAAAGGCTTTATCTATATCTCTACGGTTTACTCTAGCTGATTTACCACTAGGTAATTTACCTTTAGGGAATAGATTAAGGTACTGAGTAATATAATCTTCAGATACAGTAGCTTTTTCTTCTACTATTTTTTCCTGGAATATATCCTCAACCTTTTTCAATACTGCTTTACCTTCCTCGGTTATTGCATACTTATCATCTATAAGTTTAGCTGCATTAAGATTTCTTAATTCAGTATGTGCATTTACAGATTTAGGTCTGCGCTTATTAGCAATGCACCATAAGATGTGAAATGCATTGGGAGTTACATCCAGCTCATCAAGGATATCGTAAAACTGTATTAGTATCATAAAGAAATCTTTGGTCTAAGGCAAATTGAGTATAGTTAGCTTCTGTTGTTCTGAATTTATGAGTAGTATCTAGCTCATTAGACATCTCAGCAACAATCAATTTTGCTTTGTCATAATTGATACCAAATATAGAAAGAGCATCATACAATCCTTTTGCTTGAACATATCTTTTATTGCTAAAAACAATAAATGTGAATTCTCCAGACTTGTAATCTAAATATCCACGGATAGATATTTTTTCAGGTAGTGGTACATAATTTTTAGTAGTTAATTTTCTGCTTCCCATTTCTTTCTAGTTCTTTATTTATTTTATTCCACAAATCATTGCAATCCCATTCAGCTTGTCCAGTATAAGCTGCACTTGCAGGATGCGTAGCAAAAATTTTGTAATGATTATCTGGTATCATATCAGCATATTCCTGTGCTCTTTTACCAAGAAATACGTAGATTAGACCTGGTTTATTCCAAATCAGATGATCAATAATTGCTGCAGTAAACGGTTTCCATACTAGCTGATGAGACCCAGGTTTATTTATTGTCGTAGTCAATGCACTATTTAGCATTAACATTCCTTGATTAGCCCATTTTGTTAAGTCTGCTGATCTTTCTAGCTGCTGATCTGTGGTCCTTTCTATAGAATCATACATATACTTTAGGGACTTCTCTATTGTGCCGTACATGCTACAACTAAATGCAATGCCATCTGCTACATTTACTTGGGGATAAGGATCTTGGCCAAGTATTACAACCCTAGTATTTTCATATGTACATTCCTCAAATGCTCTGAATAGATTCTTTATCTGTGGGGTCCACTTTTTACCGTTAACTGATTCATTATAAAGGAATTCCAATATATTATCAAAGTCTGATGACATAATAAAATTTACAGTTGCTGGTCCCCAACCAGCTGACTTCAACTTTTGAAACAGTTTTTCTTTTATTTCTTGTAAGTTTATATCTTTCATTTATATTTGTGCATTAAATAAAATCAACATGTCAGAAGAAACAACAATCCCAGTAGAAGACCTCAAGCCTGTAAGAGCTGAGGTATATAAGGAAAATACTAGCATTGCTATTGAACTTCCTGTAGATTACGTTATGCGATTTAATCAAATGCTATTGGAATTTGTACCATTCAAAGACCAAGAACATTTTACGGAGGTAATGAAAAAGATTGGTCAAGGCACTATTGATGATGCTTTTACATACCATTGCCAAACCATTCTTGCATTCCTTACTTTGGTAGAATCTGCAGCAAGAACACAAGATAAACTGCATTGGGTTGAATACGATCCTGCAACACAAACCAAAACACCAGTTGATGGTCCTGCAAAAGAAGATAATGTAGGATAAAACCTACATTATCTCACTTTTTTGGTCTTAATGTAGGTTAAATCCTACAATATCACCTATTTCAATTATTGCCTGTATTGCTAGACTCATCTCATCTTTTGAGCAGTCAGCAAACGACTTGCATTTTCCATCAATGCATAGTCCAGACCGGATTTTTACCTCATGTTTTACACTCTCAAATGTATCACCTGTATAGGTTGCTACTTCTCTTATGCATTTCATCAATTTAGATAACTGAGCATAAGATTTATCTGCGCTAATTACTTCGTAAGTAACTGCAACAACCTGTCCTTCCTCTAATGATTTTACAAATAGATCTAATTTTGATCTACTCATGTCATGTACAATGACTAATTCTTTATTCTGTTTTCTTAGCTGAATTGTTATTGGAAGCTGGTCTGCCATAATTCTTCTTCTTTTTATATGGACCGCGTTTTTTACTCAAACCTTGTTGAGGATTTACAGGAGTAACGTTAGGATTAGTTTCTGTTTTTTCAGACTGCTTTGCTGTCTTTGATAGTTCGCTAAGTTCTTTATCTTTTGCACAAAGACTGACATCAAGCATATTGATTCGTGAATTAGCAGCAATCAATTTTGAATTTAAATTATTGATTTCTGATTGCTTAATGCTTAGACCGCTTTCAAGAGAACTGATTCTATCAATCAGTTTTTTTGCAGCATCTTTCCATTTAAGATCAACAAGAATACCTGATGCAAGGGCACCGCCAATTGCAAATAACAAACAAGTGAATAAACAACTCATGATTTTTGATTTTTATAATCGTTAATTAATTTAGTTACTTCTACTAGATCATAGTATTCTAATGATCCGGCAGCTTTGCCAAAGTTACTAAGAACTTTGGTAATTTCCACCATATCCATCTCAGGAATATCCCAAAAACTTTTTATTACGTGTCCGTGCTCCTTAATAATGATATCAAGAAATGTATTTAGAACATTTTTAGTTTTCTGTTTATTGAACCAAGAGATAGTTGTAGTTTCATCAGCTGCATATACACATATCTGCAGAAGCATTAGTAGATTAATAACTTTTAGTTTGTCCTCATCAGTCATATTAAAAAATGTATCTAATTGTATTCCAAGGGATTATCAAATCGTGCAACATTTTAAACTGATAGATATAATCATTTTTTAGGTCGTGCTTGTACCTAATATTCCTACCCCCATATTCGGATACTTTATCTTCCTGAATATCTGGTCTCCATAATAGTTCTTCACCAGGTATACCATGATCCAGGTTATACTTATGCTTATCAGCATTATGGGTAAGGAAGATTACCTCTGCTTTTACTTTGTGCTTGGTAGTAACATACTTATCCACTAGCTGAAATAGTGCTGCATACTCTTGTTCCCATCCTTCTGTTACGATTACAGGACTGAAGTTTATGTGTACATCCCAACCAGCTGCTAAGAACTCATCAATAGCAATAATTCTATCTAATATCTTGCTAGTCCCTGGCTCTAATAAATCAGCATATTTCTGGGGCATGAGGCTAAATCGTATCCTCATAGAATTAGCAGGATCATAATCTAGCAATTTGCGGTTTACATATTTAGTAGCAAATGAACCAAATGCTTTTCCATGAGTCTTAAAAAACCTAACTATCTTATCAAAGTCATAATACTTATGATGAAGTGCTAGGTCTTCATTACAACCTATATCATAAGTTACATAATGCTTATGAGTCTGATTAGGTTTATCTACATCTGCAAACCAAGAGTGATGATCAATGGCAGTAAGAACATCATGTATATTCTTAGCTACTGTTAGACCTTCTGGCTTATGTCTTTTCATGTAGCAATATGAACAATTAAAGCCTATACAACCATACCCAAAACTGGGTGCAATGAAGTCAGTAGATCTACCCGAAGGTCTGATCTGCATAGACTTCCGGGTAACTAATTTTACTTTACTCATACTAGTTCTTCTTGTAGTTCTTCTATACTAATACTATCTAATACCTCATCTAACGGAGCAAACCGGATAATGTTAAAACTAGGTTCTTGTTTTCTACCAAATGTGTCTCTTACAATAAGAGGATTTTTAATTTCCATTAGAGTAATGCCCATTTTATCATGCATATCATAATATCTCATCTCTCGGACAGTATAGATATTATCTTTAATAGGTCTATTAGGGATAATCTCAATTGACCGGGGATCAAATACATCATCTATACATACTACTTGATCACCTTCTTTAATCATTGGCTCTTTCTCCTTCATTAATTCTTTGATTAATCATTTGGTAAATCTCATCTACAAGAGCATACTCTTCTTTACTGAGTTCTCTGTACTTCCAGATTTGTCTAACATCCTCTCTGATATTATGCAGAGCAATGTAGTACTCCTGTCCATTGACAGCATGTCGGAAATCATCTACATCTTCAGGAAGATTAAACTCTAGTGTTACTTTACTCATTTATAACAAGTTTATTAAGTTTATTAAAAAAAGATAAACTCTCATTTGTCACCTCCTTTTACTATTTCAATTAGTTTCTTTAGGCATTCCAACTCTGCTTCTTCGTAGGTAGTATAGCTCATACCCCTTTGCTCACCATCGGGAAATATAACCTTAAAGAACTCTCCCAAATCTGACATACCTGATTGAATAAAAAACCTTACTTTATACTTCTCTCTGAACCATCTAAATGCTTGTTGGTATAGTGGTGCATATGCAAGTAATTTATACGAACCAGATCTTCTTTCACCAAGATAAACACCATCAATGGATAATGCGGCTGAGTCATTTGGATACCAAGCTATACACTTTTCATCAAACCCAAGTTTAATGAGTTCTAATGCTTGTTCGTATGGAATAAATTCTTTATTCATTGTTTACTTCCTTAATTTTTTATTGATTTCATTTAACTCAAGTGCACATAACCATATTGATAGGCTTACAATAACTGCTGCTAAGATTATCATTCGTCACCTCCGTATGTTTCGTTGTCAATTACAATTGAATATCTATTTAAATAACCATATCTTGCCCACCAAGTACCGATAAAAGTTAGAGAAATTTGTTGTGCATCTACTGTGAATTGATGTTTATACCAAGTACCTTTTCTCCATTTACGATACCATTGAAATCTATTTAACCATAGATAATCTAACCATTTATTCATTTGTCACCTCCGTATGTTTCGTTGTAGTATTGCTCACTGGTCATCATTGATATATGGCTAACCTCATAAGCATTAATAATCTGCTCCTTCTCCATTGCTTTGGCTTCAGATAAGCATTTTCTAAAATGCTCTCTTTCCTTTAAGTCAGAGAACTCAAGGAAAGGTAATAGGTGTGCAAATAACCACTCTACTGCTGTTTGCTTTTTCATATCAGTATTCATTTCAGCTAACCACTCTACTGCTGTTTGTTTACTCATTTGTATCCTCCCAATAATATTTACATGTACCATCTTTTTCTAGTGGTATTCCTAAGAAATAACTCTGCCTAAACTCTGATGGAGTAGCAGTATGTCTGTAACAAGAGTGTTTCAGGGGGCAATCACCCCCTGAACACATTGAGATATCTGGACACATGTTATTTTGGCTTAACTGTAAATTTATTTTCTCTGCAATCCGCAATGATGGTCATAAAGTATGCTTGGTCATCTGCCTTTACTGGACGGGTAAATGAATCATAGCTTCTACCATTCTGGAAGTATACTTTTATAATTTTATGCGATGCTAAAGCAGCAATATCAGAAGAGTCAAGATGAAACCATGCATTACCCTCACAGTTAAACTTATTCCAGCTTACTAATGAAAGTTTAGTGCTATCGTCAAACATGATAATGAATTTATCATTCTCATTACAGTTACCAATATTGACACTAGTAATCATAATATCTGCAATAGATAACTGACCTCCATCTTCTACAATCCGGGCATCCATTGTAAAACCCTGAGTCTTAGCATCATTAGCAAAAATGATATTGTGTCTGGGATAATAATAACATATTTCAGTCATCTCATCACAGTCTTTTACAATACAGTGTTGTGAAAAGGATAGGAAAGGCAAAGCCATTGCCATAGCAATAAATACTTTTTTCATTTGTTGGTTAAAATTTATAAGATGATACTTCTTCTACTTTTAGAACTTTAGTGGTATAGTTACCACTGGCTTCTATATCCTGAATGAATCTCAGGAAGACTTGTAACTGATACATTTGGTCATATTCTAAGACTAACTCGGGTAGTGTATCTACCCATCTGAATCCACTGCCGGTATTTAGTATATGAAATACATTTACACCACGTATTTCTTCAGACCATTCACCAGTATCAGAGTACTCCATACTATACATAGTACCAGACTCAGTCTCTCTAATTTTAATAGTATACTCATGTCTAAACCCATCACCTGAATCTGAGTATACATGGTAAATATCTGGGTCAGCTAGTAAGACCAATAGATCTTTAAGCAATTTGGTTTTTTTACTCATACTATTCAAAATTTGCGTAACCTAGATCCTCCCATACAGGAGGTTTGGTTTCATTAGGATCATTCGTCCTTAGTTGATTTGCCGATTCCATTCTTTTTACCCCAGTTAATTATTGTTCTTTCTATTAAAAATAATACATCAGGAGCAATTTCTCCATCACAATCCTCTACACAATACACATTTTTAACATTATAGGGTTGAAAATCAGCCGGAACTGGCTTATCTACAATTGTTTTCTCTACTGTAAATACATATTTACGATCTAATTCTATGGTACCCTCATATACCTCGGTTACACTAACCGGGCTGTTGCTCATTTTGATCATTAAAAGATTGTATTAGTTTTTCTTGAATTGACTTAGATACAGGAACATCATCCCAGTATATAAAAATAAGATCACTTGAGTTTGCCATAATCTTTTGTATAGCCCCAAAGGACCATAACACAAGATATGAAATAAACAGATGTTAGGGATAACCAAATGTCAAATTCGATATATCCATAACGGCGATGGTCTAGAATGGCATTGATGAT
>Ga0315906_10000310_pt1 | contig 81618 bp, 79 predicted proteins | sample LakEriMetagenome_4_FD_203526 | JGI IMG/M metagenome (GOLD analysis project Ga0315906, IMG submission 203526) | Freshwater fungal communities from buoy surface, Lake Erie, Ohio, United States - Buoy 2 MA122 | ecosystem: Environmental > Aquatic > Freshwater > Lake > Lake biofilm | place: USA... | reverse complement strand
GTTCCTCAAGTTTTTCGGGTACCCCCCGGGGTTAAATCAGCGATTGACCTAGAAACGCATGGTGGACAAACTCCCGCATGTAGGCTGAAATTTTAGGGGGCGAGCGATGTTGGTAAGTTGCCAGGTCTGCAATAGCAACGTGAGTGACCAAGCAGCCGCTTGTCCGAAATGCGGCTCGGAGAAAGCTGCGTTTCTCGGTCCTGAATCGTACTGCTACGAATGCGGGGCTTCGATCCGAACGGCCTACCAATCTTGCGGTAACTGCGGCGCACCAAGGTCGAGGGAGGCCATAAGCAGCGAAGTCAATCCATTGAAAACGGAGAAGCAGCCAGAACAAATTGAGCCGGTCTTGCAAGCTCCGGAGCGAGAGCCTCCTCGCCGTTACGAAACCGCCAAGCCGAAGGACAATAGCGGCATTGGTCGTTTGGTGGGCGGTTTACTCTCCACTCTCGTTGCTGTCGTTATCGGCATCTTTGTTTCCGGTTTTGTGCGTGAAATGCTCAATCAACAACGCGTTGAAGAAAACACGGTTTCGGTTGCTGAACTTGAAGCATCCTTCGCAAACACAGAGGAAGGCCGACTGTTTGAGTTCATCAAAGCTGAATTGCCGGAAGACTATAATGCGATGATGAACCGACTGGTGGGTTTCGTAAACTCTGCCGAAGGATTAGGTTCGGAAAAAGAGTCATTCGACGCCGGATATGCGGAAGGGGCCGAAATGATGGATGACTTCTTGCAGGAAAATTGGAAACACCTACAGACGGCGCCTGATGCTAAACTGATTGAAATGGGATCAGCGACGGCGCGCTTGTTTTCTGTTCTTGAATTGCGCGACGTTGCATTGTGCGCATCTCTTGCAAGGGGCGTTACGATGCAGCAGGCTGACAAGTTCAAACTGCAACAGTACGGGGTCAACGTCGTCGATTTGGACATCGCTGTCGTCGGGGCCATTAGTGCCGGCAAAAAAAGTCCCTTTTCCCCTCGTGCCGTCGCAAGCGAGGCTGACTGGGACGAACTAATGGCGCGTGTCTACCCTGAATTACTACCGGACAGTTTTGATGAACTTCTGAACACAGAGGATCCCACACAAATGTCCGATCAAGCGTTGTGCGATATGACATCAGCAATGATGTCAGAGGTCATGAAGGATACGCCCGAACGCCAGGCAATGTGGATCGCAAGCATGAACGCTGAAGAGCAAGCAGCCATTCCATAAGGACTGCGCCCCGGTCGGTCCTTCAGTGTTGGCCGACTTAGGCAAAGGCCGAAGGCAAGTGGCCATCTAGCAGTTTGATAAAGCGCCTAGGCTTGAGGCGACGCGATGCAGCAACGTCGAATGAATGCCAGAATAGCAACGCAACGACGTAGGGGAGCATCAAGGCGTACATTGGCCAGGCCTCTGTAGCTTCGCTCAATTGGGATACGTACGATATTCCGAGAACGCTCCCTGTCGAAAGCAGCGCATAGATCCATTTCGCAGCTTGAAGGTTGGGGGCAAATGCAGCCAGCCACCAAACTAGTCTGGTAAGCAATCCAACGCTTAGCAGCGCACCAACTACGGCGCCTCCCAGGGCGGGATTGAAGAATGCAACTTCGACAATCGATCCTACAGAAACCCAGATGGCGAAATGAAGAGCCATGACACTGAGCATCGATTTTTCTGAATGGGGCAGGACCCGAAATTTCCCAGCGAAGACAAAAGCTAGCACCCCTGAAATCAGCAGCGCCGACAAATAAATCATGATGCTAAACCATGAGTACTCGCTCGAAAAATAGGCGCCTACGCCGCTATACGAATACTCCTGGTGGGCTTGGATACTCAAAGCAGCCGCGAGCATCAAAGCAGACAGCAGAATGAGAGCCTGGATCACCGCAATGGTGCGTTGAACGAAGCGCTTGAAGCTGTAAGCCAACTCATTGTCGGTTGTGACGACCGCAGAACCGTCCTTCGTGTAATAGGCTGAAAGCTGATTCTCCGCGCCGATCCGATCAGATCGATGCGTATTGCGTTCAATCGTTGAACCAGAGAATAGCGAAGCTGGTGCGCCACAGTGGGGGCATTTGGAATGAGCGCGAGTCACACCTCCTCGGCATTCAGAGCAGACCAGCTGTCCTCCCGAAAAAGTCTCAGGATCAGCTCCGCAGCGTGGGCACCGTTCTGCCTTGTCGCTAATTTGGCTTCGGCATTCCTGACATACGATCAGCATGTATCGCCCACTCGCACCCTCTTAGCGGCTATCCGTAGTTCAGGTTTGGCTTTTTTCCCAGTTCGATGGAAGGGATGAGAGTTGAAAGTATGTCTGGCTTCAGCGCCGCTTGACTCATTTGAACAACTTGCTGGAGGTAAAGGTTCCACAATCGCCTGCCCGCCCTCATGCACATTCACGTACTCCACAATCACGGTCTGCCCGCACCTACTCCGAAGCTCTTCCAGTAGTCCAATGAGCTCAAGCGAGAATGGTGGCGTCTTAGCACGCGACCGACGCTGCCTTAAACTCAAACCCCCGATCTTTTAGCCTTCGGTAAAGCTCCGCCTCTTCCTCAGTAAAATTGCCTTCGCGGAACGCCTTGCGAATGAGGCGCTCCAGCTCATGCGTCGGAACTTCCGAGATGTCCGAATAGAAGGCTGGCGTCTTGCGTTCCAGCCGGTTGATCCTTCGCTTTAGTGTCATGTCACGCCTCCAATCAAATCATCGCAGCGCGCGTCGAACGCTTCGGCGGTTTCGCCATCTTCGCGATGGATTTCTGTTCCTGCGTTGGGTCCTCTCAGTATGTATGCGATATGCGGTCCGAGATCGATCGGGCCATCGGGCCCGACATCCATGAGGTTGATGCGTAAAATGCTCATCTCGGGGCCGGAGATGCCCAGCCGGTCTTCCAGTCGCTTTACCCTACGTGTCAAGCTCACGGCTGTCTCTCCTCCAGAGCCTTCAGCCGGGCTTCCAGCTCCGTAGTTTCAAGCGCCTTGCGATAGCCTTCCACCAGTCCGGCAATCGCGCTGCCCTCCCCCGGTGTCAGATCACCGCTTGCCACACCTGCCAGGATGGCCCCCATAGCTGCCGAAGCGCTGGCGGCGCTTTCCATGGGCGGCAGCGTGAAGCGCACAGGCGCATCCTTGCGCGGCGGGGCGATACGTTCCAGGCAAAGCCGGAGCGCCGTGGTGTCGCCCGCCAGGGCCATCTCCACGGCCTTGCGGGTCAGGGCCTCGCCTTCACCGTCAAGCAGCGCCTCGATGGCCAGCGTGGTCTTGTGGCGCGAACCCTTAGGGCGGCCGGGATTGCCGCTGGCAAACTTGCCATCCGTTTTGCGTCCGTTTTTACGGTCAGAATCTGGCATGTCAGCTCACTGATCAATCTCGTTACGATATGTATAGCACTGTGAGCCAACGGGATGAAGAGTGGGGCGTCGATTGAGAGGCCTGAGGCAAAAATTCCCTCTGCAAAACAGGCGCATGGCCCAATTCACTTCTGGCGTTTGGATCGACCCACAATCTATGGTCGATTAGCCCTGTTTTCCAGGTTGCGGCCACTGCCACACGTGGACTAAGTTTAGAACACGCGTAGTACGAATGAAAAAACCACCGAAGGCGGGGAAAGTTGATGCATCGGAATTTGTCGATCAGTGCCGTGTTGGTCATCGCTGCCGGCTGCGCCTCTACCAGTTCGACAGTTATTCCGGTCACAGACCAGCGTGCATCGAAAATGGCGATCGTTCCATTTGAAGGGCAGTATGGTGCTCAAGCGGTTGACCTAATCTCGCAAGAGTTTGCGAAGCGGAACATAGCCGTTGTTGAGGGCTCAACCGTGAGGGACATGTTGGCGATTGACACAGATCTTTCAGTAGCTTCGCCGAGTTCGGTGACGTCATTGCAGGCTTATGGCGAACAACTCGGTGTTCGGTTTCTATTCACCGGTACCGTCGAAGCTATCGGGGGCCCACTTTACAGTTTCGATCACGTCAAAATGACAATGCGCCTGATCGATGTCTCAACAGGGCAAACCCGCTGGATCGGGAACTATGGAAATTCGATGTGGTCGTCTGCGATCAGCACGCAGGGAGATCTGCAGCGCGGCGCAAAGCACATCGTGAAGGAATTTGACGAGAGCGGCGCCGATGAAATCATACGGTGACTTGGAAATTTGCAGGGGAATCGACAATGAAATCTGCGTATTGCTTCCTTACGATCTTGTTGTCAGGCCTCCTGCACTTCAACGCACAGGCTCAAGGCTTAGTCCTTTATCCTGCGGACAACTACGGCAAGGCGAATAAAAGCTTCGAAGAGAGTGCACTCAACAAAGCCCAGCTGGAAATGTTGATGAGCAAGTCTGCTATGTTTGAGGCAGTCTCTGAGCTTGATGAAGCCAATCCCTACCGCCGACTTGCTAGGTCGGTGGCGATGCTCGACATCGTGGTGGAAGACCGCTTTCAGGTTCGCTACAACAGCACGTGTACGGCGACGCGCATTGCGCGCAGCCTTATAATCACCAATTATCATTGCGTGCCCGGGCGCGAGTACAAAGCCTTAAAGGTGCAGGCGCGTTTTGGCTTTCTGGACCCACTGGCGGAGCCAGGAAGCTTGTTTGAAGTTGACGTGACGCCCGTCGAGTCAAACGCTGAACTCGATTATGCGATCCTCAGGCTTACCTCTGAGCCGAACGAAAGCGACCATCCAGTTATACCGTTGAAGCGCCACACAGTGCGCGATGGCGAAAGCCTGATCTTGATCCATCACCCGATGGGCCAGGCTCAGCGACTAACGCGGTATCGCTGCCAAGCAGCTCGCCCAGCGTTTATGGATGGGCAGCTAGTTCACCATTGCGACACGCTTGGTGGATCATCCGGTTCAGCGTTGCTGACGCTAGAAGGCTTTGCCTTTGCGGGCCTGCATTTCGGAGGCCTTCCTGACCCCGAACGACCACGAAATATTGCCAAGCCTGCCGATGACCTGTTCAGAGCGAGTGCTACACTTCGCGGGCTGGAAGCACCTCCAAGTGCAACTGTGCTGCCTTCAGCGCTTTCGAATGCTACGTCTGTTACTACAGGCACTGATGCCAATGCTCTGTTCGCTGAAGCGAAGGCCCGCTTGTTTCGTCTTGATTATGCTGGCGCAGAAGAAGCCTTCCAGTCCTTTATCGATCAGTACGGTTCCGACCCGCTCGCAGCTGAAGCCTATTTTTGGCTTGGCGAGACGCTGCATCAGCGGCAGGCGTATGCCGAAAGCGGCAGTGCCTTCATCACAATCATCCGATCTTATCCAGATGACCCGCGCGCGCCGGACGCTCTTGTGCGCTTGGCCCGCTCGCTGCGCATGCTTGGTGAAACCGAGCGTGGCTGCACCGCGCTTGACACGCTATCGCGGCGCTACCCTTACGCTTCCAAGGCTGTGCGCGATCTAGCCGCAGTCGAGCGGAATCGAGCAGGGTGCAAAGGCTAGTTTGCAAGTAATCGCTGCACGGATTAACGGGGCGACCGACTAGGATGAAAACACTAATCACATCGGCGTTGTTGTTTTTTTTAGCGCTTCCCAGCGCAGCAGAGCGCATTCAGTTCCAATGCGGCGGTTTGGAAGGCTTCACGTACTACGCAGAAGAAAATCTGGTACCCAAGGGCGAAGGCGGTTGGGATCGCGACAAAATTAGCAGCGGCGAGTCAATTATTACCCTCGATACCTCTGATCTAGAAAACACCCAAGTTACCTACATGTACAAGGATGCCACAGGCGCTTGGTACAACCCCGAAAGTGAAGGTGGCTCGATCGTCAGCCTGGGATTCGACCCTGAAGATCTATCCTTCATGTTTTTTGTTATCTATCCCTCGACTAGCAGCATCGAACTTATCACGGTTGCGGAAATCTCCGAATCCGGCGGTCGCATGATCTATTCCACAATGAGGAACGGCTCGGCTTTCATGAATGCGAAGCTCATGACCGCTGAATGCACTTTCCCCGAGGCGTCCTTCCGCGAGGGTCAATGACACGGCTTGATGGGAAGCGTTCGAAGGTCGCTTAACGGAAGCTGAAGCCTCCACGAAATTCAGCTTTTCGCATTTATAGACGGTGCGTCATCGGCTTGCTCCCGATCCACTTCCTAGAGGATCGCCACCTTTCCAAATGGTCGCTTCGCAAGCAAGAAATGGCCCGAAACACCTGACGCAGGTCAGAACATCGATCGCACTCGCTATACGTCACCTTTTTTTGAACGCGCGGAAGACGTACCAACCGCCAGACACCAGGCCACCAAAGGCCAAGATCGCCCCCCAGACGTACAGAAAGTTTGGATGCATGATGGTGGTTGGCACCGCCATGATCATTTGAACGACGCTCGGCTCCTTCCCAATGAAATCGCCGAATAGCCCCATCGTCAGCCCAAGGGCGAAAAGGCCAGTGGTGAAGAGAGCGGCCAGCAGTTGCAGAAGCATATGCCACAGGAATCTCAAGACATTCTCCCCATTTCAGCCACCTAACTGCTGCAAAGAACCTGAACGGTCGCCGACTTAGCAAGCTCTGCGACATCAACATTGCTGCTGGGTACGGATGAAGCGCGCGTTTTGTACTCGACGCTATTCTCGTCTAGAAGTGCCTGCAGGGTGCCTAAAGACACGGCGAAGTTCACGTTTTGCGGGATGTCCCCAATGGCGGATGCCACGGCCACAGCATCAAGCTTTGAAACAACTACACCGACAACGTTACCTGATTGGTCAAGGACGGGTCCGCCACTGTTTCCGGGTTGAAGCGGCGCTGTTATCTGGATCCGCCGCCGATCATCACCAAGACCGGCGAGAGCGGACACGTTGCCAGTCGTCGCATTGAGACCTGAAGACAGCAAACCGGCCAGAGGGTAACCAGCGACCAGAACGCTTTCGGCGAGCCGCACGCCGCGGCCCTGCCGAAGCGCCAACGGTGTCGTGACCTCAGCGTCGATGTCCCTAAGCAGGGCAAGATCAGACGCTGCATCAACGTCAACGATAGAAAGGCGCGAACCGTTTGCTAGAGTTATACGCTCACAGCCCCGTACGACATGTGCGTTGGTCACTAAGAGGCCATCAGTCGTCACATAGAAGCCTGTTCCCGAACCTTCCCTCGGGCCTGCTGCTTCGGCCGGATTTCCTTTTTTTAAAGTGGATCCAGAACCAGATGGTGTCCATGCGGCTGCCAAACTTTGGGCCTCCGCTATTTCTGAAAAAGTCATCAGTCCCGTAATTTTGTCCAGATTGTATGCTGCGGTAAAGTCGCCCTGCGCCGCAGAAAGCGAATACCATTTGTATGCGTAAACAAAGTTCCTAGGTACGCCGTCGCCGGATTGGTACATGAAGCCGAGGTTGGACTGAGCCTTGGCATTGCCCTGCTCTGCAGCGAGGCGATACCACTTTATGGCCTCGGTGTCGTTCTCGCCAACACCGTCGCCTTGATCGTACATGGCGCCCAGTTTGAATTGAGCGTTCGCATCTCCGCTTTGCGCCATCGCCCGGAGACTACTGACCCGTTGCGTTTCTGCTGTCGCCAATGGTGGCAACAGACCACCAGCAAATACGGATAGGATTATCCCTGACATCATCCGCATCGCGCGCGCCCCCTCCCAGATCTGAGGCCCGCGCCCGATCAGTGGGGCGGATTATGCAACATCGGTCTAAGGACACAAGCTGCCCGCACGCGGTATCCTGGATACTGCCGTTGCTGTTTCGGATCATTTGCTCCGCCTCTCGTGGAGCCTGATAACCGTCACCGCCGTGCTCCCACGTCGAGGCGTCCAATCAAATGGCTTCGGGGGATGGGCGGAGCGGTCCACTGCGCTCCAAGCGAGCCTATTAGATTTGAAAAAAAGCCAAATAGACGCTATCACATTGCACAACCAAGGGCGGGGACGTGATGCTCGGACAGGTTCTGAAAGTCGATGGCCCAGACGGCAAAGGTCTCATTCTTGGTGAGGACCGCACGCGCTACACCTATTCCCACGTTCAAGTAAACGGGCGGCAGAGCTTGCGACCTGGGCAGGCTGTGGACTTTACGCCCGACGGCAACGAAGCCCGGGACATCTACGTTCTGAAAAACAACGCGGCGGGAGATGCTGATCGAGAGGCTGCTGTAGAAGCAGCCAAAAGGGCCGCCAACGCGACGATTGTCGGAGCAGTAAAGTTCGTCGATCAGAACACTCAAAAGCTCCTGAACAAGCCGCCCAAACTACCGGCAGAAGGCGCTTTACTGTACTTTGTCAGATCAATGACGCTCGGATACGCTCAGTTCGAGGGGCGCGCACGGAGATCGGAATACCTTAAATTCACACTGCTGAGCGTAGTAGTCGGGTGTCTGTGCTTGGCGGCGGATTTCATCATTTACAGCACAGACAAATCCAACGCTGAACCAGCTTTCGGCGAGTATGTTGCTTACGGCTCTTATACTGGAGATTTCAACATAGACATCGTCACAGGTTATTATCTCCCGCTTTGTTCATTGGTGTGGGTCATTATTTCGCTTATCCCGACCTTAGCGGTCATGGTGCGAAGGTACCACGACGTCGGCTTGTCAGGCTGGTTCGTGCCGCTACTCTTACCTTTCTCGTTCGTGATTCCGGTGCATCCTGTCATCCTGACACTTCTGGATTCTCAGGCAAAACCCAATCGTTTCGGCGACAGCCCCAAGTATGACCACGACGCTGCTACGCCTTTGGCGCCCATACGAGACCAGCGCTCAGTAAGCTGGGATTGATCTGCTCCGACAGTTTCGCGCCGCTATTTGCTTAAACCACGGCTTACAGGAATGAGCGATCCACCTTCGCCGCCGCGCTCTCAGCTTCAGCGCGGGTCATCCTTCCATCATACTCCATGATCGCTGCACGTTCCTGCCAGTCCGTCCAGTCTGAGATGTGAGCATCTAGAGAGGCGCCTGTGTGAGGTGATCGGAAACATCCACACGCAGAAGCCGACGCCAAGCACCTTCCAGCGCTGCAGGAAACCGCTATCACTGCGTGACCGAAACCGAACAGCCTCCGAATCTACCGGGGCGGTTCATAGGTTCCAAAGCGGTTCAAGTAGAGTAAACGTGCTCAGCAGTCCGAACGCCAGAGTAACTGGACTTGCTTGCAACATTCTCGTGCGGAAAGAACCTTTCCGAAAAAGTTTAGCAAGCAGGCAAAAGCCGCCGACTAAAATCCACGGCACAGAAATGGCGCCAAGGGTCGAAAAGATGGCCTCTTCACACGCGGCTGGATGACCGTGCCAGCATGGCAGCCCGGATCTGAAAACAATGTATAAAAGTCCATTGATGATCGTCACCCAAAACGCCCACCAGAGCATCATTTTATTCAACTCGCCCCTCCCAATCACCGCAGTTCAATGCGCCTCAGCTGAGCCCTTAGCAGTAGTCCGCCAAACTTGTTAGCCCAGCGGTTTCAAGGTAACGGCGTTTAAGGTGCCGCCTCCCCATAGTCATTGCTTGGAGTGCACGTGTTCAAGCTCGGGCGCCGATTGACAAAGCCTGTAGGGTGCCAAACTTTCGGCATGAACCAACTCGCTGGAGCGGGTGGCAACGGGCGGACGAAGGCCTGCCACGTTCATTCGCCCAAGTATTCGAAAATACACTGGCTGGTGTAGTCACGAAAATTATTATTCAATTCTTTCTGCACATCCTTTGCTTTTCCGGTAATAAGCCCTCCCCTTTCGCAGAACACTACTTGTTCGACGCGCTTTTCCTTTGTCGGACTGAGCGTGATAGACTCCATGGTCCAGAAACTGAAATCAAACCTGACGGCGCAGAGGCCAAAATCAGCACGATAATCAGCGTTGGTGATGATAAAACCGAGGATCGCGTTCAGCGGATAGTCCTCCATTGTCGCGATCTCAATTCGGTTGTGGCGCAGCTCCGATTTCACGGTAGCAGCTATCGAGTCGTGACTGTAGCCGCAGGAAGTTGCCTCGTTTGGCATGATTTCGGCCACGACATAAACTGGCGGAAACTCCTTCGCGTGCGCCGCCGGAACAATACAGATGAACGCCATCATCGCAGTCAGAAAACGACACATACTTCCCTCGCCCGTTGATCATTACCGGAACCATCTCTAATCGAAACGCGTGAGGGTTGGAAGGCGCCGCACTGGTCGCCATTGCTGTGACCCCCGACGTTCATCCAGTTTGATCCAGAACCGGCGTGTTGATGTTGCTCATGCGAGCGGTTGATGCAACGGGCTTTGAGGCCCGGTGCGGTTGGCACGTCGCGGCGAATGCGGCGGGCGTCTGATAGCCGAGGGCCGAATGAGGCCGCCGAGTGTTGTAGTCGGTGACCCATGCGCCGATCAGATTCCGGGCATGGGCGAGATCCCGGAACAGATTTTCGTTCAGGCACTCATCCCTGAACCGCCCATTGAAGGCCTCGCAAAATGCGTTTTGCGTTGGCTTGCCGGGAGCGATGTAGTGCCAGTCGAAAGTCCTGTCCTGAACCCAAGCGAGCACGGCGTTCGACGTGAACTCCGTTCCATTGTCAGAAACAATCATCTCGGGTGCGCCGCGCCGTGAGATGATCTGGTCAAGTTCGCGGATGACCCGTCGGCCCGACAGCGAGACATCTGCAATCGCTCCGAGGCATTCCTTGGTCACGTCATCGACAATGTTCAGCACACGGAACCGGCGCCCGCAGCTCAGCTGGTCGTGTACGAAGTCCAGGGACCATCGGGCGATGACCGGGATTGGTGCGCGGGTCCCCATGGCACGCCTGCGGCCGCGGCGACGGCGCACCTTCAGGCCTTCCTCCCGGTACAGCCTCTCGGTCTTCTTGCGGTTCACCACCAGCCCCTCCGCCTTGAGAAGCACATGCACGCGCCGGTATCCGAACCGCCGGCGGTCATGCGCCACCTCCTTCATCCGCTCCCGCAGCGCGGTGTCGCCCGGTCGCCGCGATGCGTAGCGCACCGACGACCGGTCAGCCCCGATCACCTGGCACGCCCGACGTTCACTCATCTCGTAGGTCTCCACGAGGATCGTGACGGCTTCTCGCCTGGCGGCGGGCGTTACCACTTTCGCGACATGAGATCCTTCAAGGCCGTGTTGTCGAGCATCGCTTCAGCCAGCAGACGCTTCAGCTTGGCGTTCTCATCCTCAAGCACCTTCAGGCGCTTGGCATCGGAGACGTCCATGCCGCCGAACTTCGCCTTCCAGCCATAGAACGTGGCCGATGACATCCCGTGCTTCCTGCAGAGATCGGCGACGGTCATGCCCGCCTCGTTCTCCCGCAGGATCTCGATGATCTTCTCTTCTGAATAACGTGATCGCTTCATAATCCAGGCCCTTCTCCTGAAGGCCGGATCCTAGCATCAAATGGAGGAATTATCGGGGGTCACAGCACCATCAGGCCGCTGCCCACTCCGCCGCCAAACTGCCTCAGGAAAATCCGTATGCGAACGCCGAGCAACGCCTTGCGGGTTTCCCCACTTTTCGGATGATCGACGTATAAGGATGAATCTTGAAATGTAGTTCGAGACTATCCAAAGATGACATGCAGGAGCGGGCCACTAACCTTCACCGCTGCGCTCTCAGCCTCAGCGCTGGTCATCCCGCCATCATACTCCATGATCGCCGAGCGTTCCTGCCAGTCCGTCCAGTCAGACACGTGAGCATCTAGAGGGGCGCAGTTTTCAGCATCGCCCCCCGTGCCAATTGGGCCAAACGTGCCAATAGCCGCTTCAGCTTCGCCCATTGGCCTATTTGGCACGTTTGGCACGGGCGCATGGTCAGGAAAGTACTTCCGTGCAGCATCCCGCCAGCTCATGACTTTCCTCCTGCATGCAGCACCGGGTTCACTTCAAACATCTTCGCCCGCGTGCTTTTCTTCACAGCGCGGGCCCAGCCAGCATCAACAATCAGGCTCACCGCGTCATCGAATAGCTTCGTGGCATCCTTGCTCCTGGCGCCCGGGATTTCCCATTCGCGGCGGGCGTCCCTCACGTTGAAGCTTGTGAGGCCCTGCTTCCTGCAATGCTGAAGGATCGCGGCGGCGATGCTTTCCTCAGTTGACTGATCAGAGCCATGATAGACGCGCTTGATCTGGGGAACGAGATAGTCCTCCACCAGTGTGAGCGCCGCCGTTATCTGGATCTCTTCGATTGCTGCGGGCAATTCGTCCGACGCATCTGAAAATGCCCAGTCCATGATGTGCAGCACGCCAGCAAGACGGGCCACATAGCCCGGGAGCTTCCCGAAGGCGCTGCCTGCCTTCCCCAGCTTCCCGACGCGTGCGCTATGATCCTGTCCATACCAGTCATCGAATGAGGTGAAGGTATCAGGCGCCAGGGTCAGCGTGAACCCCTCATCGCTGAACTTCAGTCCCGCAAGCCGTTCAAGGGCCCGGTCCATTTCATCGTGGAAAGTCCCCTCCGGAATACGCGCCGGTTTCACTGGGACTGGCCAGAACGGAAGCAGACGAGCCGCAAAGCCGTCATCATCTCCGGCATTCGTCAGAAGGCTGCGATAACGGTCAGGCTGAATGCCGCCCACAATCGAAAACCCATGCCGCTCGATGAGCTTGCCTCCATACTTTACCCGGTCAAGCTGGAATGGCCCGCCGTTCCACGCTTCCAGATAGAAGGGCCGATCAGACCCCGCGCTGTAGCGTTCAAGTGAGCAAATAAGGCCCGTCAGTTCATCACGTTCAACAAGAAGGCCGTGGATCGCGCGCTCTTCCACCAGCGCCAGGGCTTCGACGGTCGTATCGTTGACGAGGCAGCGCGGGGGCGACGCGCGCAAGGCTTCGAGACGTTCCAGCTCCAGCTTGGTTGCAGCCTTGTCCTCCTTGGTCGTACCGCCCGGCAGCGAGTTTGCCTTCAGGTCGGCAATCATCCGGTCCACTATGGCCTCATGGTCGGCCGCCATCTTCTTCTGTATGGCGAACAGCCGCTTACGGATCGCCTTTGCGGCAGGCGTCTTGCCGGAACTCGGCGGGCCGATCAGGATCAGCCAAAGGATGAGCGGTTCATACCAGCTCCGGCTTATCCTCACCGAAACCGACTTGCACGTCACGCCCGAAACCGCCCCAAGCAGCATGGCCGCCACATAGTCGAGTGGCGCATTTGCCCCGTCGGCAGCGCGCGAGATGTAGCTTGCCGCCTTGCCGAAGCATTCAAGCGGCAGGATGGGAGCATCCGCCATTGCGCCGCCAAGAATACTCCAGTCGGGAGCAGGCCATGCTTGCTCGCCACTATCGCCGCCGAAGTCACGCGCGGCGCTTGCTGCGGCAGACTTCCTGTAAGCATCAGTCATTGCGGCCCCCATCCAGGGCGAGGACAAACCGCACGCGTTCTTCCGGGGACGCATCAATGAGACCAAGCTCGTCGTCGTCAACCAGTGCAACCATCTGAAGGCTGATCGCCTTGAAGGAAGCACGTATGCGGGGCGGAAAGTCCGGATCATGTCGAAGCTCGAAAAGCAGGCCGATCGGTGGACCCAGCCATTCACGAAGGTCGAAATAGCCGGGAGGGTATTTGCAGATCGGCCCATCCTGAGGTGAAGCGAGGTTGTCATGCACAGCCATTAGTCTTCCTCCACGTTGAGGCCAGCAAGACCGGCGATGAGCGTGGCTGTCGCAGTCGAATAGCCGCGACGGTTCTGGAGATAGCGCACCGCATAGCTGGGGCGGCGGCCGTAATGGGCATGCGCCCAGTCAAACAGCGGCGTGCCGCTGTCATTGCGTGCGCGGCGCCGCCGCGATATGTTGCGCTTCATCGAGATAATTCCTTCCAAGGGTGTTGTTTTCGGTTGACCCCGGTTGCGGAATTGCAGTCCGCTCCGGGGTCGTTTCACTTCTGACGTATGCATCATGCACCTTGAGGCGCCCGGTGGGGATGCGCCACGCTTGTCGATGAGCGAGGATCGCCGAGCGTTTCTTCAGCCCAGGCATCGAGATGGTCAGGGTCGTAAAATCGGCGACCCGTAGCCTTGAAGTGGAGTGGCCCACGTCCGGACCAGGCATAGTTGTCGAGCGTGCGGGGAGCGATCGGCAGCCCGTGCTGTTCGGCGAGATAAGCCGCAGCCTCGCGAGTTGTGAGTTTGCGTTTCATGAGACTTCCCGTTCTGGCCCGGCACAATGCAGGGCTTCACGGGTTCACTATTAAGCGCACAACTGAGAGCGTGTCGCGCGAAGCTTATTCGGCTCACCTTCGCTGATTCTTCGCTACAGTTTCGGCTTTTTTCGCCCTAACTTCGGTTTGGTATCGACCCTGCTCAAGCCTCGCATGGATGCTGTAAAACTGTTTGCCAATCTCTCGATACTAGATCGGTCGCTTTGGCCACGGCGCGTCTGGAGCCAAACCTCAGCCAATCGTCGGGCATCTTTAATGCTGATGTTTTGGGGGCCCGGCAAATTCAGGGCTCGGATGATGTAGTCCTGCATAGTTTCGTGATCTTCCGGCGGAAGCAGCCCAGCTGAAGAAGCTTCTGAAGGTCTCTCGAAGAAGTCGTGCAGTGACTTCAAATCAACAAAAGCGCAGCCCAAAATAGAATAGCCGAGACCTTCCTGGTCAAATTGCCACCGCTGGTCGATTGGCGGAAATGCGACGGTCGAGTATTCGCGGTGCCACGCATAAAACTGTTGGTTGGAAGACCAAAACCTGCCCGGAAGGGCACGCTGGGTGCCGTCGCTCGAAACGACGAAAACGCTCCGAATGCGCTCTGCCCCAAGCAGATCGAGCAACTTCTCGCGGGCAAATTGGTACTGCTGCTTGAATCCAGGATCACCTTTTAGGATGGCCTCACTTTTTCGGGATAGTTCAAGAAAACGTTCAGCCGCGATCGACGGCCACATGAGCCCCGGCGGTGTTGCTCGCTCTAGCATGCGCGCCCCCAAACAGGCGTTTCCTACCGGACAATCGGCGCGGCGGACCCGGTAGGGCGGGCGTTCGGCGGCCAAACCTAGCCGCGCCGATGTGTACTATTCACGATTCGCCCTGCTTTGGCTAAGCTGGACCACCTTTGCTGCTTTTTGCTTCGAAGCTTTTTCCTCAACGCCCATGATCCGGTTGCCGACTTTCTCGGCGAAATCGCGCAATGGATCGTTGGCGAGGTGCACGTAGCGTTGCGTGGTCTGTGACTGGCTGTGGCCTAGCGCTTTGCCGATGAGAACGAGGCTCGCGCCGCCCGCAGCGCCAAATGATGCGTAGCTGTGTCTGAGATCATGAAGGCGCAAACCCGGCAGGTCCGCACGCTGCCTGATGCGCTGCCAAGCTTTGGCGAGGCTGGCATTGCAGCCCTGGTCTGGATCCGTCGGCGCAGGAAACACTTTGGATCCCGAGCGCGGACGAGAGGCAATAATCGCGGCGGCAGGCGCATTCAGTACAATGTGCTTTGTACCTGCCGATCCCCCGGCCTTATGGCGGTCCGGCGCCAGCGAGAGCAATCCACGTCCAAGATCGACCTCTTCCCAAGCAAGTTCGGCAATCTCGCTGCGGCGGGCGCCGGTCAACAGGAGCACGCGCACACAATCGGGATAGACCGGTTGGAGAACGCACTCAGCTTCCATCTTCGTCATTGTGTCGAGCAATCTGGCAGCTTCTGCTTCACTCAGAAATCGCTGGGTCTGATTCTGCGGCAGCTTCTTGACGCGCGCCACTGGATTGACGGTGATGATTTCCTGATCGACGGCCCAGCTCAGGCAGCTCGACAATGCAGCAAGGCTACGGCGCGCAATCCCTGCCCCTCCCCTGACAATTGCCCGCCCTCGAAAACCGGTCTTTTCGTCCTTCGCGGTCTTGCCCGCCGCGATCGCCCGTTGCGCGCGCTCGATGTCACCCTTGGTCAGGTCACGGACCGCGACGTTACCGATCAAGGGCAGGATGTGCCGCCGAAGGCAGCTGGCATCGGTGGCCCATGAACGTTCCCGCTTGTTCGGTGCTGCATCCCGCCCTTCAACAAGCCATCGCTCGACAAGCTCAGCAAGGGCGATGCCCCTGCGGCGTTCTTCTGCTGCTGCCCGCAGCTGTTCCAGCTTCTCAGCTGACGGGTCCCTGCCCTCAGCAACGGCGCCGGCCAATACCATTGCACGCTCACGCGCGAGCTCGGCGGTAAGTGGTCCGTGTTCGCCCAATGTCACAATCACCTGTCGTCCATCGGGCCTGCGATACTTGAAGCGATATACGCGCCGCCCGGTGTGAAGCGCCCGGACATGGAATCCGCCGAGCTCCTTGTCCCAGAGTTCATGCTGGGCGCCCTTCTCCGGACGCGCCATAGCTTCGACTGAGCGTTTCGTCAGTTTAGCGAGGTTTTTCAACGTGCCTTCCTTCAACCGGTCAAGCGATCGCGCCGCTGGTACCTGGCGCCTCTTCAGGTACCACACAGGTACCAGACGGGGGTGAATAAGCAAGTAGCCGAGAGGGGGCTTAGTGATGTGTACTGGACTTATTACACTGTTCATATTGTATTTTATTTGAAGTCCCGAGAAGCCGCCAGAATGCCGGTGAACTGTAGTCCTCACCATTCGTAATGCGGGGGTCAGGTGTTCAAGTCACCTAAGCGGCACCATTTCCTTTCCCTCCCTTTCCTGCTGACGCCGCTGGCCTAGTTCGCGCCGGGCGATGATTGCTGTTGTATTTGGAAGTTCGGGCGGGATTGGCCGCGCCTTGGCGGAGGCCGTAATCGCTTCCAGGCGATATGGGCGCGTGTTTGCCGTGTCCCGTTCGGGAGCCGTGATCGACGGCGCCGAGAACCGGCAGACAGAGTTCACCGACGAGGTGCAACTGGCGGCGCTGGCCGGCGAGATCGGCGCGGCGGGTCCGGTGACGCTGTGCCTTGTGGCCAGCGGGCTGCTCTCGGACGGGCCGGACCTCCAGCCGGAAAAGACCTATCGAAACCTCAGCCTTAGCGCGTTCGAGCGCGTGTTCGCCGCCAACACGATTGCGCCGGCGCTGATCGCCAAACACATCTTGCCTTTGATGCCGAAGGCTGAGCGCAGCGTTTTTGCGGCGCTGTCGGCGCGGGTCGGCTCGATCGCCGACAACCGGCTGGGCGGCTGGCATGCGTACCGGGCCTCGAAAGCCGCGCTCAACATGCTGATCCGCAACTTTGCGATCGAACAGGCACGGCGCGCGCCGGGGAATATCTGTGTGGGTCTTCATCCGGGTACGGTTGATACGGGACTTTCGAAAGCGTTTCAGGGCGGGGTGCCCGGGGACAAGCTGTTCACGCCGCAGCAATCGGCGGAGTACCTTCTGGGCGTGGTGGACGGCCTGACGGCTGAAGCGACCGGCAAGTGCTTTGACTGGGCCGGACAGGAAGTGCCTGCCTAAAGCGTGAAGCGGCCTTCGATCACCGTGACGGCGGAGCCCGTGAGCTTGCAGCGATCACCTTCGAGACGCACACCGATCGTGGCGCCGCGGCCAGGATAGGCCTGGAAGCAGCGCGCTTCAGATTTATTGAAGTGTTCGGCGAGGATGCGGGACAGCATCGTGTGCCAGCTGCCGGTAGCAGGGTCTTCATCGATGCCGGATCCGGGCGCGAAGAAGCGGGAAGTCGCGTCGACACCCTCACCGCCGAGCGCGAAGCAGCCGAAATTGCCGCGATCCCACCCGCCGCCTTCGGCGCCGAGCGTTTTCAGCGCACGCTGGTCCGGCGCAAGGGCGCGGACATCTGCGGGCGTGGCAAAGCGGGCCGCATAGAACATGCCGCCCCAGGCCTCGAGGGGGCGCGCGCCGAGAGCGGCAGCGATTTCATCCGTGACCGGAACAGGCCGGATCGGGGCGGAGGGAAAGTCCATCTCCAGCTGGCCGTCCGCGAGCCGCTTCACCAGGAGGCGGCCGGACTTGACCGTGTCGAAGGCGATGGTCTCGCCCGTATAGCCGCCATGCGCGAAGAGGACATGCGCAGCGGCAAGGGTCGCGTGGCCGCAAAGGGGCACCTCGACCGCCGGTGTGAACCAGCGCAGCTGCCAGGCGCCTGGGCCAGCCGGCACGATATAGGCTGTCTCGGCGACATTGTTTTCCGCCGCAATGGCGAGCAGCGTCGCATCCGGCAGGAAGGCATCCATCGGCATGACGCAGGCCTGGTTTCCCTCGAAGGCGCGGGCGGCGAAGGCATCGACCTGGTAGAAGGGATAGCTGGGCATGGGCGTTACTCTGCTGTGAGGGCCGTGTGATGGCATGAGCGCGGGCCTGCGCCAAATCAAGATTTCTGATGGGGTGTTGAGGAAGGCTGATGGCTGCGCCTGCGGCCGCAGGGGCGGCTCGCCGGTGCGGTTTAGGGTATCAGGTTTGCTGCAGGCCTGCGCTAGGATGTGTCCGCGAGGGCAATGTCTGAAAGCACGTATACGGAGTAAGCATTTTTGTTGCGCAGCGGAGCTGGCACGGGTGCTGGCAACTCCGGCGTGAGCGCCAGCGCGCGACGGGGCCGGTTGGCGCAGAGCGCGAAATCGAACGTGAGTGGTTTCAGCGCGCAAGGGGCGGCGTAGCCCCGCTCGGCGAAGTCGAGGGGCATGTGGCGGAGGGATACTTTGCCCCAGGGGCTGACCGTGTACCAGTAGGGCACGCCGGGGCCGTAGGTCTTCCGCATCCAGGCCTTGAGCGCGATCAGCTGCACGTAGACCAGCGGCCAGATGAGGCGCAGGAATCCGGTCATGCCTTCGGGCGGGCGGAGGAGCGAGTAGGTCACGCAACGATCATACGCCCGCTGCGGACCCGGTCGGATTCGGAAGCCCGAAATAACTGATGCTAAGCCGATGTCCTTTCAGGCCATCGGCCTTCTCGGGGAAATCGCAATGCGATTTCTGATCCCTCAAAGGGTCCCGGGTCTGCAGCCGCTGCGCGGCTTTGTCCGGGATGACAGGGTAGCGGGGCTGCCCGCAAATCGCTGTGATGAAAAACTCAGCGCGGCCCCGGCGAAACACACGAAATTGGTCGCGCAAGGCGGGACTTGTGCAACCTATTTTTCGCGGTCGTCGAGGAGCCAGCCGTGGTGGACGGGGCCGTGACCCTTGCCGAGGCCTTTTGCGGATTTGATGGCGCCGTGCAGATAGTCCCTGCCCTGTTCGACCGCTTCGGGGACGGAACGGCCCTGGGCGAGGAGGGCGGCGATGGCGGAGGCGAGGGTGCAGCCGGTACCGTGGGTGGAGGTCGTCTGTATACGGGGGGATTCGAAAATCCACTCGCCAGTGGTTGTCTGCAGCACGTCGTGGATGACCTTGCCGCCGATATGGCCGCCCTTGACGAGGGCGCCGTTGGCGCCGAGCTCGAGCAGGCGTTCGGCAGCGCGGCGCTGGCCGTCTATGTTTGCCACGGGCTTGTTCGTCAGCACTTCGGCTTCCGGCGCGTTCGGCGTGACAAGGCGGGCGCGGGGGATCAGCTCGGCGCGGATCGCATCAATGGCGCGGGCATCGACAAGGCGGTCGCCGGAGGTCGCGACCATCACGGGATCGATGACGCGCGGCGTGAGCGGCGCGCGGGTGTGGAGCGCTTCGGCGATGGCCTCGACTAGCTGCGAGGAGCCGAGCATGCCGGTCTTGATGACGTCTGCGCCGATGTCTGCAAGCGTGACCTCTATCTGGCCGAGGACAGCGTCCAGCGGGACGGGCCAGACGCCGTGGACGCCTTTCGTGTCCTGCACCGTGATGGCGGTGACGGCGGTCATCGCATAGCCGCCGAGCATGGTGACGGCCTTGATGTCGGCCTGGATGCCGGCACCGCCGCCGGAGTCCGAACCGGCAATGATGAGGACGCGGCCTGTGGGTTGGGTCATGGGGGTGCCTTTGTGTCGAGCTTGTTCTTAACGCCACATACAGCGCTGTCAGCCAGGACAAGGCGCGAAGCGCTGCCGATCCGGGACCTTGTGGAGGCTCTTTTCCGAGAGAAGGTCCCGGCTCACGCGCTTCGCGCTGGCCGGGATGACAGGTTTTGCGGGCTAGACCTTGATCCCGGCCTTCTTCGCATCCGCCAGGAAGGTCTCGAGGCCTTTATCCGTGAGCGGATGGTTGACGAGGGATTTGATCACGGCGGGCGGCGCCGTCATCACGTCGGCGCCGACGAGGGCGCAAAGCTTGACGTGGTTGGGCGTGCGGATCGAGGCGGCGAGGATTTCCGTGTCGAACAGGTAGTTGTCGTAGATCTGGCGGATTTCCTGGATCAGCTCCATGCCATCGAGGTTGATGTCATCGAGGCGGCCGATGAAGGGCGAGATGAAGGTGGCGCCGGCCTTGGCGGCGAGCAGGGCCTGGTTGGCGGAGAAGCAGAGCGTGACGTTGACCTGGGTGCCCTCCCCCGTCAGCGTCTTGCAGGCTTTCAGGCCGTCGAGCGTCAGCGGCAGCTTGACCGTGACGTTGGAGGCGATCTTGGCGAGCTTGCGGCCTTCCTTGATCATGCCGTCATAATCAGTGGCGACGACTTCAGCGCTGACCGGGCCGGGCGTGAGGGCGCAGATTTCGGCGATGACTTCGGCGAAGGGGCGGCCGGACTTGGCGATCAGCGAGGGGTTGGTGGTGACGCCGTCGATCAGGCCGGTGGCGGCGAGGTCAGCGATGTCTTTCGTGTCAGCGGTGTCGACGAAGAATTTCATGGCTTGGGGTTCCAGTCTGGTGGGGCGCGGAATCGGCTGCCGCTTCCATAGCCAATCGCCCGGCAAGGTCCAATAGGCGGCGGGCTGCCGCACACAAAAAATGTGAGCGCTATCATTGACGCCGGAAAGCGAGTCTCAGGCGAGGCTCTGCGGGGCGTCAGGTGCCCGGGCGGCCGATCGAGGTATAGGCGAAGCCGTACCTGGCCATGTCTTCCGGCGAATAGATGTTGCGCAGGTCGATGACGATGTTGGACTTCATCACGGCCTTGATGCGGTCGAAGTCCAGCGCGCGGAACTGGTCCCATTCGGTGATGATGACCATGGCGTCGGCGCCCTCGATGGCCTTGTAGGCGCTGTCGGCAAACTCGATGCCCTTCAGGAGGTGGGAGGCCTCTTTCATCGCTTCCGGATCATAGGCGACGATGCGGGCGCCGGCGGCGGTGAGGGCGGGGAGAATGTCGAGCGAGGGGGCGTCGCGCATGTCGTCCGTGTTCTGCTTGAAGGCGAGGCCGAGCACGCCGATGGTCTTGCCCTTCACGTCGCCGCCCATGGCCGCGATGACCTTGGCGGCCATCGCCTTCTTGCGGGCGGCGTTGACCTCGACGACCGTGTCGACGATGCGCACGGGGCTGTCATAGTCGTTGGCGGTCTTGGTGAGGGCGAGCGTGTCTTTCGGAAAGCAGGAGCCGCCATAGCCGGGGCCGGCATTGAGGAATTTCGAGCCGATGCGGCCATCAAGGCCGATGCCGCGCGAGACCTCCTGGACGTTGGCGCCGACTTTCTCGCAGAGGTCCGCCATCTCGTTGATGAAGGTGATCTTCACGGCGAGGAAGGCGTTGGCGGCGTACTTGATCAGCTCCGACGTGCGGCGCGAGGTGAAGAGGATCGGCGTCTCGTTCAGGAAGAGCGGACGGTAGAGTTCCTTCATCACCTGGCGGGCGCGCTCGTCATCGGTGCCGACGACGACCCGGTCCGGGATCTTGAAGTCCTTGATGGCGGCGCCTTCGCGCAGGAATTCAGGGTTGGAGACGACGGCGAAGTCGCCGTCGGGACGGACCTTGCGGATGATTGCTTCGACCTCGTCGCCAGTGCCGACCGGTACGGTGGACTTGGTGACGATCACGGTGAAGCCGTTCATCATCTGACCGATCTCTTCGGCGGCGGCGTAAACATAGGAAAGGTCAGCATGGCCATCGCCGCGGCGGGACGGCGTGCCGACGGCGATGAAGACCGCGTCGGCATCCTTCACGGCTTCAGCGGCATCGGTGGTGAAGAACAGGCGCTCCTCGCGCACGTTCTTGGCGACCAGAGTGTCGAGGCCCGGCTCGTAGATCGGCATGATGCCGGCGTGCAGCTTGTCGATCTTGGACTTGTCCTTGTCGACGCAGGTCACGACGTGGCCGAAATCCGCAAAACAGGCGCCTGACACGAGGCCGACATAGCCCGTTCCGATAATAGCGACACGCATGGAAACCCCTCAAGAACCGTCAAAGCCGGACAATCTGAAGGCGGCGTGCTATTTTTGTGCGACAGGGTCAAGGGGCGTTTGCCGCAAGGGCAGACGGGTTGACTCCCGCCGGCCAAAAGCTCTAGATCAAAACGTGAACAAACGGAGGGCGGGATGAGCCTCATTTTCTATACCAATCCGATGTCGCGCGGGCGGATTGCGCGCTGGATGCTGGAGGAGACAGGCGCGGCGTATGAGACGCACTATCTGCGCTACGGGCCGGAGATGAGCGCGCCGGACTATGCCGCGGTGAACCCGATGCGGAAGGTGCCGGCGATCGTACATGACGGAAAGGTCGTGACTGAGTGCGGGGCGATCTGCCTTTACCTTGCCGATGCCTTTCCGCAGGCGGATCTCGCCCCGGCGATTGATGCGCGGGCGGACTATTACCGCTGGATCCTGTTTGCGGCGGGGCCCTGGGAACAGGCGACGACGATGCAGGCGCTCGGCACCGAAGTGCCGCCGGAAATGTCCGGGATGGCAGGCTTCGGAGACTTCCAGCGGACGCTGGACACGCTGCTCCGCGCCGTGCCGGAGACGGGCTACCTGGCGGGCGCGAAGTTCACGGCGGCAGATGTGTACATGGGCGCGCAGATCGGCTGGGGCGTGCAGTTCGGATCGATCCCGAAAACGCCGGCGGTGGAGGCCTATCTGGGGCGAATCCAGTCGCGGCGCGGCTATATCCGGGCGAAAGAGCGGGATGACGCGGCGGGCCCTGAATTCGCGCCGGGCGCCTAGGGCGCGTCAGCGCGGACGAACGCGGTAGATGACCGTCGGTCCGGCGGCGCCGACCGGCTCCATCCAGGCGGGCACGTTACCACGCACGAGTTCGGCGATCAGGCCGTTCGGGGTGCGGGCCGCGAAGAAGCGGATGTCAGCGTCTGCCGGGCAGACGAGAAGGTAATCGACCCGGGCGGCCCCGAGCCGGGCGCGGGCCGCCTCCGGCGCGGCGGTGAAAATGCCGAGGGCGGCGTCGATGCCGGCGGTGTTGCGGTGGTAGTGGCCATAGAGCGCGCTGTGGCCCGTGTTCAGGAGCAGGCCGGGCGCATCCGAAGCGGGTGCAAGGATGCGGCCTTGCGGCAACGCATTGAGGGCGGCGTAGGTGGCCTCCGGATCGCAGGCGATGGCGGCTTCGGCGGCGAGGGCGGCGATGGGGGGAGCTTTTGACGGCGCGATGAGCCCGCCGGTAACACCCCAGACGGCGGGCAAGGCGAGGATGACTGCGCCCAGATAGGCGAGGCGCGGGACTTGCGGCGCAAACGCGCCCGCCTGCAGTCGGGCGGCGAGGACGGCAAGCGGCAGGACGGCAAACAACTGCCCGAACACGTAGAAGCGCGTCTGGTAGAGCGCCAGCACGAGCGAGACTGTCAGCATAAGGATCAACAGAATCTGGGCGCGCGGACCCTCGCCCCGAAAGGCGAGCCAGGCCGCGGCGGCAAGCCCGGCAACCATGGTTCCGAGGCGGAAGAGGAATTCATCGAGGCGGCCATCAAGATAGGCAAAGGTGGACCGGGCCTCGTCAACCCGCCCGAGCCAGAGTTCGCGCGCCTGAGGCGAGAGGGTGTCAAGCGGATTGCCGATGCAGGCCGGCCCGGACACGAGGACAAGCGCGGCGCAGAGCGCGCCGACATTTGCGAGCGAGGCGACGCGGATGGCGAGCGACTTTGCCGAGGCAACCTGCGCGGCGAGGGCGAAGGCCACGCCGCCGCCAAGGCCGGCGAGCATGGTGACCGAGGAATGCGCGTCACAGCGGGCGGTCCAGTAGTCAAGCGGGGGCACGGTCGCGAGGAAAGTGGCCGCGAGACCGGCCGCAAAGCTCGCGCCAAACACGACCGCGCCGCGCTGGGCTGGCGCGCCTGCGAGCGCCCAGTCGGCGGCAACGAAGGCGGCGATGACGAGGACAAAGGGATAGACCTCTGCCCCGATGGCGGCGGCGAAGGCGAGGCTGAGGCCGGAGACCGCCATCGGGCCGGCATCGCGTCCGCGCGGCAGAAGCAGGACCGCGCCGAGCAGGACGAGGCCAAGCTGGAGATTGTGATGGTCAATCGCGCCGGGGAGGAAGCGGAAGTGCCGGTAGAGAATGGCAAAACCGAGAATGCAGGCAAACAGCACCGCCCCCTGCCCGCCCAGCGCCCGCGCGCCGGTGACCAGCGCGCCCGTGACAATCAGCATACTGATGAGCGGCCAGAACGTGATGGCAAAGCCGAGCGCCGCCTCGCGGCCGACAAGCGGCTCCAGGCAGAATGCCAGCGCGGCGATCGGCAGGTCGACGAGACGGGACCAATGCATCAGCGTGCCGCCCTCCGGGCCGAGGCGCGGCTGGCCAAGATCGAACCAGCCTTTGCCGTCGAGCAGCTCGCGCACTTGTACGAGACGCATGACATCATCACCGTCGCCGCCGATCCTTCCGAAGGATCCGCTCAGCAGACTGACGATCGTGAGACTTGTGATGACGGCAAGTGACAGCAGCACGCCGGCATGCGTCTCAGCTAAGCGCGGCAGGCCGTGTCTGGCCATCATCTGCAAGATATCCCTCAAGCAATGCTAACTTAACCAAGCCGGTCTATGACATGCAAACACTCACCAAAGACTGAACGCGAACATGACCGAATCCAGCCGCTACAGCCTCGCCGTCCTGCTGCCCTGTTACAATGAGGGCCTGTCGATTGCGTCCGTCGTGATCAGCTTCAGGAAGGTGCTGCCCAGCGCGCGGATCTACGTCTACGACAACAACTCGACCGATGACACCGCGCAGCAGGCCGCTCTGGCTGGCGCGACGGTGATCACCTGCAAGCGGCAGGGCAAGGGCAATGTCGTGCGCCAGATGTTCGCCGATATCGAAGCCGACATCTACATCATGGCCGATGGCGACGGCACCTATGATGCCGCCGCTGCGCCGCGCATGATCGACGCGCTGATTGCGGACCGGGCCGACATGGTGGTCGGCACGCGGCGCAACATCACCGAGGATGCCGGCCGCAAGGGCCATGCCCTCGGCAACAACCTGTTCAACAAGATTTACCAGACGCTGTTCGGACGCGACTTTACCGACATCTTCTCGGGCTACCGCGTGTTCACGCGCCGCTTTGCCAAGAGCTTTCCGGCGCATTCGGCCGGATTCGAGATCGAGACAGAAATGTCCGTACACGCCTCGACTCTGCGCCTGCCGGTCACCGAGATCGAGTTCGACTATGGCCGCCGCGTGGAAGGCTCCGCCAGCAAGTTGTCGACCTTCCGGGACGGCTTTCGCATTCTCACCATGATGGCGATGCTGCTGAAGGAGACAAAACCCTTCGTCTTCTTCGGGCTGATCTCCGGCGCGCTGTTCACCGCATCGACCGGCTTCATGATTCCGGTTCTGGCCGACTATTTCGCAACCGGCCTGGTTGACCGGATGCCGACCTTCATCCTGTCGATGACGCTGCTGCTCGGCGCAATGCTGGCGCTCGCCTGCGGGGTCGTGCTCGACTCGGTATCGCGCGGGCGTATTGAACAGAAGCGGATCTTCTATCTCTCGCAGACGCCGGCGCGCGGCGAGCGCGCGCTGTTCGGCGGGCCGGCCTCTGAAGAGCGCGAAGCGGCCGCACCTGCCCTGCCCCGGGAACTTCGCGCATGATGCGGTCCCTGCCTGCCCACGTGCTTGCGCTGATGGTGCTGACGCCCGCGCTGGTCGCGTTCGGCCAGGTGCTGTTCAAAATGTCGGGCCAGAGGCTCGCCGCCTATCCGGGCAATGGCTTCCAGCAGCTGGTGCTCGACCCGATCTTCATCTCAGCGATGACGCTCTATGCCGGCGCGACCTTCCTCTGGGTCTACGTTCTGAAATCCGTGCCGCTGTCCTACGCCTATTCCTTCATGGCGGTGACATACCTGCTGGTGCCGCTGTTCGCGGTGCTGTGGCTGGGCGAGACGCTGAGCGTGAAGTATTTCATCGGCCTCGGGCTGATCCTCGCCGGCCTCTTCACGCTCTGGTCCTGACGCGTCAGATTTCCTGGTTGTAGGCGCCGACTTCAGGGTGCTTGCCGAGGCGCGGTTTCACTTCCTTGTGGAAGAGATCCTTCATGTCGGCCTCGCTGGCCATGGATTCCACGACGACCACGAGCTCCGGCTTGTTGGACGAGGCGCGCACCAGCACCCATGAGCCATCTTCCAGCGTGACACGGGCGCCGTTGACGGTGTTCACGTCGACAACCTTCCGTCCAAGGATCGTCGTGCCGTTCAGGGCCTGATACTCGGCGACCATCTTGTCGATGACGCCGTATTTCACTTCGTCGCCGCAATGGGGCGACATGGTGAGCGAGGTGTAGGCGACGCCGAGCTCGGATTTGAGATCGGCCATCGTCTTGCCGGGGTTGCGGTCCAGCATCTCGAGCACGGCCTTGGCAGCGACGAGGCCATCATCATAGCCGAGGCCGATGGGCGGGCGGAAGAAGAAGTGGCCGGACTTCTCGAAGCCGGCCAGCGCGCCGAGCTCATTGGTGCGGCGCTTGATATAGGAATGGCCGGTCTTGTAGTAATCGACGGTCGCGCCGTTCGCCTTCAACATCGGGTCGGTCTTGTAGAGGCCGGTGGATTTTACATCGACGACGAAAGTTGCGTTCGGATAGTTCTTCGACAAGTCACGGGCGAGCATCAGGCCGATCTTGTCGGCATAGATTTCCTCGCCGGTATTGTCGACGACGCCGCAACGGTCCCCGTCCCCGTCGAAGCCGAGCACGACATCAGCGCCGTACTCTTTCGCGGCGAGCGACATCTCGTGCAGCATCTCGTGATCTTCCGGGTTCGGATTGTATTTCGGGAAGGTGTTGTCGAGATTGCAATCCATCTCGATCACCTCGGCGCCGAGGGCGCGCAGCACGTCGCCGGCGAAGGCGCCTGCCGTGCCGTTACCGCACGCGGCGACGACCTTCAGCTTGCGCGTCAGTTTCGAAGTGCCGACGATGGCCTGGATGTATTTCTCGCGCAGGCCGTCGATGCGGCGGATGGAGCCGCCAGCGCGCTCGACGAAGCGGCCATTCATGACGATCTCCTTCAGGCGGCCCATCTCGTCGGGCCCGAAGGTGAGCGGGCGATTGGCGCCCATCTTCACGCCGGTCCAGCCATTTTCGTTGTGCGAGGCGGTGACCATGGCGCAGCAGGCGGCGTCCAGCTCGAACTGGCTCCAGTAGACCATCGGCGAAAGGGCGAGGCCGACATCGAGCACTTCGCAGCCGCCGGCAATGAGGCCGAGGGAAAGCGCATTCTTGATCGGCTGGCTGATCGAGCGGAAGTCGTGGCCCGTGACGACGGTCGGCTTCACGCCGAGCTCGTGGAAGAGGGTCGCCATGCCGAGGCCGAGGGCCTGGACGCCGGTGAGGTTCAGCTCCGGCGCCTTCGGGTGGCCGATACCGTTGAACCACCAGCGGGCGTCGTACTCGCGAAAGCCTGTGGGTTTAACCAGCGGCAGGATTTCGAATTCGAGCGTGTTGGGGGCCAGGTCGGTGCGCGGCTTCGGCAGCATGTGTCTCTCCGTGAAACGGGTTAGGCGCGCTCCCGCAAGGGGCGCAGCTGGATGCCGCGTCTTTTGCAGTTTTCGCGCCACAGGCGAAAGGGGCGGGCTGCCGCAAAGATCACGAAAAGTTCAGATATAAAATGTTGTTGATGGAATATTTTATTCTACCTGATGCCTCGGAAAGCGGAACGAGACCCTCTCCCCCGGGGCCGGAGCATCTTTCCCATCAATCAGGAGATTTCAGAATGAACCTTCGCAATGCACTTCTCGCGCTCGGCGCGACTTCGCTCCTCGCCCTGCCCGCGGCAGCCCAGGAATGGTATGCTGGCGGCTCCATCGGCTACGCCCTCCAGCAAGACAGCTCCAATTCCGGAACGACCGGCGCCTTCACGACCGGCAACGGCGCGCCTGCCCTTCCGTTCGGAACCGCGATTGCCGCAGGCACGCCTTATGGCTGGGAGACCAAGTTCGACAACGGATACAGCCTGTCCGGCGAATTCGGCGCGCGATATGCCAATGGCTTCCGGTCGGGTATTGAGCTGGCCTACAGCAAGGCCGACGTCGACACGCACTCGCGCGTGAATGTGGCGGGCACGGTGATCGACGGCGTGGACGCTGCCGTTCTGACAGGCTCGCCGACGCAACTCGGCGTGACCGTGGGCCAGGTGGTGGCGACGCCGGACGGCGACGAGATCGAGTCGACCAGTATCTTCGCGAACCTCTGTTATGACTTCAACCGCGACGGCCTGATCAGCCCGTATGTTGGCGCGGGTCTCGGCTTTTCCGATGTATCGGTGACCTACCGTCCGTCTGGCGTCGGCATCATTGACGACAGCGAGAGCAAGTTCGCCTATCAGCTGAAAGCCGGTGCGACCTGGTCTGTCAGTGAACGGATCGACCTCCATGGCGAAGCTGCCTACCGCGCGACCGATGATGTCGAGCTTCAGAACCAGCTGTTCCCAGGAACGTTGAACATCGAGAACCAGCAGACCGTGTTCAGCATCGGCGCCCGCTACAAGTTCGGCGCGTAAACACCGTCGCCGGCTTCAGGCGTTCGCGCGCAGGAAGCCGGCGATCCACGCGGCCAGCAGGCGCCGGTCGCAGTCGCCTTCAAGGGAGGCGACTGCGGCATCGGCGTCTGCTTCGGCCAGCGAAGTTCCGCGCCGGGCGGTGTAGAGCGCGGCGGCAAAGTCCGGCTCGAACTCGGGATGGCACTGGAAGCTAATCGCCGGGAAGTCATTGTAGTCGAGACCGGCGAAGGGCGTGAAGGCCGAGCGTGCGATGACGCTCGCCGAAGGTGGACGGACGACGACCTGATCCTGATGGCTGACCGCGACACGGAGCGAAGGTGGGCACGGATTGCCGCTCCAGTCCGGACACTGAACAATCTCGTAGGTATGACGCCCGATACCCCACCCCTTGTCGGACTTCTCGACCTTGCCGCCGAGCGCCTCGCCCATGATCTGGTGGCCGAAACAGATGCCGACCTGCGGCGTGCGCGCGCTGGCGGCTGCGCGGATGAACTGCTTCAGCGGCGCGATCCAGGGCAGCGGATCATACACACCCGCAGGCGAGCCGGTATAGAGAACCGCGCGTAGCGTCGCCGGATCCGGCAGCGCGTCGCCGCGCACGATGGATACGGTTTCGCAGCTGATGCCGCCATCGACGCGGGCGAACATCTCGCGGACCATTTCCGGATAGTCGGGGAAGCGGTCCCGGATCGCGGCGGGCGCCTGCCCTGTCTCGATGATCGTGAGCTTCATCACCGCCCCCTATTCCGCGGCGACGTCATCAGCTTCGATGCGCTCGGGCTGGACGAGGAAACCGCCCGACTGGCGGGCCCAGAGATCGGCATAGAGACCGCCAGCGGCGACGAGTTCGTCATGCGTGCCCTGTTCGATGATGCGGCCTGCATCGAGCACGATGAGGCGGTCCATTGCGGCGATGGTTGAGAGGCGGTGCGCAATGGCGATCACCGTCTTGCCTTCCATCAGTTCAAAGAGGTGTTCCTGGATGGCGGCTTCGACTTCGGAATCGAGCGCAGACGTCGCCTCGTCGAGGATCAGGATCGGGGCATCCTTCAGGAAGATGCGGGCAATGGCGATGCGCTGGCGCTGGCCGCCCGAGAGTTTTACGCCGCGCTCGCCGACATGCGCATCAAGGCCGAGGCGGCCCTTGGCGTCTTCCAGCGCATCAACGAAATCGCTGGCCGCGGCCTTTGCAATCGCCGCGCGGATCTCGTCATCGGTCGCGCCGGGGCGGCCATAGGCGATGTTGTCGCGGATGGAGCGGTGGAGGAGCGAGGTATCCTGCGTCACCACACCGATCTGTGCCCGGAGGGATTCCTGTGTGACGTATTTGATGTCCTGCCCGTCGACCAGAATACGGCCGCTTTCGGCATCGTAGAAGCGCAGCAGGAGGTTGGTGAGCGTCGTCTTGCCCGCGCCGGAGCGGCCGACAAGACCGATCTTCTCGCCTGGGCGGATGGAGAGCGAGAGCCCCTCAATGACGCCGGCGCCCTTGCCATAGTGGAAGGCGACATCCTCGAAACGCACATCCCCTTTCACGCGCGGCAGGGCGACCGCGCCGGGCGCATCGACCACGGCGACGGGCTTTTCGAGCATCGCCATGCCGTCATAGACGACGCCGATATTCTCGAAGAGACCGGCGACTTCCCACATGATCCATTGCGACATGGCCTTCATGCGCAGCGCAAGGCCTACGGCGACTGCCACGGCGCCCGCGCCGACAATGTTGCCGGTCCAGAGCAGGATGCCCGCACCGGCGATGAGGAAAACCAGCAGGGAATTGTTGAGATAGACGAGAACGTTGAAACCGGTGACGAGGCGCATCTGGCCGTGCACCGTATCGAGGAATCCGGACATCGAGTCCTTGGCATAGGTTTCCTCGCGGCCGGAATGGGCGAACAGCTTCACGGTCTGGATGTTCGTGTACGAATCAACGATCCGGCCGGTCATGACCGAGCGGGCGTCCGCCTGCTTCTCCGCGATCCTTCCGAGGCGCGGCACGAAGTGCCAGAGCAGGCAGGCATAGACGGCGAGCCAGAGGATCAGCGGCGCGGCAAGGCGCCAGTCTGCCGAGCCGATGAGCGCGAGGGCCGAGAAAAAATAGACCAACACAAAGACGAAGACATCGAGGATCTTCATCACCACTTCGCGCACCGACAGCGCGGTCTGCATCACCTTGGTGGCAACGCGGCCGGCAAACTCGTTGCCGAAGAAGCCCATCGACTGGCCGAGCATCTGCCGGTGCATGCGCCAGCGCGCGCTCATCGGCACGTTGCCCATCAAGCCCTGATAGACGATCAGCGCCTGAGCGAGCGTGGCCAGCGGAAGGCCGATCAGCAGGATGCCGGCCATCAGCGCGAGGCGGCCGCCTTCCCGCTCGAAGAAGCCTTCGCGATCCGCCGTGGAGAGCCAGTCCACGATGCCGCCAAGAAAGCCGAAGAGGGCGACCTCGCCAATGGCGATGAGCGCCGTGAAGAAGGACATGGCGATCAGCCAGGGCGCAGCGTCCTTGATGTAATGCCAGACAAAGGCGCGAAAGCCCTTCGGCGGAACGCCGGGGCGGGTCTCCGGAAACGGATCGATACGGCGTTCAAAGAAGTGGAGCATGGGCGGCACATGTGGCGCAGGGGGCGCAAAAGAACAAGGTGCGCGGGATCAGCGCGCCATATCTTCTTCCATCGCAAGCCGGGTTTCGAAGGCCTCTTCCATCCGGGTGTTGAACGCCTGCAGTTCGCCCGGATCGACAAACGCATTTTCGTCGCCGGCCTCGAGGCGCGCCCGCTTCTCCGCGAGGCCGAAGAAGGTGTCGTGGTTGGCGAGGAAAACATCTGCCTCCAGCGTCCGCACCTTCTCGAACGTGGCACGGTAACTGTCGATCATGCCGGGATAGGATTCCGGCACCAGTTTCTGGCCGGCGACCGTCGCGCTGCAGTGCAGGAACGCGGTGTGTCCGGCGCCGTCTGCGCCCGTGACAGGCAAGGTCCACGAGGTGCATCCCGGTGTGTGACCCGGTGTGAGGTGGGCTGTCAGCGTGACGCCGCCGAGGGTCAGCATGTCGCCGTCGCTGATGATCTGGTCAACCCGCACGGGCGGAAACTTGATGCCCTGGGTTGGGCCATAGAAGACGTCGCCGGCTTCAAGGATCGGCGCATCGGCCGCGCTGGCGACCATGACGGCGCCCGTCGCGCGTTTGAGGGCGGCAAGGCCGCCGGCGTGATCAATGTGGGCATGGGAGTTCAGCAGGTATTTCACATCCGCCGGATCGAAGCCGAGCGTCCGGATATTCTCCAGGATCAGCGGCGCCGATTGCGGCACGATGCCGTCGATCAGGAAATGGCCTTCGGGCGTGGTGATCAGATAGGCACCCACCGTCTTTGAGCCGACAAAGTGCAGGTTACCGATCACCGTGAAGGGCCTCGCCGGCACGTTCCATTCCATGTTGACGGAGAAGGAGTCGAGAGGCGCAGCGATGGAGGCGTCGATTTCGGCATCGCTGGCAAGCGGCGCCGGCGCTTCTGCAATCTGTGCGGCCGTTTCGGGCGCGATATCGCCGGCCGGCGTGGAGCACGCGGCAGGAAGGAGGGCGGCCAGCACCAGGAGGATGAAACGCATCAAGTTACTCCGGGCCTAGAGTTTCGGCAGCGAGGCGACCCACGCCTTCACCTGCGCGTCCAGAACATCCAGCGGCACAGCGCCCTGCCCGAGTACGACATCGTGGAACGCGCGGATGTCGAAGCGGTCGCCAAGGGCGGCTTCGGCTTCGGCGCGCAGGGCACGGATTTTCAGTTCACCGATCTTGTAGGCCGTGGCCTGGCCCGGCCAGCCGATATAGCGGGTGACTTCGGTCTCGATATTCAGTGGGCTGAGGGCCGAGTTCTCGATGAAGCAGGCTTCGGCCTGCGCGCGTGTCCAGCCATACCAGTGAAGGCCTGTGTCCGCGACGAGGCGGCAGGCGCGCCACATCTCATAAGAAAGGGCGCCGAAGCGCTCGTAGGGCGTCTCGTAAATGCCAGCCTCGCCCGCCACCCGCTCGGCATAGAGGCCCCAACCCTCGCCGAAAGCGGTAGCGTAGTATTCCTGGCGGAACCGTGGCTGGTCCGACATCTCCTGCGCGAGGGCGATCTGCAGGTGGTGACCCGGCACGGCTTCGTGGGCGGAAAGCGCCGGCAGTTCGTAAAGCGGGCGCTGCGCGAGAGCATAGGTGTTGACCAGATAGCTGCCCTTGCGGCCTTCGGCCGGATCGCCCTGCGAATAGCGGCCCGTGGTGTAGCCCGGCGCGATGGACATCGGCACGGGGTCAACTGTGTAGCCGAGCTTCGGCAGCGTATTGAACCAGAGCGGCAGGATGGCATCGATCCGTGCGGTGATTTCCTTCGCCTTGTCCATCAGTTCGGTGTCGGACCGGGCATAGAATTGCGCATCGCTGCGAAGGAAGGCCAGGAATTCGGGGAAGCTGCCGGTGAAGCCGGTTTCAGCCATCACGCCGTCCATCTCGGCGCGGATGCGGGCCACTTCGGACAGGCCGAGGGCGTGGATTTCCTCCGGCGAATAGCCGGCGCCGGCAGTGTGGAATTCAACGGCCGCCGCATAGGCCTCACGGCCACCCGGCAGCGCTGCGATGCCTGCACCCTTGCGGGCAGCCGGGGCGTAGGCGAGGTCGATGAACCGGGCGGTGTCTCGATAGGCCTGAATCGCCTTGGAAGTTGCGGCAAGCCCTTCGGCGCGCAGCCGCGCGGCGGTCTGCGGCGGGATGGTCTCCGGAAGCGACAGGAAGGGCGCGTAGAGCTCGCTCGTGGCGGGGTCGTCGACGATCTGGGCTTCAATCTGCTCACGGGTGGTTTCAAGTGGGTCCGCGTTTGCTACCCAGCCCGTGGTGATGCCCCGCGCCATGTTGATGCGGTTCTCGGCAAAGAAGCGCGGTACATCGTTCAGCCTCTGGATCCAGGCCTCCGCATCGGCCTCGGTCTTGAACCGCAGGCGCAGCGCCGCGAAGACAGGTGCAGCCTGGAAGCCCCAGTCCCCGGTGAAGGGGATACGCGCCGTGTCGAAGGCTTCGGCGCGGACTTCGTCCTCCAGCAGCCGTTTCAGGATGGCGGCATCCACCGTGCGCGCGGTGCCCGACGCCTCGATCTCGTCCAGCAGGGCGCGCGCCTCCGCGGCGCGCTGGCCAATATCGCGGGGGCGGACATGGCCCCAGCCGGTCGGCGCGGTGCCGGCCGCCCGCGCGGCTTCACCGGGATCAACGGCTTCGACATAGGACTCATAGCTGGCAATCAGCGCGTCCAGCGGATCGGCACAAGCCAGCGGCGAGAGGGCAAGAAAGCCTGCCGCAAGGACAGTCCGTTTCATAATGTCACTCCTGCCATACCGGTGCGTTGACACGACCATAGAGGCGCCTAGAAGGCGAGGCCAAGTGATTTCACGGCGCAAGGAAACACTTCATGTCGTCCGGCACCCCGAAGGCCGATTCCCGGCCCCTTTCCCCTCACCTTCAGGTCTGGCGTTTCCACGCCACGATGCTGGCCTCGATCACCCACCGGATCACTGGCGTCGGCCTCTATGGCGGCACGCTGCTGATCGCCGTCTGGCTGGTCGCCCTGGCCAGCGGACCCGAGGCCTACGCGACGGTTGAGGCCATCGCCTTCTCGATTCCCGGACAGATCCTGCTCTTCCTCTGGGCCTTCGCGGTCCTGTTCCACTTCGCCAACGGAATCCGCCACCTTGTGTGGGACGGCCCGGGCGCCGGCTTCACGCCGAAGGTCGCCAGCCAGGTGTCCATTTTCAACTACGCGTTCGCGCTGGTCGGGGCTGTTGCCCTGATGGCCGCCGCAGTTCTCTCGTAAGGAGCGCGGCCATGTCTGACAGCCAGTTCGTCACACCGACAAAGACCACTCGCGGCCTTGGCGCTTCGAAATCGGGCACCAGCCATCACATCCGCCAGCGCGTCTCCGCGCTCGCCCTGATCGTGCTGGTGCCGTGGTTTCTCTTCTCGGTCATTAAGGCCGCCCTCGGCGGCTATGCCGATGCCCTCGCCTGGGTGAGCGCGCCCCTCAACGCGACGCTTCTCGTGCTGACGGCCGGCGCGGCTTTCTACCACATGCGCCTTGGTATGCAGGCGGTCATCGAAGACTACATTGGTAAGCCGGGCATGCGCGCTGCGCTGCAGATCCTCAACACCTTCTTTGCCGCCACGTTATTCGTCGTGGTGGTGATGTCGGTGCTCCGGATCTGGACGGGCGGCTGAGGCGCAAGGCGAAAGACAGGCAGGATCATGAGCAGCTATAACTGGATCGACCACACCTACGACGTCGTCGTTGTCGGGGCCGGCGGATCGGGCCTTCGCGCCGCGCTCGGCGCCGCCCAGGCCGGCCTGCGGACGGCGTGTATCACCAAGGTTTTCCCCACCCGCTCGCACACCGTTGCGGCGCAGGGCGGCATCGCGGCGTCCCTCGGCAACATGTCCGAGGACAGCTGGAAGTGGCACATGTACGACACCGTCAAGGGTTCCGACTGGCTCGGCGACCAGGACGCGATCGAGTATCTCGTGCGCAACGCGCCAGCAGCCGTTTACGAGCTTGAGCACTGGGGCATGCCCTTCTCCCGAACGGAAGAAGGCAAGATCTACCAGCGCGCCTTCGGCGGCATGACGCGCGACTATGGCAAGGGCCCGGTCCAGCGCACCTGCGCCGCCGCCGACCGCACCGGCCACGCCATGCTGCACACCCTCTACGGCCAGTGCGTGCGCGAGGAGACCGAGTTCTTCATCGAGTATTTCGCTCTCGACTTGATCATGGATGATGACGGCGCCTGCGTCGGCGTCACCGCCTGGAAACTGGACGATGGCACGCTGCACCGCTTCCGCGCGCAGAAGACCATCCTCGCCACCGGCGGCTATGGCCGCGCCTATTTCTCCTGCACCTCGGCCCATACCTGCACCGGCGACGGCAATGCCATGGTGCTGCGTGCCGGCCTGCCGCTGCAGGACATGGAATTCGTACAGTTCCACCCGACCGGCATCTATGGCTCAGGCTGCCTGATCACCGAAGGCGCCCGCGGCGAAGGCGGCTACCTCACCAACTCCGAAGGCGAGCGTTTCATGGAACGCTATGCGCCGTCCGCGAAGGACCTCGCCTCGCGCGATGTCGTCAGCCGCGCGATGACGATGGAAATCCGCGAAGGCCGCGGCGTCGGCCCCGAGAAGGACCACATCTACCTGCACCTCAACCACCTCTCCCCCGAAGCGCTGCACGAGCGCCTGCCGGGTATTTCGGAGACGGCGAAAATCTTTGCCGGCGTGGACGTCACGAAAGAGCCGATCCCGGTGTTGCCGACCGTGCACTACAACATGGGCGGCATCCCGACAAACTTCCACGGCGAAGTGCTCACCAAGAAGGGCGGCGATCCGGATTCGGTCGTCCCCGGCCTTATGGCGGTCGGAGAAGCAGCCTGTGTGTCCGTACACGGCGCAAACCGGCTGGGCTCCAACTCGCTGATCGACCTCGTCGTGTTCGGCCGCGCCGCCGGCCTGCGCTGCGGCGCAACCACCGAAGCCGGCGCGCGCCAGCGCGACCTGCCGGCCAAGGCGACTGACGCGCATCTCGCGCGCTTCGACAAGCTGCGCAATGCCAGCGGCGACCAGCCGGTCGCCAAACTCCGCCTCGAAATGCAAAAGGCGATGCAGGCGGACTGCGCCGTGTTCCGCACGGGCTCAGTGCTCAAGGAGGGCGTGGACGCCATTGAGGACGTGTACAAGAAGCTCCCCGGTCTCGACGTGAAAGATCGTAGCATGGTCTGGAACACAGACCTTGTGGAAGCGCTTGAGTTCGACAACCTGATCTGCCAGGCGGCCGTGACGGTGAACTCTGCCGCCAACCGTGAAGAGAGCCGCGGCGCGCACGCGCGCGAGGACTTCTCGGACCGCAATGACGAAAAGTGGATGAAGCACACGCTCGCCTGGGTCGATGGCGCAGGCAAGGTGAAGATCGACTACCGCCCGGTGCATGAGTACACGCTGTCGAACGACATCGCGTACATCGAGCCGAAAGCTCGGGTATACTGATTGAAGAGCGGCTTGCCGGTACGGAGGGGCGGATGAGTGAATACAAATCCGTCTGGGTACGCACCGGGAAGCAGAAGAAGGAAGAGAAGAAACTGCTCGGCCGGGGCACCAAGTTGGTCGACGATCCGCACCAGGCGGACATCGCCGATCTCAGCGTCCAGATCGAGACGGCCTGCAACAGGCTGCATGAAGAAGGCTATGACGTGATTTCGATCCTCCCCTCCGTGAGCGGACATTCGGAAAAGGGCGCCGTCAATCAGGGCGGCTTCGGTTTCGGATTCAGCATCACGGACGGCGCGGTGATCACAGCCCGCCGCCGCCCCGTTTAACCTACCGACCGCCAGGACAAGACCATGGTTCAGCTGACCCTCCCCCAGAATTCGAAAGTCCAGAAGGGCAAGACCTGGCCGAAACCGCAGGGCGCGACCAACCTGCGTGAGTTCCGCATCTATCGCTACAGCCCGGAAGAGAAGGCCAACCCGCGCTGGGACACCTACTGGGTGGACATGGACAAGGCCGGGACCATGATCCTGGACGTCTTGTTCTACATCAAGAACACGGTCGACCCGACCCTGGCCTTCCGCCGCTCCTGCCGCGAAGGCGTGTGCGGTTCCTGCGCGATGAACATTGCCGGACGCAACACGATTGCCTGCACCAAGGGCTTTGATGACCTGCCGGGCGGCGTGATCTCGATCAGCCCGCTGCCGCACCTGCCGGTGATCCGCGACCTGATCCCGGACCTGACGAATTTCTATGCCCAGCATGCCTATGTGCAGCCCTATCTCAAGACAGATAGTCCGACCCCGGAGAAAGAGTGGCGCCAGTCGGAAGCCGACCGCACGCAGCTCGACGGCCTCTATGAGTGCATCCTCTGCGCCTCCTGCTCCACATCCTGCCCGTCGTACTGGTGGAACGGTGACAAGTATCTGGGGCCCGCCGCGCTGCTGCAGGCCTATCGCTGGCTGATCGACAGCCGCGACGAGGCCACCGGCGAGCGTCTCGACGCGCTGGAAGATCCGTTCAAGCTCTACCGCTGCCATACGATCATGAACTGCGCGCAGGTCTGCCCGAAAGGCCTGAACCCTGCGAAAGCGATCGCGAAGATCAAGCACATGATGGTTGAGCGCGTCAGCTGACGCGGGCGCCGTCGTCTGCGCCTTATGCAACCAATTCAGGCATGTTCGCGCGGGCAAAAGCCAGCCTGATCAAGGCATTCTGAAATAGTTGCGGGAAACTTGTCCTACCCCCTCGCAGCCGGGGGTATACTCGCGCGCATGATCCCGATGCGCCAACTCCGCAGCAATCCGCACTTCGCGCGCCTGTTTGCGCATGTGCATCCGCTGTTCTGGCCCATTCTCTGGTGGTCGCTCAACCGTCTGTTCAAATGGTATGACACGTCCGGCTATGAGGAGATCCTCTTCGGCACGACGCGCTGGGGCTATGTTTATGTCGCATTTGTCGGCGACAAACGCCCCGATCCCTCCGCCTACAGACCTTATGAACCGCGACTGGCCCGCTGGGACGATCCTGTTTGGGAGAGCCATGTGCCGAAAGCCTTCGCTCTCATTCCGATAAGCCTTCGCATGGATGCGGCCTTCCCTCTCGCGGGTTTAGGCTTGAGCGACTGCGGATGGCCGGTGTGCACACGCAACATCGCTCTCATCCCGAATACGTCCTAGCCGCGCTCACCGCAGATACCTGCGAACGCAGGTATCCAGCGCACGTATAAACTGGACCCCAGCGTCCGCTGGGGTCTGCGGAAAGCTTGCAATTCCAACAAACCAAACCAGCCGGCCGGGCCTCCCCGCGTCCGGCCGATCGTGCTGAGCCGAGCCTAACCCTCGAACGGATCGCGCATCAGGATCACGTCCTCGCGTTCCGGTGACGTGGACACCAGCGCGCACGGCTTGCCGACGAGTTCCTCGAGACGGCGGACATAGACCACCGCTTCCGGCGGAAGATTGGCCCAGCTGCGGGCGCCGCGGGTAGAGCCGCTCCAGCCTTTCAGGGTTTCATAGACAGGCTCGACCGCCGCCTGATCGGTGAGACCCGCGGGGAAATAGTCGATCGTCTTGCCGTTCAGCTTGTAGGCGACGCAGACCTTGATCTCGTCGAAGCCGTCGAGCACGTCGAGCTTGGTCAGCGCGAGACCGTTCACGCCTGACGTGGCGCAGGCTTGGCGGACCATCACGGAATCGAACCAGCCGCAGCGGCGCGGGCGGCCCGTATTGGTGCCGAACTCATGGCCGACCGTGCCGAGGCGCTGCCCGATTTCGTTCTGCTGCTCGGTCGGGAACGGGCCCGAGCCGACGCGGGTGGTGTACGCCTTGGCGAGGCCGAGGACATAGGAGATCGCGCCCGGGCCGACGCCCGAACCGGCGCTGGCATTTCCGGCGACGACGGTGGACGAGGTGACGAAGGGATAGGTGCCATGGTCAACATCGAGCATCACGCCCTGCGCACCCTCGAACAGGATGCGGCGGCCCTTCCGGACCTGCTCGTCGAGCAGTTTCCAGACCGGCTGGGCATAGGCGAGCACTTGCGGCGCGATCTTCAGGAGGTCTGCCTTTAGCGCCGCGCCGTCCGGCTCCGGCAGATCGAGGCCGATGCGCAGCGGGCGGTGGTGGGCAAGCAGGCGCTCGATCTTCATGTCCAGCGCGGCAGGGTCTGCGAGGTCCGCCACGCGAATGGCGCGGCGGCCGACCCGGTCTTCATAGGCCGGGCCGATGCCGCGCTTTGTGGTGCCGATCTGGGCAGCGCCGAGAGCCCCTTCCCGCGCCGCGTCGATGTCCTTGTGCCAGGGCAGGATGAGGGAGGCGTTGTCAGCAAGCACCAGGCTCTGCGGGGAGACTTCCACGCCCTGCGCGCGGATGCCTTCGATCTCGGTGAGCAGGTGCCAGGGATCAACGACGACGCCATTGCCGATGACCGACAGCTTCCCGCCGCGCACGAGGCCCGAAGGCAGCAGCGCGAGCTTGAACGTCTTGCCATCGATGACGAGCGTATGGCCGGCATTATGACCGCCCTGGAAGCGGACGACGACGTCGGCGCGCGCCGACAGCCAGTCCACGATCTTGCCCTTGCCCTCGTCGCCCCATTGGGCGCCTACGACCACGACCCCTGCCATGCGATGCTCCGTTTACAGCCGCGGCGACAAGGGCAGGAATTGGCCGCGAATTGCAAGGGGCAGATGTCGGCTGACCGGGATCGGAACGGCGCATGGGCCACTCAGCCAGCGGCCCATGCGCCCGGTTCGTCAATCCAGTTCGGGCTCTGTGGGGACGCGAGCCCAACGTTGGGTAGCCTCGGCGACACGCTTTCCGAAGCGCTCGGCGGTTTCGAGCTCGTAACGGTCAGGCGTCTGTTCGGCCGGCAGGTCCGTCAGGGCCTGGACGGCAAGGCCGAGGAAGTGCCCTGCCCGGTTGTGAGCGGTGGCGAAGTCGCTCTTCGACGAATTGTAGCCGCTCGGTATGTCATTGCCGACCCAGATCATGCCCTGCTGGGCGGCGAGGGTGGCGAACTGTTGCAGCGTCACGGTCTTGTCGCCCGAGAGCGAACCCGACACGGTAAAGCCGGCGGCGATCTTGTTGGCCCAGGCGCGGTTGAGCCAGGCCTTCGAAGACGCATCGATGAAGGTTTTCATGACGCCGGAGGCCGAGCCCATATAGGTGGGCGAGCCGAAGATGATGGCGTCAGCTTTCGCGAGTTCATCCCACGGCCCCTTGTCGGGCGAGGTGAGATCCTCGGCCTTGCAAAGGCGAACAACAGCATCGCCAACCGCAGCCGCGCGCTGGCGGACGTGCTCGGCGACCTTGGCGGTGTGGCCGTAACCCGAGTGATGGACGATTGCGATTTTGACTGCGCTTTTGGCCATGACGGGCCCATCTGTTGTTGAGCCCAACAGGCGGGGCGGCGCAGGGCACCCGGCGCCCTGCCCGTCACTTATAGGATTTATGCCGGACGCGCATGGACGCGCCCGGCACAGAGTCAGAAGCTCAGGACTTTCGCATAGCGAACCTGCGGCAGGGCATCAAGTTTCTCGATGACCGACGCGGGGGGAAGCGAGTCGATGCCGATCAGCGCGATGGCCTCGCCGCCAGCGGCCTGACGGCCGAGGTGGAAGGTGGCGATGTTGACCTTCGCCTCGCCCAGCATCTGGCCAAGCGCACCGATGAAGCCCGGCTTGTCGATGTTGTTGACGTAGAGCGTGACCGGCGAGAAATCGCCTTCCAGCGCCATGCCCTTCACCTCGACGATGCGCGGCTTGCCGGCGATCAGCGCGCCGGCGAGCGTGCGCCAGCCGCCTTCCGGCGAGTTCTTCGTGGCCTTGGTTTTCACCTTGATTCGGATCAGGCTGTCATAGACCGGGCTCGACTCGGTCTTGGTTTCAGTGAGCTTTATGCCGCTCTCGGCGAGGATGGCCGGCGCCGAGACCATGTTCACATCACCGCGCGAGGCGCGCAGCAGGCCGGCGAGCAGAGCGGCCGTCACCGGCTTGCGGTTCAGCTCGGCGACTTCGCCTTCATACTCGATGACCACTTCATCATATCCGTAGTCGGAGATTTGCCCGGCAAAGGAGCCGAGCTTTTCGGCGAGCGTGGCGAAGGGGCGGATGCGCGGCGCCTCCTCGGCGGTGACCGACGGCATGTTGAGCGCGTTGGTGACAGCGCCGGTCAGCAGGTAGTCCGACATCTGCTCGGCCACCTGAAGGGCGACGTTTTCCTGGGCTTCGTTGGTCGATGCGCCGAGGTGGGGCGTTGCGACGAAGTTCTTCTTGCCGAACAGCACGTTTTCCTTGGCGGGCTCAACGGCGAACACGTCGAAGGCTGCGCCGGCGAGATGGCCGGATTCCAGCAGGTCTGCCACGGCCTGCTCATCGACGAGGCCGCCGCGCGCGCAGTTGACAAGGATCAGGCCCTTCTTGGTTTTCTCGAGGCTCTCGCGCGACAGGATATTGCGCGTCTGGTCCGTGAGCGGAACATGCAGCGTGATGACGTCGGCGCGCTTCAGCAGCGTGTCGAGATCAACCTTCTCGACGCCGAGCTCGATCGCGCGCTCGTCTGTCAGGAAGGGGTCGTATGCGATGACACGCATCTTGAGGCCGATGGCGCGCTCTGCGACGCGGCTGCCGATATTACCGGCCCCGATCAGGCCGAGCGTCTTGAAGGAGACCTCGACGCCCATGTAGCCGGACTTCGGCCACTTGCCGGCCTGTGTGTCATTGTTTGCGGCGGGGATCTGCCGGGCGGCGGCGAACATCATGGCGATGGCATGCTCGGCCGTCGTGATGGCGTTGCCGAAGGGCGTGTTCATCACGACAACGCCCTTGGCGGTCGCGGCCTTGATGTCGATATTGTCGACGCCGATACCGGCGCGGCCGATGACCTTCAGGTTTGTGGCGGCGGCAATCACGTCTGCGTCCGGCTTGCAGGCCGAGCGGACGGCGAGGCCATCATACTGCGGGATGATCTTGATCAGATCTTCCTTGGACAGACCAACCTTGATGTCGGTTTCGATACCGCGCGCCTTGAAGATTTCGACGGCAGCGGGGGAGAGCGAATCTCCGATGAGGACTTTAGGCATAGGGAATCATTCTCCAGAAAGAGGTTTGAACCAGGCCTCTCGCGTCAGGCGATGGACCAGGCAGATATCGTTGTCTTCACCAAGCTCCCGGACCCCTTCAGGGCGGAAGCCAAGCCGTTGATAGAAAGTGTGCGCACGGGTGTTTGACGCGAGCGGGTCGATGATGATCGCCGTCACTGCAGGGTCCCGAAAACAGGCCTCGATGGCGAGGCGCATCATTTCGGCCCCGTAGCCGTGGCCATGGTCGGCGGCGTTGCCGATCCAGATATCGATGGCCCTCAGCCCCGGAGCAACGTCGCCCCAATAGCGGGTCGGCTCCGTATGCGGATCAATGATCTGCATGCCCCCGATGGCCCGGCCATCGAGCTCGGCGATGAAATACTGGTAGTCTTCCCGGACGAGGGCAAGCTCGTCTGGCCAGTAGGTATCGCCGAACGCCTTTTCGGCCTCCGGATCATCGGACGTGGCTGAAATGACGTGCGGTTCCAGATCCCAGAGGTCCAGAAGCGGCACATCATCCAGTGTGGCGGGGCGGAGTGTGATCATCGGCCGGGAGGCGTGCGCCCCCCCTTTCCGTTCAGAGCTTCGCGGCTTCCTCGTGGAAGGCCCAGTCGAGCCATGGGATAAGCTTGGCGACGTCGGACGGCTCTACCGAGCCACCGCACCAGATGCGCAGGCCCGGAGGTGCCTTGGCATAGCCGGCGGCGTCATAGCAGGCGTTCTCGGATTCGAGGCGCTTGATCATCTTCTTAATGAAATCGCGCTGACCCGCCTCATCGAGGCCCGCAACGCGCGGATCGACAATCTTGAAGGTAACGCCCGTATTCGAGCGTGTCGCTTCATCGGGGCAGAGGAACGCTACCCAGCTCGTCTTCTTTTCCCAATCCGTCAGGATACGGAGGCTTTCGTCGGAACGCTCTTTCAGCTTCTTCCAACCACCGATCCGCTCCACCCAGTCGAGCGCCTGAAGATAGTCTTCAACGCACAGCATGGAGGGCGTGTTGATGGTTGCGCCTTCGAACAGGTCCTCGTCGAGCTTGCCGCCCTTCGTCATGCGGAAGAGTTTCGGCAGGGCGCGGTCCGGCGTATAGGTCTCGAGGCGGCGCACGGCGTTCGGCGAGAGGATCAGCATGCCATGGGCCGCCTCCCCGCCGAGGCATTTCTGCCAGCTATAGGTGATCACATCGAGCTTTTCCCACTCGATGTCCTGGCTGAAGGCTGCGGAAGTTGCGTCGCAGATGACGATCCGGTCCGGGTTCGGCTTGATCCAGTCCGCATTCTTGACGCGCACGCCGGAGGTGGTGCCGTTCCAGGTGAAGATGATGTCGGCATCATCGCGGGCTTTCGAGAAGTCCGGCAGCGCGCCGTAATCGGCGTTGTAGCTTTTGCAGTCCGGCAGTTTCAGCTGCTTGACGGCGTCGGTCACCCAGTCTTGGCCGAAGCTTTCCCAGGCGAACACGTCAACCGGGCGGCCGCCCAGCATCGACCACATGCACATCTCGACAGCGCCGGTATCGGAGGCCGGCACGATGGCAACCCGGTAGCCTTCCGGCAGGCCGAGGATCAGCTTGGTGCGGTCAATCGCGGCTTTGAGTTTTTTCTTGGCGTCGCCGGAACGGTGCGAGCGGCCGAGGGCGGCGGTCACCAGGTTCTGAAGCGAAAATCCGGGGTATTTTGCGGTAGGGCCCGAAGAAAAGTGCGGGCACGCTGGGCGCACTACCGGCTTGGCGGTGGTCACGGTCATCTGTTTTACTCCTATCCTCACAGATAGGCTGGGCGCCGTTGGGGGCGCCTGGCCCGCGGGCGGTGTCTCATAGTTCCGGGTTTTCCGCAAACGGCATTTTTCGGGCGCTGGTAGGTGACACACTCCAGGGCAGGGTTAATGTGGCGCTAAACGCTTGACCCTTGGAGGTGCTGCCATGCGCAACCTGTTGTTTTCTTCCGCCATTCTTCTCGTCACGGGCTGCGCCAGTGCGCCGGTGCCTGAGGCGCCTGCTGAGCCGGCCGCGCAGCTGGTGCCGGCCACGGCCTTCAAGACCTACAGCGCGCAGCAGTTCTACAACACGGTGAGTTACAACCTTGCGGCCGGCCAGGGCCGCTGCTTTGCGCCGGACGGTGAGACACTGCTGGTGAGTTCGGATGAGACCGGCATATTCAATGCCTACGCAATGAACCTTGACGGCACGAAGGCGCCGCTCACGGCATCGACCATCGACTCGACCTTTGCCGAAACCTTTTTCCCATCGGACGACCGCATCCTGGTCGAGGCAGACAAGGGCGGCAACGAGATCAACCATCTTTATGTGCGCGCCAGCGATGGCACGCTGACCGACCTGACGCCGGGCGAGAAGACGCGCGCCTATTTCCTTGGGTGGAGCACTTCAGGAGATACGTTCTATGTCGCCACCAACGCGCGCGACGAGGCGACCGACGATGTCTACGCCTATTCGGCCGCCGACTATTCGAGCAAGCTCATCTACCAGAATGACGGCAAGGAAATCGGCGCGATCAGCCCCGATGGCAAACGCCTGGCGCTGGTGGAGAATGTCTCGAGCGCTGACGCGAACATCTACCTCATTGACCTCTCGGCAGAGGCACCTGCCCCGGCGCTGATCACGCCGCATGAAGGCAACATTGCCTACACCACCTATGGCTTCACGCCGGATGGCCAGAAATTGGTGTACGGAACAAACGAACATGGCGAGTTCACCGAGGCCTGGACGCATGACGTGACGACCGGCGAGAAAGCTGCTCTGGTCACGGCTGACTGGGACGTGCTGGGCGTGAGCTTCTCGCCGAGCGGGCGCTACCGGGTGAGCACGGTGAATGCGGACGGCCTCTGGGAAGTGACCTTCCTCGACACGGCGACCGGCAAGCCGGTGGCCCTGACCGGTGTTCCGGACGGCGAAGTCACGCAGGTCTGTTTCAATGCGGACGAAACACGGGTCGCCTTCGGCGTCAACACCGACACCTCGCCGCGCAATGTTTACGCCGCCGACCTGACGACGGGCGTTGCAACACGGCTGACGAGCGCACTCTCGCCGGAGATTGACGAGGCGAACCTCGTGACCGCTTCCATCGTGCGTTATCCGAGCTTTGACGGGCTGGAGATTCCCTCGATCTTCTATGTGCCGAAGACGGCCACGCCGGAAAACCCTGCCCCGGCTGTCGTATGGGTGCACGGTGGCCCGGGCGGGCAGAGCCAGAAGGGCTATGCGGCCGATATCCAGTTCCTCGTGAACAATGGCTATGCGGTTCTGGCGGCAAACAATCGCGGATCGTCCGGCTACGGAAAAACCTTCTTCCACATGGACGACAAGCGCCACGGGCAGGAGGACCTCCAGGATATCGTCTGGGGCCGCACCTATCTGGAGTCGCTGGACTATATTGACGGCGACCGGATCGGCATCGTTGGCGGCTCGTATGGCGGCTTCATGGTGGCAGCGGCGCTCGCCTTCGAGCCGGAAGTGTTCGACGCCGGCATCAATATCTTCGGCGTGACCAACTGGGTGCGCACGCTCGAGAGCATCCCGGCCTGGTGGGGTTCGTTCCGCGTCGCGCTCTATGACGAGATGGGCGACCCGGCGACGGACGCCGAGCGGCACCGCGCGATCTCGCCGCTGTTCCATGCCGCGAACATTGTCCGGCCGATGCTGGTCGTGCAGGGCTCGAACGACCCGCGCGTCCTGCAAGTGGAGAGTGATGAACTCGTGGCTGCCGTGCGCGAAAACGGTGTGCCGGTCGAGTATGTCGTGTTCCCGGATGAGGGTCACGGCTTCCGCAAGAAGGTGAACCGGATCACCGCCGCCGAAGCCTATCTCACCTTCCTCGACAAGTACCTGAAGGGCAAGGAAACCGGCGGCGCAGCGGTGGGTGCAGAAATTGTGAACTGACCGTTTTCTTGCGCCCTTGGCGGGCAGGTGCTTGATATCGGCCATGAGCATCGAAATCCTCCCACTGTCCGGTACGCTGGGCGCCGAGATCTTCGGGCTGGACCTTCAGTCCGGCCTGTCGAATGCCGAGTTTGATCAGGTCCACCGGGCCTTCCTGGACCACAAGGTCATCGTGCTGCGCGGGCAGAAGGCCCTTCAGCCCGAGCAGCACAAGGCCTTTGCCCGGCGGTTCGGCACGCTGAACATCCACCCCTACGTGAAGGGCATGGCGGGCCATCCCGAACTCCTCGAGATCATCAAGGAGAAAGAGGACAAGGTGAATTTCGGTGGTGGCTGGCACACCGACATGAGTTTCGAAGAGACCCCTGCCCTTGGCTCGATCCTGCACGCCATCGAACTGCCGCCCTATGGCGGCGATACGCTGTTTGCTGATCAGCAGGCGGCCTATGACGCGCTCTCCCCGGGCCTCCGCGAGACGCTTGCGGGCCTGAAGGCCGTACACTCAGCCGCGCGCGAATACGGGGTGCACGGATCGTCGGCGCAGAAACGCAAGTCGATGGACACGACGGAAGTGGAGACGGCGCCGGAATTCGAACACCCGGTCGTGCGCACGCATCCGGAGACGGGCCGCAAAGGCCTCTATGTGAACCCGGCCTTCACGCTGCGCTTTGCAGGGTGGTCCACGCGGGACAGCAAGCCGCTGCTCGACTACCTGTTCAACCATTCGCGCGAAGAGCGCTTCACGTGCCGTGTTCGTTGGCAGGCGGGCGATGTGACGATGTGGGACAATCGCTGCACCTGGCACTATGCGCTGAACGACTATCCGGGCCACCGCCGGCACATGCGGCGCGCCACTGTGAACGGTGACAAGCCCTTCTAGGCGGGTATCCCAGCGATGCCGAGCATGATGGCGGCCTGCCCGAAGAAATACAGGAACCACACCGCGTAGGACGCTAGCTTGTTGGGGGGCGCCTCCGCCGGCCGGCAGAACAGCTGGTGAGCGAGGATGGAATCCGACGCGATGAACATCAGTGCACCGATGGTTACCGGCCAGAACGCTCCCGGCAGGGCAATCGCCGCCGCGCCCATCATCAGGATGACCGCGCCATAGAGTATGACCGGCAGGCGCATAGGCTTGCCGATCCACGGCACGAGCCAACGGATATAGAAGGCGCCCGCGACCACCAGTGCGGTCTGCGCGATTTTTACCGGGAGGCTCCAGCCTTCGCCGGCCTCCCCCAACTGCCAGAAGAGCACCACGTAGAAGACATGCGCGAGGAAGAAGGCCGCCATGCCCGGCAGCAGCCAGCGTTCCGGCTTGCCCGCCAGAAAGGCATCCCCAACCGCAGACGCAATCAGCGCGCCCCAGAGCAGCCAGGTGCCGCCGGCCGCAAAGGCGATACCGGCGAGAATGAGTACGCCGGATACCTTCAGGAGCGTGCGGGCGGGTCGGTCTCCGCGGAAGCTGAACACGAAGCCGTAGGCCAGCGCGGCCACGCTGGCAGTCGCAAGGCTCGCCCAGAAAGCCGGCCCGCTCAGGCGGCGTCCCGGACAGGTTCAGGCAAGCGCAGTAGCTTGCGGGCCATCGCGCGGTGTTTGTCTTTGACGTGCATGCCGACAACGCCCAGCGCCGTGGCAAGCACGGTGGCGTCATCGGTGAAGCCGAGGCCGGCGATCACGTCGGGCAGCATGTCGACCGGCATCACGAAATAAGCCGCAGCAGCAAACAACACGGCCTTGGCCTTCATCGGCGTGACCGGGTCACGCGCACAGAAATAGGCGCTGGCCAGATCGTCCGCGAACGGGATCTGCCCGGCAAACTTCAGCAACTTGGGGACAAGGCCGCGCGCGGTGCGCTCGTTGCGCTGGATCGACTTCGGCAGGTAAACTCCGGTCTCATCCTTGACCGTGTTGATGATTTCCGCTGCGTCACTCATTGCGCTCTCCTAGCGGCATTATAGTGCAGTGACGTCATAGCCGATAAACCGGTCAACTTCAAAGGAAGGCAGCTGCCATGGAACTGAATTCGAACATCTCCGCCGTCATCACGGGCGGCGCCTCCGGTCTCGGCGCCGCAACGGCCCGCAAACTGGCCTCGTACGGCGTCAAGGTCGCCCTGTTCGACCTGAACGCCGAGAAGGGCGAAGCGCTTGCCAAGGAACTCGGCGGCGTCTTCTGCAACGTGAACGTCACCGACGAAGCCTCGGTCGATGCCGGCTTTGCCAAGTCCCGCGCCGCCATTGGCCAGGAGCGCATCCTGATCAACTGCGCCGGCACCGGCAACGCCATCAAGACCGCCAGCCGCAACAAGGAAACGGGCGCAGTCGACCACTTCCCGCTCGATAAGTTCAACCTGATCATCCAGATCAACCTCGTCGGCACCTTCCGCTGCATCGCGAAGTCTGCCGCCGGCATGATGACGCTTGACCCGCTGCCCTGCGGCGACCGCGGCGCAATCGTCAACACGGCCTCGGTGGCTGCTGAAGACGGCCAGATCGGCCAGGCGGCCTATTCGGCCTCGAAGGGCGGCGTTGTCGGCATGACCCTGCCGATCGCCCGCGACCTCAGCCGCGAGAACATCCGCGTCAACACGATCCTGCCAGGCATCTTCAACACCCCGCTGCTGGCGGCGGCGCCTGAGCCGGTGAAGCAGGCCCTCGGCGCACAGGTTCCCTTCCCCCCGCGTCTGGGCATGCCGGAAGAGTATGCCTCGCTGGCCGCAGAAATGTGCCGCAACAATTACTTCAACGGTGAAGACGTCCGCCTTGATGGTGCGATCCGGATGGCGCCTCGTTGATGACTTGCTCGGCGCTGTTCGCGAGCTAACGCTCGCGGCGCTTGCGCCTTCGCCTTGCTCGTGGGGTTCGCTCCCTAAAGGTCAGAAAGCCCGCTCTCCGGAGCGGGCTTTTTTCTTGAGATCAGTCGAAGGGCGCTGAAGGATCTCGCACGCCCACCAGGCCGTTTGACAGCATGGTCATCACGACCTCGCCCTTCTGGTTGAACACGGTCTGGCGCGTCTTGGTGATGCCCATGTCGGGCCGGGACTTTGACCGGCGCTTGTCGATCAGCTCCATTTCGACGGACAGCTCGTCACCGGGATAGACCGGCTTCACCCAGCGCAGCTCATCAATGCCGGGCGAGCCGAGGCCGGCGGTGGGCTCGGCGTCCTTCCAGGTATCGACCATCATGCGCATGACCATCGCGCCGGTATGCCAGCCGGAGGCCGAGAGGCGCCCGAAATGCGTCGCCTTCGCCGCCTCGTCGTCCAGATGGAAGGGCTGCGGATCATACTTCGTGGCGAACTCGATCACCTCTTCGCGGGTGACCTTGTAGGTGCGCGAGGCGCGTGTTCGCGTGCCGACCACCATGTCCTCGAAATAGCGCATGCGAAACTCTCCACCGAACCGCGAGACCGGAGAGGAACTCGCCGGAACATTCCCGCTTGGCAAGCCTGACCCAACGGGAGGGGATGCGCACAGGATATGGCACGCTAGAACAGGGCGAAGCAGCCGGACAGGAGCGGAATGTGGAATTCGATGACGTCGTGCGGGGCCGCCGCAGTATCCGGGGATTTCTGAAGAAGCCGGTTCCGAAGGCGCTGGTGCGCGAGATCCTCGAGATCGCGATGCGCGCGCCGACCTCGCTCAACACCCAGCCCTGGAATTTCTATGTCGTCTCGGGCGAGGTGCTCGACCGGATCCGCAAGGGCAATGTCGAGCGCAACCTTGCCGGCGTGCCCGACAGCCGCGAGTTCCGCATGGGACCAGGCTATGAGGGCGAGCACCGCAAGCGCCAGATCGAGATCGCCATCCAGCTGTTCGAGGCCATGGGCATCGAGCGCGACAACAAGGAAAAGCGGATGGACTGGGTCTTGCGCGGCTTCCGCCAGTTCGATGCGCCGGTCTCGATCGTCGTGACCTATGACCGCTCGATCCAGGGCAGCGACATTGCACCCTTCGACTGCGGCGGCGTGGTCAACTGTATCGTCAACACGGCGTGGAACCGCGGGCTTGGCTGCGTGATCAACTCGCAGGGCATCATGCAGAGCCCGGTCGTGCGCGCCGAGGCCGGCATCCCGGACGACCAGGTCATCCAGACCTGCATCGCGATGGGATGGCCCGACGACAGCTTCCCGGCGAACGCCGTTGTGTCGCGGCGCAAGTCAGTGGACGAGGCCGCGACATTCCTGGGCTTTGAGGACTAGGGCAGATTCTGCTCGATGACATCGCCGGCCCGGAGGTGGCGGCGCTGCATGCTGAACCAGTCGTCCTTGAGGCCGGTGAACTCGATCGGCAGGCCGCGTGCGCTGTTCAGGTCCGGTCCGTCGATCACCTGAAAATGCAGGTGCGGTTCGGTCGAGTTGCCGGAAGAGCCGGCGTCACCGATCGGCTGTCCGGCGCGGACGCTGTCGCCGACGCTGACCCTAACGCTTGCCTTGCGCAGATGCGCGTAGAGGGAATGCTCGCCATCGGTATGACGGATCAGGACGTAGTTGCCAGCGGCACCCTCAAAGCCGTCAGTCATTATGATGGCCTGTTGCTGGGCCATGACCCGCTGCATGTAGTCCTCGTAAGGCTCGTCCTTGAGCCGGAGCATTCCGGCGCTGTCTTCCCGGTCGCTCTTGACGACCACGACAACGCCATCGGCTGCCGCAAGCACGGGCGCGCCGAACGTCAGATAATCCGTCAACTGACTTCCATCACCTGTGTGGGATTTCAGATCGGGGCCCAGCCGGATGAGGTCGAGCGCGAATTCCGACGAGACCACCCAGCGATGATGGTGTTCGGCGTCGCCGGAGGCGGCGACATACCAGCGGCCTTCGACCGGCGACACGTAGGTCACGCCGGAAGCGTAGCGCGACACCGGCACGTCCTGATAACCGAAGTCGCCATCAGGCCCTTCGACAATCACACGTGCCGTGTCCGGAAGACCCGCCGAGGAGACGTGGAGGCTGGCATTCAGGTAGGCTTCACCGGGCTCAAGTACGGGATCGGCGCTGAGGCTCTCGCCTTCCCCGAGCAGTCGCGACAAGTGAAACTGAAAGTCCATCACCGGCAGAAGGCCGGCGTCATCGAGGCCAGCGAACGTGCCCGCTGTTTTGGCGATTTTTGCGGACGGCACGCGCGCGGCGGCGAGAAGTTCCCCTTCCCTGCGAAGTTCGATCCGGAGGCCGCGCACGTCGAGCGGCGCAGCCTCGTCGTTCACGACAAGGATGTTTTGCAGCACGACATCGAACAGTCCCCGCTCCGGCGACAGATCGAACACATAGATGGGCGACGGATCGATCCGGATTTCGAGGGCGGAGGCCGGGGCAGCCGCCAGCATTCCAGCTGCACAGGCAGCAAGCCATTTGGTCTTCATCTTTTTCTCCTGATGGTATCAGCCCGGCATGGGTTTGCTACCCTGCCGAACGGTCGTGCGAAGCCTCATCCGCCCGAATGCGAAAGTCAGAATGAAATACAGGATGAGCGACGCGGCATACGCGAGCGGCACAAACCAGAGCCCGAGCAGATCGGTGCCGCCGAGCGTTTCGCCGAAGCCGAGAAAATAGCGCCCGTCCTCAAGCCGGAACAGACCGGTCGACGTTTGTCCGAGAATCCGTGCTGTGCCCATGGCTATCCCCAGAGCGGCCAGCGCATAACCAATACCGGCGACTGTTGAGAGGATGAGACCGGCAATTCCGGCGCGGGCACTCGAGGCTAGCGCGGCGGTGACATGCAGCGGCGAGAAGGACTGCGCCGCCCGGCCACGGAGTTTTTCCGCGACAGTATCCGGCAGGAATTCTTCCGGATCGCCAAGCCTTGCGAGGGCGGCCTGGGCGTCACCCTCCTCCGTAAGCAGATCAAGGGCATGGGCTTCTAGCTCGCCCCGCAGCTCCATCGCGGCTGGCTGAGGCAGCGGGGCGAGCAGGCGGTCCACCTTCACGAAATAGTCTGCGAAGGCGGCGCGGGCGGCGGCGTCCGCAATATCGGTCAGTCGCGTCATGGCAACAGCTCTCCAAGTTTGCGGCCGAACACGCCCCAGCGGTTGATGGCTTCTGCGAGCACGCGGCGCCCGGTCTCGGTCAGCGCGTAGGTCTTGCGCGCCGGGCCGCTGTCCTGGATGGTCCATTCCGCGACTGCCAGACCGTCACGCTCGAGGCCGTTCAGGAGGGGGTACAGGGTGCCTTCAGGGATTGCCGCGCCGAGCACACCGCGCAAGGCCAAAGCGAGACCGTAACCATGCACCGGGCCTTGCCCGAGCACCGCCAGAACGGCAAAAGGCAGGACGCCTTTGCGCCAGCGCTTCTCGATATCGGCGAGTGTTTCATCCGTCATGAGAAATACATACCTCGAAATTCGAGGTATGTAAATTCCCAATTACTGGCCGATCGATCAGCGGCGAAGGCGGACGGTCACGCCCCTGCCCGCGCGGGCATGAAGCGGCTGTTGCGCAGCAGCAGTGCGGAGATCAACGAGACAAGGATGCCCACCGGCAGGATCTCCGTGAAGGTGATCGGCATGCGGTAGAGCGGGTTCGCATACATTTTCGCAAACTCTTCGGCCTTGGCGGTTTCAGCGGCAATCTCGGCTTCGGAGGCGCCGCGGGCCTTTGCGGCTTCGATAAGGTGCTCGGCATACAGCGCGCCGAAATCCATGCCGCTGATGGCCAGGGAGACTTCCCAGGCCAGGACATAGAGGAGCCCGGCGACGGCGCTGATGCCGAGGCCCATCAGGAAGGCCGGCAGGAACTTGATGACGCCGCCATTGACCACATCTCGCTGGCGCTTGAGGGCGAGGAAGATGACGCTGAGCGCGACCAGCATGGTCGTGTAGCCGATGGCCATGCCGACAGCGCCTGTTGGCGCGCTTTCGCCGAGCGTCAGTGTCATGAGGATCATCGGGATGCCGACAATCAGGCCGGCGAGGACGCCGTTGGTCAGGATGCGTTGCAACATGGGGTGTCTCCTTTGCGGGTTGCCCGGACACGCATCCCTTTGCCGCCGGCCCGCACAATCGCCCGAAAGGGTGATTTTCGCCAGATCACCCGCAATCGCGCGCATTTCCGGGGCTCAGGGCAGCAGGCCAAGCTCCCTCGCCCGGGCAAGGGCGGCGGTGCGGCGGCGGACGTCAAGCTTTTCGAGGACCCGGGCGACATGCGTCTTGACCGTGTTGGCCGACACGTTCAGGCGCGCTGCGATCTCCTTGTTGGAGAGGCCGTCGGCGATCAGTGCCAGAACGTCCATTTCCCGCGGGCTCAGGCCGAGGGCCTTGCGGGCGTTCGGATTACCGTCAAAGGCAGGCGTCGGCCGGGCGCGGGAAAACAGTCGGGCCCCGGCCCAGACGCCGAGGCCGAGGAAGACCGCAGCGATGAGGAACAGCTGGAACTCGCCCGACAAGGTTCGCGTGAAGCGCAGATAGTCGAGCCAGGTGAGCAGCAGCGTGCCTGCCGCCAGAAGACTGCCATAGAGAATGTAAGGCCCTGCCCCGGCTAAGCGCCTCAGGACGCTGTTCGCATTGAACTTCGCTTTGGGCACCGTCGCCTCCCTTTGCAGCAAAGCTAAACCAAGGCGCTGGCGCGCTCAATGTGCCGCGCCGGGCGGGTCAGGGTTGCCACGCCCGTCCAGGCCCCTAGAGTGTTTAGCGCAATGAATTCAGGGGACTGACATGCGCTTTCGTTCCGCCCTAATGCTCGCCGCCTGCACAGTTCTTTCTGTGCCTGCCGTTTCGGCTCAAACGCTCGGCTATTACCAGACGCCGGCGATCAATGACGAGGTGCTGGTCTTCGCCAGCGAAGGCGACCTCTGGCGTGCGCCGGCGACCGGCGGCGCAGCCATCCGCCTGACGACGCATCCCGAAATCGAGGCAAGCCCTGTCCTGTCGCCGGATGGAAAGTGGATCGCCTTCAATGCGGCCTATGACGGCCCGGCGGAAGTCTATGTGATGCCGGTTGCGGGCGGCGCGCCGGTGCGCCTGACGCATGAAGGCGGCGACGTGACCGTGCGGGGCTGGCTGGAAAATTCCCGCGTCCTGTATCGCACCTCGAACATTCCCGGCACGATCCCACGCCTGCTGCGCAGCATCGAGCGGGAGACCGGCAAGACCGAGGACATCCCGTTGGCGGATGCTGACCAGGCGACGCTGCTTGGCGATGGCAAGACGATCGTGTTCACGCGGCACGGTCTTTCGATGTTCAACGACAATGCCGTGCAGTATCGCGGCGGCCGGTTGGAGCAGCTCTGGCGTTACACGCTGGGCACCGAGACCGAGGCCGTGCGCCTCGCCCCGGATTTTGGCGCGCCGATTCGCAGTCCGATGGCATGGGCGGGGCGGATCTACTTTGTCAGCGACAAGTCGGGTACGGACAATATCTGGTCGGTGCGCGAGGACGGAACCGATCCGGAACAGCACACGGCGTCAACTGACTGGCAGATGCGCACGCCCTATCTTTCGAATGGCCGGATTGCCTATCAGAGCGGCGCAGACCTCTTTGTCTTCGACATCGCCAGCGGAGCGACAAACAAGCTGGACGTGCAGCTGACCAGCGACAGCGACTTCAAGCGCGAGCGCTGGCTGGGATCGCCGCTCGCCTTCCTCGAAGATGCGCGCCTTGCGCCTTCGGGCGAGTCTGTTTCGGTGACCGCGCGCGGACGTTTCGTCACCGCCTTCACCGGGCAGCGCCGGCGCGTTGAGTATGCCTTGCCCGAGGCCAGCCGCGCGCGTTCGGCCGCGATGAGCGCGGATGGCAAGTCGCTCTATGCCATCGTCGACCGGGACTCGTTCGGGGAGATATGGAAGTTTCCCGCCGATGGCCGCGGCGAAGGAAAGCCGGTGACATCCGGGACGCAGGCCCATATCTGGCGCCTGATCCCCGCCCCGGTTGGCAAAACGGTGCTGTACACGACCAAGCGCGGCCAGCTGTTTGAACTGGATACGAGCACAGGCAAGAGCACCCAGATCGACGCGGCAAAAGGCGGCGGGGACGACGCCTTTCATGAATTCATATGGTCCGCTGACGGACGATATATCGCCTATACTACTTTCGACGGTCGGGACATGGCACAGGTCATCCTGTTCGACACAAGCACAAGGACCCGTACGGTCCTTACCACCGGGAAGTACGAGTCCTCGGCGCCGGCCTTTTCGGCTGACGGGGCCTGGCTTTATTTCCTGTCGAACCGGAATTTCAATCCGACACCCGGCGCGCCCTGGGGCGACCGGAACATGGGGCCCGCGTTCAATGCGCGCGCCAAGCTCTATGCCTTGCAGCTTGATCCGTCTGCGGCCTTTCCGTTTGCAGCGCCGGATGAGCTGAGCGGCGGGACCGCCGCGCCGAAAGCCGAAGAGGCGCCGGCCACGCCCGCCAAAAAGGGAAAGGCCAAGGAGGCGCCCGAAGCCAAGGAAGAAACGCCCAAACAGGCCAATGTCGTGCTGGAGGGCGTACAATCCCGGCTCTGGGAAGTGCCCGTACGGCCAGGCGACTACCTGCGGATTGCGGCCAATGCCAAGCATATCTTCCTGCTCGAGAGTTCGGGCGGAGAAGATCCGCCAAACCTCAGGCGCCTCGAGATCAGGAGCGAGAAGCCGAAGGTCGAAGACTTCGCGGCCAAGGTCTCCGCCTTCTCGCTCTCGGCGGATGGCAGCAAGCTGTTCGTCATGACGGGACAGGGCCCGGAGGCGAGTTTCCTGATCCTGTCGCCCGGAGATGCGTTCCCCGAAGATCCCTCGCCGAACCTGGTGCGCCTTGCCGATTGGCGCACGGCGGTCGACCCGCAGGACGAGTGGCAGCAGATGGCGCTGGATGCCTGGCGCCTGCACCGCGACTTTGCCTATGACTCCAAGCTGCGCGGCGTGAACTGGGACAAGGTGCGCGATCACTTCGTGCCGCTGGCGCAGCGCGTCGGGTATCGTGCGGAGCTTAATGACCTTCTGGCGCAGATGTCTGCCGAGCTCGGCATCCTGCACAGCCAGATCCGCCCGGGCGAGTTGCCCGACGACAAGGAAAGCGGCGAGCCCGGCTTCCTCGGCGCGACCTATGAAGCAGCGGCGAACGGCGTGAAGATCGTGTCGATCCATGCCGGGGAGACGGACCGGCCGGAGACGCTGGGCCCATTGCAGAAGCCGGGCGTTGATGTGCGCCCCGGCGACGTGATCACGGCGGTGGATGGCAAGTCTGTACGGACGCGTGAAGATCTCGTCCGTGCCCTGACGATGAAGGCGGGCCAGCAGACCCGGCTTGACTACCTGCGCGGCGCGGCGGCGCTGAGCGAGATTGTCGTACCTGCTTCGCGGAGCACAGAAAGCCAGCTGCTCTACTCGGACTGGGTCGACAAGCGGCGCAAGGCTGTTGCGGCGGCGTCCGGCGGGCGCATTGGTTATCTGCACCTGCGCGCAATGGGCCCCGGGGACGTGGCGAGTTTCGCCCGCGATTTCTATGAGCACCATGACAAGGACGGCCTGATCATCGACGTGCGCGGGAATCGCGGCGGCAATATCGACAGCTGGATCATCGCCACGCTGCTGCGCAAGGCCTGGGCCTTCTGGCCCGGCCCGGAGGAACAGGCAGTGAGCACCAACATGCAGCAGACCTTCCGCGGACACCTCGCCGTGCTGATCAACGAGGGCACCTATTCCGACGGGGAGACCTTCTCGGCTGGCGTGAAGGCGCTAGACCTCGCGCCCTTGATCGGCACACGGACGGCCGGCGCCGGCATCTGGCTCTCGGATCGCAACCCGCTGGCCGATGGCGGGCAGGCCCGCGTGGCCGAGTTTGCGCAGCATGGGCTGGATGGCCGGTGGCTTCTCGAAGGACTGGGCGTTGGCCCGGATGTCGAGGTCGACAATCCGCCGCGCGCCACCTATCTCGGGGAAGATGCGCAGCTATCCTCTGCCCTGGCCTATCTTGAGGGCAAGATCGCCGCCGAGCCGATCCCACGCCTGCGCCCGGGCCCCCTGCCGCCGGTTGGCGAGCCGGGAAAGGACGTGGACTGACGAACCGGAAAGCCAGAGACAGAACGAAGAAAGCCCGCTCTTGTTGAGCGGGCTTTCGCTTTTGAGGGTGCTCGCTAGTCCGGGGTTACTGGCCCTTGCGTTCCTTCACGCCTTCTTCGTCGGCGATGGCGCGGTCAGCATCGTTGAACTCGACGGCTGGGGCGGCGCCCTTGCCATAGGCGCGGGCTTTCTGGGCGAGATTGTCCATCGATTCCTGCATGCGGCCCTGGCCGACAGCCATGGTTTTCGAAGAAGCCATGCCGACCGATTCCGCGTCGGAGAAGCTGGCGAACTCGGCGCCGAGGAAGACAACTTCCCAGCCGCGGGCACGGGCCCGGTCGAGCGCCGCCTTGGCGCCCTGATTGGTAAGCTCGGACGAGGAATTCTCCAGACCATCCGTCATGATGACGATAACGGCCTTCTCGGGCGCGTCGGCTTCGGCGCGGTTCACGATGCGGCCGATGGCGTCATAGAGCGGCGTCATGCCGCGCGGGTTCGCCTCGTCATCGGTGACCTTGTTCCACTTGGCGGGGTCGACCTTGTCACGCAGCACGTCGAACTGAAGGCCATCCTGATGGTCGAACACAGCGAGCGTGACGGCGGTCTTGATGTCAGCACCCGCTATTTCCGCACCCGGAGCATCGGCGGCGAAGCTGTCGGCATAGGCGTTTACCGAGGTCAGCGCCTCTTCCCAGATGTCGGACATCGAGCCCGTCCGGTCGAGAAGGATGTAGGATTGTACCGTGTCGGATTTCGCCGGCTTCGGCAGCACTTTGGCGTCGGCCGAAGCGCCGAGCGCAATGACGGCGGCGGCGGCGAATATGGAGTTCATGAATTTCATCTGGCGTCCCTTCCCTGATCGGTGTGGGGGAAAGCTGCGCCCCGATTGAGGCGCGTCTGTGACGCGATTCCGCCGAAGCAAAGGAAAAGGACCGCCTTTTAAGGGGCGGCCCTTCGTGATTCGGCCGATTGCTGAACAGCCGTTCAGACTTGAGCCCTCAGGGGACGGATCAACTGCCTTTGCGGCGCTTGACGTCGTCTTCGCCGGATTCCTTGCGGTCTTCGGCGTTGAAGTCCATCGACTCGGCGGCTTCGAAGTATTTCCGGCTCTTGGACGCCAGCTTGCGCATCGAGGCGTCGAAGTTTCCGGCGCTCATGGCCATAGACTTGGAGCCGCCCACGCCGACAGATTCAGCGTCCGTGAACTTGCCGAACTCGGCGCCGAGGAAGACGACTTCCCAGCCTTTGGCCCGGGCCCTGTCGAGGGCCGCCTTGGCGCCGTCCTTCGTGACTTCCCGCGACGAGTTCTCCTCACCGTCCGTCATGATGACGATCACGGCGCGCTCCGGGGCGTCCCCTTCCGCCAGCGCGACGATGCGGGCGATGGAGTCGAACAAGGGGGTCATGCCGCGCGGACTTGCCTCTGCGTCGGTCACCTTGTTCCAGTTTGCCGCCGTCACGCTGCGGCGGAGCAGGTCGAACTTCAACTCGCCCTGATAGTCGAACACCGCGAGTGTGACCTTGTCGTGTTCGGACGGTTTTGCGCCGTCGGCGGGCTTGGTCAGGGCATCCACATAAGCGTTCACCGAACCGAGCGCTTCGGTCCAGATGCCTGACATCGAGCCTGTGCGATCGAGGAGGATGTAGGCATGCGTATGCGCCGCCGGATTGGCGTTGGTATGTGTGCTGGTCATGGGTAGTCCTCCGTCGATGCGCCCCCACGCCCCGGACAACCCAAATGGGAAAGCGCCCACCCGGTTAAAGGGGGCGCTTCCCATAATTCCATGCTGCGTGTGCGAAGCGGGCCGTTCCGACTAGGCGAACTGCGGCGCGATCTTCAGGTTTTTCACCCAGCCGATCTTCTCAAGGAAGAGCAGGACCGTGCCGTTATAATCAACGATCCGGTTCCAGACGCCCTTGCGCGGACGGTGCAGCGCGCTTTGCGGCTGGTCATGGTGGTGGTCGTGGAAGGCCTCGCCGCCGGTGAGCAGGGCCATCATGTGGTCCGCCCAGACAGGCGTCTTGAGGTGGCCGAGCACGTTGATGCCATAGACGGTGGCGTGGAACTGGATGGCACGCCCGATGATGACGCTGGCATGCAGCAGCGCGGTCAGCACGAGTGAGCCGCCGGCCGCCCAGACGATCAGGTAGATGATGGCCGGGACAACGAAATGGATCACGATGCTGAACTGGATGTAGAACTCGTCCATCCACACGATGATCGGATGCTTCTTGAGCCAGAGCGGCCAGTCCCGTTCGACATCTTTCTGGTCGCGCCAGAGGATCCAGCCGACCCACGCCCAACGTTTGGATTCGAACGGATTGTGGGGGTCGCCCGGCTGGTCCGCGAACCGGTGGTGCTGTGAGTGATAGTTTACCCAGTCGCGCACCCGGCCCTGCATCGCGAAGAACAGGTTCAGCATGGCGATGACCTGGGCGGGCGGGGCAAGCTCGCCGGCGCGGTGCTGCAGGATACGGTGCAGCGGGCCGATGCCCATATTGCACCAGAAGACCGAGAAGGCGACCACACCGATGGCCAGCGGCACATACCACCAGTGGAAGGTCAGCTCGCTTACGAAGACACCCAGAAGGACCATCGTCACGAACAGGGCGACACCCAGTACCGGATAGCCGAATGCGGAAAAGAAGCTTGGAATATCGAAAGTTTTCCAGTTTTTCGGTATCGCGATGGAACGCGGTGTCATAGCAGGCCTGTCCTTTGTTCTCCGCCGGCCAAGCCAGCGGCTCCCCATTGCGGATGAGTCTCACTCGGTGCCGCTTAACACTTGATTAAGACCTCCCCGGCGCCGGGCAAGGAGGAAAATGCGTCTTGCGGGTTGCATTCGCGCAAGTGTGATGCGAGCGCCGCGAATGTGATGACGCGGCGCCTTGCCTTAGGCTAGATGGGGAGGCGAGGAGTTGGGGCCAAGATGTCAGATGAAGCTCAGCTGAAAGAAGCGCAGCGTGTTGCCGAGTTACTGGGCATCACTGACGACGTGAGCCAAGTCTCATCAGAGGCGCGAGTTGCTTGTCCATTGCACCCGGAATGTGCTGAGGCGAATGAATACATCACGCTGAACTGGCAGGGCAGAACTTATTACTGCCATGGCAAGGGCGACACCGGAAGCCTGAAATCCCTGATCAAGGCGCTTGAATCTCGGCGAACCGCTCTGGTGCCGTTAGCTTCAGAGGAAAGCGACACGGCACTCGCCGGAGGCGAGCCTCAATACTCCGTCACAGTTCGTGCCACAAATCCGGTTCTGAAAACCGAGAGTAAAGTCCTTCAACTCAAACCCGAGCAGAAGCTACCCTCCCCCGAGGAGATCAAGGCCGAGCGCGAGATTCGGCTGGCTGAAATCCGGGCCGAGCGTGCGGCGCGGCGGAGGGGGCGCGGCGAGAAGACGATCATCGCGCTGCTCGCCCTCATCTTTGTCATCGCGGGACTGATGGCGGCCGGTCTTTCGGGCTTTGCCAATTACCAAGCCTTCGCCTCAACCGTCACCGACCCGCTGGAATCGAGGATCTGGGGCGCGGCCGGCATCATCGCCGCGATCGTCTCGTTCGGCGGGTTCACATTCGTCTACTGGCACGCCGCCAACAAGCGGACCTGGGAAAGCCTGCGCTCGCTCGCCTTCGCGCTGGTGGGCGCGGGCGCGTCCATCCTCGGAACGGAGATCTATATCCGGTCGAACAACCTGACGGCGGCGACGGAAGTCAGCAGTGCAGCGTCCAACCGGGATGTGCTGGAGGCGCAGCTGGCGGATTGGCGCCGGCAGCTGGAGGGCATTCCGCCCGAGACGCGCTCGGTCGAAGGGCTCGAAGCCTATATCGCGGAAGTCGAGCGCGTCGGGCGGACGGAGCAGAAACCGTACCGCGATGCACAAAATGAACTGGGGCTGGCCAAGCGCCGGGACGATCTGAACGCCAAGATCGAGGCAGCAAATGCCGAACTGCTCGGACAAGGATCCGGCAACATCCTGCTACAGACCGAGCAACGCGCGGCCTTGCCAAGCTGGTTGTTCGCGGTGCTGCTGGAACTGTTCTCAAGCCAGGCGACGTCGATCGGCTTTGTGGCCCTGCTTCTGCTGGGGACACGCGGCCGGGCCGATCAATCCGCCAGCGGATAATCGCCGCCGTCACGGCCGCGCACGACCCAGCCATCATCGCGCCGCTCGATATCCGACAGCGCGAGAGATGCCTTCGAGACGCCGCCGGCGATATCGAATACATAGTGCGGTATGGCGAGACCGGAGAGCGTATCGCGAAGGGCGCGCACGAGGCGCTGGCCTTCGGCCACCGGCATGCGGAAATGCGATGTGCCGGGAGCCGCATCGAGCTGATGCAGGTAGTAGGGCTTGATACCCGCAGAGAGGAAGGCGCGCATCAGGGTCGAGAGGTCTTCCACCGTGTCGTTCACGCCGCGCAGAAGGACAGACTGGGACACCAGAGCGATGCCCTGCCCCGCGAGAAGCCTGCAAGCGGCAATGGCCTCATCGGTAAACTCGTTGGCATGGTTTGCATGCACAGCCACAAAGACGGCCTTGATCCGTGAGCTGACCGCTTCGGCGTAGGCCGGCGTGATCCGGTCAGGCCGGGTGACGGGCATGCGGGTGTGCCAGCGGATGACCTTGACGTGATCGACCTGTTCCAGACGCGACGTGATTTCCCGGGCGCGCGCGGCCGACAGCATCATCGGGTCGCCGCCCGTGAGGATGACTTCGAAGATTTCGCGGTGCGCGGCGATATAGGCGATGACCGCATCCAAGTCCGGCTTGCTGAGCGCCTCGCCCTTTTCGGGGCCGACCATTTCGCGCCGGAAGCAGAAGCGGCAATAGACCGGACAGGTCGAGGTGACCTTGATCAGCACGCGGTCCGGATAGCGATGCACGAGGCCGGGCACGGGCGAATGGCGGCGGTCCCCGATCGGGTCGCCGCTCTCGCCGTCCTTTACGTCCATCTCCTCCGGAGACGGAACATACTGGCGGCGCACCGGATCGAGAAAGTCGCTGCGATTGATGACACGCGCCAAAGGTTCAGGCAAGGCGATGGCATAGGCGGCCTCGACACCGGCAAGCTGCGGCGCAAGGGCATCGGACACGAGGCCCGCGGCCTGCAAGGCTTCCACGGAGCGTAGTGTACGGATGGTCATGCGATTCTTCCTGCCGGAACCGGCGTCCAGAGGACATCTTCAATGTCGGAGGCGCCCGCCGCCAGCATGACGAGCCGGTCGAAGCCGAGCGCCACGCCGCTTGCCTCGGGCATGGCCGCCACGGCCGCGATGAAGTCTTCGTCGAGGGGGTAGTCCTCGCCGTAGAGCGCCTGTTTCAGGGCCATCTCGGCCATCTGCCGTGTCCGGAGCAACGCGGCGTCGGTCAGCTCCCGGTAGCCATTGGCGAGCTCGACGCCGCAAGCATAGAGCTCGAAGCGCTCGGCAAAGCGCGGATCAACCGGCGCAGGGCGCGACAGGGCCGCTTCGCTGATCGGGTAGCGGTGCAGGAAGGTCAGCCGACCTTGACCGAGGTTTGGCTCGATCCGGGTGACCAGCACCGCCGAGAAGACGTCGGTCCAGCTGGCGCCTGCCGGCGTCTCCACTCCGGCGCGGCGGGCCGCCTGCGCGAGGCCTGGTGCATCCGTCAGCACGGGCAGGAGATCAATTCCGGCAAACTTGTCGAAGGCTTCGACCAGCGTCAGGTATTCCGGCGCCGCCTCGGGGTCGCAGGCCGCGCCCTTCCAGAGCAGGCGTCCCGTGCCCGAAGCACTGGCTGCAAGCCGGCACAGCTGCGCCGCGTCAGCCATGACCGAGTCGATACCCTCATCCGACCGGTACCATTCAAGCATGGTGAATTCCGGCGAATGGCGCGTTCCAGTCTCGCGGTTGCGGAAAGCGCGGGCGAAATCGAAAATCCGGGTCTCGCCGGCCGCCAGAAGCTTCTTCATCGCGAATTCGGGCGATGTGTGCAGATAAAGTGGGGTGCGAACGCCATTGTCGGCGACGAATTCGGTGCGGAAAGCGTGCAGGTGAGCCTCATTGCCCGGCGAACGCTGCAGCAGGCCGCATTCCGTCTCCGTAAAGCCCTGCTGCTCGAACCAGGCGCGCATCCGGGACTTGATGCGGCCACGCGCGGCGAGATGGCCGCGCCGGCGGGCATGGGTCTCGGGCGACCACCAGGGAAGGCTGTCAGACGGCAAGAACGCTCCAGTCAGGCGGATTCTGGCGGGCAAAGCCGCAACGGGCGGCTGGCCAAACGGCGCGGAGGCGGTATATAGCGGCGCTTTCGACCTCGCAACTCAGGAACGCCCCATGGCCGTTGAAATCGCTGCGGATATCCGCAAAGGCAACATCATCGAGCATACCGATGGTCAGCTCTACGTCGTCCTCAAGGCGGAATCCTTCCGTCCGGGCAAAGGCACGCCGACCACCACGATCGACATGCGCCGCATCTCCGACGGCATCAAGATTTCCAATACTTACAGGACATCCGACAAGGTCGAGAAGGCCTATGTCGAGGAAGTCGACCACAGCTACCTGTACATGGAAGGCGAGAACTACGTCTTCATGAACTCGGCCAACTACGAGCAGGTGACGGTATCCGCCGCCATGGTCGGCGACGGCGCGCAGTACCTGCAGGAAAACATGACCGTCATCCTCCAGATGTTCAACGGCGAGGCCGTCTCGGTCACCCTGCCCCAGCGCATCACCGCCGAAATCGTCGAAACCGAACCGGTTGTCAAAGGCCAGACGGCTTCGGGCTCCTACAAGCCTGCCAAGCTCGACAACGGCGCCCGCATCATGGTGCCCGCCCATGTTGGCGTCGGCACGCGCGTCGTGGTGAACACCGAAGACGGCTCGTATCTCGAGCGCGCCAAGGACTGAACGAATTTTATCGGGGCTTGGGAACCATTCCACTTGGTTCCGCATAGTCCAGGTGAAGCCATTTAGAGCTTCTCCATCTAACACAACCAACTGGAGCCAGCGTTTGCCCAAGCGCTGGCTCTTTTCGTTCCGGCATCAGGGCTGCCAAGACAGACACAACGCACTGAATCTTAACCTTGATGGCGCAATGGTTAATGGTTCTGTGGCAAAGCTGTGAGGTAAACCCAGCCACCATGTCGGACCCGAGCGCAGAGTCCCCGCGCCAGCATGCGCGGATGCGCACGCTCAAAGGCGCGCGCGTCGAGTTCGAGGGCTCGCGAACCTTCGACGTGACGATTCGGGACATGTCGGAGGGAGGCGTCAAGCTGAAGCTGGGATCGCCGTTCGCGCTGCCGAAACTGTTCACCTTGGTCATCCACAATCCGAATACCGGCATTGCAGAAAAGCGTAGCTGCGAATTGCGCTGGCAACGGGGTGATCAGGCCGGCGCTCAGTTCATCAGCATTCAAAATCAAGGCACTTCCTCCGCGGTTCAGCCGCCGAACTTGCGCCGTCCTGTCGCACCAACCTGATTCTTCCTGGTCCAGACTGCCCTTCAAATGTTCCGGCTACGGCATATCGCGCCCGCTGCAACTGCTCAAAAGAGTTGTCCCCTTGGCGAAAAACCTGTTGGGGCGGGCCTGTGAAGATAATTCTCGTAGAAGATGATGCAGATCTGATTGAAACCATCCAGCTTGGCTGGCCGGATGCGTCAGATCGTGTCGAAGGATACAAGAGCTTTGCCGAGTTCAAGCCGGTGCTCTTCTCAGGCGGATTGAACGCGGCGGACTGCGTCATCCTCGATATGCAGCTGCCGGATGCGTCGGGCACCCAGATTGTCGCAGAGATCCGGCGCCTCAGCGACATACCCATCATCGTGCTTTCGGGATGGGGCGAAACCGAGTTTCGCGCAGATCTGATCAACCGGGGCGCTGACGACTATGTTCTCAAGCCGCTCAGCGTGAAGGAGCTCCACGCGCGGGTGGCTCGCCTGATCCGTCGCCGTGCAATGCCTGTCGCGCTTCTCGAGGAATCGGCACAGATAAATCTGGTAACGTTCGACCGGGGGCGCCGAGCGTTTCGGCTGGGCAGTGAGCAGATCGACCTCACGCATGCCGAATTCCTGCTATTGGGAGCTCTGGTCGATGCTGGCGGCCGTGTTGTGGCAAGAGAAGAGCTTTATCTGAAGGCGTTTGGACGCGAGTATCGCGAAGGCGAAAAAGTTCTGGAAACCTATATCAGCCGCCTACGGACAAAACTCGGGAAGTTGGAACCGCTCGCTGGCGACGCGATCCAGACAGCCCGGGGCACCGGATACCGGATCATTGCTCAAGCTGCATCCTGAGGCGGGGCTGGACGACCGGCATACGTCCGATCGAGCAGTTCACGGACCTTGAGGGCAAGTTCGGAGCGCCGGTAAGGCTTGGGCAACAGCTCTATGTCGGCTGCAAGGCGTCCATCGGCCTTTATCAGTTCTTGCGGATAGCCCGAGGAATAGAGAATCTGGATTTCAGGCAAAAGCGCGCGTGCTTCCGCATCGAGCTGGCGAACATCAGTTTTGCCGGGCATCATGATGTCGGAGAGGATCAGGTCAGGCATTCCCCCGCCCCTCAGATAGGCAATCGCGGCATCGGCTGTGTCCCGGGATGTGACCCTGTAGCCCAATTCGGTGAGAACGCGGGTCGCGTGGTCGCGCACATCGCGGTCATCTTCGACAATCAGAATGGCCTCATTCCCGCCGAGCGGACCCGCGCCGCCCTGCGCCTGGGGGGGCGGCTGAACAGCTTCAAGGGACCGCGGGAATAGCATCACAACTTCGGTGCCCTCACCCGGCCTGGATCGGACGAGAAGCCTGCCGCCGGATTGTTCGATGAAACCGTAGGCCATGCTGAGCCCCAGGCCGGAGCCCTTGCCGACGGGTTTCGTCGTGAAGAATGGTTCAAGACACCTGCGCAGCGTCTCGGCATCCATTCCCAAGCCTGTATCCCGGACGGACAACAATATCCTGTCCGTTGATGACAACTCCGCAGACGGAAAGTTTGGAACAGCTGAGCCTGCGGGTAGAAAAGCCGTTTGAACCGTCAGGATACCGCCATCGGGCATGGCGTCGCGCGCATTGATGGTGAGGTTGAGCAAGGCAAGCTCAAGCTGTCCGGGATCCGCTTCGACGGCGTTGATTTCTGCATTGAGGTCGAGCTCCAGCTGAACATTCGTGCGGAACGTGCGGCGCATGAGTTCGGCGCTGCGCTCAATCTGGTCATTGAGGCTCAAGGTAACCGGCTTGAGCGGCATGCGGCGAGCAAAGGCCAGGAGGCGCCGGTCGCGCGCACCTTCGGCGCGATCAAGCAAGGCTTCGGTGTTTCCGATGATTACCGTCAGGAGATTGTTGAAATCATGAGCCACGCCGCCCGTCATCTGCCCAAGGGCATCGAGCTTGTCGGCTTGCGCGAGCCGCGCCTCGGCGATCTTTCTTTGCGTGATGTCGACCATGCTGCCGACAATCCGGAGCGCCTTGCCGCTCGCATCCCTGAGGATGAAGCCCCGGTCAAAGATGAACCGTACGTCGCCGTCATCGCGCACAAACCGGTACTCGTCTGACCACGTCTCTCCCGTACCCGCAATCGCCGCATGGAAACCCTTGAGCACCCGGTCATGATCCTCCGGATGCAGACGACTGGACCAGGACGTCAACCGGTCTGTCAAATTGGCGTCCGGCGCGCCAGCGAGCTGACGGAAATTCTCTTTCCACTCCATCAAGCCCGATCGAACATCCCAATCCCAGACCACATCAAGTGTCGATCGCGACAGCATGCGATAGCGCTCTTCATTCAGAAGCGCGCGTGCGTCTGCCGCTTGCTTGTCCGACATGTCGCGCATAACGGCGACCCAATGCGTCATCGCCCCCGCCGCATTGCGAATTGGCACAAGATCTATCTCTGCAGGCAGGACACGCTCGTCTTTCGTGAAGAACCTGATGTTCGACCGCATTGAGACTTCGGCGGCGAGCGCATTGTCGAGATCTTCAAGCGGAATACCCCGCGCGATCGTCTGCATGACACGCTGCACAGGCCGGCCCATCACTTCGCTCGGCTCTAGGCCTGTTACGCGCGTCAAGGCAGCATTCATGTAGACGACCGGAGCCTGGCTTGCATCCGGCCCCGGGTGTGCTTCAAAGATCACAACGATATCATTCAGCCGGCTGACGGAAAGATCGAGCAGCCTCAGCCGGTAATCCTGTTCGACCTGCCGGGTCACGTCATGGACCATTCCGGTCAATACAGGACCGTCAGGCGTTATCGTTCGTTCTCCAACCCCCCGGATGTGGATAACGCTGCCATCGGGGCGGACGATCCTATGACTGAAGTCAAACTCTGAAGCTTGAGAGCGCCTGAACGCGTCCAGCTGAACCGATATGGCCTGCCGGTCGTCGGGATGCACGGACGCCTCATAGTCGGCGAAAGTGGCACCGAACTGATCCGGGTCGATCCCGCACATCAGGCACACCTCGGGGGACCAGGTGAGCCGGCCCGACCAGAGTTCGTATTTCCACGCACCGCCCCCGATCAGCCTCTGCACCGTGCGCAGGTTGGCGTTCTGATCGGCAAGCTGCTCGGCGGCCTCCTCTGCGGCGCGGCGCAGGGCCGCTTCCCGCTGCAGAAGCCCTTCGCGTTCAGCTTCAAGCTGAACCGAGCGCGAGACATCACGGATGGAAACGAGCTTCGCTCGACGCCCCTGCCAATCGATCGTCTCTGCCGCGACCTGCACATGGAAAACTTCGCCGGACTTGCGTCGATGGCGGAGTGAAACGCTCTCGAAAAGCTGGTGGCTGGCGGTCCCAATGCTTTCCGGAAATGCAGGCACATCTTCAGGGGGAAGGATGTTGGTCAATTTGAGCGACAGGAATTCCTCCCGGTCATAGCCATAGACCGCAAGCGCCGCCGCGTTCACGTCAAGGAACTCAAGCGTCTGCAAGTCGTAGATCCAGATGGGATCCGGATGCCGCTCGAAGAAAACTTCGCGTTCGTTCATGAATGCCAATATCCCGAACCTCCGGCCGCCCGGACTGCGTCAGCGGGCCGTAACACGGCCGGCGGCCAAGATCACGCGGGAGCCCTCAGTCGCCGGACGGAGCGGAGAGATCGTAGGTTTCCGCTCCGATCGCTTGCCTCACAGCGCCAAGCATCACGGATGTTTCTCCCATCGTTTGACCCAGCATCCCGGCCGTTTCCCGGACAGAAAGTCCTGCCCCCAGATGCAAGGCAGCGACTTCTCGGATTTCAAGCGGCAGCTGAAGCAGCGGCGCAAGGGCAGCGTCAAGATCGGTGCTTCGGCGGCTGCGCGCGCCGGATGTGCGTATCAGCCGCCGGATCGCTGCGACCATATAGGCGTAGGCCTCGTCCGCTGCCTCTGGCTCGGGATCGGTTGCAAGATAGAGGGTCAGGGCATCTTCAACGATCTCGTCGGCTTCAATGCGATTGCCAACAACGAGATAGGCGAAGGCGCGCACCTTCCGGAGTATTTTCTCAACTGCCAACACTGAACGGGATTCCAAGGGCGCTTGGCCAAAAGACGGGATGAATGCGAGTTTCATGTGCGCGTCCGCGTCCGGGTTTTCAGGAGTTTGCACCTCTGCACACGAGTTACTAGGGACAAGTTTCGAAAGAGTCTAAAAGCTACAGCCTGCTTCAAATAATGCAGGTGGGAGGCGAAAAAAGCGAAACAATGAGACACGCTCGGGCCCTTCCGGGCCAGCCGAGAGAAATTGTTTGCACCGGGGGCAAAAAAATCGTCTCTCGCGATCTCAAGGGTCTGAATTGCAGGTGTTTTTCATGTTAAACTCGGCTCGGGGTATTTTTCGGCGCTTCGCATTACTGCTTGCCATCAGCTTCGGCACGGCAACCGGTCTGCCCGCAGCGGCGCAAGGGCTCTTGCCGGTCGAATATGATCGCGCAATCCCGACGCTTGAGCAGGTCACTGGCCATGAGACGGGCGAAAATATTACATCCCCTGACGAGATGGTGGCTTATCTTCAGGCCCTTGAGGCTGCCGACCCCGCCCGTGTCCGGATTGTCGAATATGCCCGCTCGTGGCAGGATCGGCCGCTCGTCTATGCCGTGATCGGTTCGCCTGAGCGGATGAACCAGCTTGCCAGCCTGAAGGCGGACATTGCCCGGCTCGCCAGCGGAGCACCCCTGCCCGCCTCGGAGCGCGACGCCCTGATCGCCCGTACACCGGCCGTCGCCTGGCTCGGTTTCGGCGTGCACGGAGACGAGATCACCCCCGGCGACAGCGCGCTGGCGCTGGCCTACCATCTGCTTGCAGCGAAGAACGACCCGCTCGTCGCGCAGATCCTTGCGGAAACGATCGTGATCATCGACCCGGCTCAAAACCCCGATGGACGGGCCCGGTTCATCCATTCGAATTCAGAAGCCACCGGTCTCGACGCACAGGCGGATCGCTCCACGGCCGAGCACGACCAGCCCTGGCCCGGCGGCCGTTTCAACCACTACCTCATGGACATGAACCGGGACTGGTTTGCCCTGACGCAGCCGGAAACGCGGGGCCGCGTTGCGGCTTTGCAGGAATGGCATCCCGTCGTGTTTGTCGATTCCCACGAGATGGGCGGCGACGAGACCTATTTCTTCCCGCCGCCGGCAGACCCGCTGAACCCTTTCATCACCCCGGCGCAACGCAGCACGCACGATGCTTTCGGGCGCAATCGCGGCGCCTGGTTCGACCGTTTCGGCATTGCCTATTTCACGCGGGAGATCTTTGACGCCTTCTACCCGGGCTATGGCGACATGTGGCCGACGCTGAATGGCACCATCGCCAAGACATTCGAACAGGGCTCGCCCCGGGGCCTCGTTTTCCTACGGCGCACTGGCGAAACGCTGACCTTCAAGGAAGGCGTGTTCAACAACTTCATAGCGTCGCTGGCGACGCTTGAGACCACCGCCAACGAACGCGCGAAGCTGCTTTCCGACTATGCTGCGTTCCGCCGCAGCGCGGTGGAAGAAGGCGCGCGCGCAAGCGACCGCTTCTACATCATCGACCGGTCTGTCCGGCGCGGCCAGGCCGAGCGCCTTGCCGAAACCCTTACCGCGCAGGGCATTGCCGTCTCTCGTCTGCCCGAGGGTGCGAGGGCATGTGGCAAGACTTACGCCGATGGCGCTTTGGTGATCGACAAAGCGCAACCCGCAGGGCGGCTTGCCCGGACATTGCTTGACCCAGATACGCCCCTGCCCCCGGACTTCATCGAGCGCCAGGAAGCGCGCCGCAAGGCAGGGCTGGCGCACGAACTTTACGACGTGACTGCCTGGACCCTTCCCCTGATGGAAGATGTCCAAATGAGCCGCTGCAAGGCGGTCGACCTTGCAGGCGCGGTTGCCTGGAGCAAGGAAGGCGCGCCCGATGAAACGGGCACGCTCGCACCCGGCTTCGGCTATGCGGTACCCTGGACCGACGCTGTCCAGGCCCGGTTCGTGTTCGCCGCACTGAAGGACGGCCTCATCGGCTCCACCACAGACAAGGCCTTCACTCTTGCTGGCCGGACCTATGGCAAGGGAACGGTGATCTTTCCGGCCGCAGGCAACCCGGCGGACATGCCGGAACGCCTCGCCCGCCTCGCCGGCATACATGGCGCTGAAGTTGTGACCCTGGCCAGCAGCTGGGCGGAAGCAGGCCCTAACTTTGGCAGCGGCTCCTTTGTCCGGCTGAAATCGCCGTCGATCGCGCTCGCATGGGACGAGGGCACGGTCTCAACCTCGGCCGGCGCCACGCGATGGGTGATCGAGCGGAAGTTCGGTGTGCCAGTTGCCGCCATCCGCGTGCGCACGCTCGGCTCGGCCGACCTCACAGCTTACGACGTCCTGATCATACCCGAAACCAGCGGCGCCTTTGAGCGCCCGCTCGGTCCCGGCGGCATGGACGCGCTGAAAGGCTTCGTCCGTCAGGGCGGTGTCCTCGTCGCGCTTGGCTCCGCAACGGCCGTGCTCGCCTCCGAAGAGGCCGGGCTCCTTTCGACCGCTGCAGAAAACGCATGGCAGGAAGACCCTCAGGAGGCGAAGCCGGAGGAGCGGCAAATCGGCACCCGCATTGCGGACGCCGCCGCCTACGAAAAGATGATCGCTGACCCCAAGGCATCGCCGGAAGATGCCCCGGGCGCGCTTGTGCGGGTTGAGGCCGACGCCGACCACTGGCTGTCGTCAGGCTATGACCGCGCGATCGCCCTCGTCACTGGCTCGCAGATCTACAAGCCGCTGAACAAGGCGGACGGAACCAACGTTCTGCGCTTTGCCGCAGCCGGCGAGTTGGTCGCGAGCGGTTACATGTGGAAGGAAAACATCGAGCAGCTGGCCTACAAGCCCTACCTGATGGCATCGCCCTCCGGCGACGGCCTGGTGATCGCCTTCACGCAAAGCCCGACCACGCGCGGCTATCTCGGCGGGCTCGACCTGCTTCTCGCCAATGCCATCCTTCTCGCCCCCGCCAGAACTGCCGCTGGCGCGGCAAGATAAACTGCTGCTTCGACAAGCGGCCAAAGCTGCGCAGGCGCCGATGGCGGCTGCCTCAATACGGATTCGTCGGAAAGGCGTGGTGCACCCGAAGAGATTCGAACTCCTGACCCCCAGATTCGTAGTTTTGAGACATAGGATTCTTTTCCGTTCGTCTGCGTTCGCCGCCGCTCGTCATCTATATGATATATTTCAATATTTTTCAATTCCGCGTTCGGCGCTGCTCGTCGGCGATTGCGCTTGACCGCCGGATTTGGCACAAATCTGGCACAAATTTTCGACCCGAGGGAGCCAGTTTTTCATGCAGGAGGCGCGCTCAAGACCGCTCACCGATCGCCAGGTCCAGGCCCTCTCGCAGACGGCAGTGGTCGGCGGCGTGCCGGGCCTGGAATGCGTCATCTCACCGGCCGGCACGAAGTCCTGGCGCCTGCTCTACCGCCTCGCCGGAGATACCTCATCGCGGCGCCGCTCGATCGGCCTGGGCCGGTATCCGGTGGTTGGCCTGTCTGAGGCACGCGAACGCGCCCGGGACGCCCTGCGCCTCGCGTCAAACGGGATCGATCCCCGCCATGACCGGGAAGAAAAGGCGCGGCGTCGCAATCTCACCTTCGAGGAGGCCGCCGCCGAATATCTGGAGTGGAGCCGGCTGAACAACGGCGCCGCCACCGCCCGTGACAAGCAGTCCGTGTTCGATAACCACGTGCCAAAGAAACTGCTGGGCTTATCACTGGTCGTCATCTCCCGGCGGGACATCGCCGCCATTATCGACAAGCTCGGAACCCACCCGGCCCGTCGTCGGACTGTCTATGCCTATCTCCGTCACTTCTTTCAGTGGGCGACCGAGCGCGAACTCATCGAGATGAACCCCTGCCTCGCGCTGCGCCCGCCCAAGATGGTGCACGCCCGCGAGCGCGTCATGACAGATGACGAGATCCGGAAGCTCTGGCAGGCGACCTCACTTCTCGCGACGATCTGCCGGCTGCAATTGCTGACAGCGCAGCGCACAGGATCCGTCGCCGCCATGCGGTGGCGCGACATCGATTTCGAAACGGCCACATGGTCGATACCGGCCGAGTCGATGAAATCGGCCCGCGCCCACAGCGTACCGCTGTCGGGCACTGCGATGGAGATACTGACGGCCCTACCCCGCATGAGTGGTCCTTATGTATTCGGAGTCCGGTCGAATGGTGAAAAGCCGTTCAATGGAAGGTCCAAAGGTATGCGGAGGATGCGCGAGGCGGGCGATGCCTCTGACTGGCGCCTGCATGACCTGCGGCGCACGGCGGTCACGCTTGCCCAGCGCGGCGGCGCGTCAATTGATGAAATTCGCGCGCTGACGCAACACAAGGTACCTGGCGTTATCGGCGTCTATGCCCGGCATGGTTATGAGATCGAGAAACGACGAGTGGCCGAAAAAATCTCCGAACAGATCATGGACACTCTTGTTTCAAATTGGCGCCCGACTTCCGCACGCGACAGCTCTCCCAAATGAACATTAGCGCAAGTTGACCCAGCACGCCCCTTGTCCAGGCTGCCTATTTCTAGTCTCTGTTCGCCTTTCTGGATGCTTGGGGGTACGGGTCACGGCAAGGCCGATTTCAGCTAGCAAAACCGTTCCAGAACCCTACTAAAGTGCTCTTGAGGATTGCAAGACAACCGGATCGCTTAGCGAAGGCTTGGCAATTTAAGATACGACCGTACCCGAGGAACGCTCATGAATCACAAAAACAGGCCTGTTTCGATACCAGACCAAAAAGCAGGTTCGGGTCTTTCCTCCAAAAGCGCTTCTCGTCGTTTGACCCAGAGGGGAACACTACGCTCTAAGATTTCGAGCCAAGGGCGATTTGCTATCCTTCTGGATGCCACCGGCAGCATGTCTGCTCTTATCAACGAGGCCAGGCGGGACATTACAGAAATAATCAACCGGATCTCGACCGAAGCAAACTGCCAAGTTGAAATAGAAGTCATTATCTATCGCGATTACGATGTACCGAACCATCAGTTGATTGAATACTCAGGCCTGCAATCTGATCCGAGCCTTTTGCGTTCCTGGCTTTCCAAGGTAAACGTGCTTGGCGGTGGGACCAATGACGGCGAAGCAATTGAAGTCGCGTTGGCAAGGGGCCTGCAGATACAGAATTTGACTGCCGTGATGTTGGCAGGCGACGAACCGGCAAATTCAGCCGAGCACATCCGCCAGAATGGACCTGCTGGCATGAAGTCAGCGGCGCAGCTCGCAGCAGATTTTGGCAAGCAAGCTTGCCCGATCCATGCCTTTGTCGTCGGCCAACGCGCCAGCACAGTGCAAAGCTTCAAGCAGATTGCCGACATCAGCGGAGGCAAAGCCGGCTACCTCAATGGCTCCAATGACATGCTGGATATGGCGGTGATGGCTATGCTGTCATCGCTGCGAGGGCGCGCCGCAGTTGAAAAATATATGAAAGAGCGCAATTTAAGCGTCGATGCAGGGAATTATGGTCGGCTCCTACTAGGCGGCCCAGAATGATCTCTTATAAATTTAAAGACCGGGCGGGGGTTCGATGGGGCAGCGGACATTTGGTGCAGTAGCAATCGTTCTGGCTATGGCCCTCATCCTGGCTGCGGCCATGAGGGACCAGATAGAGCAGGACATAGGACCCTACGCATCGGTCATTGTAGGCCTCGGCGGGTTAGGTGTGCTCCTCATTCTCGCGCTCGCGCTCCATTCCACGAATCCTAAAAAATTCGATGTTGTCATCGCAGCAGAAACTATCGTCGTTTACGGCATTGCAAACTTGATCCTTGGGCTCGTTTCGGGCGTCGCGATGTTCTACCAAGGTGGATTCTTCTCCGAGGGCGGCTTTAGGGCCGAACTCATCCCACGTCTTTCACAGCCATTTCTTGAAGGGCTACTAGTAGCTGGGATAGCTCCGCTTTCAGCAGCCATTCTCCGCAACCTCGCCATTGACCAAGACGGAGCCGACGGAATTGACTTCGAACTTCTTCGAGCGGAATCAGACAATCTGACAACCAGTATGAAGCGGGCCGCGACCCAAATCGACGTGCTGTCGGGAGCGGCCGAACAGAGCAGCGCTGTTCTCAATGCGAGTATTACACGCGCTGCAGAAGCCGCGGACCGGTTTGCATCCGACTTTACGACGAAGTTCGACGGCATCGAGGACGCTGTCGGTGAACTTACGAAAAGTGTAGAGGGTATGGCATCAAGATTGGGCACCAGCGTGGACCAGTTTGCCGGATTGGGTGAGAACCTCAAGGCTCTCAAAACAAAGGCTGCTGAAGCGGCGGAAATGCTGGAAACATTGAGCGCCGCCATCGAAAAAGTTGAGCGGTTCGCGGTTCGCGACCGCTCCGGGAGCTAGTCTTCTGACCCGCAAAGCTTCCTCAACCCTGCATTTGCAGATTGGTCAAGAAACGATCTACCTGCTCCTGACAGTTTCCCTGTTTGCAGCGTTGATCATGCTCGCATTCATCGTCGATACCATTCCTGCGAGCGACCGAAAACCCGACGCCCCTCCGCCGATCATCATGCTGGAGGAAACAAAGGGATATAGCTTTGCCTCTGGCTCCGCCATTCTCAGCGAGCCATTTGAGGAGAAGTTGAGAAATGACATAGCGATCCGGGTTGAACAATTGGCACAGGCCTATGGAGCGGACATCATCGAAATTGTGGGGCATACGGATGAAGTCACCTTACGGCGCGCCGACAATTCGGCAAGCAATCTGGACAAGGACCTTTTAGATTACATGTCGGGTTCGTCTCAGAGAGATCTCATTGCGCAGGATAATGTGGGCCTAGGCATGGCACGAGCGGTCGCTGTTGCCCGAATTTTGAAGCGCGCAGGTCTGGATAACAAGTTTGAGATCATTCCAATGTCGGCAGGCCAACTTGTGTTACCTGGCGATTATATTTCAGATGGAACGGAAACCCGTAGCGATGCAGGTAGGCGGCGAATTGAAATCAGGGTCCGTAAGCGCCCCCCCCCTCAAGCTTCAGAGCCTTCTTCGCAATAAATCGTTGCTTTCATTCAGCCTAGTCATTCTTTGATTTATGGCATCCCGTTCAGCCTGGGGTTTGTCGGCATGCAGATCAGGGTGCATTTCTTTCACCATCTTCCGAAACCGCTCCTTCAACTTGGCTTCGGTCAGAATCTCGGTTTCCGAAAATCCCATGAATTGCCTCGCCAAAACCTCAGTATAGGGAGCCCAGGATGTACCGCTTTCATGGTCCGCGCCTGATTCGTGAGTATGCGAGTCGCGGCTTTCATCCTCGGAGGAAGATCCTGAAGATCGGGACCTAGAAAAGGCCTCGCTTTTTTCGATGATAGACGTAAATTTTTCGATCAGCCCTTGAAGTTCATCCAGCTTCCTGCGTGTCGCATCTGTCGACAATTTGGTGTCCGAGTATAGTCGGTCAATTAAATTGTCGATCTCATCATTGATGGGTGTGAGCGCCTCATGCACCTCGTCAGGGATTGGAAAATTTGCCTCCAAACGGCCAAGCAATTTCAGCTGCGATTCAAATCTGAGCTCTAGCGCCTCTGCTCGGATCTGCAATTTCAAATATTGATTTACCTCCGCATTCCAACTTTTCAATCGCTCCTTAGAGGCATTTAGAGGGTTGGCTCGAACCTTCTCCAGTCCAGCGAGCAAATTCGCGAACGCTGCCATTGTGGTTGTAGCCCGTGATTTCTCATATGACTCGAAGATCGCTTCGGTGGCTTCAAGGACGTCTGCCGCCTCCGACGCAGCATCATAGTCTTGTGCGAAGAATTTGCTGAACAGCGCTTCGCGGCCTTCATCCGAAAGGAAACGATCATACCCGTTCAGCTTTGTAAGGACTCGAAGCATCCGGCGGGTCCGGCTTCTCTCGTCCATATCGTCGGTCCGGACCTTTTCTGGATCACAACCAAAGCTGGTCAGGAACTTTCGGAAGGCCTCGACGGGATCACGCGTCGTCTCCAAGATCGGCCAGAACTGAGGGGGTATGATGTCGAAGTCATAATAATAGAAGAGATCGATGGCAGCGTTTCGGATTACCTTATAAGACCGCTGCGAGTGCGCGATTGACGTACCGCCTCTTACAGCACCCGATATTTCTGACGGGCGGGCGTATAAGCCATCGTTTCGCTCCCCGGCTCGGCGGCGCGCGTCAAAAGACCGCCGCCGCTCGCTTGCGCCCCCAACTCCCGCTCGCTCTTCGAAGAATTGCCGAACGCGCTCCAGAAATTCCGCGACTGGCGATCTTTTTGCCAAAGCCGCACCGATGCTATGGCCGACGACCAGTTCCAAGAGCGTAACGAAGCCCCAGCCAATTCCAAAAGCCAGCGTGAACCCAGCCAGGATCGCTGCTACCAATATTGCCGTGTATCGATTTAGGAACAGTCCGTTCAATGCGCCGGCGAGAACAACACCAATCGCAAAATCTAGCTGGAACAAAGCGCTCTCCAACATTTTACAGAAACGAACAGACTCTGACCTTCTGCTGAACTTTCATCCGCACGAACTTAGAGGCCTGACGATTTGTACGCTTGACGGAGCGGAATTAGCAACGAACGATTGGAACAGTTCTTTCAACTTCCGCGACCTGTCGTTCGTTGCGGACTATCCGGGCGTATTATTAGGCAGAGCGCTTTGTCCACGCACCCAATTTGGGGCTCGGTGGTTGTAGAGCTCGCAGTAGGCGGTGGCGGGATTTTTCTACAAAGCACCGAAGGCTATTCAAGAGCCCGTAGCTCCTCACGTACCGTTTCCAACTCCTCTGAAACCTCAGCAATCTTCGGCTCAAGCGCCGCGCGCTGCACCTCCAGCTGGTCATTGAGGGAAATCAGCCGCCGCATCTGCACATCGAGCGAGGAGATCGCCATGAAATAGCGGCCCTCTTCCGCATTGAGCCCTGCCCTTCTCCGCCCCCGCGGATTTTCCGTGTCGATGGATTTCGGATTGAACCTGAACCGCCGCTCCAGCTCGCGGCGCCATTTCAGGAGACGCTCCGTGAGCTGATCGCCGAATCCGGGGATTTGTGACACGATCGTCAGATCGAGATCCGCCGCTGTCTCGATTCCGAACGAGATGAGCTGCGCAATGCGGCCCGCCCCAATACCGTGGACACATCCGGGGCCGATCCGGAACGAGTCGAGATAAGCGCGCAGCTGCACCTCGCGCGGCGTGGCCAACTGGAGCGAGACCGACGCTTGCGCCTGCTTGAGCAATTGGCTCGCACCTAACCGCGCCCGCTCGATGTGCGCCGACAGACTTACAGCTTCTGCGTAGGCTCCATTGCGAAGCTCGCCGGTCAGGGCCTTCACTTCGCCGCTGAGCTTTGCAACACGGCGGCGGCGCCTGTAAAAAATCAACTCGTTTGCGATGAGCACAGCCAGCACGACGAACAGAGATCCAAAGAGTGCCCAAGCTATGCCGCTGGATGCAAAAGTCAGGACAGCCGACACACCGCCGATCCCGACAAAAGTGGGCAGTTTCGCGAGAATCTTCAGTCGCCAGGCCCGGCCGGCGGGAAGAGTTGCCGAGGGCGCTTTCCACGTACCCAGACGTTTTGTGCGCGCAGTCTCCGCCACCAGACGCTGCGAGATCCGGAGCAATGCGGCCGGGTCAAACTTTCCGGCGCTCAACGAAGCGGGGACCCCGTCAAGGAAGGCCACTATGCCGGCCTGCTCGAACGCGCACCAGGGGCAAGACGCGAGGCCCTTGCGATACACATGCGACCGCCTTTGGCTGCAGCTCGTAAGCCCACCCGCCAGCTCTGTCAGCGCCGCCGCCCACTCCCGCGGGGTGGGGCGGGGTGAGGGCGCTTCTCCCCTTCCTGGCTGAAACGCTCTCAGGAACAACGCCCGGATGTCTTCGCTGACCAGCGACAGCGGCGGCGCGGCCGGCGGCGGCTTCAGCAGAACAGGCGGATCGAGATAGGCATAGCCATGTTGCGCAATGGCGCCCGCGATCTCTGTCGGGGCGCCCGCCTTAACCGGAACCCCTGAAAACGGATGACGCCCTAGGAACAGGAGCTGGAAGATAAGGACCGCGAGCCCGAACGCATCATGGTCCGGCGTGCGGTCCACATCAGCGAGCCGCTGCGACTGCAGCTCGGGCGGCGTGTAGGTGTCCATGCCAACCGGGCAGCGGTAGATCCGGTCTCCGGCGGCAAACTGCATACTGTCGCAGTCGATCAGGCGGACCTTGCCATCCTTTCCGACCCGTACCGAGCCGTGATTGACATCGCCGATAACGATGCCGGCCGCATGCGCCGCTGCAAAGGCGACCGCCGTGTTGGCGGCCACCCGCACCAGAAAGCCCCAGTCGCTGTCCGGCAGATGCCGCGCCCTGTCGCGGGGCGAGTAAATCTCGTGAATATCATATGGCTCGGGCGCCCGGGCCATGATGAACCCTTCGATGCGCCCGTCCTTGCCGCGCAGCAGTGCGCGTGGCCAGGCGGCATGCACCCCAAGCGCGCCGGGGTCTGCGCTCACCATCGCTTCAAGCTTCGCCGCTGCCTCCCCGTTCAGGGGCTCGCGGTAAATCTTGGCGACTTCCTCCGCATTGGAGACAAGCGCGAAGACGGCCCCCTCCCCGCCTTCGCCAAGTTTCTCGCCAAGGGCGGGTCTAGTCTGAGGCCGCATGCTGGTGCTCGCCGGCCGCGTCCGCATCGCCCGCCGCGCGCGAAAGCGGCATGAGCCTTGAGGCCAGGATCAGGGACTTGTCATCATCCGTACGCGCATTGATCGCTGCGCTCGAAAGATAGGCGGCAAGCGCATTTGCAAGGACAAGGTCTTCACCGGCAGCGCTGGATTCCCGCACCGCTGGCAGCATCTCGTTGAAGAAGGCGTCGGCAACCGGGCTGCCCGCCGCCTCGCGTATCAGGAGCCGCTCAAGGCCGTCACTGAACAGTGACACCTCCGCGACACCGTAAGCGCGCAGGCTGACATGCGCCCGCTGGCGCGCGTCTTCGTCAGTGAGGAAGTACGTCTCGTTAGCATACGTCCCTCGCTGCGGCTCGAACACCAGCTCCCAGCGCCCTTCGGCCGAGGGCACAACAACCGCGCCGTCGCCGATCTGTACGAAAGCCGACCAGGTATCGCCCACGAGTGCGGCAACCAGCGTCGTCGCATAATCCCGTGGTGGCTGGTTTTCGGTGAACGCCCTGAGCGTGACGGCAAGCGCCGCGAAGGAGAGGAAGTCTCCGAGATCTGCCTCAGTGATCACACCGCCCGAGTCGCGCAGGCGGTCACCCGCTACGTTGAGGAAGGCTTCCGCCGCAACCTTCGCGCCGGTGGCGGCCTGAAGGGATGAACCTGCGCCGTCACAGACGCAGGCCGCGAGGACATTGCCGCGCACCGTCCCGATGAGCCGGGCAGCTGCGAAATCCTCGCACCCCCGCCCCTCGGTCACGTGGCGGGTCCCCGCCACGGCCGCCTTAGCATATCGCCATCCTGGCCTCATGCCTCAGACCTCCGCCCAGCCATCCGGCGCAGGCAGCGCGACACGGTCCCCTGGCGAGGAGCGCGAGACCGCCTTCAGCGAGTTCGACAGCCAACGGAAGAGTTCGGCAAACTTCAGCCCGTCGAGTTTCATCGGCGGGCGGACGGAGATCTTTGAGAGCGTCTCCATGTCCGCGCCCTCGACGCCCACCGCGAAGAACGCAAAGGCGTTGCTTTCCTCACCCTCCCGGATGCGCTTCGCCGCCGCCGTCCAGGAATCGGTCGGCGCGCCGTCCGTGATCAGGAAGACCCAGGGCCGGTAATAGGAAATCCCCGCCTCACGATAGGCGACCTTGCGGCCCTCCAGTTCATCGAGCGCAAACTTGATCGCAGCGCCCATGGGCGTATCGCCGGTTGTCTCGAAGGCTTCAGGATAGATGGCCTCCGGATTGGCAAAGTCCTGCCGGACCTCGACCGGGCCGAAGGTGACCACGCACAGCTCCACGCGCTTGGCCGCCAGCTTGTCCTGGCAGAGATCCGCAATCAGTGCATCATAGCCTCGGTTGAGCGCCTGGATCGGTGCGCCCATCATTGAGCCGGACGTGTCCAGCAGCAGCACGCACGGACACCGGGGCTCGGGGTTCTCGGCAAAGGCGGTCGAGCGGAACGGGATCTGTTCGAGTTCGAATGGTTCATCTGACATGGCGGCGATCTCCTTCGCGTTGAGTCATCAGGCAGGTTCGAATGCAGCCTTCGAAAAGGCCGAGAGGTGGACCACGTGGTCATCGGCGATAAGCGCGGACCCGCAGGCCGACGGACCGTCCAGCCGGACGTCCTCGCCGAGCCCGACCGACGGCGAGACCATCTGTTCGAGACCGGTGACGGCGGCGATGAAGGCACGGACCGCCTCAGGTGCCGGCAACTCAAAGGGCGGCTTCTGGCCAAGCGCGTTGAGACAATAGCTGCGGACGATCTTTCCGAAGATCGCGCCAAAAGCACGGGGGCTATCTGCAACCTCGACGCCTACGGCGCGCCCGTCGATGTAAAACACAGCGCCCACCTGGTGGTCTGCCGGCGCAAAGGCCGATGACAGGCTTTCGATCTCGCCGCGGCGCAGGACATAACTGTCGTGCATGGCAGACGATGCACTGCGCGTGCCCGTCTCCTGCAAAGCTTCCTGCACATCGTCCCAGACGGCATGTTGGCCCGCATCAAAGTCGCCGAATGTTTCTGCGCGGCGGGCAAAGCCCCGGAGCGGACCGGGCTCGCCCGCCGGATCCGGCGTCCAGCCCGCGTTCACCTGGCGCGCCTCCTTCATGCGGCGCGCGCTCGCCATCCGCTCGGCTTTGCGAAAGCGGCCCTTGGCAAACAGCGCTTCTCCGCTCGACGAAAACCCCGCCGCCTCATAGCGCCACCGCCCCTGCTCCACGCAAGACACTGGCAAGGTCAACTTTGCGCCGGCAGGAACGAGGATCGTCGCATTGACGATCCGGTTCTGCTTGGCGCCCTTCAGCTCCTCGCCGTCAAACAGCAGGACAGGCTTGTCCGAGAGGTTGGTCGCCAGCAGGTTTGCCACGATGCCCGCGTCGGAGACTTCCGACACTTCAAGCTGTCCGGCGGCCATCGCCTCGTCGAGCAGCAGGTAGGCGCTGTCGGTGAGAGATGCCGCAGACGTGAGCGGCACCATGGTCAGGCGCCCGGCATGGACCGGGGCACCGAGGCCAAGGGA
>Ga0315906_10000309_pt1 | contig 81950 bp, 72 predicted proteins | sample LakEriMetagenome_4_FD_203526 | JGI IMG/M metagenome (GOLD analysis project Ga0315906, IMG submission 203526) | Freshwater fungal communities from buoy surface, Lake Erie, Ohio, United States - Buoy 2 MA122 | ecosystem: Environmental > Aquatic > Freshwater > Lake > Lake biofilm | place: USA... | reverse complement strand
GTGTCTGGTATACGGCAAACTGGATTCCTCCGAATCCCGAATTCGATGGACAGGCTGAGATTTGGTTGCAGGAGCTTGACCTAAAGCGTTTTGTCCTGAAAGGCCCCAGACATTTCATCGGACGCGGTTGCTGCCAGGGCGTCTGGGCAGAAGGTCCGCATATCTACAAACGGAATGGACGATATTATCTTCTGATCGCTGAGGGTGGCACATCCTATGAACATGCCGTTTCCATCTCAGTGGCCGACATCGTCACCGGCCCCTACAAAAACAACCCACGAAACCCGGTTCTCACGCACCGCAACCTCAGCTACGACCATCCGATTACCGGGATTGGACATGCCGATCTGGTTGAACTCGATGATGGTCGGTGGTATGCGGTGGCGTTGGGCTGGCGGCTACTGGATGGCAGACATGGCATTCTGGGGAGAGAGACGTTTCTGGTGCCGGTCCTCTGGGAAAGCGAGCGCGAATGGTGGAAAGAAAACAAGCAGACCTTTCCGGTGTTCAGCCCGGATAGCGGCAAAGTGGAATCTCATTTTCCATTGCCTTTTCCCGCCCTACCCCAGGCAGCCCCTGCCGAATTCAGGGATGAATTCAATACCACGGCGTTGAATCCCGAATGGACGTTCCGGCGTGCACCAATCCGTCCTTTCCACAACCTTCGGGACAATACAGGCGAACTAAGGCTGTTTCCACAACCGGGTGCTTTTGCCGAACGTACTCAATACAGTTTTGTCGGCATTCGACAACGCCATTTCCAGTTCGAATCCAGCACTGTAATGGCCTTTTCACCGGAACATCATGAAGAAGCCGGCCTTGCCATCGTTCAAAAAGACAATGCGGCATATGCGATGACTTTGGCCAAATCGGTAAGCGGGAAAAATGTCATCCGCGTCTCTCAAATGACCGAGGCCGGGCCGACTATTTTATCGGAACAGGCCATATCGGAAACAAAAGTTTTCCTAAAGGTCACTGGCAATGCACTTGCTTACCAATTTTATTTTTCATTGGATGGCAAGTCATGGTTGGCGACAGGTCCAGTAATCGATGGCTCGACACTCTCTCCTGCTGTGCTTCGCGGCTTCAACTACACCGGTGTTTTTATCGGTCTGTACGCAACATCAAACGGATTGAAGTCAGATAATTATGCCGATTTTGAATGGTTCACCTACAGTCCCCGGTCTACCAAAGAAACCCTCGGTTTACGGCGGACCCAATGATGTATAGAATTGCCATCCGCGATATATCGCAAGGCGACTTCGAGCGGATCGTCGAACTAAATTCCGCCGCCGTGCAGCACACCAGTGCGATGGATGCTTTGCGGCTGAAGGAATTGCAGACGATGGCAAATTGCAACTGGGTTATTACCGTTGACGGCACCGTCGTCGGCTTTCTGCTGGCCATGCGCGAACGCGCCGGCTACGCCAATCCCAATTATGATTTCTTCGCTGCACGGTATCCGGTATTTCTATACATCGACCGGATCGTCATCGCACCGGAACATGCCGGACTGAAACTCGGCACCCGCCTGTACGAGGCGCTGTTCGAACATGCACGTGCGCAGGGCGTTCCGGTGCTGACCTGCGAATACAATATCGAACCACCGAACGAGCCGTCGCGGCGCTTCCATGACCGGTTTGGTTTCAGCGAAATCGGCACGCAAGCACTGGACAGCGGCAGCAAGTGGGTTTCGCTGCAGGCCGCGCCAGTCAGGCAATAAAGGCTATTCCGGCCGGTAGACCTCGGCACCCTGTGCCAGGAATTCCTGGGATTTCTCGGCCATGCCTTTGGCCACATCCTGCTGGTCGGCGAACTCGCGCACGTCTTGGCTGATCTTCATCGAACAGAAGTGCGGCCCGCACATTGAGCAGAAGTGCGCGACCTTGTGCGCCTGTTTGGGCATGGTTTCATCATGGTATTCGCGCGCACGTTCCGGATCCAGACCGAGATTGAACTGGTCCTCCCAGCGGAATTCGAAACGGGCTTTGCTCAGTGCGTTATCGCGCGCCTGCGCGCCCGGATGGCCTTTGGCCAGATCGGCGGCGTGCGCAGCGATCTTGTAGGCCATCAGGCCCTCGCGCACGTCCTGTTTGTTGGGCAGGCCGAGATGCTCCTTCGGAGTCACATAGCAGAGCATGGCGGTGCCGTACCAACCGATCATGGCCGCGCCGATGGCGCTGGTGATGTGGTCGTAGCCCGGCGCGATGTCGGTGGTCAGCGGGCCGAGTGTATAGAACGGCGCTTCGCCGCACTCGCGCAGCTGCTTGTCCATGTTTTCCTTGATCAGGTGCATGGGCACATGGCCTGGGCCTTCGATGATGGTCTGCACATCGTTCTTCCAGGCAATCTGGGTCAGCTCACCGAGCGTCTCCAACTCACCGAACTGGGCCTCGTCATTGGCGTCGGCGATCGAGCCCGGACGCAGGCCATCGCCGAGCGAGAAGCTGACGTCGTAGGCTTTCATGATTTCGCAGATGTCTTCGAAATGCGTGTACAGGAAATTTTCCTTGTGATGCGCCAGGCACCACTTTGCCATGATCGAACCGCCGCGCGAGACGATGCCGGTGACGCGCTTGGCGGTCATCGGCACATAGCGCAGCAATACGCCGGCGTGAATAGTGAAGTAATCCACGCCCTGCTCGGCCTGCTCGATCAAGGTGTCGCGGAAGATGTCCCAGGTCAGTTCCTCGGCACGGCCGTCGACTTTCTCCAGCGCCTGGTAGATCGGGACGGTACCGATCGGTACCGGCGAATTACGCAGGATCCACTCGCGGGTTTCGTGGATGTTCTTGCCGGTCGACAGATCCATCACCGTGTCCGCGCCCCAGCGGATCGACCAGACCAGCTTTTCCACTTCTTCGGCAATGCCGGAAGACACCGCCGAATTGCCGATGTTGGCATTGACCTTGGTCAGGAAATTGCGGCCGATGATCATCGGCTCCAATTCCGGATGGTTGATATTGGCCGGAATCACCGCACGGCCACGCGCCACTTCACTGCGTACGAACTCGGGGGTGATCTTCTGCGGAATGCTGGCGCCGAAATTCTCGCCCCGGTGCTGGCGCAGCAGATGCGCGTCGCTGATGGAATCGATACGCTGGTTTTCGCGGATGGCGATGTATTCCATTTCCGGGGTGATGATGCCCCGGCGGGCGTAATGCATCTGGCTGACATTGCCGCCGGCCAGCGCTCGCCGCGGCAGTGGCCGGTTGCCGAAACGCACGCCGTCGAGCGCGGCGTCGCGTTCGCGGGAGCGGCCGAACTCGGAACTCAGACCGCCCAGGATTTCGCTGTCGCCGCGCTCGGCAATCCAGGCCGAGCGCACCGGCGCCAAGCCGGCGAGCAGATCGATGGCAATGCCGGCATCGGTGTACGGACCGGAGGTGTCGTATACGCAGAACGGATGGTTGATGTCTTCACCGAACAGCTTTGGCGTCGGCGACAGCGCGATTTCGCGCATCGGCACGCGGATGTCCGGGCGTGAGCCTTCGACATGGATTTTGCGGGAGCCGGGAATCGGCGCGGTTACCGATTCGGAAAGAGTCTGGGCCTGCTGCTGCAGCGGATTGAGTTGCGCGTTCATGGGAATCCTCGGGCAATGAACGCAGGCGGCCCGATGATCGAGTCCTAAGCTCCCTCCGGCGGTGTTAACCGCATCAGGTTCTAAGGGTATGTCTCAGCCGTCCGGCACCCCTGCTTGAGTGCGTATTAGACCATAAAAAACCCGCCATTCGGCGGGTTTCTTGGGCTTACCGGCCTTTCAGGCGGGCAGCGCGGCGACGGGCGCGGGCTTTTCTCATGACGGCATACTCTAGATGAATTGACGGCTATTGTCCCACAAACGGCGGGTCCGCGCCTGAACGGCTCAATCGGCGAGATAGTACTCGACCGTCGCCACCACCCGCACGGCCTTGATGTGCGGCGTATTGGCATCGCGCGGCTCCAAGCTGAACTGGCCCTGGCTGGCCGATTTGATCTTGCCGAGCCGGCTGTTGGAGTCTTCCGCGAATTTCTGGGCAACCTGGCGGGCGTTACGGGTGGCTTCTTCGATCATCTGCGGCTTGAGGGCGTTCAGTCCGGAGAATTGATAATCGGTGGACTGATAGCCACCGCCGATACCGACGCCCTGCTTGCCGAGCTCGGCGATCTGGGTGTTCATGGCCCGCACGAGATCGATATTCTTGGTGTACACCGTGGCAGTCTGCGTCGCGTAATAGCGCAAGCCACCGCGGTTGTCGTCGGCGTACTGGCCCTTGTCGTTCACGTTCGGGGCCGACAGCGTGATCTCCTCAGCCTTGAACCCCTTGTCGAGAAGGAACTGACGGACCTTGCCGCTGTCTTTCTCCAGCTGTGTATACACCGCCGACAACTCATTGCCGCTGGCGGCGAAAGTGACCGGCCAAAGCGCGGTATCGGCCGGCACATTGCGCTCCGACAGGCCTTTGACCGTCACCGTGCGTTCGTATTCCTTGAACCGGATCAGGCTCTGGCCGAGGGTCAGACCCAGCAGAAACAGTCCGAACAGAATACCGCCGGCAAGAATCCAGGCGCTTTTGGGGGTGGAAGTGGTCATGGGGTATTCCTCGGCGGAGTATCGGCCTATTAAAGCAAAAGCCGGGCAGCTTGGCGATGCGGCACTGAAAGCCGGTTATGCGGCGTTTATCCGCCGAAGGCTTCGAGCTGCTTCAGGGTGTGCGGCCACAGGGTGTCCTTATGGGCACTACGGAAGAAATTCAGATGGCCAATGGCTTTGCCTCCGAAATCTGCAGGACGCAGAGTTTCCATCGCCGCACTGCGCGCGTTCGGATAATGCGCGATCAGGCTGCGTACCGCTTCCGGCGTGCCCCAGGGGTCGTCACTGATCTGGTACAGATGCAGGTGGCCTTTGAACGCCAGAGCATTGCCACGGGGATCGAACTGGCGGGCATCGAATACGAAATCGGCCTGTTGGGCCCATTCGGCGAATTCGCGGCCGAGCGTGGTGGGCAGATCATGATTCAGCCCGGCCCAACCCGGCCAATAACCGAACACGGCTGTGCTCAGTGGCACCAATGCACGCCAGGCAAACCAATGGAAATAGCGGTGCGGGCGTGCCATCAAAGGCCAATAAGCCGACAAAGCCGCGATGCCGAGTAGGCCGTCGATGCGGCTACTGGCGCGGGTCAGCGCCGGCATCCAACCGCCGACGCTGTGTCCGACGATGTAAAGCGGCTGCCCCTCGTGATGTGCATGCATCCATTCGATGACGGCGGGGTAATCCTGTTCGGCCCACGACGAGAATCCGATGTCGGCATAGTCCCGGATCGGGCGCAGTTTCGATTGACCGACGCTGCGGAAATCGAAGGTCAGCACGTCGAATCCGTGACCGGCGAGATAGCGGCAGAAATTGTAATAAAACGTTTGCGGTACCGCCGTGGCCGGACCGACGATGACGCTGCGGCCTTTCCGCCAGGCCGGTTCAGCCGGAAACAGATGCCCGATCAGGCGATCATCCTTACCTACCGCAATTTCGATGTTCTGCATCGTCTGGTCTCCGCGCCGTCAATGCACCGACTGCGCCGGCGTATCGCGTTCGACTTTGAACCAGGCGGCATAAAGTGCCGGCAGGAAAAATATGGTCAACAGGGTGGCCACGATCAGTCCGCCCATGATGGCCACCGCCATCGGCCCGAAGAACACGCTGCGCGACAGCGGAATCATCGCCAGAACCGCCGCCAGTGCGGTGAGCACAATCGGCCGGAAACGGCGCACGGTGGCATCGATGATGGCGGCATACGGCGCGCTTCCGGCGCGGATGTCGTGATCGATCTGATCGACCAGGATGACCGAGTTGCGCATGATCATGCCGGACAGCGCGATGGTGCCGAGCATGGCGACGAAGCCGAACGGCACGCGAAAAATCAGCAGGAAAGCGGTCACCCCGATAAGGCCCAGTGGTGCGGTCAGCAGCACCATGAACGCACGCCGGAAGCTTTTCAGCTGCAGCATCAGCAGGGTCATCACCACCAGCAGGAACAACGGCATGCCGGCGGCAACCGATTTCGAGCCGCGGTCGGAGTCCTCCACGGTGCCGCCGGTCTCCAGCAGATAACCGTTCGGCAGCGCGGCACGGATACTTTCCAGTTCCGGCAGGATCTGCGCGGTCACCGTCGGCGGTGCGGTCTCATCGTAAATGTCGGCACGCACGGTAATGGTTGGCAGCCGGTTACGGTGCCAGATGATGCCGTCTTCCATGGTGTACTCGAGCGTGGCGATCTGTGACAGCGGAACGCTGGCGCCGGAGTCAACCGGTACCGACAGGCTATCGAGCAGATCGAGGTTGGCGCGTTCGTTGTCCGGACCGCGCAGCAGGATTTCGATCAGCTCATTGCCCTCGCGGTAGGTACTGACCGTAGTGCCTGAAAGCGAACCGCGCAGGAATGCCGCCAAATGCGTGGAGGTGATGCCGAGCGCGCGTGCGCGGTCCTGGTCGATGTTCAGACGCACGATTTTGCTGGGCTCGTCCCAGTCCAGGTTGACATTGGCGATATGCGGATTGGCGCGCACCTTATCGGCTACGGAACGGGCAAGACGCTTGACTTCGTCGATGTGTTCTCCGGAAATACGGAACTGGATCGGATAGCCGACCGGAGGGCCGTTTTCAAGGCGCCATACCCGGGTCTGTACGGTCGGGAATTTTTCATGCATGAGCTGGATCAGCCAGGTCCGTGTCCGCTCGCGCGATTCGATGTCCTTGGTCAGAATGACGAACTGGGCGAAGTTGGCCTGAGGCAGCTTCTGGTCGAGCGGCAGATAGAAACGTGGCGAACTGGCGCCGATATGGCTGACGTAGTTCACCAGATCCTTACGCTTGGCCAGTTCGCGCTCCAACCGCTCGGTAATGCGCTGGGTATCCTTCAGCGAAGCGCCTTCGGCCAGTTCCACATCGACCATCAGTTCGAGTCTTGTGGAGGACGGAAAGAACTGCTGCGGAATGAACCGGAACAGCAGCACCGAAGCCACGAAGGCGGCGATGGTACCCAGAATCACCGCGCGCCGGTGCTGCAGACACCAGCCGACCCACTGTTTGAGTTGGTGGTAAAACGGTGTCCCATAGGGATCTTGATGCGTGGCGCCGGACTCCGCCAACCAAGCCTGTGCCCGTGCGGGAAGCAGATGCGAAATACGTTCCTTGAACCGGGACGGTTTGCGTTCCGATGGCGTATCCGCCTTATGCGCATCCGGTAGCAGCCGGTAGCCCAGGAAGGGAATGAAGATGACCGCAACAATCCAGCTCAGCAACAAGGCAATGGTAACCACCTGGAAAATCGAGCGCGTGTATTCCCCGGTCGAGGAATTGGCGGTGGCGATCGGCAGGAACCCGGCAGCGGTGATTAAGGTACCGGTCAACATCGGGAAGGCGGTGCTGGTGTAGGCGAACGACGCCGCCGAAAGCCGGTCGAAACCCTGCTCCATCTTGATGGCCATCATTTCGACGGCAATGATGGCATCATCGACCAACAGCCCGAGCGCGAGAATCAGTGCACCGAGTGAAATCTTGTGCAAGCCGATGCCGAAGTAATACATAGTGGCGAAGGTCATCGCCAGCACCAGCGGAATCGACAAAGCCACCACCAGGCCCGGACGCTTGCCGAGCGAGAAGAAGCTGACCAATAGCACGATAATGACCGCCTCGGCTAGGACGCGGACGAATTCACGGACTGAATGCTTGACAACCGCGGGCTGGTCGGACACCTTCTCGAGCAAGATACCGGAAGGAAGGGTTTTCTGAAGGCGTTGGAATTCCGTTTCCAGCTGTTCGCCGAGTGCGATGATGTCGCCACCCTTGCGCATCGACACCGCAATGCCGATGCCTGGCTTGCCTAGGAAACGCATTTTCGGTGCAGCCGGATCGGCGAAGCCGCGCGACACCTCGGCGATTTCGCCGAGCCGGAAATTGCGGCCGTTGGCGCGTACCGGGAAATTGCGGATTTCATCGATGGACTGGAATCCGCCGCTCACGCGCAATTGTACCCGGTCGGTCTCGGTTTCGAAGAAACTGCTGCTGTTGACCGCATTCTGGGCGTCAATGGCCTGCTGTACCTGATACATCGACAGGCCGAGCGTGGCCAGTTTGGTATTGGACAGATTGATCCAGATTTTTTCGTTCTGCAGACCGACTAGTTCAACCTTCGCCACATCCGGAACACGGTGCAGTTCGAGCTCGATGCGCTCGGCGTAGTTTTTGAGCGTCGCGTAATCGAAACCGTCGCCGCTGAGCGCATAGATGTTGCCGAAGGTGTCGCCGAATTCGTCATTGAAAAACGGGCCCTGCACGCCCTGAGGCAGGGTATGCCGGATGTCTCCGACCTTCTTGCGCACCTGGTACCAGAGTTCGGGGACATCATCGGATCTGATGGATTCTTTGGCCATGAACATCAACATCGACTCGCCGGGTTTGGAATAGGACCTCAGGAATTCGTACTGTCCGGTTTCCAGCAATTTTTTCTCGATGCGGTCGGTGACTTGTTGGCTGACCTCGGCCGCCGTCGCACCCGGCCAGTATGTTTGCACCACCATAACTCTGAAGGTAAACGGCGGATCTTCCGACTGGCCGAGTTTCTGGTAACTGAAGATACCAACCAGCGCCAGCACCAGCATGGCGTATCGCACCAAGGTGCGGTTCTTGATTGCCCAGGCGGAAAGATTGACGCTCATCGCGCCGCCTTGGCGGCACCGCCCATCGGTACCGGCCGATTGTCGACATCGACCGCGCGCACGCTTTCACCGTCGCGCAACAGATGCACGCCAGCCTGTACGATCCACTCGTTCTGGGCCAGACCGGCGGAGATTTGGGCGCTTCGCGCCCCGTAACGGCGGACGGCGACGCCACGTTTCTGCAGGCGACCATCACGACCGATGACCCAAACCGCCGGCTTGCCATTGCTTTCAGTCAAGGCCGACAAGGGCACCGAGAGGCCCTGATTACCGCTTTCCGCCATGTACACCCGCGCGCTCTGGCCGAGCTGGGTCACCGCTGCGGCATCATCGAAGGCCACCCGCACGGCATAGGTGCGGGTCAAGGCATCGGCCGAAGCACCGATTTCACGGATTTTACCGTCGTAAACCTCACCTTGCTGTGTCCATAACTCCACTTTCACCGGCTGCCCTGCACGCAGATTCGGCAGATGCTGTTCGGCAACGGTGATGGCGACATCGCGAGCGCCGTCGGCGGCGAACGTGAACACCGGCTGGCCGGCGGAAACCACCTGCCCGGCTTCGGCCAGACGCTGGCTGATGACACCGCTGACCGGTGCACGGATCACGGCATAGCCGGTCTGGTTGCTGTTGACCTTGGATTGTGCGACCGCCTGTTGGTAACGCGACTGCGCCGCCTGGGCCTGGGCTTTCTTGCTGTCGAAAAGGGATTGCGACACCAGCTGCTTGCCGACCAGCTCGCGGTAGCGGGCCAACTCGGTCGCCGCCAGATCACGGTCAGCGCGCAGGGCCTGCACCGAGGCATCGGCGGCCTCGCTTTGCAGCGCAAGGTCACTGTCATCCAAACGCGCCAGAATCTGACCGGTCTGCACACCGGCGCCGGCATCCACATAACGGGTAGCGATTTTACCGGCCACGCGGAACGACAGATTGACTTCCTCGCGGGCACGGACTTCGCCGGCAAAGACCTGGGATGCCGTGCCGCTGGGTTGCGCCTGGGTCACCAGCACCAAGCGCCGGGAATCGGGCTCCGGGCCGCGGGAACAGGCGCTCAGGGTCAGCAACAGGGTGGTGGCAAAGCCAAAACGGCGAAGGGATTGGTGGCGCATGGTGCTGTCCGAATTATTGTACTAATTGGTATACTATCATTATATTGTACTAATTGGTACACTAATGTGATGAATCTGCGAAATCCCCAAAAACTCGGCCGGCCGAAAAACCCGGAAAAACGCCAAGCCATTTTGCAGGCGGCAGCCGAACTGTTTCCGGCCAAAGGCTTTTCCGGCGTCAGCATGATGGATATCGCCGAAAAAGCAAATGTTTCGAAACTGACTCTCTACAGCCATTTCGTGGACAAAGAAGATCTTTACACGCAAACGGTGTGCGACTGCTGCGAGCAGCAACTTCCGGCCAGCAGCTTCAAGCCCGCGCCCGGCCTCGATCTGGAGCAGGCCCTGCGCGCCATCGGCAATGGCTTCCTTGACCTGATCATGGACGAAAAGGCACTGACGCTGCACCGGATGATCATCCAGCAATCGGGCGCCGATGGCGACCACGCCGGTCTGTTTTTCAACGCCGGCCCGGCACGCATGCTCTCCGAAATGCGCAGCTTCCTGGAACAGGCCTCACGCAGCGGCGCATTGCTGATTGCGGAACCACGTCTGGCCGCCGAACATTTTTTCTGTCTGCTCAAGGGTCTGGTCTACATGCGGGTGATGATGGGGCTTTGTCCGCCGCCAGCCAAAGCCGAGCGCGAAAAACACGTACGGGAAGTCGTTTCCCTGTTCCTGCGCGCCTATCGCCCGCAGACGGCCTGACAAGATGACTTTTGGCACGTTTTCAACCCGGCGCGAACGGGGATAATCACTTTCTGCACACAGGCAAAAGCCTTACAATAGGCGCTATTGCCGGAGGATGAACGCAATGACGATGAATGTTGAGCACGCCCGCCACGCCATGATCGAACAACAGGTCCGCCCCTGGGACATCGTCGATCTGCAGGTGCTGGCCGCGATGTCGGCGGTTCCGCGCGAGAATTTCGTGCCGGCGGCCTACCGTGACCTCGCCTTTGCAGATACCGAGCTGCCGATTGGCCATGGCGAAACGATGTTCAAGCCGGTGCTGGAAGGCCGCATGCTGCAGGGCCTGAAGCTGCAACCGAATGACGAGGTGCTGGAAATCGGCACGGGCACCGGTTTCATCACGGCCTGCCTGGCCAGCCTGTGTCGTTCGCTGGTCACCGTCGACCTGCATGCCGATTTCATTGCCAACGCCAAAAACCGATTGGCCGCACTTGATCTGAACAATGTCCGTTACGAACAGGCCGATGCATTGGCCTTCAATCCGGATCAGCAGTTCGATGCCATCGCGGTCACCGGCGCCGTCACCGATGTGCCGCAGGTGTTTCTGGACTGGCTACGTCCCGGCGGCCGCCTGTTCATCATCCACGGCCAGTCACCGGCACAGGAAGCGGTATGCCTGACCCGCAGCGCACAGGGCTTCGATACCGAAAGCCTGTTCGAAACCGATATCCCCTACCTCGTCGGCGCCCAGCCGGTCGACCGCTTTTCCCTTTGATGAAGGAATTCCGCATGCGTTTCAAAGCGACCCCCCTGGCCTTAGCCACCGCGCTGGCACTGAGCAGTTCGCCAGCCTTCGCTGTTGATCTGGTCCAATCCTACACACAGGCCCGTCAAAGCGATCCGACGCTGGCCATCAGCGAATCGCAGAACGCCATCTCCAAAGAAGGCGTGGTGCAGTCGCGCTCTAACCTGCTGCCGCAGATCAACGGCCGCGTGGGCCTGAACAAAAGCGATAGCGACGGTACGCTGAACAACAACACCACCTTCAGCAGTTCAAGCACCCAGCAGCAGAACAGTGCCAGCCTGAGCCAGAGCATTTACAACTACGGCAACTACGCCCGGCTTTCAGGCAGCAAGGCGCGCGCACTGCAATCGGATTCGGAACTGGATTCGGCCAATGACAGCCTGATCATCCGTGTTTCGGAAGCCTACTTCAACGTGCTCACCGCCATCGACAGCCTGGCCGCATCGCGTGCCGAAGAACGTGCCGTGAAACGCCAGCTGGATCAGGCCGAAACACGCCTTGAAGTCGGTCTTGCGCCGATCACCGACGTGCATGAAGCCCGTGCCCGTTATGATTCCTCGCGCGCCAATACCATTCTGGCCGGCAATGTACTGATCGATGCGCGCGAAGCCCTGCTTGAAATTACCGGTCCGCTTCCGGAATCGCGCATCAAGGGCCTGCCGAACGACTTTCAGCCGGTCGGCGAATCGCGCAAGGCCACCGAAGAACTGGTCAACGATGCCTTGGCCAACAATCCCAATGTGATTGCCCGCGAAAACGCCCTGAAAGCCGCCGAAGATGATGTGCGTCTGGCGCGCTCGGGCCACCTGCCCTATCTCGATGCCAACGCCAGCTGGAGCGACAACACCCTGAAAGACGGCAACACCGGTCCGTTCTCGGCCAAGGATTCGACCTCGACCGGCGTCAACCTGTCGCTGGTGGTGCCGATCTTTACCGGCGGCGCCACCCAATCACGGGTGCGCCAGGCCGTTTCCACCCGTGACATCGCGGCAGAGCAACTGGAACAGACCAAGCGCCAGATCGCCCGTCAGGTCCGCAATGCCGACCGTAATCTGGAATCCGGCCTGGCCGAAGTGGAAGCCCGTCGACTGGCGGTGGTGTCCGCCAAATCCGCATTGGAAGCCGGCGAAGTCGGTCTCGAAGTCGGCACGCGCACCATCGTCGACGTGCTCTTGGCACAACAGCAGCTGTTCACCGCCGCCCGCGAATATTCGCGTGCGCGCCACAACTATCTGGTCAACACCCTGCGTCTGAAGCAAGCCGCCGGCACCTTGGAGCTCGCGGACGTGGAAACGGTCAATCGCTTCCTGACCGAAGACGCCGAGGCCAAGTTGAAGTAATACCGGCCGATCAGCCGGAAGTGCCGAGGCACGGGGAAACCCGTGCCTTTGTTTTTTGCACGGCCCCACGATTGCCTGCCACGCAGGCCAGATTTGCCGCCGCCATGGCATTTCGACAGGAATCATCCCCCAGAAGATCCAAGACGGCAGACTGCAAGGCCTTGGCATCCACGACCTCAAGCAGACCGCCGGCGTCCTTCAGCGTACGGATGCTGTCCGCGAAATGGGCGGTGTGCGGACCGACCACTACCGGCACGCCAGACGCCGCCGGTTCCAGGACATTATGGCCACCGATGGCCTGCAAACTGCCCCCGACGAAAACCAGATCCATGCCCGGCATGAACGCCCGCAGTTCGCCGAGGGTATCGATCAGGAAAATCTGGGCCGACGACGACGGCTCCGCCTCGCGGCTTCGTCGATGCACCCGGAAGCCCTGCGCCTGGGCTGCCGTTGCCGCGACGGCGAAACGCTCCGGATGTCTCGGCGCCCACAACAGCAACGCCGCCGGCCAGCGTGCCAACACAGCACGATGCGTGGTAAGCACGGCCGTCGTTTCCTCCGGGTGCGTGCTCGCGGCCATCCAGACCGGCGCATGCGTCCATGATGCATGGCGCCGGATGCCGGTATTCCGTGCCGTCTCATCCGGCACCAGATCCCATTTCAGATTGCCGGTAACCGAAACCACGTCTGCAAGCGCTCCGGCAGCAACGAAACGCGCGGCATCTTCAGCGCTTTGACACAAAATGGCTTCGGGCACCGACAATGCCCTGCGGAAAACACCGCCGAAACGACGGTAACGGCGCAGCGAACGTTCGGTCATGCGGGCATTGACCATCAGCAAGGGCATGCCGGCGGAATGTGTTGCCTGAAATAGGTTCGGCCAGATTTCGGTTTCCACGATCAGCGCGGCGCACGGCCGGAAGTGACCGAGGAATCGCCGCACAAGCCAACGCAGATCAAAGGGCAGATAGGCCACGGTGCAGGCGCGTAATCCCAGAGCCTGTGCGGCTTGACGGCCGGCCGGAGTCTGGCAGGTAACCAACAGCGGCAATTCCGGGAAGTCCGCGCGCAACGCCAGCAGCAGCGGTTTCAAAGCATGTACTTCGCCCATGGAGGCGGCATGGCACCACAGGGGCTGCTTGCTGGCGGCCATTGGATAGCGCGCGAAACGCTCGCCCAGATGCCGTCGATAGGCCGGTTGCCCCAGACTGCGGAAAAGCAGCAGTATGATCACGGCCGGAAACGCCATCAACCACAGGACGGCGTATATCAGGCGCGGAAGGATGGGATAAGATACGGAAGCCATTTGGATTAGCATAACCCAGGACACTCCGCGTGCCGCATCCCTCTGCCCGACCCGCCCTGCTTGCGCACCTGCCGTCCTGGATCGGCATCGGTTGCGGATGGCTGATCGCGCATCTGCCCTGGGCGTGTTACCGGCCGTTGGCCTGGCTGTTGGCACGGCTGATACGCCCGCTCATGCGGGAACGCGGCCATATCGCCCGAACCAACATCCGTCTGTGTTTTCCCGAACTGGGCAAAGCGGCGCAGGACAAACTCTGGCGCGACAGTTTCGATTCCATGGCCTTTTCGCTGTTTGAATTCGCGCGCGGTTGGTGGGGCCACCTGCGTCCGGTCGATGTGGTGACACCAATTCATGGTCTGAACCATCTTCAGGACGCCCAGGCACGCGGCAAAGGCGTGTTGTTGGTATCGGCGCATCTGATGACTTTGGAGTACTGCGTCAAGATTCTGGCGCAGCATGCGGCCATCGGGGGCATGTACCGTCCTTTCGATTCGGCCGCCTTCGAATGGAGCGTCAGCGAAGGCCGGCGCACCTATACAGCGGCCATGTATACACGCGATGAATTGCGGGCCGTACTGCGCCACCTGAAATCGGGCGGTACTCTCTGGTTCGCACCCGATCAGGAAACACGTCGCGGCGACAGCGTATTTGTTCCCTTTTTCGGCAACCCGGCCTGGAGTTTGACCTCGACCCATCAGCTGGCCAAACTCAGCGGTGCTGCGGTGGTGCCGCTGTTCCACTGGCGCACGGCGGACGGCCTTTATGAGATTGAAATCGGAAATATCCTCGAGGATTTCCCGGGCGAGGATCCGGTCGCCGACACCGCGCGCATCATGGCGCTGTTCGAAGCGATGATTCGGCGTTGTCCGGAGCAGTATCTGTGGCTGCATGCGCGCTTCAAGCGCCAGCCGGACGGGCAGAGCCCTTACTGAATCACTCCGCCAGACGGTATTCCGCGCCGCAGTAAGGGCATTTGGCGCTGCCATTGGCTTCGATCGGAATCACCACTTTCGGATGCTGGTTCCAGAGCGCCATATCGGCAGTCGGGCAGGTCAGCGGCAGTTGCGCGCGCGACACTTCGATCACGGTATCTTTCGGCGTATTGGCGGCGTTGGCGGTCATGCGGTGCACTCCTGGATGGAACGCCATTTTACCCGTTCGGGCGGCAATCAGCAAAACAAAACCCGCCGGAGCGGGTCCTGTAGTGCCGTTTGCGGCGAAACCTTACTTGGCTTCGGTGGCTTCCAGCGTGATGCTGATACGGACCTCGTCGCTGACCGCCGGCACATAGGCACCCACGCCGAAATCGGAACGCTTGATCACGGTGCTGGCATCGAAGCCGGCGGCCGGAATCTTCTTCATCGGATGGTTGCCGATACCGTTGACTTTCACGGTCAGCGTGGTCGGCTTGGTGACGCCATGAATGGTCAGATCACCGCTGACATGCAGTTCCTTCGCGCTGGCGACATGCACCGATTTGCTCTTGAAGCTGGCCGTCGGGTATTTGGCGGTATCGAAGAAGTCGGCGCCCTGAAGATGCTGGTCGAGCTTGGCGACGCCGGTTGAAATCGAAGCGATTGGAATTTCGACGGAGATCTTGGACTTGGCCAGATCGGCGGTATCCAGCTCGAATTCACCGCTGACCTGGTCGAAACGGCCGGTGATGTTGGAGAATCCGAAGTGGCTGTAGGTGAACTGGACCTGGGTGTGACCGGGATCGATGGCGTATTTGGCGGCATCGGCGGTGCCGGCAAATGCGAAGGCGGCGAGAGCGAGCAGAGCGTAATTTTTCATGGATTTTCCTTGCGGTGTGAACGGAGGGGTGTCGTTGAATCAAAGAATCCGGCAGGCTTCGCTGAAATCAAGGCGCGGCGAGCGCGGGAACAGCTGGGTCTCGTCGCCGTAACCGAGATTGATCAGGAAATTGGATTTCCAGGAGGTGCCGGCGAAGAAGGCATCATCGACCATGGCATTGTTGAAGCCGGACATCGGACCGCAGTCCAGACCCATGGCACGGGCCGCGAGGATGAAATAACCACCCTGCAGGTTGCAATTGCGTACCGCGGTGCTTTCGATCTTGGCCGGGCTGCCGGCGAACCAGCTGCGCGCATCGGTGTGCGGAAACAGTTTCGGAAGCTGCTCGTAGAATTCGAAATCGGTGGCGACGATGACATTGACCGGGGCCTGCAGAGTCTTGGCCCGGTTACCCTCATCGAGGGCCGGTGCGAGCTTGGCTTTCGCTACGTCCGACTTCACGAACACGAAACGGGCCGGGCAGCTGTTGGCGGCGGTCGGGCCCCATTTGACCTGCGCGTAGATGGCCTGCAACAGGACATCAGGCACCGGCGTATCGCGCCAGACATTGTGCGTGCGTGCGTTGCCGAACAGCTGATCGAGCGTGGCATCGTTGAAAGCGGTATTCATGGCTTCTCCAAAAAAAAACGGCTCCGGCAACCCGCGCGCCGAAATGACTGACATTGGCATTCATGGTACGGGAAATGCCCGGATGCGGTAAGCGCAACAAATCAAAAGATTGTTCCGATTATGGGATTATTGCTTGGGCGCGAAGTCGTAGCCATGATCGCGCAGAATCGTACCGACCGCATCCCGCACCGCCTGAAGCGCCGACGCGGGCGCGACCACGCGCGGACGCATGGCCAGATGGCAGCGCAGGCTTTCGGCCTGCAGCACTTCGATGCCCTCCCTCAGGAATTCAGCTTCGTCGGCCGTCAATAGCCCGACCTGCGCCGACGCCGCAACGAGCGCACTGCTGTCCCGGCATGCCGCCAGCGCAGGGTTTGTTGCGGCATGGCCCAGCACCAGGGCCTGCAGGAAAAACTCGATGTCGGTCAGCCCGCCGAAACCGTGCTTGAGATCGAAAGCATCTGCGCGGCTACGGTCGAGTTCAGCCCGCATGCGCTGGCGCATGGCGGTGATTTCGCCATTCAAAGCCGCTTGATCACGCGGTGAGCACAGAATATCCATACGCAAGGCCTCGAAGGCCGAAATCAGCGAAGCATCGCCGGCAACCGCGCGCGCGCGCACCAGGGCCTGCAGCTCCCAGACCCAGGCCCGCTGCTTCTGATAGGCTGCGAAACTGTCGAGCGTGCTGACCAACAGGCCCTTGGCGCCGTCCGGACGCAACCGGATGTCGGCTTCGTATAGGCTGCCCGAGGGAGTTGTCAGATCCAGCAGTGCGATAAGTTTCTGGGCCTGACGCAGAAAATAACGGGATGCGTCCAGACTGCGGGCACCGTCACTGGACTGCAGCGGGCCCATCCGGTTGAGAAAAACCAGATCAAGGTCCGAATTGAACGACAGCCCGGAAGCGCCCAGGCTGCCGTAGCCGATTACGGCGAAGGCTGAATCGGGAACCGCGCCGTGCTGCCGGAAAAGTTCGGCGGCGGCAATCCGCTGGCAATGCACCAGCATCTGCTCGGCGAGCTGGGTCAAAAGCCGGCTGGCTTCGGTGGCGGCCATGCCGTGAAAGAGAAAATGGTAGGCGATCTTGAAGCCAAGACTCAGTTTGGATTCGTTCAAGGCAAGCAGTGCGGCCTCGGCATCATCCGCGTGTCCGGCCAGCCGAGCCTCAATCTGCACCGGCAGTGTTTCGGCATCGAATTCACGCGCGATGATGCGGCTATCCAATAACTCATCCAGCAACAGGGGATGCTCGATCAATTGCTGCGTCATCCACAGGCTTTCATCGAACACATCCACCACGCGCTGAAGCGCATTCGGCTGTTCGTCGAGCAGGGCGATGTAACTGCTCCGCCGGAGGGTGGCCTGCAGAAAGCTGATGGCATGGGCCAGACAGTCATCCGGGCGGCGCGACCTGCTGCAGGCCAGCGTCAGCGCCGATGCAACGCGCTGCAGACGTTGTTTGGAGCGATCCGCCAGAGCCTGCGCGGCGGCGCTGTCGAACAGGGCCGTCAGACGCTCGGCATGCTTGCCGGCGTCGGCAAAACCCATGGCCTGCAAATCATCATCGGTGCGGGAAGCGGCCGCCTGCGTGGCCGGTCCGCCGAGCAATCCGGAAAACAAGTGTTCGACTGCTGCACGATGCCGTTCCAAGGCAACAAGCAATGCCGGCATATCGACATAGTCCAGTCCTTGCGCCAAACGTTGCCGGGCTTCGGGGGATTCCGGAATACGGTGAACCTGAGCATCCGCCAGCATCTGCACGCGGTTTTCCAGACGCCTGAGGAATAGATAGGCTTCCTGCAGGATGGCTGCCGCCTGCGGATCGATCAATCCGGCATCCCGAAGGCGCGTCAATCCCTCCAGCAGGCTCCTTACCTGCAGCTCCTTATGGCGTCCGCCATAGATGATCTGCAGCGCCTGCACATAGAATTCGATTTCACGGATGCCGCCCGGGCCCAGCTTCAGATCATCGTGTTTGTCGCGGCGCTGCACCTCGGCTTCGATTTTCGCCTTCATGTCGCGCAGGCCATCGATGGCGGTGAAATCGAGATAGCGCCGGTAGACGAACGGGCGCAGCATATCGAGCAGACGCCAACCGGTGGCGGCATCGCCGGCAACCGGACGTGCCTTCAGCCAGGCATAGCGCTCCCAGTCACGCCCCGCGCTCTGGAAGTACTGCTCCATGGCATTGAACGACAGTAGCAGGCGGCCGCTGGCACCGAACGGACGCAGACGCAAATCGACCCGATGGCTGAAGCCATCGGCAGTGACTTCATCAAGCAGATTGGCCAGGCGCTGTCCGAGCCGGGTGAAATAGGTTTCGGCAGCAATCGGGCGTGCGCCATCGCTCATGCCATGTCCGCTGAAGGCATACACCAGATCGACATCAGACGAAAAGTTCAGCTCGCCGCCGCCGAGCTTGCCGAGACCGAGCACGGTCATATGCTGTTCGGCCCCGTGCTCGTCCCGGACCGTGCCGTGACTCTGGCGCAACAGGGTATCAATCGCCGTAAACCCGGCCTGCAAGGCCTGCTCGGCGATCCAAGTGCTGCCGGCCAAGGTCTGCTCGACGCTGTCGATGCCGGCGACATCGCGCCAGATCAATTTCAGCGATTGTGCGCGCCGCCAGCGGCGGATCCGGACCGGCCACTCAGACTCGGCATCAGCGCGAAGTTGCAAGGACTGCAGTGGCTCATTTAGGCCCGCCAATAATCCGGGCTGCTGGACCAATACCTCGACGGCAAAATCCGACACTCCGGCAAGACGCGCGAGTGCCTCGGGTGGCGGTGCATTGCGGGGGTGATCGGCCAGCAGTGCGGCCAGAACCGGCGGCAAGGCCTTATAGGACAAACGCCACCGCCATCGACAGGAACAGTCCGAGACAGATCATGTCGGACAAGCCCGACAACACCAGATTGGCGGCCATAGCCGGATTGATGCCGAGCTTGCGCAGCAGCAGCGGCATGGCCGCACCCAACAGTCCGGCAACCATACAGCTAAGCGCCATCGCGACGGCCGCCAGCACCGCCATCTGGGTCGGATCGCCCTGCTCCGGATGCCGCGAGGCGACGATGAACATGCCGACACCGGCCAAAAGGCCGGTCAATACACCGTTGACCAGACCAAGCCAGGTCTCCTTGAGCACTTGGCGTTTCACCGGCCGGGCCGGATTGGAAAGACTGAGCCCGCGCAAGGTACAGGCCAAGGATTGTGCGCCGATGGTGCGGCACAGACCCGCCAGTACCGGAAGGAAAATCGCGAGCAGTGTCGCCTTGGCGATGTCGTCCTGGAAGCGTCCAACGATGGCACCGACAACGAACAGCATGAATAGGTGGATCTGTAGCCAGGGCTGACGGAACTGGAATTTACGCCACCACGGCGAGGCCCACTGCTCATCGTGATCCACACCAACCAGATACCCGGGCTGCCCCGACAATTCGAAGGCCTGCTGCTGATGCAGTCGGTGCGTATGCACCTGGCCAAGTAAGACGTTGTCGCCGTCACAGACCGGATAAGTCAGCGGCGGTTGCAGCGACAGCCGTGACAGCGCATCGTTCAACGCCCATTCGGGGCGCAGACTGCAGGGCTCACGTTGCATGATCTGGTCCAGGGTCTGGCCGCGTTCGGCGAACAGCAGTTCGCGGAAGGCCACGATGCCGAGCAGGCGGTTTTCCGGATCGACCACATAGACCTGGTTCAATTCGCGCTGCGGCATCAATTCGCGCAGCAGATCGACGGCCATCGCCACCGAAGTGCCTTTACGGAATGCCGCAACCGGTTCTTCCAGCTGGTTACCCACGGTACCGGGCGCATAGTGTTCGGCACGCAACCAGGCCGCCCCGGTCGGGCAGGCGGTCATGATCGATTCACGGATATCTTCAGGGAGCGCCAGCAGGATGGCCATGGCCCGCGCCGGTGGCAGATCGCCGAGCTGCTGAGCCGCCAGATTCGGATGCTCGAGGTCGAGCAGACCGGCGGCCGTACGCGCATCCAACGCCATCAGGCGGGAACTGAACAGTTCGTCTTGGCGGACCACGGCGCTTCCTCATAGGGTTTGCCATAGATTAACGCAGTTGTGCGGCAATGCCTACGGTACGTAGACCGGTTCGGTAATGACATAACCGCGGGCCTGCAGGCGGTCAAGCAGTCCGCCGGGTGCAATCAAGTCGGCGATATTGACCACCGCGACGGTGGAGCGGTTCTTCGCCACGGCGGCATCCACCGCCTGCAGCCAGGCACTCCGTGCACGTTGCTGCACATCACCCAAACCGGCACTCTGGCCGATGCCGGAACCGACCAGGGCATCGATGCAGGCACCGGAAAAATCGGTCTGTACGATTCGCCGGTAACCGGCGATATCGCCGACCGCCCACAGCCGGCCGCGCTCGGCCATGAACTGCACATCGCGTTCGATGCTGTCCAGGGTTTTCTCGAAACACGCGACATCGCTGAGTGCGCGCTTGTTGAACTCCTTGATGAATTTCTTAGGATCGCCGATATCCACTGTGATTACCGGGCGCGTGACCGGCACATCGACCTTCTTGGCCAGATCCTTAGCTTCCGGCCAGACAATGCCCTCGTTGCTGAGTCCGGCCTTGCGGATGGCCTTCTCGTATAGTTCCTGCGCGGCGAAAATCGGACGCCAGCTTTCGATGTCCTTGTCGTTGCCGATGTACTTTTGCTTCATGTTCTGCCATCGCCGATAGGTTTCCGGCGGCAAAATTTCCTGAAGCGTGCGGCCATCAGGATTCTTGCGGGCTTTCAGCAAGGACGGCACCAGGCCGATCTTGGCGAAGAAGCCGAGCTTGCTGTCGAGCTTCACCGACGGACCGCCGATCAATGCCTGCGATTCAGCCAGACGGCGTTCGAGCTTGATGGTTTCCCATTCCATACCCTTGGGCACCGGCCGGATCGAGGCCAGAATCCAGACGGTGTTGCCGCCTTTGCTGGCCTGCCAGAACCCGGGCCCGGGCAAGACGCCTTTGACCTCGACGGTATTGGCCGCCCCCACGGGCGGCGTGGCCGGAACATCCTGCGACAGGACCGGTGAGGCGCTGATGGACAACAACAGGGGCAGCAAGATGAGACGCATGGCGTTTCCGGATAGGCAATGATGCATTCTATGACAGCTTGATGTGAAGAATGTTGCAATGAAAAACCCCGCTTGGAGGCGGGGGTTTTCGTTGGCTTACGACAGCAGGGTCGGATCAGAAATCCATGCCGCCCATACCGCCCATGCCGCCTTGCGGCATCATCGGCTCGTCTTTCTTCGGCGCTTCGGCCACCATCGCTTCGGTGGTGATCATCAGGCCGGCGATCGAACTGGCGTTCTGCAGTGCGGTGCGGGTGACTTTGGTCGGATCCAGGATGCCCATGGCGACCATGTCGCCGTATTCACCGCTGGCGGCGTTGTAACCGAAGTTGCCGGTGCCTTCCTTGACCTTGTTCAGCACCACCGACGGCTCTTCGCCGCAGTTGGTGACGATTTCACGCAACGGCGCTTCCATGGCGCGCAGGGCCAGGGCGATGCCGACGTTCTGGTCGTCGTTGATGCCTTTCAGGGTGCCGATGTTGGTCAGCGCACGGATCAAGGCGACGCCGCCGCCAGGAACGATACCTTCCTCGACCGCGGCACGGGTGGCGTGCAGGGCGTCTTCGACGCGAGCTTTCTTTTCCTTCATTTCCACTTCGGTCGCGGCACCGACTTTGATCACCGCCACGCCGCCGGCCAGCTTGGCCACGCGTTCCTGCAGTTTTTCACGGTCGTAGTCGGAGGAGGTTTCCTCGACCTGGGCCTTGATCTGCTTGACGCGGGCCTGAATGCCTTCGGCTTCGCCGGCACCGTCGATGATGGTGGTGTTTTCCTTGGAGACCTGGATTTTCTTGGCGCGGCCCAGATCCTTGATGGTGGCCTTGTCAAGCGATAGACCGACTTCCTCAGAAATCACGGTACCGCCGGTCAGGATGGCCATGTCTTCCAGCATCGCCTTGCGGCGATCGCCGAAGCCCGGGGCTTTGACGGCGCAGACCTTGACGATGCCGCGGATGGTGTTGACCACCAGCGTGGCCAGGGCTTCGCCTTCCACTTCTTCGGCCACGATCAGCAGCGGCTTGCCGGCTTTGGCGACGGCTTCCAGCACCGGCAGCAGATCGCGCACGTTGGAGATTTTCTTGTCGTACAGCAGGATGAACGGATCATCCAGTTCGGCCGACATCGACTGCTGGTTGTTGACGAAGTAAGGCGACAGGTAGCCGCGGTCGAACTGCATGCCCTCGACCACGTCGAGTTCGTTTTCCAGACCGGAACCTTCTTCCACGGTGATCACGCCTTCCTTGCCGACCTTGTCCATTGCTTTGGCGATCAGTTCACCGATGTTCTGGTCGGAGTTGGCCGAGATCGAACCGACCTGGGCGATTTCCTTGCTGGTGGCGCAGGGCTTGCTGAGTTTCTTCAGTTCCTCAACGGCGGCGCCGACGGCTTTGTCCATGCCGCGCTTGAGGTCCATCGGGTTCATGCCGGCGGCGACGGCTTTCATGCCTTCGCGGATCATCGCCTGGGCCAGCACGGTCGCGGTGGTGGTGCCGTCACCGGCGATGTCGGCGGTCTTGGTGGCGACTTCCTTCACCATCTGCGCGCCCATGTTTTCAAACTTGTCGGCCAATTCGATTTCCTTGGCCACGGACACGCCGTCCTTGGTGATCGTCGGGGCGCCGAAGCTCTTGTCGAGTACGACATTGCGGCCTTTCGGGCCGAGGGTGGCCTTGACGGCATTGGCGAGAACGTTAACGCCTTTGACCATACGCGCGCGCGCGTCTTCGCCGAAGCGGATATCTTTTGCTGCCATGATTGTGTTCCTCAGTAATTCGTGAATTCGGGATTAGGCCAGGATGGCCAGGATGTCGTCTTCTTTGACGACCAGGATGTCAACGCCGTCGTGTTTGATTTCGGTGCCGGCGTATTTGCCGAACAGGACCTTGTCGCCCACTTTGACTTTCGGCGCGCGCACGCTGCCGTTATCCAGCGGCTTGCCTTCACCCACCGCCAACACTTCACCTTTAACCGGTTTTTCGGTGGCCGAATCCGGAATGACGATGCCGCCGGCGGACAGTTTTTCTTCTTCCATGCGTTTGATGACAACGCGATCATGCAGAGGCTTGATGTTCATAAATTACCTTTGTGTTTAAAATCAATATGTTGGATAAATCCCGAGCCGGCGGATTAGCACTCGAGAGAGGAGAGTGCCAAATTCTACGCGAAAACCCGCAGCACAGGGTATACCGACTAATGGGGGCCGCCTTGCCGGCTTTCAAGGGGTCGGCAAAGCCGCGGCTTTGGGCTACCCTAGAAAGCCGTTGAAACCGCCCTCCCGGAACGCCCGTGAATCGTCTTGCCTTCAGCTTCGCTCTGATCCTCTCTGTGTTGACCGCCCCCGCACGGGCCGTTTCCGAAGCCGACCTGCTGCCGGTCGATCAGGCCTACCCGTTGTCCATCGAAGCGGTCAGCGGCGACAGCGTACGCATCCGCTGGGGCATTGCTGAAGGCTACTATCTTTACAAGCACCGTACCGCCATCGAAAGCGATAACCCGGAGGTGACGCTGGAGCCGCTGCAGCTTCCTGCCGGCAAACCCTATCGCGATGAATTCTTCGGCGATGTCGAAACCTACCGGAAGGAATTGGTCACTACGGTCCGCTTTGACGCACCGGATGGCACCGGCCATGTGCTGTTGCGTCTGCAATACCAAGGCTGCGCCGATATCGGCATCTGCTACCCGCCACAGAACAAGCGTCTGCGGATTCCGCTGAATACCGCCGCAGCGGCGGACGGCAAAGCTCTGCTCGGCCTGAACGGCGCAAGCACCGATGCGGCGCTGCCGGAAGATCAGGCCTTCCAGATCGAGGCCATCGTCGGCGACGCGGGGGCCTTGCTGCTGAAACTGACGCCGGCCGAGGGTTACTACCTGTACCGCGATAAGATTGCTTTCACCGCATCGCAGGACGCAATCGCCGCACCGGGCAAAGCGAAACTGCCGGAAGCGGTGTGGTATCCCGATCCGGAATTCGGCACCGTGCCGGTGTATTTCGAACCGGCGGAAATCACCCTGCCCCTGCAACGTCGAACCACACAAGCCGGTCCGCTGCAATTGATCGTGGATTATCAGGGCTGCAAGGAAAACGGCATTTGCTATCCGCCGATGAAAAAAAACCTCAGCCTCGAACTGCCCGCCGGTGGCACCCCTGTCGCCACCGACGCGCCGGACGCCGCTGCACCGAGCGGTTTGCTGCAATGGCTGCCAGCCCTGTTACTCGCGCTGCTCGGCGGTTTGATTCTCAACCTGATGCCCTGCGTGCTTCCGGTGCTGTCCTTCAAGGCGATGGCGCTGGCCAAAGCCAACACGCCCGGCCATGCGCGCAGTCATGCCCTGTGGTACACCACCGGCGTCATGAGCAGTTTCGCCGCACTCGGCATCGGCGTGCTGGCCCTGCGCAGTGCCGGTCAGGCCCTGGGCTGGGGCTTCCAATTACAGCAGCCGATCATCGTCGGCGGTCTGGCGCTGCTGATGTTCGGCATCGGTTTGATGATGTCGGGCCTGTTCAACTGGGGCTCCGGCTTCGCCGGCATGGGCCAATCGCTCACCGAAAAATCCGGTCCGACCGGCGATTTCTTCACCGGCGTGCTGGCGGTGGTGGTGGCCAGCCCGTGCACGGCCCCGTTCATGGGCAGCGCGCTGGCCTTCGCCTTTACCGCGCACTGGGTGTTGGCGCTTTCGGTTTTTCTGGCCCTCGGCCTCGGTCTGGCCTTGCCATTCCTGTTGATCGGCTTCCTGCCAGGCCTTGCCGGCAAACTGCCGAAACCCGGCGCGTGGATGGACACACTCAAACATTGGCTGGCCTATCCGATGTATCTGACCGCAGTCTGGCTGGCCTGGGTATTCGGCAACCAGAAGGGCGTGAACGGCTTGGCCCTGCTGTTGATCGCTGCCACCGCACTGACCGCCGCGCTGTGGTGGTTCGAACGGCAGAAGATGGCGCCCAGCCTGCGTGCCAAAGCCATCGCGCTACTGCTTGGTGTGCTGGCCGCCGCCAGCTTCGGTGTTGCACTGCAGCAAGCGCAGCCGGGCGCCGCAATGAGCACGCAAGGCAGGAATTATGAGGCGTTCAGTCCGGAACGTCTGGCCGAACTACGCACGCAAGGCACGCCGGTGTTCGTCGACATGACCGCCGACTGGTGCATCACCTGCAAAGTCAATGAAAAAGCGGTGCTGCATACAGACGCATTCACGCAGCTTCTGAAAGATACCGGCACCGTGTACCTGGTCGGCGACTGGACCAACCAGGATCCGGACATCAGCGCTTATCTGGATCAATACGACACGCCGGGCGTGCCGCTGTATGTGGTGTACCCCGAAGGTCCGGGCGATGGCAAAAAACTGCCGCAGCTGCTGACGCACGACATCATGCGTGACGCGCTGGCGCAATGAAACCGCTGAAAGTGGTGATGCTGGCCTTGTTGGCTGCCCTGCTGGGGCTGGCGGCCGGCATCTTCATCGCCGGTCCGGGCATTCTGCTGCGCACGGAGATTGGACAGGCCTTGTTTGAGCGCTTGGTGCCACCGAAATATCCGGCGCCGGGCGGCGCCGCCGCCATCGGCGACACGGTGCGGTCGTTCACCGTGACCGACTTCGGTGGCAGCCCGCGCACCCTGCCGACCCCGGGCCGCTGGCAGGTCATCAACTACTGGGCCAGCTGGTGCGGCCCCTGCCGATTGGAAATGCCCTGGCTGGATGCGCTGCACGCCGATAACCAGGGCCGTTTTGAAGTCATTGGCATCGCCTTGGAAGCCCCCGATGCGGCCGCTACCCTGCTGACCGATATCCCGGTCCGATTCACCCAACACCACGAGCCGCCCGGGGCAACAGACAGCTCGGTGCATCTGGGTAATGGCTGGGGGGTGCTGCCGTTCACAGTGCTAATCGACCCGCAGGGCCGCTTGGTCAAACGCCATATCGGCGTGTTTGCCGGCGAAGCCCACTTGCGGGAATGGCTGCTGGATGGCATGCGCTGATGAGCCGCGGTTAACAAAAATCAAACAGCATTCATTTTCAGGGAAATTACGTCATTTTCTAGACAAAACCCCCTAAGTTTGCGAAACTGACCGTTCGCTTGGGGAGGGTGTTGTGGCGTATTTTCTGGTACTAAACGGTCCGAATCTCAATCTGCTAGGGCAGCGCGAGCCGGGAATCTACGGCACACAGACTCTGGCACAGATCAATGAGGCCCTGAAAATCCAGGCCGAAAGCGCCGGTCACCGCATCGCGTTCCTACAGAGCAATGCCGAGCATGAGATGGTCGAGGCGGTGCAACGCGCGCCGGCCGAGGGCGTCGATGCCATCCTGATCAACCCGGCGGCCTTCACCCACACCTCGGTCGCCCTGCGCGATGCCTTCGCGGCAGTCGGCCTGCCCTTCATCGAGGCGCACCTGTCGAATCCACACAGCCGCGAGCCGTTCCGGCAGCATTCCTATTTTTCCGATCTGGCCAAAGCCGTCATCTGCGGCTTCGGTCCGGACAGTTACCGCTTTGCATTGACGCAGCTGATGCAGTGGTTTCCCGCATCCGCCGCCGATACCCCCTGAACCACGTACCTGAGGTCATTATGGACTTACGCAAAATCAAAGCCCTGATCGAACTGCTGGAAAAGTCCAGCCTTTCCGAACTGGAAATCAAAGAAGGTGAGGAGACCGTACGGCTGGCCCGCCACACCGGCATGACCGCACCGGCTCCGGTCATCCATCATGTTGCCGCTCCGGCGACCCCGGCCGAAGCGCCGACGCGGGCGCCGGCCGCCAGTTCCGGGCCCTCGGCCGAAGCGGTCGGCAAATCGGCCAAAGCGGTTCCGGACGGCCACACCGTGCGCTCTCCGATGGTCGGCACCTTCTACGCCTCGCCGAGCCCGGAAGCCGCGCCTTATGTGCGCGTCGGACAGACTGTGAAAGCCGGCGACACTATCGGCATCATCGAAGCGATGAAGATGTTCAATCCGATCGAAGCCGACGTGTCCGGCACCGTGACCGCCGTTCTGGTCCAGCCGGGCCAGGCCATCGAATTCGACGAAGCGATGTTCATCATCTCCTGAGCAGGTTGAAGCCATGTTGAAAAAAGTCGTCATCGCCAACCGCGGCGAAATCGCGTTGCGCATCCTGCGCGCCTGCCGCGCGCTCGGCATCAAGACCGTCGCCGTGCATTCCACCGTCGACCGCAACCTGAAGCACGTGGCCATGGCCGACGAATCGGTGTGCATCGGTCCGGCGCCGTCGATTGAAAGCTATCTGAATGTTCCGGCCATCATCGCCGCCGCGGAAGTGACCGACGCCGACGCCATCCATCCGGGTTACGGTTTCCTTTCGGAAAACGCAACCTTCTGCGAACGTGCCGAAGGGTCCGGCTTCATTTTCATCGGCCCCACCGCCGATGTCATCCGCATGATGGGCGACAAGGTCGAGGCCATCCGCGCCATGAAGGATGCCGGCGTACCCTGCGTGCCCGGATCGGGCGGACCGCTCGGCGACGACGCTATGGCCAATCTGAAAATGGCCGAAGACATCGGCTATCCGGTCATCATCAAAGCGGCCGGCGGCGGCGGCGGACGCGGCATGCGCGTGGTGCGCGAAGCCGATAGCCTGATTACTTCGATCACCACCACCCAACAGGAAGCCAAGGCCGCGTTCAACAACGACATGGTCTACATGGAAAAATTCCTGGAAAATCCGCGCCACATCGAAATACAGGTGCTGTCCGACGGCCAGGGCAATGCCATCCATCTGGGCGAACGCGACTGCTCGATGCAGCGCCGTCACCAGAAAGTGGTGGAAGAAGCCCCTGCTCCGGGCATCACCCCCGAGCAGCGTGCCGAAATCGGCCGCATCTGCACCGAAGCCTGCGTGCGCATCGGCTATCGCGGCGCCGGCACCTTCGAATTCCTGTATGAGAACGGCCGTTTCTACTTCATCGAAATGAACACCCGCATCCAGGTCGAACATCCGGTCACCGAAATGATCACCGGCGTCGATCTGGTGCGCGAACAGCTGCTGATTGCCTCCGGCCAGAAACTGTCGCTGACCCAAGACGACATCGTCATCCGCGGCCACGCCATCGAATGCCGCATCAATGCCGAGGATCCGGACAATTTCCTGCCAAGTCCGGGCCTCATCAAACATTTTCACTCGCCGGGCGGCCCCGGCGTGCGCGTCGATTCGCACATCTACGAAGGCTACAAAGTACCGCCGAATTACGATTCGATGATCGGCAAACTGATCGTGCACGGCAACACCCGCGAACAGGCGATTTACCGCATGCGCTGCGCGCTGTCGGAAATGATCGTGGACGGCATCAAGACCAATGTGCCGCTGCAGCAACGCATTCTGGCCGATGCCGGTTTCTTCCAGGGCGGCACCAACATCCATTATCTGGAAAAACGCCTGGCCGAACGCAAAGACAAAGGCCTTGGCCTGACCTGATGCCGTTTCTCGAGCTGTCCATCGCCTGCAAAGCCAGTGAGGAAGCGCGGGTAGAAACCGCGTTGAACGAACTCGGCGCGCTCAGCGTGTCACTGTTGGACGCGGCCGATGCCGAAAACGAAAAAGCCATCCTCGAACCCGGCGTTGGCGAAACCCCGTTGTGGAACGACATCGTGCTGCTGGCGCTGTTCGATGCCGGCACCCATGAAGGCCTGTTGCTGCATGCCTTGGATGCCTACGACAGCGGCATCGACTGGTCCAGCGCCACATTCTGCACGGTGGAAGACCAAGACTGGGAACGGGCCTGGCTGGATCAATTCGAACCGATGCGCTTCGGCAGTCGCACTTGGATCATTCCCTGGCACCGTGACGCCCCGCCTGAAGCGGCGAATGGCGTCATCATCCGTCTGGATCCGGGCCTGGCCTTCGGTTCGGGTACGCACCCGACCACCGCGCTCTGTCTGCAATGGCTGGACGGCCTCGATCTGCGCGGCAAGGACGTGCTCGATTTCGGCTGCGGTTCCGGCATTCTTGCCTTGGCGGCGCTGAAACTGGGTGCGGCTTCGGCTGTCGGTGTCGACAACGATCCGCAGGCGCTGATTGCCACGCATGACAACGCCGAACGCAACGGTGTCGGTCATTTGCTGCAGGTCTATCTGCCGGAGGCCGAACCGCTGCGCCAGTATCCGGTAGTGCTGGCCAACATCCTGGCCTCGGCGCTCACCGCCCTGCATGACACGCTGGCGGCACGCACGCAGACCGGTGGCCTCATCGCCCTGTCCGGCATTCTGAAAGGTCAGGAACACGAGGTGCTGGCGGCTTTCGCCCCACATTTCGAGGCATTGACGGTAACGCAGCACGACGATTGGATCCGCATCGATGGCCGCAAACGCTGAGCGAAACCGCCGCGCGTTGCTGGCCGGCATTTTCGTGCTGGTTCTGGCATTGGGCCTGCAGATCATTCTGGCCAAACGCGATGCGCTGGCCGAAAATCCGGCCTGGCGGCCGCTGGTCAGCCGCCTGTGCCTACTGGCCTCCTGCCAGCTCGCGGCCTGGCGCCAGCCGGAGGCTTTCGTGCCGGTGCGTCAGGCGGTTGCCGCCGACCCCGAACAGGCCGGGGTTTTGCGGGTACAGCTGAGTTTCCGCAATGAGGCACAATGGCCGCAGCCCTGGCCGCAAATCGAAATCCGCCTCAGCGATATCACCGGCGAGGCCCTCGCCATGCGTCGTTTCCGTCCGCGCGAATACCTCAATGCCGCGCAGGACGGCGACATCAAACCCGGACAGACCGTCTCGGTGGAAATCGCGCTGCAGGAAACCTCCGGCAAGGCCGCGGGCTTCGCTTTCGATTTTCACTGAGGCGTTCAGGTAAGGGTTCGCAAATCGGGATACACTACACGGCCGGAAAAAATACCCGCACGAGCCGTAAGTGAACACCCTGCATCTCATCCACAGCAGTACCCCCGAAACCAAAACCCAACCCTGCCTGAAAGATGTCGTGGCCCGCGTCGTGCGCCGGTATCTGCAGGATATGGGGCATGCCCGAAGCAACGATCTTTACGACACCGTGCTGGCCGAAGTCGAGCCGGCACTGCTGCAGGAAGTGATGATCTACTGCCGGGGCAATCAGAGCCGTGCGGCCGAAATCCTTGGCATGAACCGCGCTACCCTGCGCAAGAAACTCAAGCAATACGCCGTTTCCGAGGGCTGATCTAGCCCCAATGCCTCACCCCGAGGGTTTATAATTAAACCCCTTTCGGAGTGATTTATGCCTGCCATCCGCCATCCCGTCCGTCGCGCTCTGCTGTCGGTGTCCGATAAATCCGGCCTGCTGCCGCTGGCCGAGGCCCTGATTGCGCATGGCGTGCAGCTGCTATCCACCGGCGGCACCGCCAAAACCCTGCGCGACGCCGGCCTGGCCGTCACCGATGTCAGCAGCGTGACCGGCTTTCCGGAAATCATGGGCGGTCGGGTGAAAACCCTGCATCCGAAAATCCACGGCGGCCTGCTGTCGCGTACCGGCACCGATGACGCGGTCAGCGCCGAGCATGGCATCGAGGCCATCGACCTGCTGGTGGTGAACCTTTATCCGTTCGCGGCCACCGTCGCCAAACCCGACTGCACGTACGACGAGGCAATCGAGAACATCGACATCGGCGGACCGGCCATGCTGCGCGCCGCCGCCAAAAATCATGCGCGTGTTGCGGTACTGACCGATCCAGCTGATTATGCCGGCTTCATCGATACGCTTGCCGAAGGCGGAAGCACCGACGCGCAGCGCCGCAGCTGGGCCGCGAAAACCTATGCGCATACCAGCACCTACGACGGCCAGATCACCGAATGGCTGTCCAAACGCGCCGATAACCCCGATGAACCAAAACCCTGGCCAGCCAGCCTGCATCCGGCCTTCGCACTCGGCAGCGCCCTGCGCTATGGCGAGAATCCGCATCAGGCCGGCGCCCTGTTCGTCGAAGCCGCCGCCGGCAGCGGCATCGTCGCCACCGCCCGCTTCATCCAAGGCAAGGAACTGTCATTCAACAATATCGCCGACGCCGATGCCGCGCTGGAATGCGTCAAGGCCTTCGACGCACCGGCCTGCGTCATCGTCAAACACGCCAACCCCTGCGGCGTGGCCGTGGCCGCCAACGTCGGCGACGCCTACGACCGCGCCTTTGCCACCGATCCGACCTCGGCTTTCGGCGGCATCATCGCCTTCAACCGCGTGCTCGATGGCAAAACCGCGAGCACCATCGCCGAACGCCAGTTCGTGGAAGTGGTCATCGCGCCCGGCATCAGCCCGGATGCGCAGGCCGCATTCGCGCGCAAGCCGAACGTGCGCGTGCTCGACTGCGGCGCGCTCGACGGTCATCGCGGCGACTGGGATTACAAACGCGTTGCCGGTGGACTGCTGGTACAGAACACCGACAGCGACACGCTGGGCATCAAGGATCTGAAAACGGTCAGCAATACCCAGCCGAGTCTCGAACAATTGGAAGATATGCTGTTCGCCTGGAAAGTGGCGATGTTCGTGAAATCGAACGCCATCGTTTTTGCGCAGGATCAGCGCACCATCGGCATCGGCGCCGGCCAGATGAGCCGGGTGATCAGCGCGAAAATCGCCAGCATCAAGGCCGATGATGCCGGCTTGGCCGTGCCCGGCGCGGTGATGGCTTCGGATGCGTTCTTCCCGTTCCGCGACGGCATCGACACCGCCGCCGCAGCCGGCATCTCCGCGGTCATCCAGCCCGGCGGCTCGATGCGCGACAACGAAGTCATCGACGCCGCCAATGAACACGGTATCGCCATGGTATTCACCGGCCGCCGCCACTTCAAACACTGAGGAACACCCATGAAAATTCTCGTGATCGGATCCGGCGGGCGTGAACACGCACTGGCCTGGCGTTTGGCGCAGTCGCCGCGGATCACGGAAATACTGGTGGCCCCGGGCAATGCCGGCACCGCCCGCGAGGGCAAATGCCGCAACGTCGCTGTCGCGGTCACCGACATCGACGGCCTGCTGGCGCTGGCGCAAGCCGAGAACGTGGCGTTCACCCTGGTCGGCCCGGAAGCACCGCTGGTGCTGGGCGTGGTCGATCTATTCCAGGCGCACGGCCTGCGTATCTTCGGGCCCCGCAAGGCCGCCGCGCAGCTGGAAGGCAGCAAGGCCTTCGCCAAGGATTTTCTGGCGCGGCACGGCATTCCGACCGCGCATTACGCGGTGTTCGATAGCCAAGCCGAAGCGTTGGCGCATGTCGATCATGTCGGTGCGCCGATTGTGATCAAGGCCGACGGTCTGGCCGCCGGCAAAGGCGTGGTGGTGGCGATGACGCTGATTGAGGCCAAAGCCGCGATTACCGACATGCTCGGCAACAACCAGTTCGGCGAGGCCGGCGCGCGCGTAGTCATCGAGGAATTCCTGACCGGCGAAGAAGCCAGTTTCATTTCGATGGTGGACGGCCGTACCGCGCTGCCGATGGCGACCAGCCAGGACCACAAACGCGTCGGTGACGGCGACACCGGCCCGAACACCGGTGGCATGGGCGCGTATTCACCGGCACCGGTGGTCACCCCGGAAGTACATGCACGGGTGATGCGCGAAGTGGTTGAACCGACCGTGCGTGGCATGATCAGTGACGGCATGCCGTTCACCGGTTTTCTGTACGCCGGTCTGATGATCGATGCGGCCGGCACACCGAAAGTGATCGAATTCAATGTACGCTTCGGCGATCCGGAAACCCAGCCGGTGATGCTACGTCTGCAATCCGATCTGAGCACACTGATCGAAGCCGCCATCGACGGCCGACTGCACGCCACCGAAGCACGCTGGGATCCGCGCCCGGCGCTGGGCGTGGTCATGGCCGCCGAGCATTACCCCGGTACGCCGCGTACCGGCGATGTGATCCACGGTCTCGACATTGACGCGCCACCGGACAGCAAGCTGTTCCATGCCGGCACCCGGCTGGAAGAAGACCAGGTGCTGACCAGCGGCGGCCGCGTGCTGTGCGCCACCGCACTCGGCAACAGCGTGGCCGAGGCCCAGAATACGGCCTATACGCTGGCCGACCAGATCAACTGGCTGGGCGAATTCCACCGCAGCGACATCGGCTGGCGCGCCATCGAACGCGAGCACCTGAGTCGGCTATAGTGGGCCTTGGTCACCGAATCCGCGCACCATGGCCCACTCCCAATATGAACTGCTGAAACAACGCCGCTTTCTGCCGTTCTTCCTGACGCAGGCGCTCGGCGCGTTCAACGACAACGTGTTCCGCAACGCCATGCTGGCGCTGATGGTGTACCAGATGGGCCTGAGCACCGAGCAATCGACGCTGTATGCCAATCTCGCGCCGGCGCTGTTCATCCTGCCCTACTTCCTGTTTTCCGCCACCGCCGGCCAGATCGCCGAGAAGGTCGAGAAGGCACGCCTGATCCGCATCACCACCGCGATGGAAATTGCGATCATGAGTCTGGCGGCTTTCGGTTTCATCTACGGCCTGCCCGCACTGCTGCTGTTCTGCCTGTTCCTGACTGGCGTGCAATCCACCCTGTTCGGCCCGGTCAAATACGCCATCCTGCCGCAGGTGCTGGCACCCGAAGAACTCACCGGTGGTAATGGTCTGGTGGAAATGGGTACCTCCATTTCGATCCTGATCGGCATGATCGCCGGCATGTCGCTGCTGATGATTCCCGGTTACGGACCACAGGCCGCGGCCGCGGCGATGATCGGCCTGGCGGTCACCGGGCATCTGGTCAGCCGCGCGATTCCGATGGCGCCGGCCATCGCGCCGGATCTCAAAATCAATACGAATCTCATTGCCGAATCCCTGCATGTGCTGGGCATGGTCCGCCACAATCCGGTGGTGCGGCGCGCGGTGTTCGGCGTGTCCTGGTTCTGGTTCGTCGGTACCCTGCTCAGTGCGCAATTGCCGAATTACGCCAAGCTGCATCTGGGCGGTTCGGAATCCCTGAACCTGCTGGCGCTGGCGCTGTTCTCAATTGGTACCGGTCTGGGTTCGCTGTGGTGCGAAAAACTCTCGCAGCGCACGGTGGAAATCGGTCTGGTGCCGTTCGGCGCGCTCGGCATGACGGTATTCTGCGCCGATCTGTATTTCGCCCGGCCCGGGCTGGCTCCGGAAACCGGCATCACTCTGTCGCAGTTCTGGCAGCAGGCCGGCAGCTTCCGGATCATGGCCGATCTGACCCTGATCGGCCTGTTCGCCGGCTTCTTCATCGTGCCGCTGTTCGCGCTGATCCAGAGCCGCACCGAGAAACATCACCTGTCGCGCGTCATCGCCGGCATGAACATCCAGAACGCGGTGTTCATCGTCTCGGCAGCGGTCACCGGCATCGTGCTGCAGCGCTATCTGGGTTTCAACATTCCGGAAGTGTTCCTGCTGCTGTCGGTGCTGAATCTGGCGGTGCTGGTTTACCTGATGCTGCTGGTGCCGGAATTCTTCCTGCGCTTCCTGGCCTGGATCTACATCCGCATCATGTACCGGGTCGAGGTGCACGGCATCGAGAAACATGTACCGGATGAGGGGCCGGCGCTCTTGGTGTGCAATCACGTGAGCTACATGGACGCCCTGCTGTTGAGCAGCGCGGTGTCGCGTCCGATCCGCTTCGTGATGTACTACAAGATATTCAACACGCCCGGTGCGCGCTGGGCGTTCAAGGCCGCCAACGTCATCCCGATTGCCGGCAGAAGCGAGGATCCGGAACTGATGGAACGTGCCTTCGCTGCCGTGGATCAGGCATTGGCCGAAGGCGAGCTGGTCTGCATATTTCCCGAAGGTCGTTTGACTCCGGATGGTGAAATCGGTTCGTTCAAACCCGGCATGGAACGCATTCTGGCCGCACGCCCGGTGCCGGTGGTACCGATGGCAATCCGCGGCATGTGGGCCAGCATCTTCAGTCGCAGCGGCGTCATCAACACGCTGCGTCTGCCCAGCCGCATCCGTGCGCATGTAACGATCATGGCGGAAGCGCCGGTGGACGGCGCCGGTGCAAAGGCGGTGGATTTGGAGGAGAAAGTGAAATCGCTACGCGGCGAGTGGGCATAGCCTGAGAATATCAAAGGCGCTATTCCGATTATGGTCGTGTGCCGTCTGGCGATCCTTCACTACCGCAAGCGGGACTGAATCGGTTCAGTTCACCAGACCCGCCAGAACGAACACAGCCAGCACCGCCAGCCACAGCAGCAGCATGCGCCAGGCCAGACTCATGGCATCGCGCAGTTCCAGCAGCGCCGGGGCCGAAGACGGGCCATCTTCGGCATCGGCTGCTTCATCCGCCAGCTCCGAAGCCACACTGGCGTTGGCGGCGGCGGACAGAAAGGCATAGTCCAGACTCAATCCGCCCTCGGCGTACCAATCACGCCAGACCTGCACCACTTTGTCGAAATTGGCCGCCAGCGCCATGGCCAGGGTCATCAGGTGCGCCGGCAGACAGTGCGCGGCATTGAGGGTTTTAGCGGCGGCATCGCGCAGCTCCTCCGGCAGGACCATGTCGTGTTTGTGATGCACCAGAAGATAGAGCAGACGGTACGCAAGTGCGCCGCCCGGGCCCAAGAGCAGAAACCAGAACAGCACCGCGAACCAACGCGTCAGCGCGTTTTCAAACACCGCCGCCACCGCCACCGGACCCTCCAAGGACACCAGCTGGCCTTCTTCGTACAAAACCGCGGCGGCGCGTTCTTTCGCCTCCAGGCCTTCGGCATCTATAATCGCATTGACGTCCAGATCGAGATCGCGCGGACCCCAGGTGTACAGCATGGCGGCCAATGCCACCAGGAAGGCGAAGATGCCGTCCAACCAGCCCGCCAGTAGCGCAATTACCAGCGCCGGCAGACCGGCACACAGGAACACGCCGGCATACGAATGCCATGGCGAGGACCCGAGCGCGATACGGCGCACGATTTCCAGCCAACGTTCGAACCAGGTGAAATCGCGCCAACGGCTGACCTGCGGCAGGACATGGCCGATCAACAATGCTGCCACCACCGCCATTACCGTCCAGGTCATGCATGCCCCCTTGTCAGGCTGTAGTATGCCAAAATTCGGCCACGGCGGAATCGGCATGCAACCAGCGCATGATCAGATAGCGCGAAATCGACAGCGGGTCAGGCAAGGTCAATTCATCAGCCACGACCAGCGCCTTGAGTTCCTCACGGCTGAACCAGCGTGCGAACTGCAATTCATCGCTGATATTGATGGCTTGCATCGGGGCGTAGGCATCGTATCCGACCATCAGCGCCATAGGCATCGGCCAGGGCTGAGAAGCGACATAACGCACGCGCTCGACGCGCACGCCGGACTCTTCCCAAACCTCGCGTACCACGGTCTGCTCGGGAGATTCGCCGGGCTCGACGAAACCGGCCAGCAGCGACCAGCGCTTCTCCGGCCAAGCTGCCTGCCGGCCGAGCAGCAGGTGCTCGCCGTCGCTGACGCACATGATGGTGGCCGGATGCGTCTGCGGATAACTGGCCAGACCGCAGCCGCCACAGACTGCACTGTAGCCGGCGGTTTTCAGATCGAGCAAACCCCCGCAGCGACCGCAGAATTTACTCTGGGCCTGCCAATGCAGAATGGCTTTGGCCTGGGCAAAGATGGCGGCATCCATTTCCGGCCACTGCACGGCCGCGGCGCGGATACCGATCGCTTCATGCGGGGCGTGCGCCTGCGCATCCAGCGGCAAGGCGAAGGTAGCCTGACCGGCATCGAAACCCAGTAAGGTCGCCGATTCCGGACGACGCAAAGAGACACTGGTGGCGGGATAGTAAATTTCAGACGCGCTGTAACAGCAGGCTTCGCCTTGTTCATTCAGAACCAGCAGGCGCGCATCCGCCCAGGCCGCATCCAGTTCGGCCGGATGCGTGCGCATCGGTTCGGCACGGTCCAGGCCGGGATGACGGAACGCGAAATCTGGAATGCGCATCAGGCCGAGAAGCTGCTGCCGCAACCGCAGGTGGTTTTGGCATTGGGATTGCGGATGACGAACTGCGAGCCCTGCAGGCTTTCGCGGTAATCCACTTCGGCGCCCATCAGGTACTGCAGGCTGAGCGGATCGACGATCAGGGTCACGCCGTCGCGCTGCACCGCTAGGTCATCGGCTTCGGCCTGTTCGTCGAAACTGAAGCCGTACTGGAATCCGGAGCAGCCGCCGCCGCTGATGTACACGCGGAGCTTGAGTTCAGGATTGGCTTCCTCGGTAATCAGGCTGGCGACCTTTGCCGCGGCCGAAGCGGTCAGGCTTAGCGGTGCGGCAACGGTTTGGTAGGTCGGTTCGCTCATGGCAATGCCTCGGAATGGGGTTATTCGGCCGTCTGCTGGTGGATTAACTGCCCGCTGACGGTGGCGCCTGCGGTGATTTCAATCAACCGGTAATGGATATTGCCCTGGATGTGGGCGGTTTCGGTCAGTTCAATGCGCTCGCGGCTGTGGATATCGCCGGTCAGCCGACCGGAAATGACCGCCTTCGGCGCGCTGATGCTGCCCTCGATGACACCGCCCTGGGCCAGGGTCAGCAGCGAGTCGGCGCCATCCTCGGCGATGACCTTGCCGAGCACTTTGCCTTCGATGTACAGCCCGCCCGAGAACAGCAGATCGCCCTGGATCACCACATGGCGGCCGATCAGGGTTTCCACATTGTCCGATCCGTTCGCGGACAGCTTTGTTTTTTTACTTCCCAACATATCGATGACACTCCATCACTGATTGAATGAAAAATTAAATTTCCGGCGTTGCGACCGGACGGCTCTCCGTCCAGTCGAAACGCTGTTCCTGTTTGCCGAAACCGCCGCTGACGCTGACCCGGACCCGTTGCGGGGTGAAACCCGGCGGCAACATGACATCACCCTCGATCTGCTGGAAATAGCGGAAGGAAAAGGCCTGCGCCGGCGCATCCGTTTTCTGCAGCAACTGCGCCCACTCCACGCTCTTCAGTTTACCGCCGGAAACACCGTCCACGGCGAATCGCATCTGGCCCGAGGTCAAACCGCCGCGGTTGATATTCTGGGTCAGGGTGATGGTGTAGTGCCAGGTATTGCCGGCGCCGGGCGTGAACTCGGCGTTATGCACGCTCAGGCCGTGCCGACGGCCGCCGGAACCGACCAGGCGTTCGTAGAAATCCATATCGGCCTTGAGCCCAGCGATCTGTTCGTCTTTCTCGGCCAGGAACTCCTGGATCTGGTTATTCGCGCTGCGGGTGATAAATTCGGCACGCTTGGCGTTCGCCAGCTTCTGCTTCAGGCGCGCTTCGTTGTTCTGCAGTGCTTCGCTTTGGGCAATCGCCGCATCGCGCTGTTGCCGGAGCTGGCCTGCATCGGAATGCAGACCCCGCCAGAACAGCCAGACCCAAGCCAAGGCCAGCAGTAGCCAGAGCCCGCCCAGCAAGACGGCAAGCCCCTTGAAACGGGGCGATTGGCTGACGATTGAAAAGCGAGGCAGATCTTTGTTTTGCACCGCCATGGCAGCGACTCCCGGCGCGGACTACGTCCATCATTATAGCGGTTCCCGCCCGGCCCGGTCGCTCCCGTCGACCCGGCTGTCAAAGTCTTGATTTTGCGTGCATAATAAGCGCTGAGGCGCGCTCAAGAATCGGCCGCAAAACGCGCGCAAACGGATAATGGCAAGCCGCAGATGATCGACCACCACCCTGCTTCCATAGCATCGCACGGCCTTCCGGCACGGATTGCCGGCTATCGGGCAACGCGCTGGGACCTGAACGCACTGTGGCAGATGCGCGAAGACGTCCGCGGCATGCTTCGGGCGGGCCTGTATACCGATGCCGAACCGTTGCAGGGCATCGACGGCATCCAAGGTAACCTGGTACATTCGGCCGGCAGCGGGCTTGAATTCGGCTTTGACCAGTCGACGCTCTAAGTTCAACAATAACTCTGAGATGAACAAGGACCAAGAAAAATCCCAACAGTCTATAATAGTACGTTGGCTCGCTTTAGCTTCAGCCGCAGGTGCTGCCATCTCTTCCGGTATCACCCTGTGGCTCGACGAGTCGGTCTGGCTCAACGTCACAGTCATTGCCTCGCTGCTGTCGGTGTCATTCGTGGCTGCACTCTGGCACCGAATCGAAAAACACCACAATCAAATCGCAGAAACCATAGCAAACACCGAATATCATGCACAGGAAGTCACCGGCCTACGCACCGAGCTGGAAAGCCAACGTAATTTGGAACTCGAACTGAAGAAGTCCAAGCTGGTCGCCGAAGCCGCAGCCATGGCCAAAAGCGAATTCCTGGCCACCATGAGCCATGAAATCCGTACGCCGCTGAACGGCATCATTCCGATGCTCGATCTTCTATCGACCACACATCTGGAAAAGGACCAGGCCGATATTCTGAGTACTGCACGCAGTTCCGCCGACCAGATGAAGCGCATCGTGGATGACATCCTCGATTACTCGAAACTGGAAGCGAACAAGCTACAACTAGAAACTACCGGCATGAATCTGCGCGATGCAATCAATTCGGTGGTACGTATGCTCCAGAGCCAGGCCGATGCCAAACAGCTGACCATTAAGGTTAATCTGGATCCATCGCTGCGTCTGGCCGTTCGCAGCGATCCGGTGCGTCTACGCCAGGTGCTGAGCAACCTGCTCAGTAACGCCATCAAGTTCACTGACAAAGGCAGCGTGACAATTTCGGTCAAGACCAAGTCGGAAACCCGCCAACACCACATCCTGCGTTTCGAAGTGAAGGACACCGGTATCGGTATCTCACCAGAAAACGCCGGCAGTTTGTTCAAGGCTTTCAGCCAAGCTGACGCCTCGACCACGCGCCTGTATGGTGGTACTGGACTTGGCCTTGTCATCTGTAAGCGAATCATCGACCTGATGGCCGGCCAGATTGGTGTTGATTCGCAGACTGGAAAGGGATCCACTTTTTGGTTCGAAGTTCCTATCTTAAAAGCGCTCGGCGATAGTCGTGATCCTGCAAATGAGTTAAAAAGAGCTAATGTATTACTCGTTTCAAATGATCCTATACTGACCGAAAAAATTGAAAAATATAATCTTAATTCTGGTGCTCAACTCAGAAATATTTCCACCATATTTGAGGCCAGAAAAATCCTTAGGGAATCCATCACAGATGGCGAAATATCAGCTCTTGATTTGATTATTCTTGACCTTAACACTGGTCAGCAAAGCATATTACAACTTCAGGAAGAGCTTTTTTCCAATCCTGCTTTCAGTGCACTGCGAATTGCCATCCTGAAACCATCTGATACTATTCTTTCAAACACAGCCAAGAACTCGCGATGCCGGGTACTCGTGCGCAATAATGACATGACGAACCTGTTCACGGAACTGAACCGCCTGCTGACCAGTACCGCAACCGAACTTCAGCCCCCCAATGATCACCAGCAGCAACCGACGGTGAACATCCTGCCGATCGATCTGTTGTCCATGCCCGGAAGCTCGCGCGGGCTGGTGCTGCTGGTGGAGGACAACCCAGTCAATCTGCTGGTGGCGCAATGTTTGATCCAGATTTCCAATTTCGAATGCATGAGTGCCGAAAATGGTGAAATTGCACTCGACATGCTGCAGCAAAAGCACAATTTCGATTTGGTGCTGATGGACTGTCAGATGCCAGTGATGGACGGCTACAAGGCCACCCAGGCTTGGCGTCGGATCGAAGCGGAAGAGGCACTGCCACGTCTGCCGATCATTGCGATGACCGCTAACGCTATGGCCGAAGACCGTCAACGCTGTTTGGATGCAGGCATGGACGATTACCTGTCGAAACCGGTCGATCGCAAACAGTTGGAGCAGATCTTGGTGAAATGGAGGATGCGCCACAGTGAGACAAAGATCGTTGAACTGCCGGCAGTCGCCGTTACTACGCCGTCAGCGGCGCTGCCCGAAACGGATGCCGCGGAACGGCCGACGCTTGACATGGAAATCGTCGAAGATCTGAAGGAAATGATGGGCAGCGACTACCGGAGCCTGGTCCGCATCTATCTGGAAGACAGCCCGAAACTAATCGGCCAGATTCAGATTGCGCTCAACAACCGCGACTGCCAGGCTCTGGTGGCGCCGGCGCACACGCTGAAATCGTCCAGCGCCAACCTCGGTGCCTTGGTCCTGTCCGACATCGCCAAAACCATCGAGAAAAGTGCGCGTAACGGCGACATCAATACCTCCTTGCAGGCCGGCGCCGGCATCACCGCCGAGTTTGAACGGGTCCGGGCGGCCTTGACCGCTTTCATCACCTGATCAGGCCGGCTTGCGTGCCTGACGTTCGGCACGGCCGCGGGCATCGCGCGCCAGTTTTCGCGTGCGCAGGTTTTCCAGAAGACGATCGCCGACCTGACGCGGCACACTGTCCTCGCCGGCCAGTTCGCGCGCCATGGGCGACAGCAGCTGCAGGGCTTGCACGTAAACTTCGCGCTTGAAGTGCACCACGTTCTCACCCGGATACCAGAAATCGACCCAGCGCCAGTCATCAAACTCGGGCGTGTCGGTCATATCCAAGCGGACTTCCGATTCATCGGCATTTAGCTTGAGCAGGAACCAGACCTGCTTCTGGCCGATGCATACCGGCTTGGTGTGGTTGCGGATACTGCGCCGCGGCAGGCGGTAGCGCAGCCAGCCGGGCGTGGCGCCGAGCACATCGACATGATGCGACTGCAGGCCGGTTTCTTCTTCCAGCTCGCGATACATGGCTTCCAGCGGGGTTTCGTCGGTGTTCATGCCGCCCTGCGGGAATTGCCAACCATCCCGGTTGACCCTGCGGGCCCAGAACACCATGCCGTCGGCACGCATCAGGATGATGCCGACATTGGGGCGGTAACCGTCCGGATCTATCACGGCCGGAACTCCAGAAAATTCTACTGCCTGTAAGACTGCCACAGCGCGTGGCAATCCACAAGCGCGGCGTTTTGACCAGGGTTTAGGCAAATCATTGACAGCACTGGCGAAAACCGCGAAAATAGCGCCCTTGTCACGTTTCGGCTATGTAGCTCAGCCGGTTAGAGCACAGCACTCATAATGCTGGGGTCGGTGGTTCGAGTCCACCCATAGCCACCAAATGAAAACCCGCCTTTCGGCGGGTTTTGATTTACTTCGAATCCCCGAGCAAGGTTTTTTTGAACCAATCCCGGAGCATCTTGGTTTCATAATAGAACGATGTGCTGGTGGTAGCGCTTCGCGGGCCGGACAGATAGGACATGTCCTTCAACTCCACGCCCTTCTGTTCCGAAACCACCACACCGGACGCATCCAGCACGCGGTAGTCGAATACCAGACGCGGAAAATAGACATCCTTCATCAGGCGCAACTGGTAGCCGCCCGGCACCTCGACCGGATCGACCTCGCCGGCCAGATCGATATCGGTGAAGGTCAGTTCCAGGGTCTGGCCGGCCGGCAGGGCCTTGGCCGACTTGCTCAGCTCCTGGGTAAATGCCCGCTCCAGGCCCTTGCGGAAGCTCTTGTCGGTGCCGTTGCCGGGCTCGATATCGGTGAATTTATCGGGATTATGCAGGCTCATCTTGGCTTCGCCGGCAAATACCGTGGCCGGAACTGCCAAAACCAGGGCCAAAACAGCGGTTTGTAGCGCGATCGGGGTTTTCATGGGTTTTCCCTCCGGAATCAGTCCAGTACCCCCAATCCTACGCCCGTAAAGCCGGCCTAGGGTGAAAAACCGTTCAGTTATAAAGGCTGCAAAACGACTCGCTTCACCTTTCGTTCAGCTAAAAACCATCAAAATACATCTACTTATCGCAACGGCCGAACTGCCGCTACCCCAGTTTCCGGTGCCCTCCGCAGTCCGCGGCACCACCCGCCAGTACCGACCGGCTTCATTTGCCGGGTCTGGCTCCCCCCGTGAAAACCCAAAGACGTCAAGGAGCAAATCATGATTGATTTACCCCCCGCAGAAGTGCGCTGCCTTGAAGCAGCCATCCACCATGAAGCCAAAGGCGAAAGCCTGGCCGGCAAACTGGCCGTGGGCAATGTGGTGCTTAACCGCGTGGCCGCCCCGGCCTTCCCGAAAAGCGTATGCGCCGTGGTCAAGCAGAAGAAGCAGTTCTCCTGGTACAAAGGCAATGATGCCACCCTGCATACCCCGGTGAGCCAGGAAACCAAACTGGCCGCCCGCAAAGCCATGGCCGCCGAACGCGACAACGTGCTATTCTTCCACGCCACCTATGTGGCCCCGAAGTGGTCGAACCGGCTCAGTCGGCGCTACACCATCGGCAACCACATCTTCTACGCGCTGAACCACTGATTAAAAACCCCGCTTCGGCGGGGTTTTTTTATGGCATAGCCAAGGCCCGGCGGAACGCGGCCCAGTCTTCGGGCGTGTTGAGGTTGGCTTGCTCGTCGTCCGGCAGGGCCGGCAAGGCGCGGCTGTGCAGGCGCGCATGCAGCTGGCGGATGGACAATTCGCGCGGCACGGCGGCCAGCATGGCGGTAATGGCCGCCGCCAAAGCGTCGGTATCCGGAAACCAGGCCGGCAAGGGCGAGTCGCCATAAAACGCGGGCACCGGTTGCTGGCGCAATGCCTGCAGGCGTTCCGGGCGCAGGCCGGGCATGTCCACCGGCAGCGCCCACAGCGCGGCATTCGGGAAGCGCAACGCGGCGACGTGCAAGCCGGCCAACGGGCCCAAGCCGGGCAGTACATCGGGCACGGCGGCATGTTCGGGGTAATCGCCGCTGACCACGACCTGATCGCAACAATCCGCCAAGCGCGCCACTTGCCAGGCCAGCAGATCGGTGTGCGCCAAGGGTAGCCGGGCTTTATCTTCGCCCATGCGCTTTGAGCGGCCGCCGGCCAGAATCAGGCCGATGCAGGGACGCATGGCCATTCCATAAGCCGCGGCTGCAGCGGGTAACAGTCCAACACGCGGCCGGCGTCAAGTGCGGTGTCGCTTTCCGGCAGCACGGCCCAGGCATTGGCCTGTGCGAAGGGCTGAATACGGAAGGATTCCTGCCCGGCCAGCACCCGCAGCTGCAGCTGGGCGTCGTCCGAGACCGCCAGCGCGGCTTTCTGGATCAGGGTCCAGCCCGGTTTTTTGCGCACCGGCGCCTGCAACATGGCGCGCAGCGGCTGTTCCGGCGGCAGACCCTGCATCTGGCGCAGCGCGGCCTGCACGAAAAAACGCGCACCCACCGCACAGGACATCGGGTTGCCCGGCAAGCCGAACAGCAGCGCGCCCGAGGGCAGCACCGCGAAAAGGGTCGGTTTACCCGGCCGCATCTGCAGTTTGTGGAATACCACTTCCGCGCCCAGCGTGCGCAGGGCTTCCGGCACGAAATCGAAAACGCCCATCGACACCGCGCCAGTGCTGAGGATGATCCGGCACCCGGCCTGTTCGGCCGCGCGCACGGCTTCGGCATAAGCCACGGCAGAATCCGGCATGCGACGGTACAGCGCCACCGTGGCGCCCATGGCCGGCAGCGCAGCACACAGATACGGCCCGTTGCTGTTACGGATCTGGCCATCGGCCAGCGCGGCGTGATCGTCCACCAGTTCGGCGCCGGTGCACAGCACGGCGGCTTTCGCCGGCGCACGTACGCGCACTTCGCTGATGCCCAAGGCGGCCAGCAGCATCCGGTGTTGCGGCTGCAAGCGCGTTCCGGCGGCCAGCACCGCCGTTCCGGCTTGCACGTCTTCCCCGGTGCGACGGATGTGCAGCCCGGCGCTGGCGGGCGCGTTCAACACGAAGGTCTGTGAGCCATCGGCGGCGGAGTGTACCGTGGCCTCTTCCACCGGCACCACGGTGGCGGTGCCCTCCGGCACTACGGCACCGGTCATGATCCGGCAGGCGGCAGCGCCGAGTGTAAAGCGCGCATCGCCGGCGGCCTGTACGCCGTGCAGGGCAATCGGCGTACCCGGTGGCAGCGCCAGATGCGCGTCGTGCAGCGCGAAGCCATCCATGGCGGCGTTGTCGAAACCCGGCAACGCTTCGGTGGCGATGAGGTCTTCGGCCAGCACATGGCCGAGCGTGGCATCGGCCGCAAGTAGCACATCGGGTTGCGGGCTGGCGCGTTGGCGCACGGCCGCAAGGGCCTGCTGGAAGGAAATCACGGGGCTCCGGCACAAAGGGGCATCAGGGGCTTTAATGCTATGCTATCGGCGGTCATTTGAGCAGTCCGCCGCATGGAAATCTACAAGAAATTCCACATTGAAGCCGCCCACCGTCTGCCGAACGTGCCGGACGGGCACAAGTGCGCGCGCCTGCACGGCCATTCCTTTCTGGTGGAACTGTTCGTGGCCGGCACCCCCGGCGAACACACCGGATGGATCATGGACTTCAGCGACATCAAATCGGCCTTCCAGCCGATCTACGCGCGGCTCGACCATCACTACTTGAACGACGTGCCCGGCCTGGAAAACCCGACCAGCGAGAACCTGGCACGCTGGATCTGGAACGAACTGAAACCGGCCCTGCCGGCACTGAGCGAAGTGTGGGTGCACGAAACCTGCACGTCGGGATGTCGCTACCGGGGCGATTGACTCACGCCGCCGCAGGGCGGTGATCGCGCGCCAGCATCAAATACACCACCGGCACCACCAGCAGGGTAAACACGGTGCCGATACTCAAACCGCCAACGATGACCCAGCCGATCTGGTGACGTGCTTCCGCGCCGGCACCCGAGGCCAGTGCCAAGGGCACAGCACCGAGCACCATCGCGCCGGTGGTCATCAGAATCGGGCGCAGACGCAGCGTGGCGGAATCAACCACCGCTTCCAGTTTGCTCTTGCCCTGCTCCTGCAGTTGATTGGCGAACTCGACGATCATGATGCCGTGTTTGGAAATCAGGCCGATCAGGGTGACCACGCCGATCTGGGTGTAGATGTTCCAGGACCCGGTAGCGTTCCACAGGCCCAGCCCGGCACCGGCGTTGAGCAGCACCAGACACAGGAACGCACCGAACACCGCCAGCGGCACCGAGACCAGAATCACCAACGGATCGATGAAGCTCTCAAACTGCGCAGCCAGCACCAGATAAATGAATACCAGCGCCAGCAGCAGCATCGCGGCGGTGCTGGATCCGGACTCGCGGTACTCGCGCGATTGGCCGTTCAGATCATATTGCGAACCTGGCGCAACTTGTTGCAGGGCGTTTTCCATCCAGCTCAGCGCTTCACCCTGCGAATAGCCGGGCGCCAGGCCGGCACTGATCACCGCCGAACGCATTTTATTGAAGTGGTTGAGTTCCTTCGCCGCCACCGTTTCCGACACCGTTGCCAGATTACTCATCTGCACCAGACCGTCGCTGCCGCGCACGTAGATATTGGCCAGCGCTTCCGGGGTGCGGCGCAGACCGTCATCAACCTGCACGATGACGTCATACTGTTCGGAACCCTTCTTGAAGCGGGTCACGTTTCGGCCGCCGAGCATGGTTTCCAGGGTGCGGCCGACCGTGCCGACATCGGTGCCGACCGAGGCGATCTTGTCGCGGTTCATCAGCACGCGCAGCTCGGGCTTGTTCAATTTCAGATCGGAATCCGGATTGGTCAGCTGCGGATTCTCCTGCATCTTGGTCAGCAGTTTCTTGACTGTGCCGTCCAGTTCTTCCCAAGTACCGGTGGTCTGCACCACGAAGCTGACCGGCTGACCGAAATCATTCTGGCCGAGCGGTGGCGGCGTGACCGGGAACGCCATCAGCCCGGTAATGCCCATGAACTGCGGGAACAGACTGCCGGCGATCTGCTGCGCGGTGCGGGCGCGGTCGTCCCAGTCCTTCAGGCCGACGAAGCCGATGGCGGAGGTGACTTCGCCGAAACCGACGATGACGAAGGAACGGTCGCGCTCGACCACGTTCTCGAACACCTTTTCCATCTGCTTGGCGTAGCCATCCGTGTAGTCGATGGTGGCGCCTTCGGGTGCGCTGGCGAAACCGATGATCAGTCCCTGGTCTTCCTGCGGCGCCAGTTCTTTCGGCAACAAGGTGAACAGCAGCGCGGCGGTGGCGAACACTACTGCGGCAGCGATGACTACCAGTTTACGCAGCGACAGCACATGCGCCAGCACGCGCCGGTAAGAGCCATCAAGCGCGGCCAGCATACGCTCGCCCCACAGATAGAATCGGCCGTGCTCGGTTTCGCGGCGCAGCAGTTTCGAGCACATCATCGGCGACAGGGTCAGCGCGGTGAAGCCCGAGACCAGTACGGCGCCGGCCAGGGTCAGGGTGAATTCAATGAACAGTTTGCCGGTGCGTCCGGTCGAGAACGCGAAGGGCAGATATACCGCGGCCAGGGTCAGTGTCATGGCGATGATGGCGAAGCCGATTTCCTGGCTGCCTTTGAACGCCGCCTGCAGCGGCGGCATGCCTTCTTCGATGTGCCGGTAGATGTTCTCGAGCATCACGATGGCATCGTCCACCACCAGGCCGATGGCCAGCACCATGGCCAGCAGACTGAGGATATTGATGGAGAAGCCGAGCATGTACATGATGGCGAACGCGCCGATCAGCGAGATCGGTATGGTCACGATCGGAATCAGCACAGCACGCCAGTTGCGCAGGAACAGGAAGATCACCAGCACCACCAGCAGCATGGCCTCGAACACGGTGACATACACTTCGCTGATCGATTTTTCGATGAAGATGGTGGAGTCGTAGGCGACTTCCACTTTCATGCCGGCCGGCAGTGCGCGGGTGATCTGCGGCAGCATGGTCTTGATGGTTTTGGAAATTTCCAGCGGATTGGCTACCGCCTGCTTGACGATGCCGAGCGGGATGGCGTTCTTGCCGTTGAAGCGGGCCCGGAAGCGTGCTGAGTCGGCGCCGAGTTCTACCCGCGCCACATCGCCCAGACGCACCAGATAGCCGTTGCTATTGCCGAGGATGATCTGCGCGAACTGCTCCGGGGTTTTCAGATCGGTTTCCGACAGCACGGTGAACTCGCGCTGCAGGCCCTCGACGCGGCCGGCCGGAATTTCCACGTTCTGTGCGCGCAAGGCCGACTCGACATCGGACGGCGCCATGCCGTAACCGGCCAGGCGTTCCGGGTTCAGCCAGACCCGCATGGCATAGCGGTTGCCATACACCTGCGCCTGGGCCACGCCGGGAATGGTCTGCACCCGATCCTTGACGATGCGGTTGGCGTAATCGGCGATTTCCACCAGCGAGTGGTGATCGGACGAGAAGGCCAGATAGATGATCGGCTGGGCATCGGCTTCCTGCTTCTGCACGATTGAATCGCTGGCTTCTTCCGGTAGCGCGCCACGGGCCTGGGCCACGCGATCACGCACATCGGAGGCGGCGGCATCGGCGTCGCGGTCGAGCTTGAAGCGCACAGTGACCTGCGAGGATTCGGCGCGCGACACCGACTGGATGTAATCGATGCCTTCAATGCCGGACAGGGTATCTTCAATCGGCTTGGTGATCTGCGATTCGATGACCTGCGCGTTGGCGCCCGGATAGCCGGTGGCCACGGTCACCACCGGCACGTCCACATTCGGCAGCTGGCGCACGGCCAGACGGTCGTAGCAGATCACACCGATCAGCACAATGACCAGATTGACCACAATGGCCAGTACCGGCCGGCGGATGGAAAGATCGGAGAGCACCATGGCTGTCGTTTCCGGTTATTTGGCGGCGGCGGGTTTGCCGGTCATCACCGGGGCACCGGGGAACAGCTTCTGTTGTCCGGCGGTGATCACTTCATCACCGACCGACAGACCTGAGGTGACCGCGACCCAGCCCGGTTCCCGCAGACCCAGTGTGACCGGCACCAGCTCGGCTTTACCGGCCTTGATGCGATACAACATCTTCTGATCGCCGCTCGGCCAGATCGCCTGCTCGGGCACCATCAGCACCGGCGCCGCGGCGGCCAAGGCCACCTTCACCTGTGCGAACTGCCCGGGCTTGAGTTTCTTTTCGGCATTGGCCAGACGCGCGCGCACGGCCACGCTGCGACCGGAGACCTGCACGCTCGGCGCCACGGCGCCGATGCTGCCGGAGAAGGATTCGCCCGGGAAGGCATCGGTCTGCACGCTGACGCTTTGACCGGCATTCAAACGCGCGGCTTGGGTTTCCGGAATCTGGAACTCCACTTCCAGCGGATCCAAGCGCACCAATTCCACCAAGGCCTGACCGGCGTTGACGTACTCGCCGACGCTGACCTGACGCAGACCGACCACGCCTTCGAAGGGTGCACGGATTTCGGTTTTGGCCAGGCGCGCCTTGGCCGAAGCCAGTTTCGCGCTGTTGATTTCGGAGGTGGCCAAGGCCGCATCGGCATCGGATTTGGAAATCAGTTGCTTGGTAGCGAGCTCAACGATGCGGGGGCGGTTACGTTCGCTGGCGCGCACGGAGGCCATGGCTTCGTTGACTTCGGCACGCGCGATATCGCCATCGAGTGCGAACAGCAGGGTGCCGGCGGCCACGGTCTGGCCTTCGGCGACCTGGATGCGCACCAGCTTGCCGGCCACCTCCGGACGCACGGTCACCGACTCCAGCGCGCGCAGACTGCCGATGGCCTCGATGTGATCGGAAAGGGGGCGGGTTTCGGCTTTGACGGTTTCGACCATGGTCGGCGGCATGCCGCCACCAGGCGGACCGCCTTGTGGCGAATCTTTGCCGCAGGCGGAAAGCAACAACGCCAACAGGATGGCCAGAATGACGCGCATGATGTTCTCCAGAATTTCCCACCACAAGACGTCCATTATAGCGCCTATGCACTATGCCTTATTTAAAAGGTTTGGCAGCCCCTGCGCATGGGTCGGAAGTCATGCGCCATGGAACGGCAGGCGTCCGAGACAGGGTGAGCACATGCTGCGTTGCAGCGCCTCGAAATAACGGCCGTCGGCATCGAAGTCGGGTTCGACGGCATTGCCCAGCCAGCCGAGCAGACGGCAGCCGCTGGCGCGGATGCTGTGCTCGCTCAGGCGCGCATGATTGATGCAACCCAAACGCAGACCGACCACCAGGAGCACCGGCAGGTCCAAGGCGTGCACCAGATCGGATTGATCCAGATCATCGCTCAGCGGCGCCAACCAACCGCCCACGCCTTCCACCAGCACCATATCGGTCTGTGTGGCCAGCTGCCGATAGGCGGAAGTGATGACTGGCAAGGCGATGACCACGCCCTCCTCGGCCGCAGCCAGCTGCGGTGCAGTGGGCGTCGGCAAGGCATATGGATTGACCCACGCATAATCGGCATCGCTACCGGCGGCGTCGATCAAGGTCAGGGCATCCTCGTTGCGCCAGGCGCCATCGATGCGCTCGCAACCGCTGGCCACCGGTTTCATGCCCTGCACGCGCCGGCCTGCAACACGCATGGCCCGCAACAGCGCGGCACTGGCATGGGTTTTGCCGATACCGGTATCGGTGCCGGTCACGAACACGCCGGTTTCCGGCGACAGGAAGTTCACATCAAGGGTCTGCATATCGCCTAAAATACCGCAAAAGGAAACCGCCATGTTCACCGCCAGCCCGCTTTCCGGCAGCAAAGCCGAACAATATGAACAACTGATCGCCCAATGCCAGGCGCTATTGCACGGCGAGCGCCACCGCGTGGCCAATGCCGCCAACCTGAGCGCGCTGCTGTTCAATAACCTGCCGGAAGTGAATTGGCTCGGCTTTTATTTTCTCGAACAAGGCGAACTGATTGTCGGTCCATTCCAGGGCCTGCCGGCCTGCGTGCGCATTGCGCTCGGCAAGGGCGTGTGCGGCACGGCGGCACAGACCCGCGAAACCCAGTTGGTGCCGGATGTACACGCCTTCCCGGGCCACATCGCCTGCGATTCGGCCTCGCAGTCGGAAATCGTGGTGCCGCTGATCAAAGACGGCGCATTGATCGGCGTTCTGGACGTAGACAGCCCGGTGCTGAACCGCTTCGATGACACCGATAAAGCGGCGTTCGAAACCATCGCTGCGCTGTTCTGCGCCGGCAGCGACTGAAACAGCCTAGCGCACCACCGCGTAATTGCGTGCATCTTCACGCCATTTCGGTGTGCCCAGAATGCGCGGCAGCACATCGGCCGCTGTATCTTCCAGCGACCACATCGCAGTGTGTTCCGGATTCATGAACTTCTCGGCAATGACCTGATCCATGAACATCTGCAAGGGTGCATAGAAATTTCGGGTGTTGAGCAGCACGATCGGATTGAAATAGATGCCGAGTCGTTTCAGGGTGATGGCCTCGAACAGTTCTTCGAGCGTGCCGCAGCCGCCGGGTAAGGCGATGACCGCATCGGAGTCGGCCAGCAGCCGGTGTTTGCGCTCGCGCATGTCTTCCACTAATTGCAATTGGGTCAAGCCTGGATGGCCCCACTCCAGATCGGCCATGAATTTCGGCAGAATGCCAATCACTTCACCGCCATGCTTCAGCGCGCCATCGGCCACTGCGCCCATCAGGCCGGTGGAACCGCCGCCGTACACCAGACTGTGTCCGGCCAATGCAATCTCTTCACCCATTGCGAATGCCGCGGCCTGGAACTCGGAGTGGACTTGCGCGCTGGATGCGGCATAGACGCAGATACGCATGGGAAGTGCCTCGCTTAAGCGGAAGCTTTATTATGCCTCGGAAGCGCGCGCGAGATAAGCGCCGTGAGCAGCAGAAAGCCAGCCGATACCCACAGACAGGCTGCCAGACCCTGGGTCTGGTAAATCCAACCGGACAATACCGTACCGAGCAGACGGCCCATGGCATTGGCCATGTAGTAGAAACCGACATCCAGCGACACGCCGTCCTCTTTGGCGTAGCTCAGAATCAAAAAGCTGTGCAACGCGGAGTTGACCGCAAACAGTACACCAAAGATGGCCAGACCCACAATCACCACCATCGCCGGCGCGGTACCCTGCCCGAGCAGGAAAGCCATCAACGCCGGCACCGCTATCAAGGGCAACGCCCAATGCAGGGCGGTACGGCCATCGGGCACCATGCCCTTTCGCTTGCCGGTGACATACGGTGCCAGGGATTGCACGAATCCGTAGCCAATCACCCAGGCCGCCAGAAATCCGCCGACCTGCCAATAATCCCAACCCAATTGCGCGCCCAGAAACACCGGCAAGGCCACCACGAACCAGACATCGCGGGCGCCGAACAGAAACAGGCGCGCGGCCGAGAGAATGTTCACAACACGGCTTTTCGACAGCAGCTCGGTGAATTTCGGTTTGGCCTTGGCCTTGCCTAGATCGCCGCGCAGCAGAAACAGACTCGCAACCCAGACCAGCAGCAGCGCGGCCGCCATGGCGCCCACGGCACCCTGGAAGCCCAACACGCTGAGCAACAGGCCGCCCAGAAAAAATCCGATGCCTTTGAGCGCGTTCTTGGAACCGGTCAACAGGGCTACCCATCGGTAAAGCGTATCCTGGGCGTTATCGGTCACCAGAAATTTCAGGCTGCTCTTCGCGCTCATCTTGTTCAGGTCTTTAGCGATACCCGAAAGCGCCTGCGCCGCCATCACCCAGATCACGCTCAACATCGGCGTCGGAACCAGCAGCATGGACAAGGCCGCAACTTGTAGCACCAGTCCGGCATTCATGGTGCGATTCAGGCCCCAGCGCGCACCCAACCAGCCACCAAGCAGATTGGTGATGATGCCGAAGATTTCATAAAACAGGAACAGCATGGCAATCTGCAAGGGGCTATAGCCGAGCGTATGGAAATGCAGCACCACCAGCATGCGCAGGGCGCCGTCGGTCAGCGTGAATGCCCAGTAATTGCCGGTGACGGTCAGATACTGCCGGAGGGCCGGATTGGCTTCGGACGCACTCATGTCAGTCGGCGCGGTCACCGTGGCCGACCTTCAAGACCAGCTCGAACGTGCGGTTGGCATAGCCCCATTCGTTGTCGTACCAGGCATATACCTTCACCTGCGTGCCGTTCACCACCATAGTCGACAGCGCATCGATGATGCTCGAGCGCGGATCGGTTTTGTAATCACTGGACACCAGCGGGCGCTGCTCATAACCGAGAATGCCTTTCAGCAGACCTTCCGCGGCGGCTTGCAGCAGCGCATTGACTTCTTCAGCCGTGGTCGGCCGCACCACTTCGAATACGCAATCAGTCAGCGAGGCGTTGGCCAAGGGCACGCGCACGGCATGGCCGTTGAGTTTGCCTTTCAGCTCGGGAAAGATGTGGGTGATGGCGGTGGCCGAACCGGTGGTGGTCGGAATCAGGTTCAGGCCGCTGGCCCGCGCACGGCGCAGGTCTTTGTGCGGCGTGTCGAGAATGGATTGGGTGTTGGTCAGATCGTGGATGGTGGTGATCGAGCCGTGTTTGATGCCGAGTGCTTCATGAATGACCTTCACCACTGGGGCCAGACAGTTGGTGGTGCAGGATGCGGCAGTGACGATACGGTGCAGGGCCGGATCGTAGGCGGCATCGTTGACGCCCATCACCACGTTCAGTACGCCTTCTTCTTTCACCGGCGCGGTGACCACCACGCGCTTTACGCCCTGATCCAGATAGGTCTGCAGCACGGTTTTAGTTTTCATCTTGCCGGAGGCTTCGATCACCACATCGCAGTCCGACCAATCGGTGTCGGCGATGGCTTTGTGATGGCTGACCGCGATGCGCTGGCCGTCCAGCAGGATCGCGCCATCAGCGGCCTGCGCTTCACGGTTCCAGCGGCCGTGCACCGAGTCGAAGTTCAACAGATGCGCCAGGGTGTCGGCATCCCCGGCCGGATCGTTGATACGGACCACCCGGACGTTGGGATTGTCGGCGGCAATGCGCATCACCAGGCGTCCGATGCGGCCGAAGCCGTTGATTCCGATGTTAATGGTCATATGAAAGTTCCGCAAATAACCGCGATTTTATGACAGGTGTGTGACAGCTTTGTTACACGCTTACTCCACCGTCACCGATTTCGCCAAATTGCGCGGCTTGTCGACATCGGTGCCGCGTGCGATGGCGATGTGGTAAGCCAGCAGCTGCACCGGAATCGAGTGCACGATCGGGCTGAGCAGACCGACATGGCGCGGGGTGCGGATCACGTGCACGCCATCGGAATCGCTGAAGTGGCTGTCGGCATCGGCGAACACGAACATCTCGCCGCCGCGTGCGCGCACTTCCTGGATATTGGATTTCACTTTTTCCAGCAGGCTGTCGTTCGGGGCGATCACCACCACCGGCATGTCGGCATCGACCAAGGCCAAAGGACCGTGCTTGAGCTCGCCGGCCGGATAGGCTTCGGCGTGGATGTAGGAGATTTCCTTGAGCTTGAGCGCGCCTTCCAGCGCGATCGGATAATGCAGGCCACGGCCGAGGAATAGGGCATGATGCTTGGGCGCGATCAGACCGGACCAGGCGATAATCTGCGGTTCGAGGTTGAGTGCGGCCTGCACGCTGCCCGGCAGCAGACGCAGATCGTCGAGCAGGGCTTTTTCATGTGCCACATCCAAGCGTCCGTGCAGCTTGGCCAAGGTGCCGACAAGCGCGAACAGCGCAATCAATTGCGTGGTGAAGGCTTTGGTCGAAGCCACGCCGATTTCGGCGCCGGCGCGGGTGTAGAACACCATGCGGCTGGCGCGCGGAATCGCGCTTTCCTGTACGTTGCAGATGGACAGCGTTTTGTCCTGTCCAAGGCTCTTGGCGTATTTCAGGGCTTCCATGGTGTCGAGCGTTTCGCCCGACTGCGAGATGGTGACGATCAACTGTTTCGGATCGGCATAGGCGTCGCGGTAGCGGTATTCGCTGGCGATTTCCACGCTGCAGGGAATGCCGGCCACCGCTTCCATCCAGTAGCGTGCGGTCAGGCCGGCGTAGTAGCTGGTGCCACAGGCCAGGATCTGCACCGAACGGACATCGGCCAGAAGCGTGGCGGCCTCATTGCCGAACAGGGCTGGCGAAAAGCCTTCGTCCATGATCGGCTCGATGGTGTCGGCCAGCGCGCGCGGCTGCTCGTGGATTTCCTTCTGCATGAAGTGGCTGTAGGGGCCGAGTTCCATCGAGGCCAGCGACACATCCGAGCGGTGCACGGGCCGGGTAATCGTGTTACCGTCCGCGCCATAAACCTGCACGCCGGCCAGGGTCACGTCGGCCACATCGCCTTCTTCCAGAAAGATGACATCACGGGTGGCCGACAGCACTGCCGAGACATCGGAGGCGATGAAGTTTTCACCTTCGCCCAGACCGACCAGCAGCGGGCAACCCATGCGCGCGGCGACCAAGCGCTTGGGTTCGTTGCGGTGGATGATTGCAATTGCGTAGGCACCTTCCAGATCCTTGACCGCCCGCCGTGTGGCAGTCAGCAGATCGCCGCTTTCGGCGTAGTAGTGATGCACCAGATGGCCGATGACTTCGGTATCGGTCTGCGATTCGAACACGTAGCCGAGCGCGCGCAGGCGTTCGCGCTGCTGCTCGTGGTTTTCGATGATGCCGTTATGCACCAGCGCCAGTTCGCCGGAGCTGATGTGCGGATGGGCATTGAGTTCGGTGACCCCGCCGTGCGTGGCCCAGCGTGTGTGTCCAATGCCGACCTGGCCGGTCAGCGCTTCGGCCTGTGCCGCCGCTTCCATTTCGGCCACACGGCCGGTGCGGCGCACGCGCTTGATACTGTCGGACATAACCGCGATGCCGGCGGAATCATAGCCGCGGTACTCGAGGCGCTTGAGTCCGTCGACCAAGAAATGCACCACATCCCGTTCCGCTACCGCTCCAACAATACCGCACATAAGGCTTCCTTAAGGTGATTTGGGTTTCTTGGCCGGTCGCTGCCAGCCATTCAAACTGAGTTGTTTCGCGCGCGCCACGGTCAGGGTATCGGCCGGCGCGTCCTTGGTGATCACCGAACCGGCGCCGATGGTTGCGCCCGCACCGATGCTGACCGGCGCCACCAACGAGGAATTGGAACCGATGAAGGCGCCGTCACCGATTTCAGTCAGCGATTTATTCACGCCGTCGTAGTTGCAGGTGATGGTACCGGCACCGACATTGACCTTGGCACCGATCTCGGCATCACCGAGGTAGGTGAGGTGGTTGGCTTTTGAGTTCGCGCCGATCCGAGTTTTCTTGCTTTCAACGAAATTGCCCAAGTGCACGCCCTCGGCCAGTTCGGTGCCCGGGCGCAGACGCGCGAACGGACCGAGCACGCAGTCGGGGCCGGCCTGTACACCGTCGAAATCGCAATGCGCGTGCACCACGCTGCCGGCACCGAGCTCGACATCCTTCAACCGACAGAACGGCCCGATGCGTACGCCGTCATGCAACACCACGCGGCCTTCGAAAACGACATCGACATCGACTTCGACATCCATGCCGGCGCTGACCGAACCGCGGATATCGACACGGGACGGGTCAGCGAAACGCACGCCTTCGCGCATCAGGGCTTCGGCCTGCCGACGCTGGTAGCGACGTTCCAGTACCGACAGTTGCAGCGCATCATTGGCGCCGTCGGCTTCACCGGCACTGAGGCAGCCCACGGCTTGTGCCGGCCTGCCTTCGCCCGCGGCCATCGCGAAAATGTCGGTCAGGTAGTATTCGCCCTGGGCGTTGGTATTGCCCAGCCCGGCCAGCCAGCGTCGCAGCGTGGCGGCATCGGCAGTGACCACGCCGGTATTGATCTGCCGCACCGCTTTCTGCGCAGCATCGGCATCCTTCTGTTCGACAATCGCCTGCACCCGGCCATCCTTGTCGGTCAACACCCGGCCGTAGCCGGTGGGATCGTCCAGTGTTTCGGTCAATACCGCGGTGCCGCCGTCAGCGGCGGCCAGCAACTGGCGCAGGGTGGTTTCGGTAATCAGCGGCACATCGGCGTACAGCACCAGCACCTGGGCGCCATCGGGAACGCCGGGCATGGCCTGTAGCACGGCATGGCCGGTACCCAGCTGCTGCGCCTGTTCGGCCCAATGCAGATCGGCATCCGCGGCGAACGCGGCCTGGACCTGATCGCCACCATGGCCATACACGACATGGATGCCAGCGGCGGCGAGCGATCGGGCGGTGGCGACGGTGTGGCCGAGCATGGGGCACCCGGCAATGCGTTGCAGCACCTTCGGGCGCAGCGACTTCATGCGCTTGCCTTCGCCGGCGGCCAAAATGATGACATGTAAGGGCTTTTGCATAATGCCTCCCGCAAGCGTTTATTATGCCCGAGCCGATGCGTCCTGAATACAGGAATACAGCCTAGAAAAAACCGGCCGAAGCCGATTTTGTTCCAATCAGTGCTTGAGGTTCTTGCGCAGGCGTTCGAGGGCCTGCAGCTGGGCCATAGCCTCAGCTAGTTTGGTCTGGGCTTCGGCGATTTCCATGGCTTCGGAGCGGTTGGCGAGCACACGCTCGGCTTCTTCCTTGGCCAGCTTGGCTTTGGCTTCATCCAGATCGGTGGCACGCACGGCGGTATCGGCCAGGACTGAAACCAGCTGCGGCTGCACTTCCAGAATGCCGCCGGAAACGTAGAACTCCTGCTGCGTACCGCCTTCCAGCATGACGCGCACATAACCGGGCTTGATCCGGGTGATAAGCGGCGCGTGCTGCGGCGCGATGCCGAGTTCGCCCATTTCACCGGTCACCACCACCATCTGCACGGAACCGCTGAAAAGCTCCTGCTCGGCACTGACGATATCGCATCGAATGGTAGTCATGTCTTGCTCCGGTGGATTAAGCGGCGGCACTCATTTTCTTGGCTTTCTCGATGGCTTCATCGATGCCGCCAACCATGTAGAAGGCCTGTTCCGGCAAATGGTCGCATTCGCCGTCGCAGATCATCTTGAAGCCGCGGATGGTTTCTTTCAGGGTGACGTATTTGCCCGGCGAACCGGTGAACACTTCGGCCACGTGGAACGGCTGCGAGAAGAAGCGCTCTATTTTACGGGCGCGCGACACGGCCTGCTTGTCTTCTTCCGAAAGCTCATCCATACCCAGAATGGCGATGATGTCCTTCAGTTCCTTATACTTCTGCAGGGTCGACTGCACGCGGCGGGCGGTATCATAGTGTTCGTTGCCGATCACGTTCGGGTCCAGCTGGCGCGAGGTCGAGTCAAGCGGATCCACGGCCGGGTAGATACCGAGCGAGGCAATGTTGCGCGACAGCACGACGGTGGCGTCGAGGTGGGCGAAGGTGGTCGCCGGCGACGGATCGGTCAGGTCGTCCGCGGGCACGTAAACGGCCTGGATCGAGGTGATCGAACCGGTCTTGGTCGAGGTGATGCGTTCCTGCAGAACGCCCATTTCCTCGGCGAGGGTCGGCTGGTAACCCACGGCCGACGGCATACGGCCCAGCAGCGCCGACACTTCGGTACCGGCCAGGGTGTAGCGGTAGATGTTGTCGACGAACAGGAGCACGTCACGGCCTTTGCCGGTGGTCGGATCTTTGTCGTCACGGAAGAACTCTGCCATGGTCAGGCCGGTCAGCGCCACGCGCAGACGGTTGCCCGGCGGCTCGTTCATCTGGCCGTACACCATCGCCACTTTGTCGAGGACGTTGGAGTCCTTCATTTCGTGGTAGAAGTCGTTGCCTTCGCGGGTACGCTCGCCCACGCCGGCGAACACCGACAGTCCGCTATGCTGCTTGGCGATGTTGTTGATCAGTTCCATCATGTTCACGGTCTTGCCGACGCCGGCGCCGCCGAACAGACCGACCTTGCCTCCCTTGGCGAACGGACACATCAGGTCGATCACCTTGATGCCGGTTTCCAGCAGTTCGTTGGTCGAGCTCTGCTCTTCATAAGACGGGGCCGCGCGGTGGATTTCCCAGTGCGCCTTGGCATCGACCGGACCGGCTTCGTCAATCGGATTGCCGAGCACGTCCATGATGCGGCCGAGGGTGCCAGTACCGACCGGAACCGAAATCGCGTGACCAGTGTTGGTCGCGACCAGGTTGCGTTTCAGACCGTCGGTGGAACCGAGCGCGATGCAGCGCACGATGCCGTCGCCCAGCTGCTGCTGGACTTCGAGGGTGATTTCGGTGTTCTCGACCTTCAGCGCGTCATACACTTTGGGCACTTCGTTGCGGTTGAACTCGACGTCCACCACCGCGCCGATGATCTGTACAATCTTGCCTTGGCTCATTTCGGTATCCTCAAAAAGTCAAATCTGTAATTCGTGAATGGGTGCGCCAGGCGCGTTATACAGCGGCGGCACCGCCGACGATTTCGGAAATTTCCTGGGTAATCGCCGCTTGACGCGCCTTGTTGTAAATCAATTGCAGGGTTTCGATCAGCTTGTTGGCATTGTCGGAAGCCGACTTCATGGCGACCATGCGCGCGGCATGTTCCGAAGCCAGATTTTCCAGCACCGCCTGGTACACCAGCGATTCGACATAGCGGGTCACCACGTGGTTGAGCACGGTCTTGGCGTCCGGCTCGTAGAGGTAATCCCAGCTGTGTTTAGAATCGAGTGCTTCATCAGCCGGCAGTGGCAGCAGCTGGTCCTGTACCGGACGCTGTGCCATGGTGTTGATGAAGTCGTTGTAGCACAGGAACACGCGGTCGATGTTGCCGGCTTCGAAACCGTCGAGCATGACTTTGATCACGCCGATCAGCTGATCCACATGCGGCTGTTCGCCCAGATGGGTGACCGAGGCCAGCATGTTGACTTTCAGGCGTCGGAAGAATGTGGCGGCTTTCTGGCCTACGCAGACCAGATCGATTTCGACACCCTTTTCCTGCCAGACGCGCATGTCGGCCAAGATGCGGCGGAACATCTGCGAGTTCAGGCCGCCGCAAAGGCCGCGGTCGGTCGACACGATGATGTAGCCAACGCGCTTGACGTCTTTGCGCTCGACCATGAACGGGTGCACATAATCGGTATTCGCTTTGGCCACGTGACCGACGATCTGACGCATCATGCGCGCGTAAGGGCGCGATGCCTTCATGCGGTCCTGGGCCTTGCGGATTTTAGAGGCTGAGACCATTTCGAGCGCACGCGTCACCTTGCGGGTGTTCTGCACGCTCTTGATTTTGGTCTTGATTTCGCGTCCGCCTGCCATGTCTTTCTCGCTATCGCTTGTGGGGTTTCGGGTACCCAAGGGCGCCCGGTCGCATTACCAGCTGCCGGTGGCCTTGAATTCGGAAATCATCTGCTTGAACTGCGCTTCGATGTCCTTGTCCCAGGCGCCGGTGGCGACGATGTTCTTTTCCAGTTCACCGTAGCTGTTGGCCATATGCGCGTGCAGGCCGGCTTCGAAAGCCAGGATCTGGGGCAACGCCACGTCATCGAGGTAACCTTCGTTGGCGGCGTAGATCGACAGCGCCATCTGCGCGATTGACATCGGTGCATACTGCTTCTGCTTCATCAGTTCGGTCACGCGCTGGCCGCGTTCAAGCTGCTTGCGGGTGGCTTCGTCGAGATCGGAAGCGAACTGCGCGAACGCCGCCAGCTCACGGTACTGGGCCAGCGAGATACGGATGCCGCCCGACAGCTTCTTCATGATGGTGGTCTGCGCGGCACCGCCGACGCGGGACACCGAGATACCGGCGTTCACGGCTGGACGGATACCGGCGTTGAACAGATCGGTTTCCAGGAAGATCTGGCCGTCGGTGATCGAAATCACGTTGGTCGGCACGAACGCCGAAACGTCACCGGCCTGGGTTTCGATGATCGGCAGCGCGGTCAGCGAGCCGGTCTTGCCCTTGACGGCGCCGTTGGTGAACTTCTCGACGTACTCTTCGTTGACGCGGGCAGCGCGTTCGAGCAGACGGGAGTGGAGATAGAACACGTCGCCCGGATAGGCTTCACGGCCAGGCGGACGGCGCAGCAGCAGGGAGATCTGGCGGTAGGCCACGGCCTGCTTGGAAAGATCGTCGTACACGATCAGGGCGTCTTCGCCGCGGTCGCGGAAGTATTCGCCCATGGTGCAGCCCGAATAGGCCGAGATGTACTGCATGGCGGCCGATTCGGACGCGGTGGCGGCGACCACGATGGTGTGGGCCAGCGCGCCGTTTTCTTCCAGGCGGCGCACGACGTTGGCGATCGAGCTGGCTTTCTGGCCGATGGCGACGTAAATGCACTTCACGCCGGTGCCTTTCTGGTTGATGATGGCGTCGATGGCCAGCGCGGTCTTGCCGGTCTGACGGTCACCGATGACCAGTTCGCGTTGGCCGCGACCGACCGGGATCATGGCGTCGACCGACTTGTAACCGGTCTGCACCGGCTGCGACACCGATTTGCGCCAGATCACGCCGGGAGCCACTTTTTCGACCGGAGCGGTCAGCGAAGCGGTGATCGGACCTTTGCCGTCAATCGGCTCGCCCAGCGCGTTGACCACGCGGCCGAGCAGTTCCGGACCGACCGGCACTTCCAGGATGCGGCCGGTGGTCTTGGCCACGTTGCCTTCCAGAAGATGCTCGTAATCGCCCAGAACCACGGCGCCGACCGAGTCGCGCTCCAGGTTCAAGGCCAGCGCGAAGGTGTTGTTCGGCAATTCGATCATTTCACCCTGCATCACGTCGGCCAGACCGTGGATGCGCACGATACCGTCGGAAACGGAGGTCACGGTGCCTTCGTTGCGGGCTTCGGAGGCCAGGTTCACTTTGTCGATTCGACTCTTGATCAGTTCACTGATTTCGGACGGATTGAGCGTCTTCATGGGAATTCCTAGGTTTCTGGCCGTAGCCAGCGGTTAATTGAAATTAATTGGCAAGACTTGCGTTGAGGCGAACCAGCTTGTTGCGCACCGAGCCGTCGATCACGACATCGCCGGCATCGATCACGGCACCGCCGATCAACGACGCATCGACTGCGGTCTGCACCTCGACATCACCACCGAAGCGCTTTTTCAGCGCATCGGTCAACGACTTTAGGCTTTCCGCCGACAGTACTTCGGCCGAGGTGATGGTGGCCTTGACCACATGCTCGCTTTCGGCGCGCAATACTTCAAACAGCGCGTAGATTTCCGGCAACAGCGCCAGACGGCCGTTTTCGGACAGCACCGAGAAGAATCCGCGAACGGATTCGGGGGCTTCCGGATGACTGATCAGATCCAGCAACTGTGCGACGGAAACCCGCGGATCGCCGAGCATGTCAGCAACACGGGGAACGCCGACGGCCTGCGCGGAAAACGCGAGCGCTTCCGAGACATCCTTCAGTGAGCTGGCTTCTTTGGCCAGCATAAAAATGGCGCGGGCGTAAGGCCGGGCGAGCGTGGTGGCTTGACTCATGATCGGTTGCCTCAGATTTCCGAAGCCAGCTCGTCAAGCAGCGCTTTATGGGCGTTGCCGTCGATTTCGCGGCGGATGAGTTTTTCGGCACCGGCCAGAGCCAGTGTGGAGACCTGCTTGCGCAGTTCCTCGCGGGCCTTGTTGGCAGATTGTTCGATTTCGGCATCGGCACTGGCCTTCACGCGCTGCGCTTCGGCAACGGCTTCGTCCTTGGCGGCGTCGATGATCTGCAGGCGACGGGTTTCGGCCTGGGCGATGATTTCATTCGCTTTGACACGGGCTTCGCGAAGGACTTCGTTGACCTTTTCTTCGGCCTGGGCGAGATCCTTCTTGCTGCGGTCGGCGGCGGCGAGACCGTCGGCAATCTTGGCCTGACGCTCTTCGATCGCGGCCATGATGCCCGGCCAACCGAATTTCATCACGACCCAAGCCACCGCGAAGAACGCGAGGCCCTGGATGATGAGCGTTAAATTGATATCCATGATCTAACTCCTATGGGCCGGCGGCGGGACGCTGCCGGCTGCAAGACGATGCCTGAATTAGGCGCCGAGGGCGGAGATGAACGGATTGGCGAAAATCAGCAGCAGAGCGATGGCGACGCCGATCATCGGAATGGCGTCGAGCAGGCCGGCGACGATGAACAGCTTGGTCTGCAGCATCGGGGTGAGTTCCGGCTGACGCGAAGCGCCTTCCAGGAATTTGCCGCCGAGGATGGCGAAGCCGATGGCGGTACCGAGGGCGCCGAAGCCGATCAGCAGGGCGGCGGCGATGACGGTCATGCCCATGACGTCGGCGATGAGATTGATGTTTTCCATGATGCTCTCCGTGTATTGCGGTTGTAGGTGATGAACGGGTTGGTTGTTAAACTAAAGGTAAAACGAAACGGGTTAATGCTTCTCGGCGGCCATGCTCAAATACACCACAGTCAGCATCATAAAGATGAAGGCCTGCAGGGTGATTACCAGAACGTGGAAGGCGGTCCAGATGAAACCGGAAATGAACTGCACCGGCATCATCGCGTAGGTCGACAGCGCGTCCAGCGAAGAGCCCAGGGTCATGACCGCAATCAGAATGAAGATGAGTTCGCCGGCATACATGTTGCCGAACAATCGCAGACTGAGCGAAACCGGGCGGACCAGCTCCTCGATCAGACGCAGTAGCAGATTGGCAGGAGCTAGTAGAATCGCCATCCACAGTTTATCGGCATGGAACGGGGCGGTGAACGCCTCTTTCACGAACAGACCGAGGCCTTTGTGTTTGATGCCGAAATAGTGAATCAGGAAGAACACGCCCAGAGCCATACCCAGGGTGGTATTCAGATCGGCCGTCGGCACAACGCGTAGATAGTCCTTGAAGCCCAGGGCCGGACCGACGGTGTGCCAGGCACCGGGCAGCAAATCGACCGGAACCATGTCCATGAAGTTCATCAGGAACACGAGACAGAAGATGGTCACCGCCAGCGGTGCGATGAACCTGCTCTGGCCGTGGAAGGTTTCGCGCACCAGGCCGTCGATGCCGGTCACGACCATTTCCAGCGCACATTGCAGCTTACCCGGAACACCGGAGGTGGCGCGGCGGGAAACATAAAGAAAGAAGCCGATGAACAGGGCGCACATCAACAGCAGGAAGAAAACACTGTCGATGTTGATGGTCATGAACTTGCTGTCGCCGACATGCCACTGCAGATGCTGCAGATGGTGCTGAATGTATTCGGTTTGACCACCAGTTGATTCTTCAGCTGCCACGTTTCACCTTTGCATCGAAATAATTGAACAATTGGATGACCAACAACGAAAACATGAGACCCGCAAGCGTTGCGAACGGTGCCGCTGCAATCCACTGCATGCCGGCTAGCATGATTGAAAACACCAACACCCACTTCAACAGCACCCCCAACAGCAGGCGGCCGAACCAAGGCGCCGCTCCACGCACACCGCCGGTAAATGCCACTACCGACTGGAGGAACTGCCCAAGCGCAACGGCCAGCGCGCCAATCATGAATGCCACACCCTGCGATGGGCTATCAATCAGGGACCACGCCAAAGCAATAAGTACTGCCGACAGGGCCTGCAAAACCAGCAACTTAGCGCCTTGGCTCAGGTGATTTTGGAAATGTCTGAGCATATTCCGTCAACCGAACCGCCGCGTCACGGCCCAAAATAATCTGCCGTATTATAGCAAAATGCGGCATGGAAGCAAGATAAAACAAAGCGCGCAAACGGGGTTGTCCGCAGCCGTTCATGGTTCATTATTTCTGAATAGGCAGTCTGTCCGGCCAATAAAAAACCCCAGTCCATCGGGACTGGGGTTTAGGGTAAAGACCCTGGCGATGACCTACTCTTGCATGACAGAATCACACTACCATCGGCGCGGTTGCGTTTCACTTCCGTGTTCGGGATGGGAACGGGTGGTGCCACAACGCTATGATCACCAGGGAGAGGGTGGAGGGTCGCATCGGGATCGGTTGTATCCTTGGCGCACACGCTCTCATTGGGTGAAGCAAATTGGATATGGACGTAGTTAGGAACGCTTCGATTTATACGTGTTGCAAGGATAAAGCGACTTGAGGTTATATGATCAAGCCTCACGGATCATTAGTATCAGTTAGCTCAATACATTACTGCACTTACACACCTGACCTATCAACCAGGTAGTCTTCCTGGTTCCTTTAGGAGACTTAAGTCTCGGGATATCTCATCTTGAGGCGCGCTTCCCGCTTAGATGCTTTCAGCGGTTATCGCTTCCGAACATAGCTACCCGGCAATGCCACTGGCGTGACAACCGGAACACCAGAGGTTCGTCCACTCCGGTCCTCTCGTACTAGGAGCAGCCCCTCTCAAATATCCAACGCCCACGACAGATAGGGACCGAACTGTCTCACGACGTTCTGAACCCAGCTCGCGTACCACTTTAAATGGCGAACAGCCATACCCTTGGGACCGACTACAGCCCCAGGATGTGATGAGCCGACATCGAGGTGCCAAACACCGCCGTCGATATGAACTCTTGGGCGGTATCAGCCTGTTATCCCCGGAGTACCTTTTATCCGTTGAGCGATGGCCCTTCCATACAGAACCACCGGATCACTAAGACCTACTTTCGTACCTGCTTGATCCGTCGATCTTGCAGTCAAGCACGCTTATGCCTTTGCACACAGTGCGCGATGTCCGACCGCGCTGAGCGTACCTTCGTGCTCCTCCGTTACTCTTTGGGAGGAGACCGCCCCAGTCAAACTACCCACCATACATGGTCCCCGATCCGGATTACGGACCTAGGTTAGAACGTCAAGCACATCAGGGTGGTATTTCAAGGTTGGCTCCATGCGATCTAGCGACCACACTTCATAGCCTCCCACCTATCCTACACAGACGAACTCAACGTTCAATGTAAAGCTATAGTAAAGGTTCACGGGGTCTTTCCGTCTTGCCGCGGGAACGCTGCATCTTCACAGCGATTTCAATTTCACTGAGTCTCGGGTGGAGACAGCGCCGCTGTCGTTACGCCATTCGTGCAGGTCGGAACTTACCCGACAAGGAATTTCGCTACCTTAGGACCGTTATAGTTACGGCCGCCGTTTACTGGGGCTTCGATCAAGAGCTTCGCCTTGCGGCTGACCCCATCAATTAACCTTCCAGCACCGGGCAGGCGTCACACCCTATACGTCCACTTTCGTGTTTGCAGAGTGCTGTGTTTTTGATAAACAGTCGCAGCGGCCTGGTTTCTGAGGCCTTCTCCAGCTATTAACCAGTGAAGGCGCACCTTCTCCCGAAGTTACGGTGCCATTTTGCCTAGTTCCTTCACCCGAGTTCTCTCAAGCGCCTTAGAATTCTCATCCTACCCACCTGTGTCGGTTTACGGTACGGTCTGCGTAAGCTGAAGCTTAGAAGATTTTCCTGGAAGCGTGATATCAGCAGCCTCGATCTAATTGATCTGGTCCTTCGTCTCAACGTTGCTCCCCCGGATTTGCCTAAGGGAACCGCCTCAACGCTCTCACCCCGACTACCAACGCGGGGCCTGCCTAACCTTCTCCGTCTCTCCATCGCACTTACGCGAGGTGCAGGAATATTAACCTGCTTCCCATCGACTACACCTTTCGGTCTCGCCTTAGGGGCCGACTCACCCTGCGTCGATTAACGTTGCGCAAGGAAACCTTGGGCTTTCGGCGTGGAGGCTTTTCACCCCCATTATCGTTACTCATGTCAGCATTCGCACTTCCGATACCTCCAGCAACCTTTACAAGTCACCTTCATCGGCTTACGGAACGCTCCTCTACCGCGTACACACCTGTGTGTGCACACCCTAAGCTTCGGTGCATGGCTTAGCCCCGTTAAATCTTCCGCGCAGGCCGACTCGACTAGTGAGCTATTACGCTTTCTTTAAAGGATGGCTGCTTCTAAGCCAACCTCCTAGCTGTCTATGCCTTCCCACATCGTTTTCCACTTAGCCATGACTTGGGGACCTTAGCTGTAGGTCTGGGTTGTTTCCCTTTTCACGACGGACGTTAGCACCCGCCGTGTGTCTCCCGCATAGTCTGTCTTGGTATTCGGAGTTTGCAATGGTTTGGTAAGTCTCAATGACCCCCTAGCCATAACAGTGCTCTACCCCCAAGAAGATTCGTGCGAGGCGCTACCTAAATAGCTTTCGAGGAGAACCAGCTATCTCCGGGTTCGATTAGCTTTTCACTCCTAGCCACACCTCATCCCCTACTTTTGCAACAGGAGTGGGTTCGGGCCTCCAGTACCTGTTACGGCACCTTCACCCTGGGCATGGCTAGATCACCCGGTTTCGGGTCTATTGCCTGCGACTATACGCCCTATTCAGACTCGGTTTCCCTTCGCCTCCCCTAATCGGTTAAGCTTGCCACAGACAATAAGTCGCTGACCCATTATACAAAAGGTACGCAGTCACCCCACGAAGGGGCTCCCACTGCTTGTACGCATACGGTTTCAGGTTCTATTTCACTCCGCTCTCCGCGGTTCTTTTCGCCTTTCCCTCACGGTACTGGTTCACTATCGGTCAGTCAGGAGTATTTAGCCTTGGAAGATGGTCCTCCCATGTTCAGACAGGGTTTCTCGTGCCCCGCCCTACTCACTTATCATCAATAAAGAGGTTTCGCATACGGGACTATCACCCGCTATGGTTGGCCTTCCCAGGCCATTTTGCTACCTCAATATCAACTTTTGGGCTGCTCCCCGTTCGCTCGTCACTACTGGGGGAATCTCGGTTGATTTCTTTTCCTCCAGGTACTGAGATATTTCAGTTCCCCGGGTTTGCTTCCAGCAGCTATGTATTCACTGCAGGATACCGCCTAAGCGGTGGGTTTCCCCATTCAGACATCTCCGGATCAATGCTTGTTGCCAACTCCCCGGAGCTTTTCGCAGGCTGCCACGTCTTTCATCGCCTCTGACTGCCAAGGCATCCACCGTATGCGCTTATTCGCTTGATCATATAACCTTAAGTCGCCTCAAGGTTATCCGTTGCGAATACAACGATTACTTCAAATTCAGGCACTCTTACGTGCCCGCCTTAGCCTCACGACACGTATAAAAAGAATGTTACTTCTCTAAAACGTTTCGTTAACTACGTCCATATTGTCAAAGAACAAAGTCCGGCCACAATGCCGAACCTCTAATCATTTATGTGCGCTACATTCCGTTAAAAAAGTGGTGGAGCCAGTCGGGATCGAACCGACGACCCCCTGCTTGCAAAGCAGGTGCTCTCCCAGCTGAGCTATGGCCCCATCGATAATGGTGGGTCTGGGAGGACTCGAACCTCCGACCTCACCCTTATCAGGGGTGCGCTCTAACCACCTGAGCTACAGACCCAGGTCGGATCCACTTTCATGGAATGCAGGAAACTTGTGCGGACGTCTGTAAAACAGTTTCGTCGTTGCTCAAAAGGAGGTGATCCAGCCGCACCTTCCGATACGGCTACCTTGTTACGACTTCACCCCAGTCATCGGCCACACCGTGGCAAGCGCCCCCCTTGCGGTTAAGCTACCTGCTTCTGGTGCAACAAACTCCCATGGTGTGACGGGCGGTGTGTACAAGGCCCGGGAACGTATTCACCGCGGCAATGCTGATCCGCGATTACTAGCGATTCCGACTTCACGCAGTCGAGTTGCAGACTGCGATCCGGACTAAGATAGGGTTTCTGGGATTGGCTCCGCCTCGCGGCATTGCGACCCTCTGTCCCCACCATTGTAGTACGTGTGTAGCCCTGGTCGTAAGGGCCATGATGACTTGACGTCATCCCCACCTTCCTCCGGTTTGTCACCGGCAGTCTCCTTAGAGTTCCCACCTTTACGTGCTGGCAACTAAGGACAGGGGTTGCGCTCGTTGCGGGACTTAACCCAACATCTCACGACACGAGCTGACGACAGCCATGCAGCACCTGTGTTCGAGTTCCCGAAGGCACCAATCTATCTCTAGAAAGTTCTCGACATGTCAAGACCAGGTAAGGTTCTGCGCGTTGCATCGAATTAAACCACATACTCCACCGCTTGTGCGGGCCCCCGTCAATTCCTTTGAGTTTCAGTCTTGCGACCGTACTCCCCAGGCGGCGAACTTAACGCGTTAGCTTCGACACTGAAATCTCAATTGATCCCAACGTCCAGTTCGCATCGTTTAGGGCGTGGACTACCAGGGTATCTAATCCTGTTTGCTCCCCACGCTTTCGTGCCTCAGTGTCAGTGCTGGTCCAGAGAGCCGCCTTCGCAACTGATGTTCCTCCCGATCTCTACGCATTTCACTGCTACACCGGGAATTCCACTCTCCTCTACCGCACTCTAGTCTGCCAGTATCAAATGCAATTCCCAGGTTGAGCCCGGGGCTTTCACATCTGACTTAACAAACCACCTACGCACGCTTTACGCCCAGTAATTCCGAGTAACGCTTGCACCCTTCGTATTACCGCGGCTGCTGGCACGAAGTTAGCCGGTGCTTATTCTTTGGGTACCGTCAGAACGACCGGGTATTAACCGACCGCTTTTCTTTCCCAACAAAAGTGCTTTACAACCCGAAGGCCTTCTTCACACACGCGGCATGGCTGGATCAGGCTTGCGCCCATTGTCCAATATTCCCCACTGCTGCCTCCCGTAGGAGTCTGGACCGTGTCTCAGTTCCAGTGTGGCTGATCATCCTCTCAGACCAGCTACCGATCGTCGCCTTGGTGGGCCTTTACCCCGCCAACTAGCTAATCGGATATCGGCTCATCCATCCGCGCGACGCCTTGCGGTCCGCCGCTTTCAACCTCAGTTCGTATGCGGTATTAGCGTAAGTTTCCCTACGTTATCCCCCACGAAAGGGTAGATTCCGATATATTCCTCACCCGTCCGCCACTCGCCACCCAGAGAGCAAGCTCTCCTGTGCTGCCGTTCGACTTGCATGTGTTAGGCCTGCCGCCAGCGTTCACTCTGAGCCAGGATCAAACTCTTCAGTTAAAAACAATTTTTACAGCTTTTATCTGCAGAATCCCATCAAGGCTTGTACATCGCTTGCGTACTAATTTGCATTACTACTCATTGACTTAAAGCTTTTAACAGACTTCTGCAAGATTGGACTAATCCCATCTTACAGACGCCCGCACAAATTTCCTGCGCACATTTACAAAGATCATTTTGCTTGCCCCGAAAGGTTCGCGCTTCGGACATTTCGTCTCGAAGTGGTCGCACAGTATGGCAGACCTTTTAAACCACGTCAACATTCGGTTGCTTAATTCCGTCTGATTCGCGGCATTCGCTTTGGGACGTTTCGCCCCGATTCGGACATTTCGTCTCGAAGTGGTCTCACAGTATGGCAGACCTTTTAAACCACGTCAACATTCGAGATTGATTTCGAAGAGTTCACGGAGCCCCTGATTCAGGCCTGAGCCAATCGATTGGTCGGCTAGTATAGCAAGGCCCATGAGGCTTTGGGAAGCCCTGCACGGACTTTCGCCGGGAATCCTTGCTGGACTTGACGCTCAGGACTCCGACTGGAGCTGAATGCGGGCGAAATTGCGCTTGCCGACCTGCAACACGCCCTCGAAACCGGGCATGAGCAGCAACTGCGAATCTTCGACGACGAGATTGTCGATACGGACCGCACGCTCCTGGATTTTGCGGTTGGCTTCGGTATTGCTGCCAGCAAGACCGGCCATACGCAAAACAGTAGCCAGCCGCACTCCCTCTGCAGGAACGGCTAGAACCTTGATTTCCAATAGATTCTTGTCGGCTTCGCCGCGAACGGCAGCCTGCCAGCCCTGAATTGCGGCCTCGGCTTCTGCTACGCCGTGGAAGCGGGCGGCCAGCTCCCGGGCCAGCTGCAGCTTGGCCTCGCGGGGGTGCAGCTGACCCGCCGCGACATCGGCCTTCATACGCGCCAGCTCGGCCAAAGACACCTCGAAACTGAGCAGCTCGAACCAGCGCCACATCAGCTCATCGCCGATTTTCATGGTTTTGTTGACGATATCGATGGCCGGCTCGTTGATGCCGATGTAATTGCCCAGTGATTTGCCCATCTTGTTGACGCCGTCCAAGCCTTCCAGCAGCGGCATGGTCAGCACGATCTGCGGCGGCTGCCCGAAATGCTCCTGCAGACCGCGGCCCATCAGCAGGTTGAACTTCTGGTCGGTGCCGCCGAGTTCGATGTCGGCCTTGAGCGCCACCGAATCATAGCCCTGCACCAGGGGATACAGGAACTCATGGATGGCGATGGGCTGTTGACCGGCAAAACGCTTCGAGAAGTCATCGCGCTCCAGCATGCGCGCCACGGTCATCTGCCCGGCCAGTTTGATCATGTCGGCCGCGCTCATGGCATCGAACCATTCGGAATTGAAACGCAGTTCGGTTTTGTCGCGGTCCAGCACCTTGAACACCTGTTCGGCATAGGTCTCGGCATTGGCCAGCACGTCGGCGCGCGACAGCGGCTTGCGGGTGACGTTCTTGCCTGTCGGGTCGCCGATCATGCCGGTGAAGTCGCCGATCAGGAAAATCACCTGATGGCCCAGATCCTGGAACTGGCGCATCTTGTTGAGCAGCACGGTGTGGCCCAGATGCAGATCCGGCGCGGTCGGATCGAAACCGGCCTTGACCCGAAGCGGGCGGCTGAGCTTCAGGCGCGCTTCCAGCTCCTCCGGTTTGAGGATTTCCTGCGCACCGCGGCCGATCAGTTCGAGTATTTCCTGCATCTGCATGCCAACTTCGCTCCGTAAATGCGGTGGAAAACAGCCGCTTGCGCGTGCGTGCGTTAATACCGCGTTAATTGCATTAATTATGCCTGAATGCCTGAGGCTAGGGTTTGACGCGCGGTATCAGGACTGGTTATTTTAGCCCATTGCCTGAACGCTGTCCCCGAAGGACTTCCATTGCGATTGACCAAACACCTGAACACACTCCGCACCTGGGACCGCCCCCGTTGGCAGATCGCAGGCCTGATACTGCTGACCGGACTCATGGTGGCGTCACTTGTCCCGGCCCTGCAGTCGCCGCATACGCTGGCATTGACGCCGGCGCTGGTGCACAGCCCGGGTTTCTCGCGCAAGGCGCTGGATCTGGGCGCGTTCCGCTGGCAAAGCATCACGGTGGAAAAGGGCCAGACCGTCAGTGAGATCTTCGAACACATGGGGCTTTCCGGCAAGACGCTGCAGCAGGTGATGGCGAGTGCGGCCGCCCGGGACAGCTTTCGCCGCATCCGCGACGGCGATATTCTGGAGTTCGAAATCAACGGCTACGACCAGCTGCGTGCGATGCGCTTCGACCGCAGTGATCTGGAACAGGTCAGTCTGACGCTCGAAAACGGATCGGTCAGCGAACAGATTATGGTGCGGGAGCTGGAGAACCGCCTGATGGTGGCCAGCGGAGAAATCACCACCTCGCTGTATGCCGATGCCAAACGGGCGGGACTGGGCGGCAATGTGGTCAACCAGATCGCCAATGTCTTCAAGTACGACATCGATTTCGTCGAAGATCTGCGCGACGGCGACCGCTTCCAGGTCGTCTACGAACAGAGTTTTCTGGAGGGAAAGCCCTACCGCCAGGGCCATATCCGCGCGGCCAGCTTCGTCAACCGCGGCAAGGAATTCACGGCATTCCGCTTCAACCATAACGGCCGCGAGGAATACTTCGATGCCAGCGGCCGGCCGTTGAAAAAAGTGCTGATGCGGATTCCGATTGAATTCGCCCGCCTCAGCTCGAACTTCGGAATGCGCAAGCATCCCGTGCTTGGCCGCATGCGCGCCCACAAGGGCGTCGATTACGCGGCACGCACCGGAACCCCGATCATGGCCGCGGGTGACGGCCGCATCGAGCTGGCTGGCTGGAAAAACGGTTATGGCAAAACCATCATCATCAACCACGGACAGGGCCGTAGCACGCTTTACGGGCACATGTCAGCGTTCGGCAAATTCAAACGCGGACAGTTCGTACCTCAGGGCGCGATCATCGGCCGTGTCGGCAGCACGGGTCTGGCCACCGGCCCGCATCTGCATTACGAATTCCGCGTCAACGGCAAACAGGTCAATCCGCTGAAGGTGACCATGCCGAAACCGGAGCCGCTGCGCGGCGCGGCCTTGGCCGAGTTCCGGCGCGTCACCGCGCCGGCCGTGGCGATGATGGAACAGTCCGCAGCGACCGAGCTGCGTTGAACATGCCATCCTCCCTTTACATCGGCCTGATGTCGGGCACCAGTCTCGATGGCATCGATGTCGCCTTGGTCGATTTCAATAATGGCGCGGAACTGGTCGCACATGGCCACCGCCACCTGCCGGAAGCGCTGACCAACATCCTGCTGGCGCTCTCCCAATCGAATGCGCCGGTCAGTCTGGAACAGGTCGGTCAACTGGAAACCCTGCTCGGCCGAGCCTTTGCCGAGGCAGTCAGGGATTTCTGTGCCGAGCACCGGTTGGCGCCTGAGTCGATCCGTGCCATCGGCAGTCATGGCCAGACTCTGCGTCATGACCCAAAAGGTGAAATCCCCTATACCCTGCAGTTCGGGGACGCCAACATCATCGCCGAACGCACCGGCATCACCACCGTCGCCGATTTCCGGCGCCGGGATGTAGCCGCCGGCGGCCAGGGCGCGCCGTTGGTGCCGGCCTTCCATGCCGCACTTTTCGGAAACAGCGAACAGGACCGGGCGGTGGTCAATATCGGCGGCATCGCCAACATTACCTTGCTGCCGGCCGATGCTGGCATCACCGGATTCGACTGCGGACCCGGCAATGGCCTGATGGATGCATGGTGCCGCCGTCACTGGAATATCGCCTTCGATGCCAACGGCGACAAAGCCGCACTCGGCTTGCCTGATGACGAATTGCTCGAACGCCTGCTGCTCGATCCCTGGCTGCAGTTGCCGCCGCCGAAAAGCACCGGTCGCGATTATTTCCAGCTCGACTGGCTCGACTATCACCTGCAGGGCCTGCAGCTGTCGCCGGAAAGCGTGCTGTGCACGCTCAACGTGTTTACAGCACGCGCCATCGCGGATGCGATTCAAGGTTATGGCGGCAAGACGGAATCGGTATATGTCTGCGGCGGTGGCGTGCACAACAGCCTGCTGATGCAAAATCTGCAGTCACTTTTGCCCTGCCCGGTGCAATCAACGGCCGCGCTGGGCGTTGACCCGGATTACGTGGAAGCGATGGCCTTCGCCTGGTTGGCCAAGCAATGCCTTGAAGGCGGGCCCGGCAATGTGGTCGGCGTCACCGGTGCGGCCGGACCGCGCATTCTCGGCGCGGTTTATCAGGTCTGATCGGTTCCGAAACCAATCCGCTTCCAGAGCCAAGCCAGCAGTAGCAAGGCTGGTATGACCGATACGGTACTGATCAGGAAAAACGCCGAATAGCTGCTCTGCTCGACGATGTAACCCGAGAACCCGCCGACGAACTTTCCGGGCAAGTTCGCCAGCGACACCAAAAGCGCATACTGGGTGGCGGTGAAATTCTGATGGGTCAGGCCGGACATGAACGCGACCAACACGGTGCCGGCGAAGCCTTGGGCCAGATTGTCGGCGGTGATGGCGGTAAAGAACGCCCAGATTTCCGAAGGATGCTGCGCCATTAGCAGAAAAGCGAGGTTCGACAGCGCGACACCGACCGCAGCCACCGCCAGCAGCTTGCGGATATCGAAGGCCGCTACGCAAACGCCGCCGAGAAAAGCGCCGCCGATGCCGAGCCAGACGCCGTAGAGTTTCGACACCGTGGCGATATCGGCCTTGGTATAGCCCGAATCCAGATAGAACGGGCCGGCCAGCACGCCGATCATCTGATCCGGAAATTTGTACAGCCCGACGAACACCAGAAACGCCAGCGCCAGTAGCACGCCATTGCGCGAAAAAAACTCACGGAACGGTTCGATGAAGGCTTCGGCCAGACTGACCTTGCGGATGGCGACACGGGCGGTGGGCTCGCGCGCCAACAGCGTGGCCGCGAGCGGCAGCAGCATCAGCAGCGCCATCACGGTGTACGTTGTTTTCCAGCCGAACAGTTCCGCGAAATACAGCGCCATGGCACCGCCGAGAATCAAGCCGACGCGGTAACCGAGGGTGTAAGTGGCCGCCAACGCGCCCTGCGCGTGAATCTCGACAATCTCGATCCGGTATGCGTCCACCAGGATGTCCTGGGTGGCGCCGGCAAACGCGGCCAGCGCGACGAATGCAATCAGCGTGCTGAGATGCGCCGTCGGATCGGTGTACGCCATGGCCAGCAGCGCCAGCATCAGCAACAGCTGCGAAACGAACAGCCAACCCCGGCGCCGGCCGAGCAGCGGCAAGGCATAGCGGTCCAGCAGCGGCGCCCAGAGGAATTTCAGGACATAGAAGAAACTGGCGAAACTGAGCAGCCCGATCAGACTGAGCGCCAATCCGATATCGCGCAGCCAGGTCGACAGCGTACCGCCGACGATCAGCAGGAACGGGAGGCCGCAACCGAAGCCGAAAAACAGCATGGTTGCCGCGGACGGCGTGCCGAAGGCACGTTTGATGCCCTGCCAGCCCTTGAAGGATTGCGTTTTAGTCATCAGTCATAGTCCACGGTAAATGGCGCGTGATCGGAGAATTTCAGTTCGGCGGCGATGGCACAGCCGTGCAAGGCCGGCTTCAGATTGGGGCTGACCATCTGGTAATCGATGCGCCAGCCGACGTTATTGACCCGCGCCGCGCCGCGCTGGCTCCACCAGGTGTAGTCCTGGCCGTCCGGATTCAGGCTGCGGTAGCTGTCGACCCAACCGTCCTGAGCGGTCAGTGCCGTCATCCAGTCGCGCTCCTCAGGCAGGAACCCGGAATTCTTGGCATTCGACTTGGCGTTGCGGATATCCATCGCGGTGTGCGCGATGTTCCAATCGCCGCAAAGGACGATTTTGCGGCCGTCGGCGAGCATCGTCTTGAACTTCGGACGGATCCAGTCCATCACTTCGAATTTGAAACGCTGGCGCTCTTCCGCGGAGGAGCCCGAAGGCAGATACAGAGAGACAACCGACAGATCGCCGAAACGGGCTTCGATGTAGCGGCCCTCCTCATCGAACGGCGCCCAGCCCAAACCGGTAACTACGGCATCCGGTACGTGACGGCAGTAAATGGCGACACCGGAATAGCCTTTCTTGGTCGTGGCATCACGGAAAAAAGCGTGATAACCCTCGGGCCGGAAAAGACCGTCACCGAGTTGGTGCTCCTGTGCCTTGGTTTCCTGAATGCACAGGATATCGGCATCCTGGCCCGCAAACCAGTCGAAGAAGCCCTTGCTGGCCGCGGAGCGGATGCCATTGGCGTTGAAACTGATGATTCGCATGCCGGTCAACTACTGATAAACTTGTCCCAAGATTAGCCCAATGCGCGCGCGAAGTGGGAAAAATGCAACCTTACCAGCAGCAGTTCCTGGAGTTGGCCGTCCGCAGGCAGGTCCTGCGTTTCGGCGAGTTCACCCTGAAATCCGGCCGCATCAGCCCTTATTTCTTCAATGCCGGCCTTTTCGACGACGGCGAAAGCCTGAATCAGGTCAGCGAAGCCTATGCCGCCCGCATCCTTGACTGCGGCGTGGCTTTCGACATGCTGTTCGGTCCAGCCTACAAGGGACTGCCATTGGCCACCGGCGCCGCCATTGCCCTGGCGCGCCAGGGGCGCAATGTACCGGTGGCGTTCAACCGCAAGGAAGCCAAAAGCCATGGCGAAGGCGGCAGTCTGATCGGCGCACCGGTGCGCGGCCGCGTCCTGATCATCGATGATGTCATCACCGCAGGCACCGCCATCCGGGAGTCCATCGACATCATCCGCGCCCAAGGCGCGGAAGTGGCAGGTATCGTGATCGCCCTTGATCGCCAGGAGAAAGGCAAATCGTCGGCGCTTTCGGCCAGCCAGGAAATCGAACAGGAGTTCGGATTCCCGGTATACAGCATCGTCAGCCTCGGCGAACTGCTGGCCTTCGCCGAACACCGGGCTGAGCTTGCACAATACCGGCAGGCGTTGCAGAATTACAGGGATCACTACGGGGTCTGACATGCCGAACGTCAAAGTGCTGCTGACTGTATTCCTGGGTGCCGCACTGATTTCCGGCGTTGCCGCACAGGACGCAAAGGAAAAGAAGATCTACCGTTGGGTCGATAAGGATGGAAAAGTCCAGATCAGTGACCAGCTGCCGCCGGACGCCGTTGACAGGGCACGCAAGGAATACAACGCCAAAACCGGCTCACTCAGGAATGACGTGCAGAGCCAGCTCTCGCCCGCTGAAAAAGCGGTGGCCGAGCAACAGGCGAAGGCCGAAGCCGCGGCCATGGCGGCTATAAAAGCCAAGCGCATTGAGCAGGGCATACTGATCAACTACGAAACCGAAAAGGAACTACAACGCTTTTTCGACGAACGTACCAATCTGCTGAAACAGACCATCATCTCGCTGAAAGCCAGCATCCAGTCACGGCGTGCGTTGCTGATTAGTACCCTGAATGAATTGGGCGAAGCAGAGATGAAGGGTCAGGCCCTGGATGCCGGCAAACTCAAAATGCTGGCTGAAACGCAGATGCTGGTGGCGAAGCAGACCGAACAGAAGGACCGGCTCAATGTCAGCTACCGCGCCCTGCAGGCCGAGTTCGCGCTGACCTTAGAAAAATACCGCGGCATGAAGGCGGAAGCCGACATCCGGCGTGCGGCTTTGCCGGATGATGCCGTGCTACCGACAGCGCAGCCCTGATTCAGAACGGAAGGTTCAAGTCCGGCTTCAAGGCCAGCAATTGCATGCGGAAAGCCGCTTGGATGCGTGACAGGGCAGCTTCGTCATTGGCTTCGAAACGCAGCACTAGCACCGGCGTGGTGTTGGACGCCCGCACCAGGCCCCAGCCGTCCGGCCAATCGGCACGCACGCCATCGATCAGACTGATGCGCGCACCTTCGAATCGTGCCTGCTCCACGAAGCGTGCGATGAATGCATGCTGTTCGCCTTCGGCGACTTCTGCCTTCAATTCCGGTGTCGATACCAGCTTGGGCAGTTCGTCGAACTTGGCCTGAATACCCTCCGGCGCGGCCGCAAGAATTTCAAGCAGACGGGCGGCGGCATAAATGCCGTCATCGAACCCGAACCAACGCTCGCTGAAGAAAAAGTGTCCGCTCATCTCGCCGGCCAGCTCGGCATGGGTTTCCTTCATCTTGGATTTGATTAGCGAATGTCCGGTCTTCCACATCAATGGACTGCCGCCGTTGCGCAGGATATGGCTCTGCAGTGCACCGGTGCATTTGACGTCATAGATGATGGCTGCACCCGGATTGCGGCTGAGCACGTCCTCGGCGAACAGCATGAGCAGAAGGTCGGCGAAAATCACTTCGCCTGATGCGGTGACAACGCCGAGACGGTCGCCATCGCCGTCAAATGCCAGCCCAATATCGGCGCCGTTATGCTTCACCAGATCAATCAAATCGAGCAGATTTTCCGGATCACTCGGATCGGGATGGTGGTTGGGAAAGTTCCCGTCGACCTCGCAATACAGTTCCTCGACCTCGGCGCCGATGGCCCGCAGGACCAGGGGGGCGACCGAACCCGGCACGCCGTTACCGCAGTCGACCACCACTTTCAGCGGCTGTTCGATATGGATATCCTCGGCGATGCGCGCGATGTATGCCGGAATGATGTCCTGTTGGCGGATTGCTCCGGGCTTATCGGCACGGATGATTTTCTTATCGATGATGCGGGTGAAGATGTCCATGATGGCATCGCCGGACAGCGTGTGGCCGTCAATGACGATTTTCAGCCCGTTGTAATCCGGTGGATTGTGCGAGCCAGTCACCGAGATACCGCTGGTGAATTCACCGGTGTTGGCCGCGAAGTAGACCACCGGGGTCGGTACCTGGCCGATGTTGATGACCTCGATGCCGGTCGAAGCGAGACCCTCACAGAGCCCGTCCGCCATGTCCGGAGAGGACAGGCGGCCATCGTAACCGACTACGATACCGCGCAGGCCTTTCTCAACCAGAATGGTGCCGACCGCCTCGCCGACCTTGAAGGCGATACCGGCATCGAGATTGACGCCGATGATGCCGCGGATGTCGTAGGCCCTGAAAATCGAGCGGTCCAGCGGAACCCTCGGCTGCAGCGATTCCTTGATGTTGAACTTCGGCGGCGGTGGTACCTGGGCAGCGATTACCCCGGCCAGTTGCATCTGCTCCAGCGTCATATCCGCGCCATCGGCATCCGCGACCTCACTTTCCTGACGTCTACGGCGCTGCAGATATCCGGGCGCAAACAAACAGCCGACGCCGAGCAGGAAACAAAGTCCACCAAGGACCAGTTCGCCGATGCCGCCGGCGCTGAACAGCCCTTTTTCAGCCAGCGGCGCCGAGGCCACCACCCGCCACGGGGTTTTGGCGATGGCGACCGCATTGATTTCCGCCGTGCTGGCCAGCGTATTATCGCCATGACTCAGCACATCGGTCTGGCCCTGGCGCAGGCCGAGATAACTGTGTTTTTCCTGGGTAACGTCGAGAACGCCATCCAGCATGCCGATCGGCAGCTGTACGTACACCAGTCGCATGTCCGGCTCCGTGCCGACCGCTTTGGCCAAACCAAGGTGATGGCCGCCGCCGGCCTTGATGATGCGCACGGCAACCTGCGGGTCGTTGGTAGCGGCTTCCAGCAGCGCCAAGCGTCCGGCACCGAAACCGGCGACATCGTCATAGGCCGCAGCCAGTCCGGGAGCATGCACTTCAACCGCTTCCGCCTCTTTGAAGCCGTCCTTGAAGGTCTGCATAATGAAGACTTCGCCCGTATAGGCTGTCACCGGCTCTACTTTCTTCTGGGCCTGCACCATCCGGTTGATCAGGGCATTGCTGCGCGCGGCCACCGCCACCTTAGCAGTATCACGTGCGGTGATGATGTCGCGTTCGTCCTTGTTCTGTGCGTAGAGGTCGACGCCTTTGTAGGCGAACCAGAGCCCGAAAAGAGCAGCCAGCACAGCGGCGGACTGCCAAGGATGCTGCTGCACCCAGGCACGCGCGCTTTCAACACGGGAATTCAATGCGGACATAATCAAGCGACTCCTGTATGACCGAATCCGCCGCTGCCGCGTTCGCTCTCGACGAACGCCTCGACCCGACGGAATTGCGCCCGCAGCACGGGCATGAAAACAAGCTGGGCAATCCGGTCGCCGGGCTGGATGGTCTGCGGCGAGCCACCGCGGTTCCACAGGCTGACCATGAGCGGACCTTGGTAGTCGGCATCAATCAAACCAACGCCGTTGCCGAGCACCAGTCCCAGCTTATGACCGAGTCCGGAACGTGGCAGAATGTGCGCACAGACGCCGGCATCCCCGATATGGATGGCCATGCCAGTCGGAATCAGCTGGCAATCGCCGGGTTGCAGGGTCAGGGCCTGTTCGAGCATGGCGCGAAGATCCAGCCCGGCGGAATGCGCGGTCGCGTATTCCGGCAATGGAAATTCCGTGCCCAGCCGCACATCAAGGATGCGGAATTCGACGTTCAGGGTCTGGCTCATGGCAAATGCTCCCGCAGAATGTCCAGGAGCGCATCGGCGGCCTGGCGTTTGGTGGTAAGTGGAATGTCATGGCGGCCGGCACGGGTGAAGACGGTCAATGCGTTGTGACTGCTCTCGAATCCCGATCCGGACTGACCCACGGCATTGGCGGCAATGCCACCGGTAATGCCCAGCAGAACACGCTTTCCGTTTAATGATGCCACCCAGTTTCCCCGACACGGTCTTGTGCATTAGCTTAACCGAAAAGCCAGCGGATTCCGACAGATGCGGACAATTGAACGCGGCAAACTGCCGGTATGGACAAACCCGCACGACCGACATGGATAAGCCTTCAGAACAAGGCACTGGCGCATGGCATCGGCGCACTCAGCCAACATGAACTGCTGCAGCTGATTGGCGCACCACAGCGCGGTCCGATGATACTGCCCGAAGAAGCCGCCGGCAGTGATGCCTTGAGGGTTCTGAAGCAAAGCGCCATCGGTGAGTTCAGCCGCCACTACCGTGTCGGCATCGGTACCGCCTGTAAATTGGCCGCTTGTCTGGAGCTCGGCACCCGCTATTGGTGCCAGCCACCGCGGCCGGGACAGGCACTGAACGATCCCGCGCAGGTTCGGCATTGGCTGCGGACCGAACTGCGCGACCGCCCTCGGGAAATTTTCGGCTGCCTGTATCTGGATGCACGCCACCGGCTGATTCGTTACGAGGAGCTTTTTGCCGGTGGGCTGGACGGCGCCGATGTCCATCCGCGCGTGGTGGTCCAGCAGGCGCTTCGGCATCAGGCGGCTGCGGCGATCCTGGTGCATAACCACCCCAGCGGACACCCGGAACCGAGTGCGGCCGACCACGCTCTGACCGTGCGGCTGAAACAGGCGCTGGCATTGGTGGACATCCGTGTGCTCGACCACTTCATTGTGGCCGGCAATTCGGTCACCTCCTTCGCTGAACGCGGATGGCTCTGAATCCCGTCCGGATGCGCCTACGGGCCGGTTCGGGCTACAATAACGGACTCCCATGGAATCCGAACCCCGCCCGTGAAAGAACATCTCCGCGAACTGGTGGCGCAAGCCCTACTTGATCTGCGCCGCGAGGGCAAAATCCCCGCCGATATGGAACTGCCCGAGTACGTCATCGAGCGCACCAAGTCGCGTGAACACGGGGATTACGCCACCAACATCGCCCTGCTGCTGGCCAAGCGCATTAGCATGAACCCGATGGCTCTGGCCGAAACGCTGATCGGCAGCATGGATGCGAATGACGAATCCAAGCACATCGAAAAAGTCGCCGTAGCCAAGCCCGGCTTCATCAATTTCACCATTTCACGGCGCTGCCTGCTGTCCACCGTCCGACGCGTATTCGAGGCCGGCGCCGAGTTCGGCCGTCAGCCGGCAGGTTCGCGCGAATCCGTCACCGTCGAATTCGTTTCAGCCAACCCGAACGGGCCATTGCACGTGGGGCACGGCCGCGGCGCCGCCTACGGCGCAACCGTCGCCAACCTGCTGGAAGCCGCCGGACACGGCGTCCAACGCGAATATTATGTCAATGACGCCGGCCGCCAGATGGACATCCTCGCCATCAGCGTGTGGCTGCGCTACCACGAACTCTGCGGCGT
>Ga0315906_10000307_pt1 | contig 82082 bp, 74 predicted proteins | sample LakEriMetagenome_4_FD_203526 | JGI IMG/M metagenome (GOLD analysis project Ga0315906, IMG submission 203526) | Freshwater fungal communities from buoy surface, Lake Erie, Ohio, United States - Buoy 2 MA122 | ecosystem: Environmental > Aquatic > Freshwater > Lake > Lake biofilm | place: USA... | reverse complement strand
CCCCAGCTTCCGCCTCACGCAGTATCCCTACGATCTGCTCTTCGCTGAACCGCTTCTTCACGTCCGACCTCCTGCTTCAGGGTCAGACTCTAGACCGTCCTGTGACTAATTTCTGGGGGGACGTCGCCCGATTTCGAGAAATAAGCGCCCATGTGCGGCAACGCCGCATAAGGCATTGGTGCACCCTCGATGACAGCCAGTTTGAGTTTCCAGCCGGCTGTCGGGAAATCATCCTATGCGATGGATGGACAGGTATTTGTCAGGACGAATCCCTCAAACTTCGCAATTGGTACTACGCTCAATAGAAATCTTGCAAGATAACGTGTTTGTCGTTTAAACGACCATCAGAGGCCGAATACGCCGACATATGAATGGGTGTCTGCACATCGAAAAAATAAACGCCTTGGGAGGCTACTTACTTAGCTAACGCGTCCGGCTATGCTAACTTGAAAATCCGAGGTGATAGCCATGGCAACCTGTCACAAGTGCTTAACGTATGTACCACCGGAGCGGTGGAGCTGCCCCTCCTGCCTCACGCCGATTCAGCAATCATCTGACTATTCCGCCATCTTAGTAATCCCATTCTTCATTGGGCTCGTCGTTAGTTCTATTTTTTGCGTATGCCTGCTCGTTGTTCGCAACTTGTTTTCATTCTCAACAGTCAACGAGTGGGGTAACGCGTTGTATTGGGACAATGTGATGACGCTAGAGTCGGATGTGTACTTGACTCTAAGCAACTGCGAGCCCGGCGATCAGCCATACATGTTTTCCGCAATACCCTATTCATTTGATGACGCAAAAAACGGCGTTGGCGCGATTGCACTGCCGGAGACAAAACAACTTTTTGTAAAGCGCGGCGACCTGCAAGTCGATGGGATAGATTGGATTGCTTTAGAGACCACGCTCAATGGCAAGCCATTCCGTGGCTGGTTACGCGCGAAAAGCTGCACGGGCAACTATAATGAACTTGAGTACCAGCAAAGTTCGATTTTTACTCCAATCAAAGGACCGTGGACCCATGAAGCACATCAGGCTTTCAAAGCTTGGATTATTCTAGAGCCAGATATCAAAAACTTTTATATTTCAGAGCTTTTAAAACAGGTAAATGATCGGGGGATTGAGATCACGAGCTACGCGTGGCGGGATGCGGATGAGCGCGGTCTTCGAAAGAAATACCCCACTGTAGAAAAAGCGATGGAGCAAACCAATTTCATCATGCAAGAGCGCGCTATTGAGTATCGCGATCTCATTAAGATGAAATTATTACCTGAATTACTGCAATCTTTTATAACAAAGTCTTCCGCTAGCGAATTCGAGGATGCTCTCGAGGACGCTGAACAAAACACTGCCAAGTATCTGCTCCAATTTCGCGGAACGTTGTACGAGAACAAACCTATAGAGAGTATTCTGCGAAAGCCACTTCTAGAGATTTAGCATACAGAAAAGACAATTTTTGACCGGAAGTTCGACATAAAATTCGGGAAGTGGCGAGTCATTCAATGCTAGGTGATTGAGCTTTTTTAAAGTCGTCCAACTTTTTAAACCACAAAATTCGTTTCTGCAAATCTGGCCAATCTTGTAGCAGCGCATTCGTGCACGGCTTAATACTTGGGAAGAGGCCTCGTGCTGCGTTTTCGGCAACGAGATTCGATCGGCTATGCGCGCGGGAGGCGAGAACAGCGAGCTTGTTTCTTTCATCCCGATTCATCGCAGTCGCTTTGACGCGAAGACCGACCTTACTTCCCGCAGAGGGCAAAAATCCTGCCCTTGCCCCTACCTGCCACAGTTTCGCTCTAGGCACTGCAGCATGAAAGTAGATCATTCTGAGATAGGACAACAGCGTTCGTTCTTGTAGTCGCGGAGAGGCGAGCGGGAAGGTGTGCGCGAATTTTCTTGGTAGCTGTAATTCCATACGAAGGTGCTGTATTGCCTCTCTCAAGTGATCGATGGCGGTATTGATGGGTAGTTCGAGCGGGAGCGAGATCAGAACAAAATTTGGTCTGCCATCGTGCATCCATGACTCGGCGAAGTAGTTATTAATTTCCGCCGCGAGCTTTTTCTTCGGTTTTTCCTCTCGCCTGTCATAACGAGCGATGACTCGAAGCTTGGGTTGAGATCGGCGTGGTGCCGGGAGTTCACTCCTTATTTTTTTGATCCACTGATCGCGGTTCAAATGGTACACATCACCGAACACGTCATAGACCTTGAGCACCCGCTCAAAATCGCTCGGAAACCCCTGATTGAGCGCAGGGTCGTAACGTCGCTCACCCGTGCGCACCTGATACGCAAGGAAATAGCTCGGACTGAGCCGCAGAAACTGATGCCAGAGGAGATGGTAGCTCCCCGAGTCGCGTTTCTTTCGGGGTTTTTTGGATTTTTTCATTCTGATTTCCTCAATCAGAACAATAAGTTAAGTAACCCGTTTATTACATCGAGCGCGACTAGTTTGTTGCTGTTCTCCGTCAAAAACAATCTATTTCAGACTTTCTCTACCGAAGTCGCCATGACTTCGATTCACAGTCACTTGAAGGAGATTGTCCGTATGAACACTGCCCGCTACCTCGCCCCTCCCACGAGCCCCCAAGCCGTTCCCGATCGTGGTTCTAGCGATACCCAGCCCTGCGCAACGGTCACGCCGATCACGATTCACCCGAAGCATCCGATCCACCTAGATCAAGCGCTCGCTGCCCGAGTCCTTCAGGGCAATCCGATCGCCATTCGACGGCTCGAGACTCGTGTTAAGCCCTACGTTGAAAACTTTGCATCCGATCCTTTCTGGGCGGATTACACCGTTGCCTTCCAATGCGGAATGGACCTGATCGCACGAGATCACTATGCCAGCCTGCGTCGGTGGAATCCCCAGGTGAGATCGCTTAGTCAGCATATCGACTATCTACTACGCTTCGCGCTTCGCGAGGAGATGGCACAGCGTCGAACGACGGTTCGCCAAAGTTCGAATCTCATCAAGGCAATCAAGGCGAGCGTGAATGATCTCTCGGATACGCACTACTGGCTGTTGAGCAAAATCTTGATCGACGGCATTCGCCCAAAGCGCTTGATGTCGATGTTGTCTCAATGCCCGGATGTTCGATTGAAGTCTCTAGGCTCTATTGGTTCGACGTATAGCCGAGCGCTTCGCCGACTGCTTGCCGTGTGTCCGATCGAGCATCGATCGACGGTATCGGAGTTCATCCATACCCGCCAACGTAGTGGTCGATATCGCTGAGTCGCCACTCGCTCGATCCTCTTCTAACGCCCCGTCATCGGGGCGTTTTTCATTGGGCTGTCAATAAAGAGATTTTGCGTTTTCAACTTGTAGTTGACGTTAATTGCGACGCTGACCTCACCCGATCGTCAATTGTGGTGATCGGTGCGCGATGGGAAATCTTATCGCGCCATCTTTAAAAACGCCCTTTTGGGCAATGAGTGAGGTAATTGACATGACGACGAAGACAAAGACGAAAGCCGACACCGACGCGATCCCATCGATCATCGTCGATCCGAGTAAGGCGACGATCACGATGAGCGAGGTGATCGACGAAGGCACGCCGATCGAAACCTGGGCGGAGCAGGTTCAGCGCGAGCAACGTGTTCTCTCCCAGGGCGAGGTGCTCGCGCATCTGTCGAACTTGGAGGCTCGCCGACAGGAGGTCGAGGGTGGGATCCTCCGCCGCGCACATCATGCGGTGCACTTACTGCTCGCCGATTGCTTGGCACTGGCTGAGCTGGGCGATGAGTTGGATCCTAATAAGGCCCGCGATCGCGCGTTGGATGTCTTTCTGGAGGAGCGGAAGCTTTCCAAAAAGGACGGTGAGCCGATCTTCTCTAAGGCGATCACGGCGGTGTTTGGCGAAGTGCATCGCTCAAGGGTTAGCACGTATCGGACCGTGCTCAAGGCGGCGAGCGCCGCCGGGATCTCTGCTGGCGCGCTGCCGGCTTGGATCGAGCAGCAAGGCGGTGTGCAGGAGATTCGGTTGGCCTCCGGAGGTACGGGTGGCACCGACTCATCTGAGATGGCCGATCTCACGCTCGAGTATCTCCTCGATAAGGGCAGCGTAGCCGCCCTGCAGTCCGATGCGCTCTCGAAGCAATTGACGATCGAGAGTAACGGTAAGGAGGTGGTGCTCGTCGCCACCAAGCAACGTGATGGGACCCTCATGGTGCACGCCGCCATCGAGGATGCCGGCTGCGTGAAAAAGGCGCTCGATGTCTTTCAGCGCAAGAACCAGGAAGCGATCAAGGAGTTCAAGTACGAACTCAAGTATCGCCCCGGTATGCGAGCCGCTTGAGACCTCACACGGAGGGGGTGGCGTTGTGCCACCTCCTCTTCTTCTATCTCGCACGACTCTTACACAGCCCTGGCACGACCACGCCCCAACCCCTATTCCCTTTGGAGACGATCTCATGACACGACATGATTTCACGCCGAAGTCGGTTGCCGACATCGTCGTCTCCTCGCCCCAATCGCGAGTGACGCTTGAGCAACTGACGAATGGTCAATACCCCCTTCCCACTAATCGATCGACGGTGATCGTGATCAGCGGGCCCTATGGCAGCGGTAAGACATGTCTTGCAAGGCTACTGCCGCAAGCGATCGAGGATGCTTACGGCTCGGGTATCATTACCGACGATACCGTGCCGTATCTCTATGTGGATTGTCGCTCTGGAGCGATCGGTCGATCGATCCTGCACAAGATCGAAGAGATGACGACATTCGTCACACCCGATAATGCGAGCCGTCACTACATCCTCTGCGATGAGATCGATAACTTATCGGCCTCGGCACAAGAGGAGCTGCATCAGCTGACCTTCCGATCGAGTATCGTCTGGATCTTCACGACGAATCATCGCTCGAGAATTGACTATCGGCTGCTCGCCGCTGGGATCGATATCCTGCTCGATGCGCCTAAGGACGACGCACTGGCAACACTCGCGACCAAGATCGCAGCCGATTACGACATCTCACTCTCGATAGACCAGGCTCAATCGATCGCCAAAGCCTGCACGGGGTCGTGGCGCCAAGTCGCCGAGCGAACCCTTCAGTGGATCGGTCATGAATTAGAGCCTTGGGAGGCGATCAAGCGCCACAGCAACCGATCACGCTTGCTGCAATGTGGTTCGGAGCAACGCCCTATCAAGACCCTCTCTGATCTGACCCCGCAGTATCTGGATGAAATGATCTTCCAAGATTGGGAATCCGCTCAAGTCGCTGCCCGAATTGCGACAGGGATTATCCGTCCGCCTACGGATCGGTCCATGGGCATCCTGATCTATGGCAGCGTGAGCACCGGCCGTAAAACGCTGGCCCGGCTGCTGCCTAAGACCATCGAAGCCGTGGTGTACCAAAACGACGCGCCGCTCTTTGAGTGCGATACGTTTGTTTGCCGTGAGGGGGTCGAAGGGCTTGCCGCCATTCGACGCGTGAACTCACTTCTGGGTAACGCCGTCATCGCCAATAAAAGCAGACTACGTTACATCGCGCTCATCGATGTCGAGGTCTTAAGCGCTGCCGCACAACTTGATCTGAAATCCATGATGAATACCCCAGAGGTGATCTTCATCTTGGTCGCGAATGAAATCGCCAAGATCAACGCCGGCGTACTCGATCGGTGCCCACAGCGAATCTACATGCCCTGGCCCACGATCGATCAGCGGCGTACGTGGACAGAACAGGCGGCAAAAGCTCTGCACCCGGACATCGCTCCTGCAGAGATCGCAATGCTGCAGCGTGTACCTCTTCGGGGATTTCGATCGTTACTCGGCGCGATCGGTGCGACCGGTAATGCTGCCTCCAGTACGATCTCGATCACGCGACATCAGCCAATTGAATCGCTTCGTAATGACATTACCGACCCATCGAGGATGGAGTCATGAAGACGCTGTACATGGCCCGGCGGCAGATCTATCCGCAACAGACCGTCGTGTTTGGCCCCTTCAGTAATCACAAAGCAGCACTCGCCTGTGCGCAAGACAGCCTGTACCCGGAGAGCGCCCAAGTCGAGACGGTAGATCTCTCTACGATATCGACGGTCTACGTTCCCACATCGAGCTATCCAGAGTGGGTCACACGCGAGGAAGTCACCTACTACGGCTTTCAAGAATCCTTTCGGGACATCCCAGCGTATTTGGCGAAGGAACTCTCTGTCGAAGTCGCCGATATCGACTCTTTCGCATCGGAGTGCTTTGAGGAGGTCCCGGAAACCGTGACCGAGTCAATGATGGTGGCTGGCCTTGTCACGGGAATCGATCAGGCCTACCAGTGTATGCACGTGATCACGCCTCGTAGTGAGAGTGCGATGACCGCCCTCGTCTTGGCACAGCCCTTCGATCGGTTGGTCCGGGCTCGGGGATACCCCGATCGCCGAGTGCTACTCGATATGCTAAATGAGGCCCAACAGATTAGGGACTGGTCGGTCGAGACAATCGCTTGGTTTGATGAGCAAGCACAGGATCTTGCTCATCAATTTTGGCAACGCTTTGTCATTGACCGATCGGCGGTGCCCGAGGTTGATCTGGACGGTTGGCGTTTCTAGGTCGTCAGATCAGCTCTACCGCCTTCCTCACGGTCTGCGGATCGGTATCGATATACCGCTGCAAGACAGCGAGACTGCGATGCCCCGAGAGCTGCATGAGGACACGGGCGGCAACGCCCTTAGCGGCAAGGTTGGTGATGAAGCCGCGTCTTCCACTATGTGAAGACGCCCCTGAGATGCCGGCGCCCCGGTAAATGTAATGAAAGACCTGGGCGCCGGTATTGGCGGTAAATCCCCGATCCGCATTCTTTTGCGTCGTGAACAGTGCGCGATTGAGATCCGTGAGCAGTACGGGCTTTAGATCCTTCGTATTGAAGCGATTGAGCAAGTACTGACGGATCTCGTCTTGCGCTTTCTTGGGCAATAGCACGACTCTGCCCCGATCTCCTTTCGTTTGACTCGGCTTCAAGCGGATCTCGTCTTTGATTTCCGCATCCGGGGTCAGTACGTCCCCTAATCGAATACTGACGAGCTCACCCACGCGCATCCCGGTGTAGTGGCTGAGTAAGACGAGTGCGCGATTGCGCGAGGCGTGTTTTCTGCCTGCAATGAAGAGCAGGACTTTGCGAACTTCTCGATCCGATAGAACTCGGGCTTGTGACATAGATGTGTTGTCTCCTCTAAATGTAATATTTAGTCGAGATAACTGTGCTCCCATTAGATTCGGTCGGACAACCGGAATTTCGCCAGAATGACTTTCCTAATGGCCTCAATGACTTACGAAAAAATCTAACTTTTTCGTAGTTTTCTTACATTTCATCCGTAGGAACTGGCCTGAGCGCATAGGCGACGATTCAATGCGCGATAGCAGTCTTGAGTGCGATCCGCTCAGATCCAGCCCTACGCGGTCCTATACGGCGAGCATGTTTCTGGGTCTAATGACGGTCACTCGATTTCGGGCAAATTGGTTGCCCAAACCGCTCTTTGATCTCGGATCTTTTTTCGTTGGTTATCGATCAGGACTAAATACAAGTGTCTGCAGAGCGTTATGAGCACTTTGACAGTCATTACCTACCATCGATAACGAGCTGTGCCCCTCAGGTGTTTGGGCACCGAAGATCCCGTGGGAATGCATTGGGTCCGAACTTCTGGGCGATGGCAGAGACAATCCGTCACTATCTCCAATGGAGACGCTGCTCGAGGTCGTCGACGAGCTGATGGATGTATATGAAGGACGAAAAGACGTGAGTGTTTTTACTCAACGTCACGAGCAGGCTACGCGACTACGGCGACCTGCAAGCGAGATCTCAAGCGGTCATCTCCGCGAAGATCCTCGTTGCGTTGTATCAGCAGCGTGTAAAGGGAGACCGCACAACCGCCCCTTCCTACTCGAAGACATCGAGAGGTTTCGTACAGAGATGATGGGTGACGGACTCAGCGAAAGAGTCATCGCAGCACTGGGCCAAGCGTGATAGGCCCAGTGTGGCTCGAGATCTTGCGAAAGTGCGAGAGAGATCCGTAAGACCCGATTTTGTTTTTACCTCATAACTCTCATCCATCCCTGGCCTATTGAAATATATACATCTGCCGCGAGATGGCTCGCTAGTGAGCGAATAGCGAACGGCAGCGAGCCACGAAGCGGCTAGCGAGTGCGTGTCACTCGCTCTTTGATATCGGGTGTTGAGTGATCTTTCTCCCAAACCAAAGACAGTGCTTCGGGTCGTTTAAATGACATCGGCGATGGATCGATGGATCTCAACTACTTGGCTCAGATAACTAGCAATACCAAAGAGCTTTTTCTGCACATGGGCTAAATACATATATGAAATGCAGTGAAATACTACCGCCCTTCAAGTGCTACCAAGTCAGTGTTCGCCTAAAAAGTGGGATGTCAGGTAGGACACTGATCTTTGCCGAGAATCCTGCCTTTGCAAGAGATCTTGCGATCTCGCTATATGGCAATAAGAACCTGATCTCGGTCGTGGTGTCGGAAGAGACCAACGAGAGTCAGATGACAAATAAGCCAGTCGATCCTGACCAGCAACGGATCAAGACATTGAGCAATCAGAAACAGCAAATCAGTCAGCAGCTCAAGAATGTCCGAGCCCAATCCAAACTCAAGAAAGCACAGAAAGCGATGCAATCTGTGCGTACTACGAAACCCATCAAGTCATTGTGAGTCGATCGCCAAAGTCGATCTATTGAACATTGTCAAAATCTGTTTATTGCCTTTTGCCGTCCCGTAGCGGACCCGTCGCTAGGATTTCGATCGTCATCAATGGTGATGGCGATATCGAGGAATCTAGTCATGGACAACAAGACGTACTACGTGGTGACGATACAGCGCCGTGATGGCCATATGATCGACGGCTGCTTTATGGCTGACGACTGGGAAGTGGTTCGTGCCTTTTGTCGCAAGGTTTATCCACACACGGTCAAGACAAGCCTTCACACGGGTCGCTACACTGCAGCGCGCTTCATCGGGCGCTATTTCAAGTTATTCAAACTCATCGATCCCTTGAACTACGATCACAATCTCACTGACTGATCGCCGCTGTGATCCTGACACGGACGTACCAGAAACTTCGTCCTGTCAGAGACACGGCTTCAGAGAACGGCTGCCATGCCTCGCCGCTTTGAACTTCAACATAGCGAGCGTCTCTCGCCCTTAGCGCCTTCGTCACCGCTAGCCGAAATCTCTCAATCCCTTGCGGATGACGATAGAAGATCTCGCGGCGAAAAGTGATCGAGCCGTCACTCTCGATCGATGCTTCATCGATCTCGCCAACTTGCGTACAGAGTGTTTCGACTAGGCTCCTACAATCGATGTCTGCTGGCTTGGATCTTGCGATCTCTTTACGGGTAGCCTGCCCCATACATGCGCCCTCTCATCATGAAGAAAGACGCTCTGTAAGCTATAGCCGAGAACTGGGTAGGACAACCGACTTTTAGGCGACTTTGGCTGCTTTCGTTGATTTGTACTTGTCGCTGACCGTCGAATTCGCATCGAGGACTTTCTTGGTCTGACGCCCGCCCAGCTGGGTGATCGCCGTGACCACATCGAGATGGCTGTAGTGTTTCTCGATCATGAGAACGCTGGTGCCCATCTGTCGTGCCAAGGTATGGATCGGCACTCGATCGTAAAGCAATGCATATGTCGCATAGGCGTGACGGAGACTGTAAAGAACCCTGTTCTGCCCCGTCTTCGGATCGATCAGAAGATTGTGTTCACGTAGGTACGAGGTGAACATATTCTCAAGGCTCGTGGGCTTGGCCAGTTTGTAACGGCCATCCTCCTGCTTGATCCGTCGCTGGAACACATAGTCCTCATTGTTCGGTGCCAACAACTCAGTGAACGGTTGTTCATGAGTGCCTTTGATACCGTAGTTCCGCTCAGCAATACGAGCGAAGGCACTCACGGCGCGATCCATAGCTACGATGGTTCTTGGACCCGTCTTGCCCGTCACACGCATTTGCATGGTGCGGACAGGCTCGGACTTATTGGTATTGGCTGACTTATCGAGAGAGCTCACCTCGTTCGCCGAGCAGTTGTACTTCACCTGTCGCCAGCGTACGCCAAGAGGCTCGTCGCCAGGGCGCACTCCCGTATCCAAGATGAAATGTACGTAATCTTTGAGCAGCAGACGCCGCTCTCGGCTCTCGTCACTGCGTGCACGATCAATCCAAGCGTCGAAGTTACCGAGTACGGCGCCGATCTCCTCGACGTCGAACCCTGGCCTGACTTTCCCCGCTTCGCCCTTGGCAATCAATGTCGGGCGCTCGTCTTGCGTCAGGAATCCGTGAATGACGGCTTCATCGAAGATCCGATTCAGTGCCGCGTTGTGCTTGAGCATGGTGCTCTTGGTGGGCGCCTTGCCCATGATCTCGATACGCTTCTTATCGAGCTGATCGATCACGGTGGGCGTGATGCTCGTGATCTCTCGCCTGCCGATCGTGGGCAATATGAAGTCGTTGATGATACGGATATAGGTCTCGTAGGAGATCTTGCCTTGCCCTATGGCAAGCTCGTCTTCCATGCGCTTGATGGCCAGTGCCGCCACATGTTTCACACGCCGAGTGACGACAGGCAGTCCTTGGCTGTGACGAACCTCAGCCGTGATATACATCTTGTGCGCTTTTGCGATCGCTTTTGGGAGTTCATGTTCACCCGTTGAAGCGCGCTGCCAACGTCGATTGACCCGATAGCGACACTGCCACACAGCACTGCGCTCACGCTGATACACAATCAGCGTGCGCTCCATCACGACATGAGTTGTCTCGAGTGCAGTGGGCATACAAACGACGTTATAGCCGCGCTCTTGGGCGGACAACGCCGTTTGTCAATTTCGGATTTTTTCTTAGAGGTCATCGGAAGGTAATGGGCCTGCTTGGATTCGAACCAAGGACCAAGGGATTCGGCTTTGTGTACTTTTCAGTACTCGCTGGACTTTGCCTTCACCGTGGCTCGCGCTTTAGGTGGGTGCCGTCAAGTCTCTACACCTTCCCTCTCGGGCTTGGCTCGGCGTTGCCATCGTCGTTCAGCACGACATTAGGGTTCGCCGACTTTGACACCATCCCACGTGGGGTTTCCCATCACGTGGCACAACTTTCGCCATGAGTCCCCTGCACTAACCGCTGTGCTACAGGCCCACACTTGAAACCGATACCGATCCTCCCAAACTACAGTTCTATAGTGCTACTCGCTGACCCCACAAACACCCCGAAAAATGGGGTTCTGCGGTGTGTAAGCGGTGTGTAAGCACTTTGCGGGTCTATTTTCGCTCTAACTCCATGTGGCCGCAGCCTTTTTTTCTCTGGCCAGTTTGGTCAAACGGATTATGAGTCCCCTGCACTAACCGCTGTGCTACGGGCCCGCCGGTGGACGGGAGTTTAGCAATCCCTTCCCGCGCCTGTCGGCTATGGATAGCATTCGGGCTCCGATCGATCTGCAACTCATTGAATAGAGGTTGTGCTTATGAAGTTGTACTACTCCCCGGGCGCCTGCTCGCTTGCCTCCCACATTGCCCTGCGTGAGGCGGGTCTGTCCTTCGAAGCGGTCAAGGTCGAGGGTCGCGGGCAGAAAACGGCGGGTGGTGAGGATTATTCAAAAGTGACGGCCAAGGGCTATGTCCCCGCGCTACGCCTCGACGATGGCTCGGTGCTGACCGAAGGCACGGCCATCCTTCCCTACGTCGCAGATCAAAATCCTGGTTCTGGATTAGCCCCCGCGGCGGGATCCATGGCGCGTTATCGTCTCCACGAGTGGCTGGGCTATATCAACTCGGAGCTGCATTCCAAATTCGGCCCCTTCTTCATCCCCGGGACGACAGACGAGCAAAAAGCGACCGCAAAGACGAACCTCGGGCGTCGATTTGATTTCGCACAGTCTGAGCTCGGTAACAAACCGTTTCTCATGGGCGACACCTTCACGGTAGCCGATGCTTACCTGTTCACTGTTTTAGGTTGGTGCTCATTCGTCGGAATCGATCTTGGCCAATGGCCGGGGCTCAAGGCCTATCACAGTCGTATCGCCAGTCGACCTGCTGTGCAGGCGGCACTGAAAGCAGAAGGACTCATCAAATGAGCGTACCGGCATATCTCGTCGTTCAAGGAAAGGTAACGGACCTCGAAGGGTTCAAGGCGTATAACGCAGCTCTCCCGCCGATCTACAAAACTTTCGGTGGCCATTACATCGCCTTGACACCGGCTCCTAAAGTCGAGGTCGCGGAAGGTGAGCCGCGAAATGAGAGTATCCTCATCGCAAAGTTTCCCTCAAAGGAAGCGGCGTGGGGTTTCTGGAAGTCGGCAGAGTACGAAGCCGCTAAGAAACTTCGTGAAGGCAAAGGTGTCTTTTACGTCACGGTCCTCGAGGGCTTACCCGGCACCTGACATACCTGGTCCTCCGTTTTTGAGAGATATCCGTCATGGAAGACACATCCCCCGGCACCCTAACCTACTTCGGTGCACTGCTGTCCAGGCGAATGTCACGACGTGGATTTGTTGCCGCAGGCAGCGTGGCAGCGGCGGTTGCAGGGACGCTACCTTCCATCACCAGTGCTACTTCGAAAAAGGGTCATCAACGTCCGTTCAAATCCGTCGGCCCGACTCGCGACGATGGGATTCTTCTCTCTCCGGGCCTGCGTCATGACGTACTGATCGGCGCGGGCGATCCGCTTTTCGAGAATGACGCGGGCCTCACCGCCCAAGATCTTCGCTCGCTGAAGTGGCTCGACGGGCAGGCGGCCGCCAAGCAGGAAAAGCGCTTCGGCACCAACAACGATGCACTCGCATTTTTTGCCTCGCCGAAAAAGCGATCGTCGGGCGTACTCTGCGTCAACCATGAGTATGTCGTTCCGGAACTCTCGTTCGCCGACTTTCCTAAAGACAGGGCGGCCTGGGTGCGTTCGCATCCCGAAGCCGTCGCCTGGATGCAGGCCGCTCACGGGGTGAGCGTGCTCGATTTGGAGCGGGGCGTTCGCGGATGGCGAGTCGTTCGCGGCGGCTCTTGCACCCGGCGCATCACGGCCAATACGCCAATGCAGATCATGGGTCCGGCGCGTGGCGATACACTCATGCAGACTGATGCCGACCCCAGAGGAACGACCGTGCTTGGCACCTTCGCCAACTGCGCCGGCGGCAAAACGCCATGGGGCACTTATCTCACTGCCGAAGAAAATATTCAGGATTACTTTGGCGGCGCGCGAAGCTGGGCTGAAAACTCGGCCGACGACGCCACAAAGCTCGCGTACCGACGATGGCCTTTGCGCGAACGCTCGGCTTATGGTTGGGATTTGATCGACCCCCGATTCGATATCCGTCGTGAACCACGCGAGGCCCTGCGTCACGGATGGATCGTGGAGATCGATCCGTCCGATCCCTTGTCGACTCCGAAAAAACGTACGGCTCTAGGTCGTTTTTGTCATGAAGGTGCCAATACGATTTTGACGGCGGATGGTCGGGTCGCGGCGTATATGGGTGATGACGCAAAGTTCGAGTACGTCTACAAATTTGTCACCCGCGATAGGTTCAACCCCAAGGATCGTGCTGCAAATCGTGATCTCCTCGATCACGGTAAGTTATTTGTCGCTCGATTCGATGCAAAAGGGCGTGGCGAGTGGCTGCCACTCGTTCACGATGAAAATGGCCCTCTCAATACTCGCAACGGTTTTCGCAGTCAGGCCGAGGTCGTGATCAAGTGCCGCGCGGCGGCAGATCTATTGGGAGCGACACCGATGGATCGCCCGGAAGATGTCGAACCGAGTCCCGTGACAGGTCGGGTATACATGGCGCTCACCAAGAATGGCGATCGTGAGTCGCGCCGTGGTGATTTCATGGGTCGCGAAATCGATCTCGGTCCCAACTTTGCAAATCCGAGGCCGAAAAACGACTTTGGGCATATCGTCGAACTCATCGAGGACAACAATGATGCCGCCAGCGAGAGATTTTCCTGGAATGTCTTCCTGCTTGCGGGTGATCCGCGAAACACGAACTCGAAGTTCCTGACGCAAGCTGAAGACATCCTTCCGGATCGACTCACGAGGGAAGACGTGTTTTACGGTGGTTATGCCGATCGCTCGCAAGTCAGCCCGATCGCCTGTCCGGACAACTTAGGCTTCGATCCGACTGGTCGCTTGTGGGTTGTCACAGATGCTGACGAAGAGCTCATCGGTAATAACGGCTGTTTCGTCGTGCCGACGACCGGTCCCGATCGCGGTTTGCTCAAACAGATCTTGAGCGCGCCGGTCGGAGCTGAAGTGTGCGGGTGCGAATTCACCCCGGACGGTACAACGCTGTTCCTCAGCATTCAGCATCCTGGTGAAGGCGGAACCGTGGAGAATCCGGTTAGCCATTGGCCGGATGGCCAAGGCTTACCCGCCCGATCGGCTGTCATCGCCGTCAGTCGTGATGACGGTTCGCCCCTGTAAGGCCGTCGCTTGATTCGAGAGTTCTTCGAAACCGAGCGCACGGCGCACCGCCCTCTCATCGCGGCGTTCATCATCTCGACGGAAGGCTCGACCTACCGAAAACCCGGCGCCTTCATGTTGTTTTCCGAATCCGGAAACCGATGTGGATTACTGAGCGGGGGTTGTCTGGAGGGCGATCTCCAAGACCATGCCTTGCAACTTTTGAGAAGCAGCGAAAGATCTTTGGTTCGGCACTACGATAGCCGAGGATCAGACGACGCCATTTGGGGCCTTGGCCTCGGTTGCGAAGGCGCGATGGATATCTTGCTGCTACGGATTGATTCATCGAACGGTTACCAACCCTTGACGGGATTTTTCGAAGCGGATGACGATCAACGCAGAGCAGCTTTCGAAATCAACGTGAAAACGGGGGCGATTTCGTCGAGTATCAACATCGAGACCAAACTCTCGAACGACGTTTTCACGATTGTCTTCGAAAAGACCCTTCGACTTCTCCTCTGCGGTGCTGGACCCGATGCAGAACCGGTCGTCACGTTGGCTCATTTACTCGGCTGGCGAGTGACGGCGGTCGATCATCGCCCTGCTTATCTTGACGTCCAGCGATTCGATCCTGGAGCTCGGCTTGTGCATGCGGACGACTTTGCAATGCCAAAGGCTTTTAGGTTTGATGACTTCGATGCAGCGGTCGTCATGAGTCATCATCTGACTGCCGATGAGCACTACCTCAGGATGCTGGCAGATACGAGTATTCCCTACATCGGGTTGCTCGGCCCCCTCGCGCGACGCGAGCGATTGTTTGCAAGCCTGGGAAGCGTCGCGAAGAAACTGGCGTCACGCTTGCGAGCGCCTGTAGGTCTCGACCTCGGCGCGCGGACGCCTGAGGAAATTGCCTTGTCGATCGTTGCCGAGATTCAAGCGGCTTTAAAAGGTCGCGAGGGCGCGCCGTTTTCTTCAGCTCGCTGAAAATCCAATCACACAAAACGGCATCATGAGCGCGGACGGACTCTCCGCGTTGGCTCGGCTTGCAGCGGATCTTCCGGCCAATAGTGTCTCGGATAGCGTCCACGCATGTCCTTGCGAACATCGGCATAAGCGTTGCGCCAGAAACTCTCTAGGTCGGAAGTAATCTGCAATGGACGTTGTGCAGGTGACAATAACTTGAACGTCACCGGAACGGTGCCGCCACCAATGCGAGGTGTTCTTGAAAGACCAAATACCTCTTGCATCCTCATCGAGGCACAGGGCGCGAGATCGTCTTCGTAATCGATGCGGATGTGCGAGCCCGTCGGAACCGTCAGATGCGTTGGCATCAACTCATCGAGTTCGCGTACTGCACGGTCACCCAGTCGAAAGCGCAGCGCATCCATCAGAGGGATACGTGAGAAGTGTGATCGTCGCGTCACGCCTTCTAGCCATGGCGATAACCAATCTTCGAGCGAGCTCAGTAGTGAGGCCTCGTCGAAGGGAAGCCATTGATCGGCACGACTCAATTCGTGCCGCCTCGCAAGCTCGACACGTGCGCAAAAAGAACGGGAGTCATGGTCCCAAGGCAGACTGCTGAGCCCCATCGCGCGGATTCCGGCGATGATGGCCGGACTGGCTTTCTCGAATGGTATCGGCGTCAAGGCTTTTTCTTCGAGCGCGAGTTCGTCCAGTCGAAGGATATCGCGGGCGATCACTGCCTCTTCCGCAGGAGACCAAACCACTTCGGACTCGCGCCGCATCCTATGGCCAGCGATCTGATCGAGCACGGATCGATCGAGCGCTGCGGCGAGCAGAATGCGGGCCTCGCGATCTCGATCATCGAGATCGAGGGCGACGATGTATTCGCTACGCGCAAGACGGTCGACGCCTCGGAACGCAGCGCCTCTTCCGTTGGCGAGCAAATATCGCCCGTCACTCGATGAGCGGCGTCGACCAATACGGTCCGGATACGCATACGCCAGCAGTCCTGCGGCGTCGATCGGAGCATGGCGCTTTTCGACACGGCGATCCGATAATCGTCTCTCGAAGATCGATGCAGACCTTTGAACTCGACCAAGCGAGGTACGATCGACCACTGCGCCAACAGGCACTTTTTCATCGAGAACGTCGAGGCGGGTCATGATGTCGGTATCGCGCTCGCCCGACGCGCGCAGCACATCACGCTCACTGAGCAGGGCTGCAAGACGCGCTCCCAGTTTTGACTCTCCACGATCTGCAGCCTCGAGGAGCATGAGCGCAAGGCGCGGATGCATTGGCCAACCTGCGACCTCCTTACCGCGCTCGGTGACTTGATCACGCTCGGTCAGCAACCCGAGTCGACGTAACAATGCGCAGGCTGCGGAAAGCATCGCGGCAGGAGGCGGATCCAGCCAGCGCAATGTACTTGCCTCTGCAGCGCCCCATCGAGCGAGCTCGAGCGCCAAGGGTGCGAGGTCCGCTTCGAGAATTTCGGCGGGTGTCTGGGCCGCGAGACTGCGGTGTGCACCCTCACTCCACAATCGATAGCAGTGTCCTGCAGCGACTCGTCCCGCGCGTCCTGAACGCTGCTCGGCGGAAGCTCTTGAGATGCGACAGGTATCAAGACGGCTCATTCCCGTGACGGGGTCAAACACCGCGCGGCGAACGAGTCCGCTGTCGATGACGACTCGAATTCTCGGTAACGTGAGACTCGTCTCGGCGATATTGGTCGCGAGAATCACCCGACGAGGTAAACGTGGATCGTCAGCGAGTGCCGCATCCTGTTCGGCAGGCGACAGCTCGCCGAACAAGGGAAATATTTTGACTTCTTGGTCCGAGCACGCACCCGGGCCAGAAAGCAGATCTTGTACGCGTCTGATTTCACCGGCGCCCGGAAGGAATACGAGAATGTCTCCCTCCGTTTCGCGAATGGCGCGCTGCACAGCCAAGGCGGTCAAGCGTTCGGGCGAGTCCACATCACCCGGGAGAGCGGGAAATCCTTTCCCTGAATAATGGATGTCGACGGAGTACATGCGCCCAGCCGAGGTGATGACTGGCGCATCATCCAACAGCGTGGCTACAGCCTTCCCATCCAGCGTCGCGGACATCACGATCAATCGCAGATCGAGATCGAGCGTCTGTCGCGCATCAATACAGAGCGCAAGACCCAAATCGGCTTGCAGACTGCGCTCGTGAAACTCGTCGAAGAGGATTGCTGCCACGTCCTCGAGCGACGGGTCATGCTGCAACATCCGGGTGAGAATGCCTTCGGTCACGACCTCGAGTCGGGTCGTGCGACTCACTCTGGTATCGAGACGCATGCGGTATCCGACGGTGCCTCCCACGGACTCACCCAAGGTCTTCGCCATACGCTCGGCTACGGCCCTCGCAGCCAGCCGTCTGGGCTCCAACATGATGAGTTTTCGACCTTTGACCCACGGCTCATCCAACAAGGCGAGTGGTATTACCGTGCTTTTTCCGGCGCCGGGCGGCGCCTCGACCACGGCCGAGCGACCGCTGATCAAAGCGGCTCTGAGCGCAGGAAGCGCTTCGACGATCGGCAGGGAGGGCAGTGAAATCACGTCGTGGTCAGACTCGAAGATGCGTCGTTGCCAGACGCCTCGGAATTGTATGCAATCGGGGCCATGAAGATCCTGAAGCGTATCGCCCTCGGCCTGATTTCACTCGTCGTCTTGCTCTGGGCGGGACTCACCGCTTGGGCTTACTGGCCTGGTGAGCCGGAAGTCCCAATCGCGAGCCTTGCGGCAGCCGACGACAAGTTCGTCGAAGTCGACGGAGTTCGCCTTCGTTATCGCGAATGGGGATCCGCTGATGCCGACCGGCCTTCACTGCTGTTGATTCACGGTTTCGGCAACTCGCTGCAAAGTTTCAGAGAACTCGCGCCGCGTCTCGCAGACTGCTGCCATGTCGTGGCAATCGATATGGCCGGCTACGGGCTCTCCGAAAAGCCCGTGGACTTCGACTATCACAACGGCCCGCAAGCACAGGTGCTCATCGCCGCAGCCAAAAAAATCGGGCTCCGTCGGGTGGTCTACGTGGGACACTCATTAGGTGGCGCCGTTGCGTTGCAAGCTGCAGTCAAAGATGTCGAGGCTCGCGGACTTGTATTGCTCAACCCGGGCATCATCCGAACAGGCGTACCCAAGATCGTGCAAGTCACCCTACCCCCTTTGCCACGCATGTCCGCCAAGATGTTTGGTAGCCGAGAGTTTCGTGGGAATTTCTTGAAGAAGTCTTACGTGAACCCTGACATTGTCACCGAGTCCGTGATCGATGAGGTGATGCTCGGCGCACGAACAGAGGGCTACATGGCGGGCATGACCTCTCTCATGAAGCAGTATCGCGAAGGGGAAGAAATCATCCTGGCGAAGCAAGTCACGGTTCCGACCCTGATCCCATGGGGTGATCAGGACAAGAACAAGCCTCGCGAAGAGGCCGACGAATTGCAATCAATGATTTTGGGCTCGAAGCTCATACGGTTTTCGGAGGCGGGCCATTACGTCCACGAAGAGGCTGCGGAAGGCGTTGCGAACGCCATCAAGGATTGGTTGACGGGAGTCTGAGTCGCCAACAGGTGATGGCGAACACTACCCATGCGATCATCAGCGACGTTCCGCCAATGGGCGCGACCATGCCGAAAAATCGGGGCGCGCCGAACGTCATCGCGTAAATACTTCCGGAAAACAGCAACAGTCCGACGAGGATAAATCTCACGCTCCATCGAAGACCTGCGGAGTCCGGATGACTTCTCTGCATGAGTGTAATGCCCGATAGGCCGAGTGCAGTAGCCGTCGCAATAAGTACGCCCGCCATGGCGAGATTCGTGGTGGAGTCGTTTTTCATTTGAGTCCTCGGCTTGCAAGGTCCGTCGCGTGGCGCGACACTCGTCACAATCTTACCGGCGGGAGCCCCTCGCATGTTCATCTCTCGATTGATTGCATCCACTCTGGTCTTTGCGTTGGTAAGTTTGGGAACCTGCGCGGTCGCCAGCGAAAAGCCTGCGAATGACCCTGCCCTCGAGAGGGCGAAACGCGTTTTGCGCTCTGGGATTCTGGTAGACGGACACAACGATCTGCCTTATGCCATCCGCGAATGGCGAGAGGCTCCGCGCGATGTCCATGCCTATGATCTCCGAAAACCAACGAAAGGCGATACGGATCTGGCTCGTCTGCGTGCAGGCGGTTTGGGTGCGCAGTTTTGGTCTGTCTACATCCCGGGTGAAGGCTCGGGCCCTTTTGCGCGACAACAACTCGAACAAATCGATATCGCTCGTCGGATCATCGCGCTTTATCCCGATACCTTCATGCTTGCGCTGTCTGTAGCCGATGTTCGAAAGGCTAAGCGCCAAGGGAAAATCGGCTCGATGCTCGGCATGGAAGGAGGCTATGGCCTGGAGAATTCCATCGGCGCTCTGCGCACCTACTACGATCTCGGTGTGCGCTATATGGCGCTTACTCATAACTCCCATACAGATTGGGCAGACGCTGCGGCACCACTACAGCCCCGCAACAACGGACTCACGCCTTTTGGCGAAGAGATCGTCCGTGAAATGAATCGTCTCGGCATGCTGATCGATCTCTCACATGCAGCACCGAGCACGATGGCACATACGCTGCGCATCACGGAAGCTCCGGTGATTTTTTCGCATTCCTCGGCGAAGGCGCTGTGCAACGTCCCGCGTAACGTTCCGGATGACATCCTGCGAGAGCTTCCACGAAATGGCGGCGTCGTGATGGTCACCTTCGTATCAAGCTTCATCAATTGCGAAGTCGGCAAAGTGCTGCAACCCGCCATGGCCGAAATCGGCCTTCGCGCCAGAGCGGCCGCCACGCCCGAGGAGGCTGCAAAAATCCGTGCAGAGGGGTTCGCGGCACTCAAACTGCCAACGACCACCATCGCGATGGTGGCTGATCACATCGAGCATATCCGCAACGTTGCGGGTATCGACCACATAGGCATCGGTGGGGATTTCGATGGCAACGATTGGTGGCCCGAGGGGCTCGAGGATGTATCGACCTATCCGCAACTCTTCGCTGAGCTCGTACGGCGCGGATGGTCCGATCAAGACCTCAAAAAACTGGCCGGCGAAAATGTGCTTCGGGCCTGGGCGAAGACCGAAGACGTCGCAGCCAAGCTCCAACGTGAGCGTAACCCCTCGACAGTGGTGTATACGGTGCCGCGCAATTAAGCACGCAGAGACATTTCCCAAGGCACGAAGTCCGGCAAGCGATAGAGACCGCGCCGCGCTCAGTCTCTGGCGACGCTCACGGTCGACCCCCTCGTCGCGGACGAGTGTGTTGGGTTCGGAAAGGCTGGGCGCGTCGTGAGCCCTCGGACGTCAGACCGGTACCTGCCGGTTGCCATGCCGGAATCAGCTGATTTTTGCCTGGGCCGATCAGATCGGCGCGACCCATGCGGCGCAGGGCTTCGCGAAGCATCGGCCAGTTGTTCGCATCGTGATAACGAAGGAAAGCCTTGTGCAGGCGACGAATCTTGAGCCCCTTCGGAATGACGACCTCCTCACTCTGTCGCGTCACGCGTCGCAGCGGGTTTTTCCCCGAGTGATACATCGCGGTGGCCGTAGCCATGGGCGATGGCAAGAACGCCTGCACTTGATCCGCACGAAATCCGTTTTTCTTCAGCCAGAGCGCGAGCTCCAGCATGTCTTCGTCAGTCGTGCCGGGGTGAGCAGCGATGAAATACGGAATGAGGTACTGCTCTTTACCGGCTTCTTTAGAGTAGCGATCAAAGAGCTCTTTGAAACGGTAATAGGTTCCGACCCCGGGCTTCATCATCTTGGATAGCGGGCCGTCACCGATCGCCTCTGGCGCAATCTTCAGATAACCGCCGACGTGATGCTGCGCGAGCTCCTTGACGTATTCCGGCGACTCGATGGCGAGGTCGTATCGTACTCCGGAGGCAATGAGCACTTTCTTGATACCGGGCAGCGCTCGGGCTTTGCGATAAAGCTCGATGAGCGGCGTGTGATCCGTGTTGAGGTTCGGACAAACACCTGGATAAACGCATGACGGCTTGCGACAAGCGCTTTCGATTTCACGGCTCTTGCACGCGAGGCGGTACATGTTGGCCGTCGGGCCGCCGAGGTCAGAGATCACCCCCGTGAAGCCTGGAACCGTATCTCGAACTTTCTCGATTTCTTTGAGCACGGACGCTTCCGAACGACTTTGGATGATGCGGCCTTCATGCTCGGTGATCGAGCAAAAGGTGCACCCGCCGAAGCAGCCGCGCTGGATCGAGATGGAGAACCGAATCATCTTGTAGGCAGGAATTTCTGCCTTGCCGTAGAAGGGGTGCGGCTGCCGCTGGTAAGGCAACTCGTACACGTAGTCCATCTCTTTGGTCGTCAGCGGAATCGGCGGCGGGTTCAGCCAAACCTCGGTATTCCCGTGACGCTGAACCATCGCCCGGGCATTACCCGGATTCGCCTCGAGGTGCAGGATGCGAGATGCATGCGCGTACATGATCGGATCGTCGACGACTTGCTCGAATGACGGCAGACGAATCACGCTTCGACCGCGATCGGCATTTTTGACGCGCCGAACGAAGCGGACGACGGTTTCGCCTGCAGGAGCTTGATCGGCCGCGACAGAAGCCGCCTTGGTACCCCCGTTGTCATCCATGGCATAAGGATCGATCGGCGGATTGAGAGGACCGGGTGTATCAAGATGCGTCGAGTCGATCTCGACCCAGCCTTCCGGTATCGCTTTTTTGGTGAATGCAGTGCCACGCAAATCGGTGATCGCGGTTATCGGCTCTCCCGCAGCGAGCCGGTGCGCGACCTCGACGATCTGGCGCTCGGCATTTCCGTAAAGCAGCAGATCCGCTTTCGCATCGAGCAAAATGGAGCGGCGCACTTTTTCGGACCAGTAGTCGAAATGCGCGATTCGACGCAAGCTGGCCTCGATGCCGCCGATGACGATGGGTACGTCGGAAAACGCCTCTCTAGCTCGCTGCGCATAGACGATGACCGATCGGTCAGGACGCTTCCCGCCCTCACCGTTTGGTGTGTAGGCGTCGTCGCTGCGGATTCGGCGATCGCTGGTGTAGCGGTTGACCATCGAATCCATGTTGCCGGCCGTAATACCAAAGAAAAGGTTGGGCTTGCCGAGTGCTCGGAACGGATCAGCGCTCTGCCAGTCTGGCTGGGAAATGATGCCTACCCGAAAGCCCTGCGCCTCAAGCAACCGACCGATGATGGCCATCCCGAAACTCGGGTGATCGACGTAGGCATCGCCGGTGACGACGATGACATCACAGCTGTCCCAGCCGAGCGCATCCATCTCAGCGCGCGACATGGGCAGGAACGGGGCTACGCCGAAACGCGCAGCCCAATACTTGCGATAGGAGTTGATGTCGCGAGCCTGGTCCATGGCGGCGACATTAGACCACAGAGAGGGTCGTTAAACAGGCACGGCAGCGGGATTGTAGGACATCAAGCCGAGCGATTCGGCGCTCACGTGCTTGCCAGGTTTGAAGTTTTCCTCGCGGCCCGAGTGATAATTCATCGCGGTCTTTCGAGACTCCATCATCACCCAGTTGGCCCTAGGCAATCGTGCCTCGACATAACGCCGAAGCGCTTCGTCGATCGAGCCCGCGGCAGCAAAGGCACGGGCGACTACCATCCCGTCTTCGATGCCCATCGCGGCACCTTGGCCCAGGAAAGGCAGCATGGGGTGCGCGGCGTCGCCGATGAGCGTAACCCGACCGCGGGTCCACTCAGGAAGCGGCTCGCGATCGAAGAGGGCCCACTTGAACAACCCGTCGGGCGGCGTGGCCGCGATGATCGTGCGAACCCCCTCGTACCATCCGGCATACTCGTCTAGCATTTCTTTGATGGTGGCGCGAATCGACCAACCTTCTTCTCGCCAATCGTCACGCTCGGTCAGACCGACGAAATTGACCAGAGAGCCACCGCGAATGAGATAGCGCGTGAAGCTGCGTCCGGGTCCGGTGGACAGGCATGAACTCGGCTCGATCACACCTGGCGGAAGCTGGGCAAAGGGAACCAGCCCTCTGAACGCCATATAGCCGGTGAACCTCGGAGTATCTTTGCCGAAGAGCTGCTCGCGGACTCGTGATCGAACGCCATCGGCACCGATGACCACATCGGCCCGGACCGAGGATCCATTTTCGAAAAAAAGCGTCACGCCTCCGGAGTCTTGCTCGAGACCCTTGAGAGCATGCTGGGTACGGATCGCATGCTCGTCAGTCGTCACCACAAGATCTGCAAGTTCACGGTGCAGATCGGCGCGGTGCACCTGGTAGTACGCAGCACCGTATTTTTCACGCATCTCGTTGCCACGTGAAATCTCCACCATGAGTTCGCCAGTCTTCCAATGCTTCACGCCCCCGCGGTCGGGGCGCATCCCGATACGCTCCAGCGAGCCCTCGAGCCCGATGGCATTGAGTACGTGGGTAGCGTTCGGCGATACCGTCAGCCCTGCGCCAACCTCGCCGAGGGCAGGTGCTTGTTCGTAGACCACGGGTCTGAAGCCGAAGCCTTGCAGCGCACGGGCTGCAGTCAGACCGGCGATACCGGCGCCCACGATGGCGATGTTCAGTTGAGTCATGGGTACCAAGGTGCACCGGTTGGGGACTCAGGGCACGGCTCGTCTGCACGCCAATCCACATCGTGGCCATGATCAAGGCTGTTCCCGCAGAGCGGACAAAAAGCTACGATTCACTACCCCCTCCACGCCCTCCTACCCTCATGCGCGAGCCAGACCATGAGGCGATCGTCGTTCGCGGCGCTCGCCAAAATAATTTGAAGAACCTCGACATCGAGATCCCGACGGGTCAGCTCGTCGTCGTCACGGGCGTTTCGGGTTCCGGCAAGTCGTCGCTCGTCTTCGACACCTTGTATGCAGAGGGACAACGGCGTTACGTCGAAACGTTCTCGCCCTATGCAAGGCAGTTCCTCGATCGCATGGACAAGCCTGCAGTCGATGCGATCGACGGAATTCCTCCAGCCATCGCCATCGACCAGACGAACCCCGTTCGTACCTCACGCTCGACGGTCGGTACGATGACTGAGCTCAATGACCACTTGAAGTTGCTATTTGCCCGTGCGGGTCACTTGCATTGCCGTCGATGCGGCGACGAGGTCAATCGAGATACGCCGGACAGCATTCGTACCGATCTCGGACGGCGTGCCGCTGCCGCAGGTGATCCGCGACTGCTGATGTGCTTCGAAGTCAAGGTTCCGAAAAACTTCAAAGAATCGGAAGTCACCGCACTCCTGGAGAAGCAGGGCTATACCCGCATTCGATCACGAAGCAAAGATTCCATTGAGGTTGTTCAGGATCGGCTTCGCCTCGGAACCGCTGATCCATCGCGCGTCTCCGATTCGCTTGAATCTGCGCTGCGGGTCGGTCGGGGACGTATTCGTGTACACGCGCTCGATGCAGAAGACGCCGACGCCGTTCGCGAGACCTGGCACTACTCGAGCGCCCTACACTGCGCGCGCTGCGACATTGCTTATCGCGAACCAACGCCCAGCAGTTTCTCTTTCAATTCTCCCATAGGTGCCTGCGAGTCTTGTCGCGGATTCGGTCGAATCATCGGCGTCGACTACGGCTTGGTGATCCCTGATCACGGGAAGACTTTGAGAGAAGGTGCTATTCGACCGTGGCAGACCGCCTCTTACGGCGAGAGCCAAGCGGATCTCGAACGCCACGGCAAGAAACGCGGGATACCACTCGATACTCCCTGGAAAGACTTGACCGACGCACAGCGCGAGTGGGTCATCGAAGGTGAAGGCAAGTGGGCTCGAAATACCTGGTATGGCGTCAAGCGATTCTTTGCCTGGCTCGAAACCAAAGCCTACAAAATGCATATCCGTGTGCTGCTTTCGAAGTATCGCGCGTACACACCTTGTACCGCATGCGACGGTGCGCGACTCAACTCCGAATCACTGCTGTGGCGGCTCGGCGATTTCAGCCTCGCAAAAGGCGCGCTCGCAGATCGACCACGATTCATGCCCAAAGGCGTCGAGTGGTCGCGAGAAACTCTCGACTCGATGTCCGGGCTGTGTCTGCATGATCTCATGCTGCTGCCCATCGAGGAGTCGCGGGAATTCTTCGATGAGTTGCGGCTTCCCGGTGCACTCGACGAAGCCACTGAGTTATTGCTGGCGGAGATACGGGGACGCTATAAATACCTGTGTGAAGTCGGCCTCGGCTATCTCACACTCGATCGGCAGTCACGAACCCTGTCGGGCGGCGAGGTCCAGCGTATCAACCTCACGACGGCACTCGGCACATCGCTCGTCAACACGTTGTTCGTTCTGGACGAACCATCCATCGGTCTGCATCCGCGCGATATGCAGCGCGTGATCAGCGTGATGCACAGACTGCGTGACGCCGGAAATTCCTTGCTCGTGGTTGAGCATGATCCACAGATCATGCAACACGCCGATCGACTGCTCGACATGGGGCCAGGCGCCGGCGAGCATGGGGGCGAGATCGTCGCGTGGGGCACGCCAAAAGAGGTTTGTGCCACGGAGGCTTCTGTGACGGGTGCCTACCTCACCGGCAAGCGGCGGGTCGAGTTACCGGCAGCCCGCGATAAAGAAACGCGTACCGATAGAAAATACCTCGAGTTACTCGGAGCGGAACAACACAACTTAAAACGCATCGATGTGCGATTTCCGCTGAATCAACTGGTGTGCATCACCGGCGTGTCGGGATCCGGAAAGTCGAGCCTGATGCAAGATGTGCTCTACCCCGCATTACTCAAGTATCTGGGGCGCCCAACGGACGCGGCGGGAGCCCACAAGGGCTTGAACGGCGCCGAGCACATCACCGATGTCGCATTCGTCGACCAAACGCCTATCGGACGGACGGCACGCTCGAACCCGGCAAGTTACGTGGGTGCCTTCGATGTCGTACGCGACCGATTTTCAAAGCTCCCCGAATCGCGCGAACGTGGCTATACCGCCGGGACGTTCAGCTTCAACTCCGGAACGGGCCGCTGTCCCGCTTGCACGGGAAGCGGCTTCGAGCACGTCGAGATGCAGTTTTTGTCGGATGTTTACCTTCGATGCGGCGAATGCAATGGATCGCGATACCGCGGCGAGACTCTGGAGATCCGTCATCCGGGCCCGAATGGTCGATCCGCGAGCATCTCCGATGTACTCGAAATGACGGTAACGGAAGCGCTGGCATTTTTCGTCGACGACCCTGAGCTTGCCAGACGCCTCGCCCCGCTCGCCGACGTGGGTCTCGATTACCTCAGGCTAGGACAGCCGGTTCCGACACTGTCGGGCGGTGAAGCACAACGCCTGAAACTTGCGGGGTTTCTCGCAGATTCCGCCGAGGGCGGAGGTAGCGGAAAGCTGTTTTTGTTCGACGAACCGACGACGGGGCTGCATTTCGAAGATATCGCGAAGCTCCTGAAATCTTTTCGCAAGTTGCTGGACGCCGGGCACTCGTTGTTCGTCATCGAGCACAACCTCGACGTGATCCGATCTGCCGAATGGATCATCGATCTCGGACCGGATGGTGGTGATCGCGGCGGTGAACTCATCGTCTGCGGGACGCCGGCTCATGTTGAACAAGATCCTCGCTCTCATACCGGCAAGGCGCTACGCGAGGCTGTCACCTACGGAAACTTCAAATCCGTAGTGCGCGAGCCGGTTTTGGCACGCAAGACCCCCGCCAGAGATAAAGCGATCGTCGTTCGCAATGCGCGCGAACATAATCTTCAAAACATCGATGTCGAGATCCCGCGGAACGCCTTTACCGTGGTCACGGGCGTATCGGGATCCGGAAAATCGACACTGGCTTTCGACATCATTTTCAACGAAGGGCAGCGCCGTTACCTTGAATCGCTCAATGCGTATGCGAGGCAGTTCGTTCAGCCTGCCGCGCGACCCGAGGTGGACTCGATCCGCGGCATTCCCCCTACCGTGGCCATCGAACAACGCACGAGCCGTGGCGGTCGGAAAAGCACCGTCGCGACACTGACCGAGATCTACCACTTCCTTCGACTGCTCTACGTCAAGCTCGGCACCCAATACTGCCCGGATTGCGATGTGGCCATCGAACCTCAATCGGCCGAGGCCATCGCCGCTCGCATCATCAAAGACTTCAAAGGAAAGACCATCGATCTTCTCGCTCCACTCATCGTCTCGCGCAAAGGTCTTTATACCGATCTCGCGAAGTGGGCCGCGGCTAAGGGTTATCGCGAGTTACGAGTCGATGGTGAGCGCTTGCCGGTGAAGCCATGGCCACGCCTCGATCGTTTCAAGGAACACGACATCGAGCTTCCAATCGCCCGACTCGGTATTTCTGCGCGTGGAGAATCCGACCTTCGTGCAAAACTTGCCGAAGCGTTGCAGCATGGCAAGGGCGTGGTTCAGATATTGCCTCTCGGCAGCCGAAAGCCCATCGTGTTTTCGACAAAAAGAGCTTGCCCTGACTGCGGGACGAGCTTTGCAGAGCTCGATCCACGACAGTTTTCCTTCAATAGCAAGCAAGGCTGGTGCGGCGATTGTTTCGGTACCGGGCTCGAGCTTTCCGGCTTTGATGAGGAGCAAACAGGGGAAGAAGCCTCGTGGAATGAATGGCACGATGGGGAGGCGAATACCTGCCAAACCTGCCACGGCGAACGACTCAACGCAGTCGCTCGTTCGGTCCGGTTCCGCGGAAAATCGATCGGCAGTTTCACTTGCCAGCCCGTCGCGAAGTCTCTGGCAACCATCGAAGGTCTGAAACTCGAGAAACGTGAGCGCGCGATCGCGAGAGATCTGCTCGCAGAAATCCGCACGCGACTCAGTTTCCTGGAGCGAGTCGGTCTCGGGTATCTCGGACTCGATCGTGCGGCCCCTACGCTCTCTGGCGGTGAAGCGCAGCGAATTCGCCTTGCTGCGCAGCTTGGCTCCAATCTTCGCGGCGTCTGTTACGTGCTCGATGAGCCGACGATTGGTCTGCACCCTCGAGATAACCGCATCCTACTCGAGGCACTCGGAGAATTGGCGGCACATCACAACACGCTCGTGGTCGTGGAGCACGACGAAGACACGATTCGTCGTGCCGACCATGTCATCGACTTGGGCCCGGGCGCCGGGGTACGCGGAGGTCGTATCGTCGGTCGCGGCAGACTCAAAGACCTGGTGGCCAATCCTGAATCCGTTACGGGGCGTTATCTTCGTAATCCTCTCAAGCATCGTGCGACACCCCATCGCACTGTCGAGAAAAAGACGCCTTCGCTCATCATCGAACATGCGCAGCTGCACAATCTCGCGGATATCAATGCGCGTATTCCGCTAGGCCGCTTGGTCGTCGTGACGGGTGTATCGGGGTCAGGGAAATCCACCCTCGCCCGCGATGTGCTTTACACGAGTGCGCGAACGATCGTTTCGCAGGACGGAGATCCTGTCGGTTGCTCCTCCATTCGAGGTATCGAAGCGATCGATCGCGTACTTGAAGTCGACCAAACACCTATCGGCAAAACTCCGCGGTCCTGCCCCGCCACCTATGTCGGCATATGGGATGACATTCGGAAAATCTTTGCCAACACCAGCGAGGCGCGGCTGCGTGGATATGGCGCGGGTCGCTTCTCGTTCAATACAGCTGGGGGGCGTTGCGAGGCCTGCGAGGGTCAGGGTGTGCAGACCGTCGAGATGAGCTTCCTACCGGATGTGAAAGTGACCTGCGATGTTTGCCGAGGCAGCCGGTTCAACGCAGAGACGCTTTCGGTCACGTGGCGCGATCTCAGTATCGGTAACGTGCTGGCCATGAACATCGAAGATGCGACTTCGTTCTTCGAACCTCACGCCAGCCTGCATCATGTGCTCAAGTTGCTGTGTGATGTCGGACTCGGCTACCTCACGCTCGGACAAGCAAGTCCGACGCTGTCGGGTGGTGAGGCGCAACGCATCAAGTTGGTGACGGAGTTGGCCAAGGTACGCGTCGACTTGCGCGCACCACTTCGCAGCAAACCCAAGCACACCTTATATGTGCTTGATGAACCGACAGTCGGTCTTCACATGGCAGACGTCGAAAAACTCATCCATGTACTGCATCGACTCGTGGATGCAGGGAATACGGTAGTACTCGTCGAGCATAATCTCGATGTCATTGCAGAAGCGGACTGGGTGCTCGACATGGGGCCCGAGGCTGGAGGCGACGGCGGACGGATCGTTGCGGAGGGCTCCCCACAATCGCTCGCTCAAAAGCCGACGCGCTCGCATACCGGCAAGGCGCTGCGGGAGTTTCTGGCAGATCGCCTCGAGACGCGCTAGCCTCGCTGTCATGGCTAACGATCTCTCATGCTGGAAGTGCGGCGGTGCCTTGGCATCGTTGTCCTTGCCGCTACGCCGTCTCGATGAATGCCCGAAGTGTCGGGCTGAACTGCATGTCTGCAAACTTTGTGTCGACTATGACATGAGTGTCGCCAAGCAATGTCGCGAACCTACCGCCGAAGAAGTTCGGGATAAGGAGCGCGCCAACTTCTGTGATCACTTCAAGCCGCGGGCCGGTGCGTGGACGCCGGCGAATACTGCAGCCGTCGACGCGGCTCGAGCCGAACTCGAGCGCCTATTCGGAAAGAAGTGACGAGCTTCGAGTCAACTCGCTCACGTCTCGCGCCTGACGATCTCGCGGTGCGTCGCCTGTCTCTGTGGCTACTCGCAGGCTGGACAGCCTTGATCGCGAGCGCATCGCTCTATCCTTTCGACGTGCAGCCACGGCTGCTTCTAGACGCGGTGATGTCCGGTCTTCCGAAGCTGCGGGAATGGCGTGACCCTTCCCAACGCGACACGATCGTCAATCTGCTGCTTTATTTCCCGCTCGGGCTGCTCGGCTCCATGGCGCTCGAGAAAATTCGGTCGGCTCTCATCCGAATTCTTTGGCCGGTTTGCGCGGCTGCTATAGTGTCTTTGGCGGTCGAAGTCACCCAACATGCACTCCCGGTACGCGATCCGAGTCTCGCAGACTGGGTGTTCAACATCGTGAGTGCCGGGCTCGGAACGCTGGTCGCCGCGCTCTACTCGGCCCTGCCCGTTCAGCCTCTGTCGAGACGGCTGCAAAGACTGACCATTGGGCCGGCTCCCGCGCTGCTCGTCGCCCTATGGTTGGTGGCTCATCTCGCTCCCTTCGTGCCGAGACTTCGCCCGGGCCGAATCGAAGCAGCGATCGAAACCAGCCTCGCCATGCCCTTCGAGGCGGGAAAGATGTTCGGTTTCTTTGCCTGTTATTTGGTGCTGGGTGCCCTCCTGAACGCCCTATTGCGTCGCCCCTATTTTTGGTCGGCATTAATGCTGTCGTTCGGAGTTTCGCTGGGCGCGCGGCTATTGTTCGTCGGTCAGCACCTGAGTCCCGCCGAGGGTGCGGCGCTAGTGCTGTCTCTCGTTTCCATCGCCATCATGCGAAAAATCAATCCAGGCCGCTGGGCGTCACAGGCCTTCCTGTTTGCCTGTCTGGGGCTTTTCATCGCGGGCGTCTGGCCTTCGAGTCAGCCGATCGTCACGACTGCAGAGGGTATTCTCTGGCTGCCTTTCGCGGAGTTGGCTGGGGTACCGGGGGACTCCGGCGCGCTTCCCTTGCTCGAGCGATTGTTCCTCGGGATTGGGCTCGCCTGGCTCGCACTGCAAGGGGTATTACGCCGACTCCCGCCCCTACCCTTCGCCATTCTGATCGCCATCTCGACCGAGTTCCTGCAACAATGGATTCCCGGTCGTTTGCCCGATACTACCGATGTCGCCGCCCTGCTGATCGGTGCTGCGTTGGCGCAAGCGGGCACGAAGATCGATCCTCGAACCTGAGAGACCTTGCATGCTGGCTATCGTTCGTCGTCGTGTCGTGGATCCTGTTCTGGGTCTGCTTCGCCAAGGGCTATCCCCCCGCGATCTCGCGTTATGTCTCGCTCTCGGCGCGGGCGTCGGGATGTTCCCGGTATTAGGTGTGTCCACTCCCGCATTGACGCTGATCGCGCTATGGCAACGATTGAACCTTGCCGCAATCCAGTTGGTCAGTTGGCTCGTCGGCCCCGTGCAGCTCGTACTCATCATTCCGTTCATGAGACTCGGAGAATGGGTGCTCGGCTCGGAGCCTCAGCCGATGACCATCGAAGCGGGTATGGAAATCATCTCCCAGGGGATCCTTCAGGCCATCGTCACGATGTGGGATGCCATCGTGCATGCTTCTGTTGGCTGGATTCTCATCGGACCACTCGCAATTTTTGTACTCTATAGATCTTTGATCCCCGTGCTCGAGCGCGCCCTGAAAACCTTGAAGCCGTCCTCACCCCAATGACCGAAAACTCTTCCACGCCTCTGGCCATGCGCCTGGTCGAAAAAGATCTCATCCCGGACTGGCTGATCCGTCGTCGCATTCGCGACCTGTTGGCTCAGCGCCTTCGGGAAGAAGACAAGGGCGATCCGGAATCGCAGCAGACCAATCTAATGCAGATGGTTCGAAAACTGCGCGAGAGCCCCATTGCCATTCATACGGCAGCGGCGAATGAACAACACTACGAGGTACCGACGACTTTCTACCTCGAGGTTTTAGGCAAGCATCTCAAATACAGCAGTTGCTACTACGATGACTTCGACATCGGGAAGGCGGCAGAGAACCTCGATGCAGCCGAAGCGCGCATGCTGGCTTTGACATGCGATCGAGCGAGGCTGCACAACGGTGACCGGATTCTCGAGCTCGGCTGTGGCTGGGGCTCACTCTCACTCTGGATGGCAGAGAAATACCCCGAGTCGCGCATCACGGCGGTATCCAATTCACGAACGCAAAAAATGTTCATCGATGCTCGTGCAGCCGAGCGTGGTCTCAAAAATCTCGAAATCGTCACCTGCGACGCAAACAAATTGGAGTTCGGATCCGAGACGCGTTTCGATCGGGTCGTCTCGGTCGAAATGTTCGAGCACATGCGAAATTACGAAACGCTACTCGGACGGATCGCCGGATGGATGTCTCCGAATGCCACCCTGTTCGTTCACATCTTCACGCATCATCGATATGCCTATACGTTCGAAGTGCGCGACGACACCGACTGGATGGCGAGATACTTTTTCACTGGCGGTATCATGCCAAGCGATGACTTGCTGCATTATTTTCAGCGGGATTTGCGGCTCGCCGATCACTGGCAAGTCGACGGACGTCACTACCAACTCACTTCCGAAGCCTGGCTTCAGAACATGGATGCCAGCCGAGCGTCGCTGATGCCGGTTTTGGCCGAGGCTTACGGCTCGGACCAAGCGCTCAAGTGGTGGGTGTATTGGCGCATTTTCTTCATGTCCTGCGCGGAACTATTCGGGTATCGGAGCGGACGCGAATGGCTGGTATCGCACTACCTTTTCGAACGGCGTTAATCACCCTGATCGTCGGTGGGGTTCCGCTGCCGCTTGTCGCGCAGGAACCCGAGCCGCTTCAGATCTTCGCGCAGTTCAAATCCTCACTCGAGGCCAATGATCTGGATAGCGCCAAAGCGCGTGCCCAGGAGCTCGTGACCGCCGTGGAGAGCCGTCATGGCAAAGACTCACGGGAGCTGGTCAACCCCCTCACGAACCTCGGAACCGTTCAGTTTCGGCGAGGCGATTTGAAATCTGCCGAAGAGAGCTATCAGCGCGCGATCCAGCTCATAGAGGGTCAACTCTCGGGGGCTGATCGACAATTGATCCGTCCGCTGCACGGGTTGGGAGAAACCTGGCTCACGAGCGGTCGTCCGGCGGAGGCCGCTATCGTACTCAAGCGCGCGGTCGACTTGTCCCGCAACCTGGACGGACTCTACAACTTCGAGCAACTGGACGTCGTCGATGCGCTCATCGAGGCGCATGTCGTGCTCGGGCGTGATATCGATGCCGATCGCGAGCACCAGTTCGCATTTCGAATCGCCGAGACCCAGTTCGGAAAGCGTGATCTGCGACTGATCGAACCGCTGGATCGTTATGCGCGGTGGCATGAAACCATGGGGCGCTATTCCACGGCTCGCGGACTTCACGCACGCGCGCTCCAACTCGCTGAAGAGCTTTCGTCGGATAAGCCGACGATCGGCGTACCTGCACTGCAGGGCCTCGCAAGAACATGGATGCTCGAGGCGATTTACGGGCCCGAGGTGACGGAGGTATCCGCCATCGAATCGACCGATTCAAGCGATGCCTTCAACAATAACCCCGGTCAGGCACGACTGAATACAGAGGGCCTGCGAGCACTCGGTTTCGCTGCCGACATCACGAGGAAATCTCCGCCGGTCAACTCGAAGTTACTCGGCGAGACCCTGGCACAGATCGGAGATTGGCATCTTTTGAGCGGCAACCTTGCTCGAGCCAACGGCGCGTATGCGGAAAGCTACCAAGCCTTCGATGCAGCAGGGCCCGAGGCTCGTCGCCTGTTGGAGGCCCCACGAAGACTGATCTATCGACCACCCGCGATCTCGATAACCCGTCTGCGTCCTCAAAATCCCGATGACTATGTCGTCAAATCCGTCGAGATGCGCCTGAAGATCGGGAAAGACGGCAAAGTTCTGGACGCAGCCGTGTTTAACTCGACGGCTCCCGAAAACAGTAATCGAGCGGCCTTGCTGGCGGCTCGAAAGGCACGTTTCGCGCCGCGGATCGAGAACGGTCAACCGGTCGAAACGGAAAACGTCACGATGATCGAGCGCCTGTTGATCAAGGTCGAGCGGCAGGCTACGGCGACGAACTGACCGAGGAAGCTGCGGGCTTCCAGTCAGGATTGACCCGGCGTGAAACACGGATCGGCACCGCATCGATTCGCAAACCGCTCGCCGCAAGCGCGCGCAGCGCATCCTCTGCGGTCACTTTGAGTATCTTGCCCGCCGAGAGAGTCTTGGCGACCTCGGTATTCGGGAACTGGGTCAAAAATCGAGCTGCGGCATCTCGCATCGCCGATCTTGACGCCTCTTCCATCGGTGCAGCGGAACCTAATCCATCGGCTGTCGCCGTGCCGTAACCTGTCAGAGTCAATGAATCGAAGCGCTCACCGTTTGGAGCGTAGACATTGATGAGGTAACGGATCGTTACCGCGACATACTCGCCACCGGTTTCCTGGGCGGTGGCGAAAGAGAACTGCTCGATCCGAGGTTCGAATATCGCCTGCAGATCACTTACCGAGCGGGCATTTTCGATGTCCGGAAATTCGTTAATTTCGCGAAAGGTCGACTCGAGTACACGACGAGAAAGCTGCTGTTGTCCTGCGCCGAGAGAAATAGCCCAAGTCATGCCACCTCGGGTTTCGGTATGCGTGAAATTCCGCTGGTCGGCAGGGATGACCAGTCCAACTTTTGCGGGCAGCACGTCGATGAGGGCTTTGGGCAATTGCGGCGCGGGAGCAATCTGGATTCCCCCGCAAGCCACGAGGCCGAGCGCCGAAAAACAAACTGCGGTCAATCGCCACCGATGCATGTCGTGACGCCTCCGATGTTCATGTTGACTGCGCAACTTTTGGTGTTGGTGAGGCCGACGAACGTACCGTCATTGCGCTCGCACATCGCCCTCATTAGGGCTGAGAAACGGATATTTGTAAACGGGGTCATTCCGGGCGCCTCAGGGAACCCGACGGCATGAATACGAACCCTCCTTCGGCCCGAGGAGTCCGGCCGGTTGATACGATCCACCGCATCCAAAGCTTGCTGAATCGACTCGCCGGTGAACTCGTCACCCAGGACATAAATGCTGATCCGCTTGTCGGCGGACCAATAAGTCTTGATGGTCTGTTCGATGCCGTCAGCGGGGTTGGAGTCGCTGAAAGCGCGCCAGCTACGCATGCGTTGAACGATATCGGTTCGAAGCGCCGGGGAGTCGGTCATCCAACGACCGCGTGTGCCACCAAACAATTCCCTGCCGTTGTCATCGACGATTTGGACGCCTTTGAGTCTCGGGTAGATGTCGAGAATTTCTCGCATGACCTCCATCGCCGTTTCCCAATGGCCCCCTTGCATGCTTCCCGATGTATCGATCAGGAAAATGACGTAGTCGCTGTCGACCGGAATGCCGCCAACGGCCTGGGTGGTGATGCGCTTGCGAGCTCTGGAGGCCTGCGTCAACCGTTTGTTCTCGGCCTCGAGCTCTTGGTAAGCCGAAAGTAATTCATTTTCGACGATATTGCTGACCGCGGCATTTTGACGAGAGGCATCGAACTGACCACGCAACGTCGAGACATCGCCCGCCACTTTCGCGAGATTTTGACGTTCACGCGAGAGCACATCGACGCGCCCTTTGAGTGTGCGCTCGAGCTGTTCGCTCTCCCCGCGAATCGAAAACAGTTCGTCCTGAAGTTTTTTGATCTGCGATTCGAGATCTTGACGCGATCGCTCGATGACGATCGGCTGTCCGAATTCGGACAGCACCAGCAAAAGGATGATGGCACCGAAACCACAGCAGATGACATCGAGGAAGGAGAGGCTGAAAACCTCCGTGTCTCGTCTCTTGAGCTTCATGGCCAATCCGGCGAAGGCATGACGAAGGCACCTTTCGTCATGCGAGCAAGACCCCAGTAACGATGCGGCGCAGGAACGTCGCCTTTCATGGGCAGCAAGATCACATCGATCGGAATGCTACGGTTGATGCCACGAATGGCCTCGTCGAAGAGACGCGCTCGGTCACCCGCATCGACAAAACGACGTAGCGCTGGCGCGCTCGCACCTTGAGTCGGTAACCCATCGGTGATCAGAATCACCTGATCCGGTGGAATGCGCATGCCGCGTATGGCCGACAAGGCGTTGATCAAGCTCGTCCCACCGCTCGGCACGATCTGACCGAGGGCATCCTGAAGTTTGTCCCGTCTTGCCGAGTCGTTTCCGGGGAGCCACTCCCCTACCGTACCCTCGAGTAGTGGTGCAGCCGAGGTGTTGAAGCCATATACCTGATACTGGGACGACTCCGGAATCTCGGCGATGATCCAGTTGCCGATGTCGGTTGCTCGACGCCATTTTTCGGCGGCTATTTGAGCAGCCGCGGATGAATTGCGGAGTCGGATGATATTGACCAGATCCTCATCGAGCATGCTTGCCGAACGATCGACAAGCACGAGGATGCGTCGTCCTTTTAGCGTCAGCCCGGTGATATATCGACGACTGGCCCGCGACTTTCCGGCTCCCGAGAGCTCACCCCGTGGACTTTGCACCTGAGCACTGGCCTCGAGACGACGAGCGTCGGCTTCGAGCGCCTTCACGTCAGCTTTGAGTTTCTCGATCCGCTCGCGTTTGGCCAATGTCTCGGCATCGTAGATGAAACTCTCCTCGCGCTTGCGCTGCAATTCTTCGATGAGTTGGGTCGCACGCGACGTGGCAGATATCGTTTCGCTTTCAGTGCGCTGCAAAGAATTTCGAAGTACGACCAGATTCTTGGCCCCTGCCAAAACCTCTTCCTCGAGCTTAGAGACCTCCGCACTCAAGTCCTCGGCTTTTCGAGTACGCTCGATTCCACTTTGCGCGCTGATGATGGTGTAAAAAAGAATGACGGCGCCGAAGCCGCAGCATATGACGTCGAGAAACGAGAGGCTGAATACCTCAACGTTCCGACGGCGCGCCATGGTCGGCTCCTCCGACGGCGATCAATTCGATCACGACTCCCGGAGTGCCGATGCGCAATCGGTCTCCGGAGCACACTCGGACTCTGCCTCGTACACGCTCTTCGTTGAGCCAAGTACCCTGAGGAGAGTACGGCACCAGCGTCACTCCGGACTCATCGCCCTGCAAAGCGCAGTGCAAGCGCGATATCCCTGCCAAGCCCTCACCCAGTCGAAGTCCGTCGACGTCGGATCCTCGACCAATCTCGAGAATGCCCGAAGGCAAGGCGACTGCCTTGCCATCCAGGAGCGCATGTGTCGGAGGACAATCAGCCGCCGATCGGAATCCGGAGAGATCAACCTCCGCCAAGTTCTCTGACGCCTGGCGAAGAGAATAACGTCTCTGAAACGAGACCGATCCATCGGACTCTGCCGAAATGCTTTCGTCCGCTGCGATTCGACTGACCAGATCGGTGGCGTAAGAGAAAATGCGACAGCCTCGCAGAGAGGCCAAACGTTCGAGAAATCCTGGAAATTTCAGTACCCGATCCTCCACGAGGATGTTCGTCCGGGACCCGGCTGAACGATGCTCGTGCAAAATCCCCAGGACTTCCGCATAAATCGATGACGCGGCCTCGGCAAATTGATCTCGACTGAAACTGACTCGCGAGACACCCGTCTCAGTCGGCACTGCTATTTCTGCGACGCCCGTGCGTGCGGCGGTCGAGTAGGCAGTCTCGAGGCCATCATGAAGACGCTGTTCACTCAGGCCGTCATGCAAAGGATCGAACCGGGTGTGCAATACCATGGCCTCGGCAAGCCTCTGCAGCCAACACTGATTCAACGCGAGCACGCCGGCGCCATAACGCGTCGTCGATGCGCCGCGATGCACATCTCGATCCGATTCGACTCGTGTGGCCGAGACGTGCCCGAGGCCCATTTCGAGCACGATCGTCGTGCCAGATAGCCCCGAGTTCGCAACCAAAAGTGAGGCGGCATCATGGAAGGCGCCGACTTCAAGACCTTCTTGTTGCATCAGCGCCAGTACGACACTCAATGCTTCGGAACCCAACGCCGCAGGTACTGCACATTGCAGCGGGCCATCGGTTGGTCGACCTGCGAGTCGAGCGCGTAATTCGGCGCGAATGATCAAACGAACGCCGGATGACACCTCGCGCCCTGCGCGCATGAGCGCTGTCCAGTGATCTGCACTCACCAAACGCGGGGTCACCCTTGCGACGTCACTCGCGGGTGATCCGAGTTTTTCCGGGTGTGCAGGATCGAAGTGAACGATCGACGGTATCACGACGTTCGGCCGGTCTCGGCCAGACACGGCGAACGCTGCATCGTTCAGATAGACCCCGGTGCTCGTCATCCGCGCGCCTGCAGGTTCCTGATGACTTTTTGATCGAGCCAGGTCTCGGTGTCGAGTACGCGACGCTCTTGAACCCGCTGCAATTGCTGCAACAGGAACATCAGCAAAATGGAAAGCAGAAGAGCGATCAAGGTCGAGTTGAATGCCACTCCGAGACCTTCGGTGACGCCCGAGATATCACCCGTTACCGCCTTGTGTGCCTGCGACAAGGCATCGCCGATTCCGCGCACGGTGCCGATGAAGCCGATGGCCGGTATCGCCCAAGCGATGTATCGCAACATCGACAGATCGGAGTCGAGGCGATCGGCCTCGGATTGGCAAATGCCATGAGCCACTGTCGAGGCATCCTGCACGTTTCGAGTGGCACCAAATCGCGCAAGTGCACCCAACAGGGCTCTCGGCGCGAGCAGCCGCTGCGTGTCGCCGGGTAGCCCCTCGATTTGTCGAGTGTATTCGCGGGTGTCTTCGGGAAGGATCTTCATTCCTTCGGGAAGTCGAAGCAGGTCGGCATCGAGCGCTTCTTGTTCACGACGATTCGCTTGCGCCATGTAAGCCATGATGGCCATCGCCCAAAGCATCAGGATGATCGTTGACTCCTGCTCGTAATCCTTCAGCACCACCTCGAGCGAGCGCTGTGGAACGTAGTTCGGGTCGATCTGCATGCGCTCCCGGTCCGCTTGCAACGTTGCCTCGGCGACCGGTCTGACGTGCAACACGTAGACGGTGTGCACCACGACGATCGAGATCAGCAAAGCAACGATCGTGAAAACAAACTCGCTACTGGATTTTTTGTTCATGGTCAGATGTCTATGGGCAGGCTGATGTTGTTGTCGGCAGAGTCACGGTACTCAGGCGCTTCTTCGTCCGATGTTTTCGGAGGTAAAGTGCGTCGACTGACCTCCTCGGCCTCGTTGGTCTCCGGCGGCTCACGGTCTTGCGCCACGGCGCGCAACATTGCGAGGGAGGCGCCCCAGCACAGCAGCGCTGCACTGGTGGTCATCACGATCATTCGCCAAGTTCTACGATTCGTCTGCATGGGATCGTTACTCCGCGTAGCGAGCAAGCCGGAAACCGACGTCTTGGGACGGGGCATCGCCCCCTTCGCGCCAAGCGGAGCGAAGATCGGCGAAATTGGTGGTACGCCAGTGACTGCCCTTGATCACCCGACGAGCGCCCGGGCTCGCAGGTCCAGTGGGATCAGTTCCACCGGCGTTAGCCTCGAACGACACGTAGGCATCATGCACCCACTCCGAGACATTGCCCGTCATGTCGAAAATTCCGAAGGCGTTCGCACGAAACTTTCCGGGCGGCGCCACGACGACATAGTCGTCCGCCCAGCCCTCGAGCACCCGTGACATTTCGGTAATGGCTTCCTGTCCCGGAAGATTGCCGATTCCCGGCGGCGGCGGCAACGAATCCCCCCAATCGTAGCGCTGGGTTCGTGACCCGGCTCCGGTGTGGCGAGCCACATACTCCCATTCGGCTTCGGTCGGAAGGCGATACCCGGTATTTGCGGGCTGGACCAGTACCCACGCTCCCCCTTTCTGCTCGTATGCCGTGGGCAGTCCCTCTTGGGCAGACAGCCAATTGCAGTACTGGACGGCATCCGCCCAGCTCACGTTGCTGACGGGCTGGTTATCGAGGTCGAGAGTTCGTTTACCGGAAAAGCCCGACGAATGGGTCGCTTTGTATCGTCGAAACTCACCGTTCGTGACTTCACGAGTACCCAAATAAAAGGGTCGGGATAACGTGACTCGACGCGGAAATTCATTGGCGCGTCGACCCTGCTCGCGACGCTCACTGCCCATGACGAATGCGCCGCCCTCGATGAGCCGCAGCAAGGTTCCAGTCTGGGCACGCATCGCCGGCGCCGGCGGCTTCCAATCTTTGGAACGACCGGCGGGAACCAATCGGTACTCGACGGTCCGCTCCACCGCTGCAGAGAGATCGACATCGATTCGCTCAGCCTGAAGGCCGGACTTTCTGATCTCGAGGGTATGGCGGCGCGCCGGCAACTCGATCGTCAGCGGAGTCTTGCCACGAACCACGCCCTCCACCACGACTTCGGACTCAGCTGGCTCACCCTGAACCGTCAGACGTACAGGCACGACTTGCAAAGCCAATGACAACGCCAAATCACGATTCGACTCCGCAAAGATTCGGCGCTGCACCGATTCGTATCCTTGCAGCGATACACCGACGTCATGATTGATGCCTGCGGGCAAGTCGACCGTCACGGGTGTACGCCCGCGAAATGCGCCACCCACTGTCACATCGGCGCCCGCTGGACGAGAGGTCACTCGCAACCTTGCATCCGGCGCTCCGAGCTCGATCGGTCCCAGACGCTCGATCTGTCCTGCTTTGAGCAGGACGGCGCTTTGCCACGACTTGGCACCCTCCGCGGTAATTGCGAGTCGATGAAGGCCTGCGGGAAGATCGACTCGAGCCGGCAACTTCACCGCGGTCGATTCACCGATGACGAGTTGCGCTCCGGATGTCGTGGCACTGACTTCCAGCGTTCCCCAAGAAGGCTGCATACGAACGCTGAGCGGCTGACGAACTCCACGACCCTCGACATCGAGTTGTACGACATGGTCGAGATGGCGATCCGAGCGGAGCGTAACGGTACGAGCACCGCTCATCATTTTGATCGCGCCGGGTGCACGCCCTGCTTCCGCGCCATCGACGAATACACTCGCCGCTACACCATCCGTATCGATTTCTATGACTCCCGGCTTTTCGACCAGCCTGAGATTCAATGCGATCGGAGCGTCTTTCCGAACGACGACCTTTCGCTCGAGGGATTCGTAGCCCTCGAGTTCTGCCCGGATGGTTCGCTCCCCCGGGAGAAGCAAGAGCGTCCCTGCCGATCGCCATCCAAATCCCGAACCGGATACCGCCGCTTCAGTCGGCGTCACGTTGACTCTGACGGGCTCCAGTCTCCCGAGTTGAACTGCAAAGAGCCCGAAAAGCACTAAGCCAACTAAAGCTATCGTGATGACTTTGGATCCGAATCGGCGAATCCCCTCGACTTTGTTGTCCGAGGTGGCGTGCTCGGATGCAAGATCGGACGACCAGGTTGCCGCCGTGATTCGCCCATCGCCCGAGAGCTCTTCCGAACGGTACCCCGCAGGATCTTCGATCGATGCAATGGTGTCGTTGCCCTGGAGGTGGCGGACCTCGATGCACCACCCGGACTGGATGACAATGCGTGCGGCACCCAGCGCGAGGACATCTCCTGCGCGCAAAGAAATAAACTCTTCAGATGGGACTGACGTGCCGTTCAGCCAGACTCGACCGTTGACCAATGTGGCGCCAAGTTCGCCGTCGACTACATCGAGCAAAATGGCGTCTGCTTCGGCACCCGGGACGACGATATCGTCGTTTGGGTCTCCGCCGATACGACACGGCAAACCAACTTCTCGATTACCTGCAGGTTCCCGAAGTCGAATCACGAAATCGCCTCTGTGCACTTTACGGTCACGACGAGATCGGTGGAGGTCGGCGTAACGAGGAACTCCTGTCGTACGTCACGAAAACCTGCGCGGCTGCCGATCACGACGTAGCGACCTGGCTTCAAAGAGAGTTCGCGTAGGGTGAACGAGCCAAAGTTTCCGACGCGCTGAACACTCACCAACGTCAGTCCATCCGACTCGATGACGGCGACTACCGGTGTCTCGTAAAGACGAAGCGCCTCGCGCAAGCGCTCGCTCTGGCCCTGGAGAACGACCTTCTTCTCGTTGATTGAAGAGGCCTGCGACAGGAGCCGCTCCGCCTCACGCCGTACTTCAGGCGCAGCGAGTCGAGCGGGACTTGCGAGCAAAGATTCGATGCGCCGAGCAAGCTCGGCGCGAGGAGCGACTCGGATACGCCCGTCTCTGGCGAACTTCAGCGTCGTATCGCGGGCAAGCAATGAGTCATATCGAAGCAACGCCTCACTCCAGCGTTCGGCGTTTTCCAATTCGAGAATTTCGGCACTGACGACACCGAGATCACGGCGCTCTCCTGCGGCATCGATCTGCGCAAGGATCTGCGGCAAATCAGCCGCCCCAGGTCGAAGGGATGCCGCACGTGTCAGTGCGGCGCGCGCCTCTTGATTACGACCAGCACGCAACGCCGAAAGGGCATTTCCGATCTCACGGGCGTACCGATCAGATCCGATCGCAACACGAGCTTTCGCGACGCCTTCACGGGCGATGCGATTGACCGGATCGGCACGCAAAACTTCTTCGTATCGTGTCAGGGCACGCAAGTGATCGAGCGTCAGCGCTGCCGTTTCCGCCTCGACCAACGCGGGCAAAACTGGACCGAGTGCCACCACCCGCGCGAGACCCTTGCCCGCCGCTTCATCGGAAGGGTCAATGCGCTGAGCGAGCTGATAAGCCTGCCGCGCGACTTCCAGTCGACCCGCATCGAGCGCGGCATCTCCGTCGCGCAGCTGTCTCGCAAGGATCTGCGGACGCTCCTCGGCAATGCGCGATAGTCTTTGGAGCGCGACGCCGATTCGATCGAGAGCCAAAGCGTAATCACGACTAGCCTCCGCTTCGAGCGCGAGCGCACCCAAAGACTTGGCCGCGGCAAAGGTCGCACCGCCCCAAACGCCGCCACCTTGTGTCTCCAATTCCTCGAGGAGCGTCCGGAAGCGAGCATCTTCATTTTCGAATTGGGCGACCAAAGCAGGATCCGGGAGATCAGAGCGCGCTGCCGTGGGTGCAGCACTCGTCGGACGCTCGGCTTTCTGAGGACGGTCCAGCGGTTTCACGAAACTCGGCAGCACCAAAAATACGGCTGCAACCGCGGCAAGAAGCACGAACAGACCGACCCACGCCCCCACCGACGCTCGGGGTCGGGCAGCCTTCTCTGCAGGCTCGACGACTGCGTCCTCGGGTCGTACGACTTTTGCTGCAACAACGGGCGTGAGTCGTCGGGATTCGAACGAGGTCAAGGTACGAGCGATCTCCCGCAGATCCTTCGGTCGAGACTCCGGATCGGTTGCCAGCAAGGACATCACGAGATCCGTCAGACCAACCGGTGTTGCAACAGAGGTGGCGAGTCGTGGTGCCGGTAGCCCATTTCGAGCTCTGTCGGCATCGGGGAAATTCGGTGGATATCCACCGAGCAACTCATAGGCCAGCGCGCCTAGACCAAAGATATCGTCTGCCGTCGAGGCGGGAGATCCGGTGAGTTGTTGCGGACTCGCGGAAAACGGCGAACCCGCTCGCGTCGCAGACTGCTCGCCCACTCTCGCCGCCACGCCGAAATCCGCCAACCTCGCGCGACCATCGAAACCGATGAGAACGTTGGAGGGCTTCAGATCACGGTGAATGATTCCGCGCTGGTGCAGCCCCGCCAAAGCCTCGGCCACCTCGCCAAGCAAGCCGAGAACCTGCGTCCAGGATTTCGCCCTCAATGATCTGGCATCTGCCGAAGCAAGCTCCATCGGCAGCACTGCAACGCTCTCGTCGGACAGCGGCTCGAAATACTCCAAAACGCCTTTGCCGGCACCCTGATGCGCTAGCGCGTACTGCAACTCGAGAATCGGCAGTTCCCGTCTCGTGGAGATCTTCAGCGCAATCTGCGCAGATCGACCCTCATCGAGGGCACGCCAAACCTCGCCCTGACCGCCACGCCCGAGTGGTTCGATCAGTACGAAGCGACCTAAAAGCCTTTGTCCTTTCGAAAGTGTCGCCACGACACCTCAGGAGCCGGGAGGCGATGTTGCAGACGTCGGGGGAGTAGTTCCGGTCTCTTCGGCGTAGATCGCCGCGAGAAGACGGCGCCACTCGCGATATTGCTCTTCAGCCGTACCGACGAGCTTGAGAGAGCGTCCCTCGACTTCAACGACTTGTGTTTCGGCTTCGTTCTCGAAGCTCCGCGCCAATTCTTTGACTTCCTGGGCAGCCATCTTGGCATCTTCGAATTTCTTGATACCAGACATCACTGCTGCGACACCACCGACGCCGCCCCCATACCTGACCGCATCTTCGATGCGCTGACAGTTGTAATCCGCGGAACCACATTGGCTCGAAACAAAAATGCTGGCGAGCACTGCGGCTGCGCCGAGCACGGTTCGGGTGGTCGCTTGCGCACGAGCCTTGTCCTCTTTCTCGATGGCCTCGCGACTCGTACGTCGATAGCCTGCATAAGAGTCGAAAAGACCTTCGGAGAACTGCTCGTTGTAGCCATCGAGCGTATCGATGACGACCGTGTCGCGCTCACGGATCTTCTCGACACGGGCAAGAGCAGGGTCATTACTGGCCGGTAGCCGATTTATCTTGATGAAACCGTCTTTGTCCTCGACCAAATATCCGCCGAACGAGCGCGGGTCGAGATCTTTTGCAAATCGCAATGCAGCAACTTGACGGATATCCCTGCGATCCATCGTCGACAAACGCTCCCGCGCCTGAAGGAGATCATCTGCGATCTGCACATAGACATTCTTAAACGGATCTCGGGCGCGCAGCGCGGCATCCGTCTTGTAGGACCCGAGATCAGCCTCGCCCGAATAGACCTTGTCGTCGATCCAGACCCGGCCGACGGCATCGACGGCGCGAAGCTCGAGCTCGAGTCGACCACCCGTGGACTCCAGGATCTTTCCGGTAATCAGGATATCGACAAAGCGCACGCCTTCCGGAACGACGCGAACGGCGCCCCATTGTCCGGTAGTCTCCAGCGTCGTCTTTAGGCGGTTCGCGAGCAGACGTGATTCGGCTTTTCTGATGTCCGGATAAATGCGTCGTTTGTCGAGCGCCTCCTCGTTATCTTTGATGGCTTCGGGAATGTTGGCATCGAAGGCCTGCACCGCCACGTCCAGCAACTCGGCTTCGTCAATTTGGGTCTTGGCTTGTACAGCCTCGAGCTTCGGCAACGGCCGCGTTTCCTTGACAACGCAGCCAGCGAGCGCAGCAAGCGCGGCGACAGCAAGCGCCATCACCCTCAAGATTCGATACGACGACAAAACGTCAGCCCTTGCCCTGGACATTACGCTTGTACTCCATGTATTCCTTCCAGAGCTTCTCCTTGAGCTCGGGGTCGGTTTCCTGCTCCGCCGCGCGTCTCAAGCGACGCGCGACGATGTCGTCATCTTCTCCGGACGGGATGCTTCGATCAGGCGCGCCGCTACCGCTACCGGCGACGACGCCTCGATCCTGCCGATCGCCGCTGGTCTCGCGCCCACCTCCAGCGCCCGCTTGGCCGGCGCGTTCAGAGCGCAAATCGCCCTCGCGTCGACCCAAGCCCCCTTCGGAACCCTGCGTGGAAGCCGTCGCCGATCGGCTCGCGGCGCGAGCGTCACGCTCGGCAGCCGTACGCTGCTGTTCTTCTTCGAGAGTCTTGTCGAACTCGCCGAGGGAGTCGTCCAGTTTTTTGCCGAGCGTCCCGCTTCGTTCTTCGGAGGTGGTGGCCTCGTCAGACGTCGAGGCGTCGCTGCCGCTGTCGGAGCCGCTATCGGATGCGCTCCGGCCAGACGCTGTTCCATCGCTGTCGCTCGTCACATCACCCGAATCGCCACCCATGACGATGCCACCGGACGCGCCGCCCGATGTGCTGCCCGATGCGCCGCCCGAAGAAGTACTGGGGCTGCCACCGGTAGAGGGCATCGTCTCGCACCCTGCGAGGGCGAGCGCCGATATCAATGAAATGAGAGTGATTTCTTTGATTTTCATGACGGACATTGATTGGCTCAGCTGCCGCTCTGGAAAAAACTCTGGAGCTGATCAGCAAGGCGGTTACATGCAGTATTTTCGACGCGGGCAATGAACGGGAGCGGCACGACGGCGCCGACGATGGCGGAGGTTCCCGAGACATTCGTGCCTACGCTTCCGGCAGACTTGGCTTGCTTGAGATCCCAAATCGTCGCCTCGAAGTTCGACTCGTTTTCCCACCAGCCGAAACCGATGCAACCTGCTGCACCCGGTGCGGCACCACAGGCGATGCTGCCGCCGCCATCGATTTTTCGAGTGCCGCCGTCGAGCCACACGAGGTAGCGCACTCCGGAAGCGGCGACGCGCTCGCTGACATCAGGCCTCGCCAGCAACTGAGTCACGGCTTCGGGACGTGACGGCGCTGTCGCCGGCTCGAACCACGGGAAAAGTTCATCCACGAAACGATTGTTGTCGCGCACTGGGATCGGGTTTGGACCGCTGGCAAGACCGCGTCCGACGCAGTCCATGAAATCATCCTCGGCCGATGTTCCCTCGATCTGGGGCTTGGCGAGGATCACCACCGCCTCACCCGAAGCAAGTTGAATTGGCAGCTCGCGTGACTCTTCGATCCGGGCATTCATGCAGCCGCCGAGCCCGACGGCTACGGCGACGGTCAGCAGGGAGAAAAGGATGGCTCCGGAATGCATTGCTAAGCGCTCCCAAGGGACGGGGACGAGTATGCCACGCACCCCGCTTCCGATTGACCCGGGGCCCGGCGACCCGGTTCCCGGGACACGCCACTTTGCGAAACTTTACAAGCTCCCAAGGATCAGGGGGGTTGGGGAAACCGATCCAGGCGCCTGAGCTCCGGGAACCACTTGAGGTAGGCGCCCACGACGAGGAGACAGGCGATGCCACCGTACGTCACCGCACGTACCGGGCCCCACCAACTGGCCGTGAGCCCCGACTCGAATTCTCCGAGTTCGTTCGAGGCCCCAATGAACATGGCACTCACGGCGCTGACCCGGCCCCTGATTTCGTCCGGCGTCTCGAGTTGGACCAGCAGATGTCGGACGAAGACCGACACCATGTCTCCCGCACCGAGGCAGACCAAGGCGGCGACCGATAGCCAGAAGGAGGTCGATAGCCCGAACACGACCGTCGCAAGTCCAAAGATTGCGACACCGCCGAACATCCATGGCCCGACACGCCTCGTGATGGGGTGTCGCGCCAACCAGATGGCCACCAAGGCTGCGCCCACTCCCGGAGCCGTTCGCAAAATTCCCAGTCCTTCCGGACCCACCTTCAAGATGTCGGCGGCAAACATCGGCAACAAGGCCGTTGCGCCACCGAACAGCACGGCGAACAAGTCGAGGGAGATGGCCCCGAGCACCGTGCGTCGCTGGAACACGAACCGAAGGCCCTCCGTCAGCTCGCGCCACGAGGCAGGGGCCGAGGCGAAGGTCGCAGACCGTGGTCGAATTCGGGCGAATAGCATTGTGGCGAAGGCAATCAGAACGAGGGTGATCACGTAGACGAGCAACGCTCCGACGGGCTCCTCGCGAGACTCACCCACTGCATAGATGATGCCTCCGAGCGCAGGGCCGACGATCACGGCCACCTCGAACAGCATGGAATTGAGCGCGATTGCCGACGGAAAAACTTTCGAAGGAACGAGGTTGACGACCATGGCCTGTCCCGCAGGCATCCACAGCGCACGCGCGGCACCGAGCAATGCCATGGCAACGAACACCCAGAACACATCACCGCTGCCGCTCAAGGAAAAAGCGATCAGCACTACGATGCACGCCGCATCGATGACGTAGGCCATGAGCATGACCATTCGACGATCGACCCGATCGGCCAGCTGGCCCGCCGGCAGCACGAGCACGAAGAACGGCAGAAACTGCGCCAAGCCCACGAAGCCCAGATCGAGTGGATCACGCGTCGTGGCATAAACCTGCCAACCCACGGCCACCCCGAGCATCTGCCAGACCAGCGTTGCCAGGAATCGCCCGAGAGCGAATCGGCGAAAATCCGGATACGCGAGCGCCGCCCGCATTCCCCCCCGTCCTGCCTCCGACGTCCTGTCGGTGGACCCTTCCGCAGGATCGGTCGATTGGTTCATGGGGTGGTGTTAAGTTTCATCAGCGAATCAGCCTGCGGAGTCTCTCATGCCCGGCTCGGCCATCACCCGTCATTTTGCGACCATCTCTGCAGGGCGATGGGGCGCACGGCAGGTGCACTATCGTCGTGTCGGCTCCGGCCCTCTCGTCATTCTCTTTCATCAGTCTCCGCTGTCCTCGCGCGACATGTTGGCGACGATGGAGCGTTGGAAAGCACACTTCACGTGTATCGCCCCTGATTCACCAGGTTTCGGTCTGTCCGATCCGCTCGGCGTCAAAGCAGCCTCGATGAGCGACTTTGCCGATGCAGCCATCGAATTCATGGATGCATTGGGGATCGATCGTGCCGCGGTCTACGGATTTCATACCGGAGCGATGATTTCGGGCGCGATTGCCGCTGCCTATCCGAAACGCATCGTGTGCGCAGTCGCCAATGGCTACGTGATGATGTCGGCGCGCGAAAAGAAAGACATCGTTCGTCATTACCTCCCGCCATTCAAGCCTTCGTGGGATGGCGCTCATCTTGCTTGGCTATGGGCCCGGATGCGCGAGCAGACGATTTTCTTTCCGTGGTATGCCAAAGCACTCGCGAACCGCTTGTACAACAACGTTCCGCCACCCGAGGTACTGCATGCCGCCCTGCTCGACTTCATGCGTTCGGGTGATCACTACCGCGTGGGGTATCGCGCCGCATTTTTGATGGACTCGGATCGCGCCCTGCGGAACATGCGAGTTCCGATGCTGGTGACGGCGTATGCCTCCGACGTGCTCGCGACGCACTTGCCCCGCATCAAGAACGCCAGTCGTCGCGTCACCGTGCAGCGTGGCGGATCTCTCGACGAGACCCATGATCTCTGTCGGCTCTACATCTCTGCACACAGGCCGCCGAAGGCGCCGGTTGCCGCTCCGGCCGCCACACTTCGCGGCGAGCTGATCCAAGACTATGTCCACTTGAAACATGGACAACTGCGACTCCTCAAAAATTTTGACGGAAAAGGTCGACCGGTCATCGTCCTGCATGATGCGCTGGGCTCGATCAACTCGGTCCAAGGCCTCATGCGCGGATTCATCGGCCTCCGTCCCGTGATCGCGATCGAGCTGCCGAGTCACGGGGAGTCAGACGATCCACTGAAGGCGAGCGCATCGATCGGCGACTATGCGAAGGTCGTCCGCCAGGCCTTGGCATGCTTGAAGCTTGATCGAGTGGACGTCGTAGGCCTCGGATTCGGCGGGTTGGTCGGCCTGGATCTCGCGTTGCGGCATCGACGATTGATCAATGCCCTGGCCATGGCGGGAGTCGCCGATCTCGAGGGTCGCGACGCCAAAGAATTCGTCACGAACGGGGTGCCCAATATCGAACCAGACTGGTTCGGCGGTCATCTATTTCAGGCCTGGCATGTCGCGAGAGACCAAGGATTATTTTGGCCTTGGTACAAACGTCTGGGCAGCTCCGCCATTCGACAGGAGCCGCAAATCGATCCTGATCGAATCCAACAGCGCCTCCTCGACCTTCTGCGTTCGAACGGTGGTTGGCAGCGCGCTTTTCGAGCGCAGTTTTCCTATCCATGGCGTACAAAGCTCCAGCTCGCCATGCGGAATTCGGCGTTGCGGGTCGTGCTCGCCGCCTCGGCACTCGATCCGCTGCAAAACTCCACATGGCGCGTCGCCGACGCCGTCCCTGGAGTGGCAAGACTGCCCTTGCCAAAGCCTGAGCGCCTGTGGGCTGCATCAATAGTCAAAGAATTCGAGCGAGGATCGATCGTTTGAAAAGACTCTGTGTGTTTTGTGGTGCAAACGCCGGGAACGGACCTCGTTACCGCGAGGCCTCCGAGGCTTTAGGTCAGGCGTTGGTTCGTGCAGGAATCGGACTCGTCTATGGCGGCGCGGGAATCGGACTCATGGGTACGATCGCCGATGCCGTCCACAATGCAGGCGGTGAAGTCATCGGCGTCATCCCCAGAAATCTGCTCGAGCGCGAGGTGGCCCATCACCGAATCAACGACCTTCGCGTAGTCGAGTCCATGCACGATCGAAAAGCGCTGATGGCAGAGTTATCGGACGGTTTCATCGCGTTACCGGGCGGAGTCGGCACGCTCGAGGAGCTTTTCGAGGTGTGGACGTGGGGCCATCTCGGCCTGCACGGCAAACCTTGCGCACTGCTCGATGTCGATGGTTTCTACGCTCGTCTGTCGCAATTTCTCGATCATGTCGATCGCGAAGGGTTTTTGCGTCAGGGCGTTCGCGACATGCTGCTGATCGACGACAACCCCGATAAACTGATTTCACGCATGGGTCTTTACCGAGCGCCGGCGACCCCTCTCGTGCTCACCCGGGCGACAACCTGAGTCGATTGCTCCTCGAGGCTGCAATCAAGGCAGCGTCTTGTCCTCGATGATCGACTGCGAGCGCTTTTCCGCAAGCCATTCACGCCAGATGGCCATCAGGACGGCGAGAATGACAGGGCCTATGAACAGACCGACGAGCCCGAATGCCGTCAGGCCACCCAGCACGCCGAACAACACGAGCAAAAATGGAATACGCGTTGCGCCGCTGATCACGAGCGGACGGACGATATTGTCGATCCAGCTCACGGCGGTCAGTCCCCAAATTCCGAGGCCGATCGCTGCCGTCGTCTCACCGGTCAGATAGAGCCAGACGCTTGCCGAGCCCCAAATGAAGGGCACGACGAAGGGCACGAGCCCGACGAGGAAAGTCAGCATTCCGAGCAACAGCGGCACTGGAAGTCCGGCGAACCAGTAGCCGATGCCAGCGAGTGTGCCTTGCGCCAAGGCGGCGAGCACGATCCCGTACACCACGGCTTTGACGGTGTTGCCGATCGCCTCGAGGTAGTGCTGGACGCGCACCTTTCCGAAGAACTGCTCGAGCATCCGACCCACTTGCGAGGCGAAATGCTCACCGTCGCGATACATGAAAAACAGCGACACCATGGCGATGACCAGCTTGACGAGATTTCGCCCGACGCCGCCGAGCATGGCGCTGATCTCGCCGGAGGACTGGGCAAAGAATTGGCGAATGGCCACATCGATCGCCCCGGGATCACGCGCCACCTGGGCGAGGATCTCCTGGAGACGCGGGCCGAGCAGTGGAATATCTGCAATGAAGGCAGGGACTTTGAGCGTTGCGAGCAGCGGGACGATCTCGCGATAGAACGGCAAGGCCTCGGCCTTGATCAGCAAGGCGAACCAGAAGATCGGTAGGATGATGGCGGAGCTCAACAAGATCGTCATGACGAGTGCTGCGAGAGTCCGCCGGCCGCTGCAAAGACGCACGAGACGCTCGTGCATGGGCCAAGTGACATAAGCGAGGATCGCCGCCCAGATTACCGGCACGATGAAGGGCTGGAGGACCTGGAACGCGAGCAGAACCAGGACGGCAATGAAGCCTACGACCGTCAGGGGTCTAAGCCATTTGCCTTCTGCGAAATCTTCGAGGATCACGTGACCACTCCAGAGGCAGCGAACGCCGTGAGGATCAAAAGTGTACAGACGCCGAGTGTGAGCACTCGACGCAGATCGAGGTAATCGGCAGGGAGTACATCAGCGTAGGTTCGATGTTCGAACAGCCAGAACAAGCCGAAGCCCGCGACGAGCAGGGCCATCCCCTTTTCGCCTCCCACGAGTACTGCTGCAGCACCGACCACCGAGGGCGCTGTCGAACCGACGATGGTCTTGATCGACCAGGACAATCGGCCGCCGACAGCCAGGCCCCAATGGACCGCTGCAATGAAAGCAAGGATGACGGCCCCCCAGGCCGTTGCAAGGTGCAGACCCCACGACGCGATTTCCTGCGAACCACCCAGCAGCGCGAGGCCAAGAGCAAGTACGAACGGCAGCAAGCCGAGAAATCCGGCCCAACGCGCAGCGGGCGTCAGACAGTCGGACCGATCATCTTGTTGACGGGTGATGGTGCTCATCAGGATTTCATTGTGGCAGGAGACGAGGACGATCGTCACCTCCATCGATGTAACCAATCCGACAGAACCGCCGCAACACTGACCGGATCCTCGTGATGCATCATGTGTCCGAGGGTTGGAAAATCGCGCACCTCGAGATGCGCGAAGCAGGTCTTGAAACGTTCCAATTCTTCGCTGCCGTCATGCGTTCCAAGACGTTTTCGATATTCGGACTCTCCGGCGAGCAGCACCAGGGTCGGCGCGACGATACGTCGCCAACATGCTTCGGCTTCCTCGCGTCGATAGAGCACCGGATTGATGAGGCGATGCCAGGGATCGAAGCGCAGCATGACGCCACCCTCCGAAACAGGGCTCGTCCATGATTTCGCGATGAATGCCGCTCGCTCGTCCGTCAAGCGCGGATTTCGATGTTGAAGCATGCGAGCGAGTCGTTCTGGCGAGTCGTAGAGCGTTTCACGTACCCCTTTTCGGATTTCATCCAGCCATTGCCCCAGACGATCGGGAGCGATCGATGCATCGACTCTCGGCAGCCCGAAGCCTTCCAACGAGGCAATGCGACGAACTCTGGAGGGACGAACACCTGCGTACAGGCTCGCGATATGACCCCCCATGCTATGCCCGACCAGAGTCGCTGCGCTCTCGGAATAGTGATCGAGGATTCCTTCGAGATCGGCGAGATAGTCCTGAAACCAGTAAGGCGAATCGTTACGCCCGCTACCGCCGAATCCCCGCCAGTCGGGAGCGATGAAGTGGTAGTCGCGCGGCAACGCATCGACCAGAAACTGGAAAGTGTCCGAGCAATCCTGGAAACCATGGAGCAGAAACACCAAAGGGGCTCCGTCGTCTCCCCAGTGCACCACACGGTGGCTCAAATTCCTGACGGTGATCGTCTCCTCGCGCGCGGGCACGACGGGCTGATAACACTGCATGACGGACTCAGTTTCCCAAAAACAATTGATAAGCCGGATTTTCGGTTTCGTCGATCCACGGATAGTGCAGCTCCGCGAGATGCGCCAGAAACTCTTGTTCGGTGGCTTCAGGAACCTGTATCCCCGCCATCACGCGCCCCGCATCGGAGCCATGATTTCGATAGTGAAAAAGCGTGATGTTCCATCGCGAACCGATCGCCTCCAAAAAACGCAGCAAGGCACCAGGGCGCTCGGGAAACTCGAATCGGAACAGCCGCTCATCGGAGATGGTCTCTGCGTGACCACCGATCATGTATCGAACATGCAGCTTTGCAAGCTCGTTATCGGTCATGTCGGTGACGACGTAGCCTGCCTTCCTCAGGGTTTCGATCACTGCCGCGCGCTCGTCGTGCCCACCCGACATGCCGAAACCGAGAAAAATATTGGCAGCGCCCGAGGTCTCGTATCGGTAGTTGAATTCCGTGACGCTGCGCCGCCCAAGCGCACGGCAGAGCTCGAGAAAGCTTCCGGGCCGCTCGGGAATCTCGACGGCAAGCAGCGCCTCGCGTTTCGCCCCGATCTCCGCCCGCTCGGCTACATGCCGTAGGCGGTCGAAGTTCATGTTGGCACCGCAATTGATGGCGACGAATCGCCGGCCGGTGCAACCTTCTCGAGCGATGTACTTCTTGATGGCAGCGACTGCCAGCGCTCCCGCAGGCTCCACGATGGACCGGGTGTCCTCGAAGATATCCTGGATACCCGCGCATATCTCGTCGGTATCGACGAGCATGACCTCGTCCACGCACTCTCGCGCCAAGCGGAAGGTTTCCTCACCCACCCGGCGCACTGCGACACCGTCGGCGAAAATTCCGACTCGTGGCAACGCCAGACGCTCGCCAGAAAGCAACGAGTCGTGCATGGCGGTGGAATCTGCAGCATTGACGCCGACGATGCGGACACCGGGGTGTGCATGCTTAAGGTAGGTTGCGATCCCTGCGATCAGACCCCCGCCGCCGATCGGCACGAATACCGCATCGAGTTCGCCTTCCGTTTGGCGCGAAATCTCGACGCCGATGGTGCCTTGGCCTGCGATGACATCCGGATCGTCGAAGGGATGAACGAAAACGAGATTCTTGTCGCGTGCGAGATTGAGTGAATGCTCGTAGGCGGAGTCGTAATCATCGCCGTGCAACACCACCTCGCCGCCCAGATCGATGACGGCCTGCACCTTGATATGAGGTGTGGTCACCGGCATCACGATGAGCGATGGGATTTTACGACGAGTGGCTGCGAGTGCGACGCCCTGAGCGTGGTTGCCCGCCGAGGCACAAATTACTCCCCGCGAGGCGACCTCCTCTGAAAGACGAGAAATCTTGTTGTAGGCCCCTCGCAGCTTGAAGGAGAAAACTGGCTGCAGATCTTCGCGTTTGAGAAGGATCTCGTTTCCGAGTCGTCGTGACAGACGACTTGCACGCTCCAAAGGTGATTCGATTGCGACGTCATAGACACGCGCATTCAAGATGCGTTCGACATAATCCGCTTTGGTCAGCGCGCTCATGCAAAGCAGCATAACCGAGGTGCCCGCGCCGGATATACTGCATTCCTCCTATGCGGCACGTCTGGACTCTCACGATCGCTCAAGCGTTTGCAGCTTGCAGCACCATCACTCTCGTCACTTTCGGCGGCATCGTCGGAACTCATATGGCTCCGACGCCCGCGCTGGCAACGCTGCCACTGTCGATGTCGGTCGTCGGTCTCGCAGCGATGTCCATCCCGGCTGCTCTGCTCATGCAACGAATCGGCAGACGACCTGCCTTCATCGGCAGTGCGCTGATGGCAGCTCTCGCGGCACTGCTCTGCGCGTATGCCATTCTTCAAGACGAGTTCGCTCTATTCTGCTTCGCAGGACTGCTCATCGGAGGCAACATGGCTTTCGTGCAGCAGTATCGGTTTGCTGCCATCGAATTCGTGAGCCCGGGGGATGCGGGGCGTGCAGCCTCCACTGTGATGATCGGAACATTGATCGCGGCATTCGTCGGTCCGACGCTTGGCGGCGCGGTCAGTAATGTAGGAGGTTGGCCGCAGTACACCGCCTCGTTCATCGTGCTCGCCGGACTCTGCCTGTGTGCCGCGGCGGTATTGACTCGCTTGCCGTTCACTCCGGCGCCATCGAGAGCACAACGATCGTTGCCCTCGAGAGGCATCCTCGAGTTGATTGCCGATCCGAGGTATCGCGTTGCCGTACTCGCTGGCCTGTCGTCCTATGCGGTCATGAGTTTCATCATGACGGCGACACCGCTCAGCATGCACGTCCACGACGGCTTTTCGACCGGCGAGACTACGGCCGTCATCACCGGGCATCTGTTCGGTATGTACTTGCCTTCACTCGCGACCCCTTGGTTCGTCTCCAAACTCGGGATTCGCGGGATGATGCTGACGGGCATCGCCATCAATCTGGTCTGCATCCTCATCTGCGCGTTCGTCGGCCGGCATTTCGTGCACTATTTTTCGGCGCTGCTTCTGCTCGGTGTCGGCTGGAATCTGCTTTTCGTCGGCGCCACTACCTTGCTGTCGTCAACCTATTCGGATGGCGAACGGTTCCGAGCGCAGGGATTCAATGATTTCATGGTATTTGGATCACAAGCGCTGGCATCCCTGTCTGCCGGGGTTGCGATCGAGACGCTAGGCTGGGAAACGCTCAACCTCGTAGCGCTGCCGTTGCTGATCGTGGTGCTGTGGTCGATGCGGGGCGCCATCATTCCCCGAACGTGATGATCACTTTTCCATCGCGATCATTACCGGTTCGTCCCGCAAGGTCGCAGGCTTCGAGAATGCGCTCCATCGGAAAAACACCTGCAATGCGGGCCGTCAAGCTTCCTTTGGCCATGAGCGCAGCGAGCTCTGCATACATCTGAAGTACCTGCGCCGGCGTGCGATGACGAAACTGCCGTACGAAGCTGATGCCGTGCAGCACGATCCCCTGACGAAACATCAGATAAAAATCGATCTCGCACGGTGAGCCACTCATCGCGCCGTAACACACAAGGGGTGAATCGGGCGCAAGGCACTCGGCGATTCGCTGCGTCGCCGATCCTGCAACAGCATCTATTCCGAGTCGGATGGGAGCTCTGTCCACGGCTTCTGCCACACGCGTCGCGAGGTCGGGGCCATCGAGCAACACGATATCGGCGCCCAAAGATTTCAGCTCGTCGATCAGTTCGGGACGCCGAACCACATTGACTGAACGCACCCCGCGCCGATGCGCCAATTGGACCACGTAGCGTCCGCAACTCGAATTGGCAGCGTTCTGAATCAGCCAATCACCCGGACCCAATTCGGCAAAATCTTCCAACAAGACCCAAGCAGTCGGCCCATTGACCGTCAAAAGACTCAGCTGACGCGGATCGCCCTCAGGCGCGGGCATGCAAGCCTCTGCCCGGCAGCGCACCTCTTCTCGAAACGTGCCACTGCCGAGTGCAGGGAAGACTCGTTCGCCCACACGCATCGAGGTGACGCCCTCCCCCGTTCGGATGACGCGGCCGATACCTTCGTAACCAGGCGTACGCGGCAGCGGATAGCGGAATCCCTCGGCTCCCGACATCGTGCGAAGGTCGGCGATATGCATCGCGGCGGCCTCCATCTGAATCACGACTTCACCGGGACCCGGTTGCTCGGCCGGCGCTTCGAGCACACGCAACACCTCGCGTGGCTCACCGTATTGATCGTGTATGGCGCGTTTCGGCATGCCCTGGTCGGGCCTCTGGAGGTGAGATCAGATGATCCCGCGTTCGGCCATGCGCGAAATTGCATCTGCCTGACGTTGCTGGAAGTAGGCACGATCCGGAATCACGAGCTTGCCGCCTTGCAGCAATCCGTTGCGCCGTCGCAGATCGGCATTTGCGAAGGAGTCGGCAAACATCTCTAGTGCTTGGCGGGAGAGCATGTTCGCCATAGCAGGACGCCGTCGATACGACCGAAGGCCTGCCATGTCGAGAAATGCCGATGCCACAGAGGAGTTGCCTGTGCCGGCGACGACCATTTGATTGCCGTGATAGTCGATGAGATCGGAGTAGCCGTTGCTCGAGTCGACAGGAACGTCGATCCCGAGCAACGCCGCCGTATTCGCAGACACGACGTAGGCGAGATTCTCGAGCGCCCGGGCACGTCGTGCAATTTGTTTGATGGTGAGGTTGGGGGAGGCCACTTCGCTCGTGGAGTGCAGGAATACTTCCGCACCGCGAATGGCATGGGCGCGAGCCACTTCGGGATAGAGAATTTCTTCGGAGGCGATGGCCGCGAGTTTTCCGATGGTCGTTTGGGCCACCGGAAAAACGCCCTCGATACCGTAAAGATCGAGGTATTTGTCCCAAACATCGTGCGGCGTCGGAGCAAAGATCGAAATCAGACGTCGATATGTGAGCACTCGATTACCCGACGGGTCGAAGACCCAGCAGGCCTGGAAATAAATGCCCGGAAAATTCGGATCGGTTTCGTAGCCATTACCAGCCAGAAAGATGCCGTGCTTCTGCGACATGGCACCCAGACGTTCGTATTCCGGGCCGTCCGGGGCGATCGCGCCCTTCGCCGCCCATTCGGGGATGGTTTCACCCCAGGGCGGACCCGACAGGATGTATTCCGGCAGCACGACGAGTTTGAGGTCGGCGCCGATCCAGCGCTTTGCACCGGAGATCGCCTGATCGATTCGGTTCAGCGACGCCCCCATCCGCGCTGCAGCAGCCTCGCGATTGTGGTCGGGGTGAACGCCGTCGCAATCGATTTGCAACGCCAGGGCGATGTAACGATCGAGGATGGGGCTATTCATTTGAGGAGTTCCGTTGACCGGGCCTCTGCAAGATCGCTGAACGTATCGAGCTCAATGATGTTACCGGCCTGAACGAGAAATCGATCACACCAACGAACGCGAGAGAAGACTGTTCCGTCGGCCCATGATCCACTCATCTCGCCGCGAACATAGACGGCAAATCCTCCGGCAGCCTCGCAGGCCTCGAAGCTATCGCACTGCTTTCGCACTTCGCGATAGCGACCGGCGGCGAACACCGCAAACTCACCGAGGCTCGAAAATCGATGCCCTCCGGAGATGATGATGCGATGGCCGGGGGCCATGAGCTTGGAGGCGGAGTCGAGATCCCCCGAGGCCATGGCGTCGAACCATCGACGTACCAGATCGATGACATCGCCGCGCTCACCGCGCGCCGTACCCACGACGATTCTGCCTTCACCGAGGGTGGACATGTGTTTCCGGCCTTCCCTGATACTTCGACGAGTTGATGGACCATCCAAGTATGCCCGAGCCCGCTGCTCACTGACGACCTGTAGCCATGGCTGGACTGTAGCCGTGGCGCGGGCAATGTCTTAGCCTTCATGCCAAACCTCAACCAGGGAACGCCCTATGAAGACGGTCAACCTTCGGAAATTCGCCCCCCGTTTGCTCCTGCTGTCGTGGCCCCTGTGGGCTCTCGCACCCACGTTCGCTCAGCCTGCCCCGTCGGAAAGCCTGACGGCCGAACGCATGTGGTCACTGGTCCGCCTCGGGGATACCGACATATCCCCCGATGGGCGACTGGCCGTCGTGACCGTGACGCAATTCGACGTCAAAGAAAATAAAGGGTCGACGGATCTTTGGTTGTTCTCGACGGATGGACGAAGTTCACGCCGACTGACCAGCGACAAGGCCTCCGACTCTTCTCCGAGGTTCAGTCCAGACGGATCGCTGATCGCCTTCGTCTCCAAACGTGGTGATGACGAACAAGGCCAGATCTATGTCATTCCGGTCGATGGCGGCGAAGCTCAACGATTGACCGACGTCCCGACCGGGGCCAACGCACCGAAGTGGTTTCCTGATGGCCGAAAGATCGCGTTTGCATCGTCGATCTGGATCGATCTCGTTCGCTGGGAAGATCAGGCCAAGCGCCTGAAAGAGCGCGACAAGAGCAAGATGTCTGCACAGGTATGGGACCGAGCTCCGATTTCTTACTGGGATCGATTCCTCGACGACCGTGAACCGCACCTGTTCTCTATCGAAAGAACTGGGGGTGAGCCGATAGCCATCACTCGGCAGTCGGGCTTCCATCTGCCGAAATCGGAATACTCTGATTCCACTTACGATATCTCGCCGGACGGCACCGAGATCACCTTCTCGACCGACACGGACAAAACCGGCGTCGATTCGAACTTCGATTTGATTGCGCTCGACTCCTGTGGCTGCAAGCCAGCTCGCAATCTCACGGACGGCAATCGCGCCGATGATCGATCGCCGACGTACAGCCCGGACGGAAAATGGCTGGCGTATACGGCGCAATCGATACCGGGTTTCTACGCCGACCGGGGCAAACTATTTTTGATCGACCGTACGACCAGCGAACGTCGTGATCTATCTCTCGATTTCGATCGGACGATCTCCGGGCCGATTTGGCGTGCAGACTCGAAAGCGATCTATAGCGCTATCGACGATGCGGCCACCAACCGTGTGTACCGATTCGATCTCGCGGCGCCCGGCAACCCCAAGGCCATCACCGGAGCCAGCAGCTTCGGAAATCTCGCGGTATCCGCCATGAGCGGTACGCGCCCTGTAGCCGTGGCGCTTCGCCAATCGTTCAAGGAGCCGCCAACTTTGGTGCGCCTCGATCTTGGCAACGGCGCAGCGACGCAGCTATCTAAGTTCAACGATACGACGCTCGCGACAACGGCCCAGGGCCAAGTCGAGAGCGTGACGTATTCGGGCGCCGGCGACGCACCGATTCAAATGTGGGTCGTCTATCCCCCGGACTTCGATCCGTCCAGGAAATACCCGGTGTTCATGTTGCTTCACGGCGGGCCGCACAATGGCATTCAGGATGCCGTGCAATGGCGCTGGAACGCCCAGGTGTTCGCCAACTGGGGTTACATCGTGACTTGGCACAACTTCCACGGATCGAGCGGTTTCGGTCAGGCGTTTACCGATGCGATCAATCCCGATCGAATCACCAAGCCCTACGAAGACACCATCAAGGCCGCGGAATGGTTGGCCGCCAAACCTTATGTCGATGCAGATCGCATGGTCGCGGGCGGCGGGAGCTACGGTGGGTTCCTCGCCAGTACCCTTCTCGGCCGCGCCCATCCATTCAAAGCCTTGATCGCGCATGCGGCGGTGTACAACAACTTCACGCAGATCGGTGCTGATTACGGTGCTGAGCGGGATCGGTTCTTCGAATTCTGGGAGCGTCCGGAAGAGTTTGCGCGGTACTCGCCGCACACGTCTGCAGGTAATTTTGCGACGCCTACGCTCGTCATCCACGGACAGCTCGACATGAGGGTTCCCGTGAATCAGGGCATAGAGCTTTTCAACACCCTGCAAAAGCGTGGTGTCCCCTCAAAGTTTGTCTACTATCCGGACGAGAACCACTGGATTTTGAAGCCACAGAACTCTCTCTTCTGGTACAAGACGGTCAGAGAGTGGATCGAAACTTACGCGCCTTCCGGCGCTCGTTGATTGAGGGGTGATGGCCATGAAGAAGTTTTTGCTCGGTACGCTCAAGGCAATCGGCGGGTTGATTCTCGCTCTCGTGTTGTTCGTGCTCGCCTACTTCTTCTGGCTGAGCGGGTCGTCTCACGATCCGGTCAACGTCCGAGCCGCCTCGAGCTATGTGTCACCCGGCGGCCCGGTTCTCGTCTTCGGCGGAACACGCGGGACAGGTCTCGAAATCGTTCGGAAACTCCGTGAACGTGGCGAAGCCGTCACCGTCGCGGTGCGCAGCACATCGAACACGGCAGAACTCGAAAAGCTGGGCGTCAGCACCGTCATCGCCGATGCGCTGGACGCCGAACAGGTGACGAATGCGGTGACGTCGGGCGGCTACGCCGCGGTGGTGTCCACGTTGGGCACGACACGCGGCGAACAACACAAACGTCCGGACTACATCGGCAATCGCAACGTCATCGATGCCACCCAGGCCGCCGGCGTCAAACGCTTCGTCTTCATCACGGTGATCGGCGCAGGTGATTCTTCCGACGCGGCTCCCGGGTTCTCGAAGCGTTTTTTGGCGGAAGTCATTTCGCTGAAGACGAGAGCCGAAGACCACCTTCGCGCGAGCGGGCTCGACTACACCATCATTCGTCCCGGTGGTCTCGGTGATGTCCCGGCAACCGGCACGGCCGTACTCGTCGAGGACCCGAAGGCCTTCAGTTTCATAGGTCGTGAAGATCTAGCGGACCTTGCGGTGCAGGCGCTCGGAGATCCATCAACCGTCGGCAAGACTTACGCGGCGTACGATCCGAGCCGCAAGACCATGTCGAAGATGTATTTCTGATCCGACTTCACCACGGCAGTTCGCTGCCGTCGTAGACCCAGAAACGTCCTGCTGTCTCGAGCGTCAACGCATCGATGACCTTGCGCATGCCGGCAACGCTGGCGATTGCATCGATATCGGCCTGGGGGCCACCGAGATCGGTACGTACCCATCCCGGATGCAAAGCGGTCGCGGCAATGCCATGCGTTTTGGCAAGGTCGATGGCCATCGACTTCATCATCGCGTTGACGGCCGCTTTGCTTGCCCGATACGCGTAGAGCCCTCCGATCCGATTGATGCCCACTGACCCCAGCATGCTCGTCAGGGTGACGATCTTTTTCTGGTTCGATCGTGCAACATGCCCGACGAATGCCTCCGCCATTTTCATCGGACCGAATACATTGAGCCGGAAGATCGTCTCCCAGTCTTTGTAGTCGGAGCGGCCGAAACTGCCGAAAGCGAGCCCGTCTTTGGCAAAACTCCCGTTGCCCATCGTGCCAGCGGAGTTGAGCAATACGTCGATCGCCGTTCCATCGAGCTCGCGGGCAAGCCGATCGATGGCGGCATGATCCTCGACATCGAGCGATAGAGTTTGCACGCGCTCGGCGTGCGCTGAGGCTATTCCCTGCAATGCAGACGAGGCATCGGGATGGCGCGCGCAAGCCAAAACGTTCCAACCGGCCTCCGCGTATTGGCGTACGCACTCGAGTCCGAGTCCCCGTGATGTTCCAGTAATGAGAATGGTAGGCACGTCGATGTTCTCCGTGGGATAAGCTTTGTCCTCACTCTACGCGGCCTCGCAAACGGGCGACAACGAGCATGGCAGACACGACCCACCCAACGGACTATCGGAAGCTGATCATTCATCGGATCACCGGCGACTTCCGAACGTCGACGCAGGTGGTCAAAGAAGCGTGGCGAGCACCTCAGGCGGGAGAAGTCGTCATCCGCAACGAATTTGCGGGCGTCAACGCGATTTTCGACAAGAACCTGTGTCGGAACTCCGTGCGATACATCAAAGTCGATCCGCCTTTCGATATGGGTATCGAGTCCGTCGGTCGTATCGTCGCGGTAGGTCCCGGAGTGACTCGCGTGCGCGAGGGCGATGCGGTTGCGGCCAGTCGCCTCGGCTCTGGATACCGCGAGTATCAGATCGCCTCCGTAAGCAAAGTCATACCCGTACGCGAACCGACGGCAGAGACGCTTGCGCTCATTCCCACGGGAATCTCCGCGATGGTCGGACTCGAGCGCATCGGCGACGTCCGCGATGGCGATACCGTCGCCGTGTCAGCAGCGGCAGGCGGCCTCGGTCACTTCGTAGTGCAGTTTGCGAAGTTGCGTGGATGTCATGTCATCGGGATCACCGGCAACGACGATAAAATCGAGATGCTTCGCAAGCTCGGTGTCGATCGACCCATCAACTATCGACGCGAGAATGTGCGCGAGGTTCTCGAGAAGGAGTACCCCAAAGGGATCGACGTCGCCTACGACTCCGTCGGCGGAGAGATCTTCGATGCGTTCGTCGATCATGTCGCCTTCCGCGGTCGTGTGGTCGTCAGTGGTCACACGTCGGATTTCGACAAGGATGTCGAACTGATCCCGCAAGCCCGTGCCTACCGCAAGCTCTACTGGAAGTCCGCTTCGATTCGAGGGTTTCAGAATCAGGCCTTTCCCGAATACTTCGACGACACGGCAGCCCGGTTACTGCAGCTCTTTCACGACGGAAAACTGCAGGTGCTGATCGATCGGACGCCCTTCGTGGGGCTGGATCAGGTCGCTGATGCCGTCGAGCACCTTCTTGCCGGACAAAACGCCGGAAAAGTGGTGGTTCGACTGCGCTGACCTGGCCGTCGCACGGCCACGCATCGGTCGCGATTTCTCCGGGCCGACGGACCGGAGGTTCAAGGGCCTTAGGATTCAGGGGTCTAAAGTCGGGGGTCATCATGAGCGCGAACGTTTCTGTTCCATCGAACTACACGCTTTCCAAAGCGACGCTGGATTTTCTCGCGCGCTCGCATGGGCACTTCATCGGTGGAAAGTGGGTTCACCCCTCTGCCGGATCGACGATCGATATCCATGATCCGGCGACCGGCCTCAAGATCTCGAGTTGCTCCGCAGGCGGTGCAGCCGAAATCGATGCCGCCGTAAAAGCTGCGCGCGCAGCTTTCGAAGGACCATGGTCGAAGTTCACGGCTGCACAGCGCAGCGCGGTCATTTGGAAGATTTCCGATCTCATCGTCGCCAACTTCCAGCAACTCTGCGAACTCGAAATCCTCGATAACGGGCTCCCGACTCCGCTCGCGCAATATGTATGCGGCATGGTGGTGCCGGAGTTCTTCCGTTACTACGCTGGCTGGCCCACGAAAATCGAAGGCTCCACGATACCGGCAGCGCCGCAGGGCAAGCTCCCCGGTGAAGCACTCTCGTTCACCCTGCGCGAACCCATCGGAGTCGTCGGCGCCATCACGCCCTGGAATTCGCCGTTACCGATGGTGATGCTCAAAATTGCGCCTGCGCTCGCGACCGGTTGCACACTCGTGCTCAAGCCTGCGGAGCTCACGCCGCTCACCGCCATGCGACTCGCCGAGATCTGTCAGGAAGCAGGTGTTCCGGATGGTGTCATCAATATCGTCAACGGATACGGCGAATCGGCAGGCGCCGCACTCGCCGCCCACCCCGGGGTCGACAAGATTGCGTTCACCGGCTCGACCGAGGTGGGGCGACTCATCGTCAAAGCAGCCGCTGGTAATTTGAAGAAGGTGACTCTGGAGCTCGGCGGAAAATCGCCCGTCGTCGTATTTCCGGATGCCGATCTCGAGCAGGTGATTCCGGGCGCCGCGCGCGCCTGCTTTTTCCTGCAAGGGCAAAACTGCATGGCAGGCACCCGGCTTTTCGTCCATGAGAAGGTGCACGATAAGGTAGTCGAGGGTATCGCTGCGATCGCTCGCTCCATGAAACTCGGTCCCGGACTCGATCCCGCATCGGAGTTCGGCCCGCTGATTTCCTCGCAACAACGCGATCGCGTTGCAGGATTCGTCGACGCGGGCCGGAAGGAAGGTGCAGAAGTCGTGTGCGGAGGCCATGCGCCCACACGCCCCGGATACTTTTTTGAGCCTACCGTTCTCGCCCGAACCCGGAACGACATGACCCCGGTCAAGAATGAAATCTTTGGTCCGGTGCTCTGTGTACAAACATTCGGCGATGGCGATCTCGAGGCCGTGGCGCGCGCCGCCAACTCCACGATCTACGGACTCTCGGGCAGTGTCTGGACACGTGACCTCGGCATCGCCATGCAGATGGTTCGAAAAATCGATGCCGGCCAGGTCAGCGTCAACATGCACGCCGCCATAGATCCAGCCGTGCCCTTCGGGGGCAACAAGCAATCTGGTTGGGGCCGTGAGTTCGGGAAGGAAGGCTTGGAGCCCTACCTCAAAACCAAAGGCATCTCGATGACCTGGTGAGAACGCTCGACCGAGGCGCTCACTCGCCGCAGGTCGTCAACGGTTCGGAGGTCCCGGAAAGATCACGTATGAGCCGCTGATAATCGGGTGAGGCCAAGAGAATCCGACGTGTTGCGCAACGCAGCGCCAGCGCATCCCCTCTGGCCAGAGTGAACGACGTCGGAAGCTCGACAAGGCGGGTCAGCTGCGGGTCGCTTCGCAAAGCCTCGAGCTCGATTTCGATGTGATAAAGCTCAGCCTGCTCGCGACGGGCGTGTTCTTTGAGCGCGTCGTTGAGCAAGATCCGACTTTCGGCGGAGTATCGGTCGACGGGGACTGTCCCCATCAACCGCAGCATCTGCAATGCATCGGGCGGTTGACGATTGATGCTGACTTGAGTCGACTTCCAATCCCCTGCGTTCACCGAGACATAAATCAATTTCCGTCGCCCCGGACTACGCGATGGTTCCGTCCATTTCATCCAGGAGCTGCCGTCAGCCAACGCGTCATAAAGCGCCCTCGCACCGAGGTTGTCGCTGAGCGCCCCATCCACGAGGTGCAGATACCCGAAACGGGATACATCACTACGCGACTTCAAGACTGAGGCACGAAAATACTGCCGCGAACTGTGATCGCCCGTTTCGAGTGTTCGCGCGACCCAGTCCGGAAGCGCGTAGCCACAACGCCCCGCACGATTTTCTATGGTGATCGGCGTCAACAAGGCCGGGATCAAGGTCGAAGCGGCAATGGCTCGCGAGATCGGATATCTCGTGAGATCGGTGCAGATCAAATCGAAGCTGTCTTGGGTGAATTCGAAACGACTCGCGAGCCCGACATCCGTGGCATTGATGATGAGAAATGGCCGATCACCACTCTGGCTGAGATTACCGAATGTCGCGCCATGAAAAAGGCGACGATCGAAGTACTCGGCATACAGATCGCCACGGAAAAACTCGCTGGACGCCATGCGTAGCCAGTTCCTAGGGTCGAGGAGAATTCCGCGTCGCACCGAAGCCGTGAAATCTTTGTCGAGGAACCTCGACTCGAAGTCTCGAAATAATCGGTCGCCGTAGAGCGTGAAATAGGCTGCAGGTACCGCACCACCCGATACCGCCGAGATAACGTCGATCTTGTCCAGAAGGCGCGCAGACGTCGCGCCGCTGCCGACGCGATCGGCGGAGAGCTGCTCGAAAAGCCCATAGGCCATCGCCGACGCACGCATTCCGCCACCCGACAGACTCACGATGAAAAGCACTTCATCATTCTGCCGAGACGGCATGATGCGGACTCCCCGGTAGCCGCTATCGGCCGTCGCACGAGAGAGAGGCTCTCCCAGGTACGCCCGGGGCGCAGAACATCCGACAAGAGTCAGGAATGTCAGAACACAAGCGAGGATGCCTGAAGGTCGGCAGGCTCGCTTGATCGGCATGGTGTTACCAGGTTCCCGTATTCGGCATCGACAACCACGGCTCCTCGGGCGTTTTTGCTCCGCCCTTTTGCAGTAGCTCGATGGAGATCCCGTCGGGCGATCTGACGAATGCCATACGGCCGTCGCGCGGCGGTCTCAAGATGGTGACCCCATGCTCCGCCAAACGTCGGCATGCGGCATATATGTCTTCCACCGCGTAGGCCACATGCCCGAAGTTTCGCCCTCCGGTATAGACCTCCGGATCCCAGTTATAAGTCAGTTCGATTTGCGCTGAGTGATCGCCCGGCGCGGCCAGAAAAACCAATGTAAAGCGCCCGTTCGGCACTTCTTTGGTGGAGAGTACCTCCAGACCAAGAGCATCCCGATAAAATCGGATCGAGGCGTCGAGATCCGTCACGCGGACCATCGTGTGCAGGTATTTCATGGGTCGAAGTATAGGATGCAAGGGTGACATTGTCTGATCCCGAATGGTTGGCCGTCCTGACGAGTCTGAGCGTTGCCGCACGAGCTCTCGTGTTCACGCTGCCTGCTGCAATCGTGCTCGGCTGGATTTTGGCGAGAAAACGATTTCGGGGGCGCGCACTGCTCGATGCACTCGTCCACTCCCCCCTCGTGCTCCCGCCGGTGGTGGTCGGCTACGTTCTGCTGCTGATCTTTGGCGTTCAGGGTCCGATCGGCCACTGGCTCGATGCAAACTTCGACATGCGACTGGTGTTCACCACCAACGGCGCAGCCCTCGCAGCAGGGATCGTCGCACTACCTATCATGATCCGAACAATTCGACTGTCAGTGGAGGCCATCGATCCTCGGCTTGAACTGGCGGCACGCTGCCTTGGAGCAGGAGCACTCGATCGCTTCTTCTCCATTACTTTACCTTTGGCACTGCCCGGAATTTCTGCAGCCGCCGTGCTCGGATTCGCAATCTGCCTCGGTGAATTCGGCGCGGTCATCACTTTTGCAGCCAACGTGCCCGGGGAAACGCAAACGCTGGCACTGGCCATATACGGGGCACTGCAAACGCCCGGCGGCGAAACCGTCGCGATGAAACTTGCCCTGATCTCGATGACCCTCGCTCTGCTCGCCTTGCTGACGGCCGAATGGCTCGGGCGCCGCGCGCAGCGGTGGAGCGCCTGACCATGATTTCCGTCGACGTCTCGATCAAGCGGGGAGATTTTGTTCTCGATGTTCGATTCGAAACTCCCGCAAATGGCTGCACGGCCATCTTCGGTTCCTCAGGCTCCGGAAAATCCACCGTGCTCGATCTCATCAGCGGATCGCTGAGGCCGGATCGAGGGCGCATCAGCATCGGCGAACGCGTTTTGGTCGACACGACACGCGATATCGATCTGCCGCCCGAACAGCGCGCGACGGGCTGGGTTCCGCAAGACGGCCTGCTCTTCCCGCATCTCACGGTATCCGACAACCTGAGCTTCGGTGCGCGCCGTGCCATGCAGCGCCCCGGTCCCTCTCGCGAGCAAGTCATCGATACGCTCGGTCTCGTTTCGCTGCTGGACCGTTGGCCGCGTCAACTTTCGGGTGGCGAACGTCAACGTGTCGCGCTCGGCCGTGCGCTCTTGGCGCACCCTTCCCTTTTGCTGCTCGACGAACCGCTTGCGGCCCTCGACGCTCCGAGAAAGAACGAAATCCTGGGGCTACTCGATCGAATCAAGCAGGAGTTTTCCATACCATCGATTCATGTCACGCATAGTCTCGCAGAGGTTCTTCGACTCGCCGATCAGCTCGTTCTGCTGGACTGCGGATCGGTCGTCGCAAGCGGCGACGTTCAACATCTGCTCGGAAGAGCCGATACACCGCTGCTCTCGATGAGAAACGACATTGGTAGCCTGCTTTCGCTGGCACGACGTTCGAACCCATCAGCGAGCAGCGGCTTCGAGGCTGACCTCGATGGGCAGCCGGTGGTTCTACCGACAAGACCTGAAGGTCTTGGGCAATTGTTTCGCGCCTACGTTCCTGCCAACGAGGTGATCATCGCCACTCAAGCACCCACGGGTCTTTCGGTGCAGAACGTATTACGAGGAAGAATAAGCCGGATGCGCGAACGCGGTGATGGCATCGTCCTCGTCGAAATCAACCTGGGCAGGCAGACCTTGCTTTCCGCCGTGACGCCAGCGGCCGTGAGGTCCCTTCGTTTGGAGCCAGACCTCGAAGTCTTCGCGCTGATCAAATCGGTTGCACTCGATGCGCCGGCCGGATTTCGCCTGATCGAAATCGGCTGACACCACCGAGATCTGCAAGCCTTCAGAACATCTCCGAAGGTCCCGGAGCCTCGATATCTTTTACGGAATGTCTCGCGGCAATGAAATCGCCGGTGATCATGCCGTCGTAGGACTGGCCCGGACCCACCATCGGATAAACGCCGGCATCGGGATCGATGATGACCTCGAGAAATGCCGGGCCGGGGTACCGAACAAACTCTTCGATCACTCGCGGTACATCGGACTTTTTATCTAGCCGGACGGCATAGGAAAAGCCATCTGCCTGAGCCGCCTTCACGAAATCCTTTTTGTGTAACGACTTGTCGCTCGCGGACATGCGCCCCTTGAAGAACAACTTTTGCCACTGCTTGACCATTCCATCGCCGAAATTGTTGAGGACCACGACCTTGACGGGCAAGTCGTAGGTCGTGACCGTCTCGAGTTCGCCGAAGTTCATTCGAATCGATGCATCGCCATCGATGTCGATGACGAGAGCTTTGGGGTTTGCGAACTGAGCACCGATCGCCGCTGGCAGGCCGAAGCCCATAGTGCCCATGGAGCCGGACGTGAGCCAGAGTCGGGGGTTTCGAAAATCGAAGTACTGAGCGGCCCACATCTGATGCTGGCCTACGCCTGTCGTGATGATTGCCTCGCCGCGAGTCAGCCGATTGATTTCTTCGATGACGTAATAAGGCTGGATCAACTCGCTTTGTCGATCGTAATTCATGGCGTGATCACGCCGCAGGTTCGCAAGCTCGCGATGCCAATCTGAAAAATCGCTGCGAAAACCGGTACCTCGTCCGTAGCGAGTGAGTGACTCCAACGCGTCGCGGAGTTGGCCGACATGACTCCAGTCGACGCGCTTGACCTTGTTGATCTCTGCGCGATCGATGTCGAGATGCGCGATTTTCTTGGCTCGTGGTGCGAACTTAGAGGGAACGCCAGCCACTCGGTCGTCGAATCGTGACCCCACGGCAATCAGCATGTCGCAATCTTCGACGGCATAGTTTGCGAACGCGGCACCATGCATCCCCAGCATGCTCATGGACAGAGGATGCGTCGTATCGAATGCGCCGATGCCCATCAGTGTCGTGACGACGGGTATCCCGAAGGTCGTGGCGAATTCCGTGAGTGCGGCAGACGCCTCCGCATTGATGACGCCACCCCCGGCGTAGAGCAGCGGTCGCTTGGACGCCGCGAGCATCGCAAAGAAATCGGCAGCCTCGTCGTCCTCTATACCGGCATGGGCAGTTGCGAAGAGACGTTTCCGGTATCCAGGTATGGGCAATGCCCCCTCGCCTTTGAAGACTCCGGTCCAGTTCTGTACGTCCTTGGGAACATCGATGACGACAGGGCCGGGTCGACCAGTTCGGGCGATTTCGAATGCTGTGCGAACGGTGTCCTCGAGCTTGGCAGGATCAGTCACGAGAAATATATGTTTCGCGATGGAGCCCATGATCGCGGGCACCGGCGCTTCCTGAAACGCATCGGTTCCGATGGCGGCAGTGGGAACCTGGCCACAGATCACGACCATCGGAATCGAGTCCGCCATGGAGTCACGCACCGGGGTGACCGTATTGGTTGCGCCAGGTCCCGAAGTGACGAGACAGACACCCACTTTTCCACTGGCACGGGCATACCCTGCGGCCATGAACCCGGCACCTTGCTCATTTGCCGGAACGATCAAAGGCATCTGCGCGAGGCCGCGCTCGGTCTGCTGCTGGTTGTAAAGGAATATGGCGTCGTAAGTCGGCAGGATCGCGCCACCCGAGTAGCCGAAAATAGCAGTCGTCCCCTCGTCAGCGAGCACCTGCACGATCATTTCAGCGCCGGACATCGTCGATCCGGCTCGCGGATGAGGTGCAAGGGACTGTGACATGTAGAACAACCAAATTACGGGCGGGAAGCTGATCAGACTACCAGTTCAATCGTCCCGTGCAATATGCTCTGACCGTCATGCGCCACATCATCGCCATCAATTTGCAAAACGAAGCCGGAGCCCTCACTCGAGTGGCCGGACTGTTTTCGACCCGGGGCTATAACATCGAGTCCTTGTCGGTGGCCGCAACCGACGATGCCACGGTTTCTCGCATCACCCTCGTCACCAGAGGATCGGACTCGGTCATCCAGCAGATCTTGAGTCAGCTCAATAAGCTCATCGACGTCGTATCGGTTGAAGACATGACGCAGGGGGAACATATCGAGCGCGAGCTTGTTTTGCTCAAGCTCAAGGTGCGGCCCGAGCAAGCCGACGCGGTACGAGGTTATGTCGTGCGCGCTGGCGGACGAGTGATAGATCCGGCCAGCGAAGGGTTCATCGTCGAGCTCACTGCAAACGAATCCGAGATCGATAAATTCGTTGCCGAGCTCGCCAAAGGCGCTCAGATGCTGGAAGTCGTCCGCAGCGGTGCGCTCGGTATCAGCCGCCTCGGCCGTTCGGCGCGGATGCGACAGGAGTAACTCGTCGTACCGGAAGCGGCGCGCTGCACAAGTCGATCTGACCTGCAGGAACCTTGTACCACTCGTCACGTCGGTTGCGACGGGCCTCCACAACCTCCGCGAAACTCTCGGAGTCGGTACGAAGCAACTCGAGCTCGGTACGCTCTGATTCAGGAACATCTGCGGCCAGACGCAACCGCCTGATCGGCGTTCTTTCGGCAGCGGTTTTGTAAAAGCCCAGCGCTTGGGTACCGCGAGGCAACGAGGCGAGCAATTCCATTCCGCTCACCGCGCGTCCTGCCACAGTGATGTTTCGATCGAGTTGTCGCGGTGCATGCCCGATGACGACGTACAACTCTGCTCCGCTGCCGGAATCTGCAGCGGTGTCTCGTCCCACACCCAGCGTGCCATAACAGTGCGCAAGCCATATGCGTCCGGTCTGTCGATCGCCTGCAGCCCAGAACCCTTCCACGAAACCTGCCTCGGGTGCGAAGACATCGCCGTCGGGCAAAGCGCTGAATGCAATATCCGGTGACCAGGCTCGCTCGAATTCGGGCGGCAAGCGACTCGCCGCACCGACGATGGGTTTTTTGCCGTCGGGATCGCCCCATTGGGTCACGAAGTTGTCTTGAACGCGATTGATGCTGAGTCCGTCGAACCAACCCGAACGCGCCAGCGCTCGAATGTTTTCGACATGTCGCGGGGCAAAGGTCGAAGACAACTCGAACACGACGCGCCCTGAATCAAGATCCATGTAGATCGTGCGTTCGGGATCGAGGCGCCGCCACTCCTCAGGCCTTGATGCAGCGAGGACGGCGGCAACTGTCGAGGGTTTGCGAGCTACCGTAAGCAGGCCTCTCTGCGGGAACAGCGACTTGCCGTTGGGTCCAAAGAATACTTCTTCGACTCCGAAGCTGTCCGGCGTAACCCGATAGGTCATGGAGGCTGAGATACGCTGGCGGAGAGCGGGACTTTCGTAACGGCACTTCTCCCGTTCGACACGAGCAACGAAGACGGATGGCGCTTCGCGTGTCCATTTGATCCTGCATCCGTCCGGAAATCCTTGCAGCCCTGAAGTCGCTGGTGAACTGGCCGAGACCAGCTTCTCGAATTTGACGGGGTCGCCCTCGAAGTTGGCGAGCCCAAGTTCTGCGGGGATCACGAAAGCTCGCATGGAGTTGTGGCGTCGCTTCGGGTCTTGATCGAAGACGTATAGTTTTTGCTGCCAAGGTTCGGCCGAGTCGAGCGCATCACGCGATATCTGGTGATAAATCACATACTCGCCGAAGCTCGGAAGGTCGACTCTGACGATCTTGTGATGCAAGGTCGTACGGCGCTCTCCGGAATGATCCTCCGGGTCTGCGACCTCGCCGGAATAACGCCCCACGACCACTTCGACGAGTTCGTTCAACTCCGACTCGAGGTCGGGTGTATTCGGCTTCTGAGCGAACACTACCGCCGATGAAATTGCCAAAAGCGCGGGGGCCATCAGGATGTACAAGCGTTTCATGGGGCCATTCTAGCCCGACCACCCTTTGTCGAAAGAACGGTCATTGCCTAGACTTCCGCCCATGAACATCGATGCCAAACGCAAGGCGCTCGCGGGCGCCCTGGTCGCACCCCATAAATCGGGAGGCAAAGAGGCGATGGTCCGCGTCGGCCGAGAGACTCAGGGGCGAGGCGGCAAAGGCGTGACGGTGGTCACCGGCTTGCCCCTTTCGCCCTCAGCACTCGATGATCTCGCCAAACAATTCAAGAAGCGCTGCGGAAGCGGTGGGACCGTCCGCAACGGCAACATCGAAATCCAGGGGGATCACCGTGACCTGTTGGTCGCGGAACTTGTTCGACTCGGCTGGGCCGCCAAACGATCGGGCGGTTGAAGATCGAGTCCATTGCGGACAAACCAATCCAACGCGCTGCGAAATGCGGGGTCTGCGTCCTCGGCACGATACGACGCGCGGTAGTCGGCATAAAAACCGTGCTGAGCTTCCGGATATACATCGATGCGAGAAACTTTGGCCGCTGTCGATGATCCAGGCATCGCGAGCGCGGCAGTCATACGCTCGACCGAGGCCAGAGGAATTCCGCCATCCCGCCCTGCATAGAGTCCGAGCACGGGTGCCTTGAGCGACGCCGCAACGTCCACCGGATGTTTCGGCTGTAGCGCACTCGGCTGACCGACGACGCGTCCGTACCAAGCGACATCAGCAGACACGTCCGTCGAGTGCGCGGCGTATAGCCACGTGATCCGGCCGCCCCAGCAAAAGCCCGTGACTCCGACTTTCCCCGTACCGCGTTCCCGGCGCGCCCACTTTACGGTTGCATCGAGATCGCCCATCACCTGTTGATCAGGCACTTTGGACACGATGTCCCGCATCAGGGCCTGGATATCCGACGCCAAGGCGGGATTTCCTTGTCTCGCGAACAACTCGGGAGCGATCGCCAGCGCGCCGTGCTTCGCGAATCGTCGACAGACATCCCGGATATGCTCGTGAACACCAAAGATTTCTTGCACGACGAGAACGACCGGAAAGTTCTTCCCGGCGGCAGGACGCGCGAAATACGCGGGTAGTTCACCGTCGCTCACCGGAATTCGCGTCTCGCCCGCCTCGAGTCCGGATGTATCGGTAGTGATGGTCGTGGCACTGATCGGGAGTGCGGCAGCGGCGAAACCTCCGACGAGTGCCGCAGTCACGAAACCTCGGCGATCCAACCCATCGAGTGGTCGAAGGCTCTTGAGGTCGCTCATTGACGAACTTCTGCGGCAACCAGGGGAATAATCACTTCATTCCGACGCATGAACCACGGCATGAAGGGCGCGTCATAGCGAGCAATGATTGCGCTGTCTCCGGGTTCTGCACGCATACCCTTGCGCGCGAGCAATGCGCGTAAATCCCGCTCATGCTCGCGGAAGTTTTCTTCGGTCCAGCGCCCCGAGTATCGCCATACTGCGACGGTTCTTGCGGGGACTTCGCGAATCGCGACACGCGGATCAGTAGGCTTCGGGACCGTCTCGCGAGTGAATTTTCTGGGGACGACGAATCCGACGCGGTAGACGCCGGCGACGTTCGCCTGCTCAACAGGCGCCGTCATGGCTATTTTTTGACCTCGTCCCTCCCGAGACTGCTCGACTGGTGCGGTCATCGCAATTTCAGTCTGGCTCGTATTTGCACCACTGATGTATCGGAACAATCGGCCAAATGCAATGTTTCCGGCACTCATGAACTCCGACTCGATCTCCGTCTCGGCGATCAGGTACGGCGAATACTCGCGGAGCTCGTAGGCACCGTCCTGATCGATGACGCGATACTCCGGGATTTCTATGGCCATTACGGGTCGTGATGCAGTCGTGAGGAGAAGCGCTGCAGCCAACGCCATCATGATACGCCGCATCAAAGCACCTCGAAGAGACCTGCGGCACCGATGCCACCTGCCACGCACATCGTAGTCACCACATATTTGACGCCGAGTCGCTTGCCGGCGATCAACGCGTGGCCCACGAGTCGCTGGCCGCTCATCCCATAGGGGTGCCCGATGGCGATGGCTCCACCATCGATGTTGAGACGATCGTCCGGAATGCCGAGTTTGTCGCGGCAATACAGCACCTGAACTGCAAAGGCTTCGTTGAGCTCCCAGAGTCCGACGTCTTCGAGTTTCACACCAGCGCGCTTGAGCAGCTTGGGCACGGCAAAGACCGGGCCGATGCCCATTTCGTCGGGTTCGCATCCGGCGACGGCAAATCCGCGGAAGACTCCGAGCGGTTTTGCGCCACAACGCTCTGCTTCGTCGGCGCTCATCACTACACAGGCCCCCGCGCCATCGGAGAATTGGCTCGCGTTACCCGCTGCGACGGTACCGCCGGGTGTGGCGGACTTGATCTTTGCGATCGCTTCGACAGTCGTCCCCTCGCGCAGACCTTCGTCTTCAGAGAGCGTCACCTCACGCGTATAAAGCTTTCCACCCGCCGCTTGGTCGATGCCTGCCATGCGCACGGTGATGGGGGCGATCTCGGCGTCGAAGTGTCCCGCTGCTTTTGCTGCGCAAGCCCGTTGCTGACTGCGTGCGCCATATTCATCCTGACGTTCGCGGGAGATGCCGTAGCGCGCCGCCACGGTCTCCGCCGTCTGCAGCATGGTGTGGTAAACGGCCGGTTTGTTCTTGAGTAACCAAGGCTCCGTCATCATGTGACGGTTGGCCTCGGCCTGCACACAGGAGATGGACTCCAACCCGCCTGCCACGAATACATCACCTTCATCGGCGATGACTCGCTGAGCGGCGAGCGCGATGGCCTGCAGACCTGAAGAACAGAACCGCGCGACCGTGAGTCCGGGCACGGTCACCGGTAAACCTGCACGCAACGCAGCCTGACGAGCGATGTTGAGTCCGGTTGCGCCTTCGGGGTTTCCGCAACCGATGATCACGTCATCGATGGATGCAGGATCAATTCCTGCTCGCTCCACGGCAGCCTTGATGACGTGTGCGCCCATGGTCGCGCCATGGGTCATGTTGAGGGCGCCTTTCCAACTCTTGGCGAGCGGTGTACGTGCAGTGGAAACAATGACGGCCTCGCGGCCTTTTGCAGCGCGGCTCATGCGGCACCTCCGGTGAATGAACGACCCTCTGACGCCAAACGCTCGATAAGCGCTGCGGGCCTCCAGAACTCTGAATCACCACCAGGCTGGGTCGCGAAACTCTGCATCCGTCGCGATACTTCATAAAGCGTTTGGGAATCGGCGTAATGCATCGGGCCACCGCGCCAGATGGGAAAGCCGTATCCCATCAGATAAACGATGTCGATATCCGACGCTCGTTGCGCAATCTTTTCTTCGAGAATCCGTGCCCCTTCATTGACGAGGGCGTAGACCAGGCGATCGACGATCTCACGATCGTCGAGCTTGCGTAGCGGCGTACCGGCTGCGCTGCGCGCCTCATCGATGATCGCGCTCACCACCGGTGATGGATGAGCCGTGCGGTCCCCTTTTTTATAGTCGTACCAACCGGCGCCCGTCTTCTGTCCGAAACGCCCCATCTCGCAAAGCTTGTCGGCGATGACTTGGCGGACCTTGAGAGACCCTTCGGCGTACTGACGCTTGCGAATATGCCAACCGATGTCGTTGCCTGCGAGATCGCCCATCCGGAAAGGCCCCATCGCGAAACCGAATTTCTCGACGGCACGGTCGATCTGCTCGGGACTCGCGCCTTCGTTGATCATCTGCATCGCCTGAGCAGAGTAGTGATGGATCATTCGATTGCCGATGAAACCATCGCATACCCCTGATACCACGGCCGTCTTCTTGATTTTCTTTGACAGCGACATGGCAGTGGCAAGCACATCCGGTGAAGTTTTCGCACCACGTACAACCTCGAGCAAACGCATCACGTTGGCGGGGCTGAAAAAGTGCAGACCGATCACATCTTGCGGACGTCCGGTGAAACCGGCGATCTGGTTGACGTCGAGCGTCGAAGTGTTGGTGGCGAGAATGGCGCCCTGTCGCACTGTCGTATCGAGGGTACGGAACACTTTTTCTTTGACACCCATCTCTTCGAAGACCGCCTCGATCACGAGATCGACGTCTTTGATTGCCGGATACTCGAGCACCGGGGTGAGCAGCCCCATACGGGACTCCATCTTCGCAGCATCGAGCTTGCCTTTTTTGAGCTGGCCTTCGTACACCTCGCGGATACGAACCACGCCACGATCGAGCGCTTCTTTGTTGAGCTCGAGAAGGCGAACCGGGATGCCGGCGTTCAGGAAATTGATGGCGATTCCCGTTCCCATGGTGCCCGCGCCGATGATGGCGACGCTTTTCACTTCACGGGACTTGGTATCCGGCGGGATATCGTCGATTCGCGACGCAGCACGCTCGGCAAAAAATACGTGTCGTAGAGCCGCCGAAACGGGGCCGTCCATCAGCTGCTTGAACAACCGACCCTCTTCCGCGAGGCCAGCGTCGAAAGAGTTTTCGGCGCCGAACTGCACTGCATCGATGATCGAAAGCGGCGCTGGATATTCTTTGAAAGCGACTTTGGCCGTGTTGCGCGCAAACTGGCAAAGGGCCTGGACGTCGGGCTCGCGCACTTTCATGTCTCGTGCACGAGGTAGCGCCTTGCCGGTCTTTAGTGCAGCTGCAGAGGCTTCGGCAACGGACACGGCGGCATCAACGAGCGCGGACTCGACCACCTTGTCGAAGAGCGGCGACTTCGCGAAGAGCGTCACCGACAGCGGCTCCCCGGACAACATGACGTTGAGCGCACCCTCGACGCCGATCAATCGCGGAAGTCGCTGGGTGCCCCCGGCTCCGGGGAGCAAACCAAGCTTCACCTCGGGAAGTCCAATTCTCGCGCTGACCAGGGCCACTCTGTGATGACAACTCATCGCCAACTCGAGCCCACCGCCGAGCGCCATGCCTTCGATGGCGGCGACGGCAGGTTTCGTCATGCGTTCGAGAAACGAGTTGAGGGTCCAGAGCGATGGGCCGCGACGCATGTCCGCACCCCCGAATTCACGAATGTCGGCGCCGGCGCTGAACGTGGCATTTGATCCGACGAGAACGATGCCGTCGATTCCATCGTCTGCGGCAGCACGTTCGAGTGCCATGAGCATGTCGCGACGCAATGAAAATCCCAAGCTGTTCACGGGCGGTGACTGGAAGGCGATCACCGCAATTCGGCCTCGGGTCGAATAATCCACTTTCGTCATTGACCTATACCTCTCGTTTTTCTTGCATTCCGCCCGTCAGAACGATGCGCATCGCAGCCTCTACCGATAGATCCGTCGGCTGAATTCGCTCTCGGGGCAGATAAAGCGTGTAACCACCAATCTGGTAACTCATGGGGAGATACACCGCGACGAGCGAGCCATCGGTGCCGATTCCAGGCAGGCTCGCATTTTCCTGAGTGACAAAGCCGATGACCCGACCGGGGCCGAATTCGACCATGACCACTCGCTGGAGGTCGCCCCCCGCCTCTCCCACCCGGACGAGTTTCGTGAGATCCCTCAACGCGGCAAAAACCGTTTTGACCACGGGAACCCGCAGCAAGAGATTCTCACCGAGTTCAAAAAGCCGTCGAACGACATAGGCGTTGACCAACAGGCCGACGATGATGAGCAGCAAAAAGCCGGCGACGAGCCCCATCCCGGGTCTGTAAAACGCTGGTGGCAAGAGCCAATTGAGGGGCCCCGATAGCAGGGACTCAGCGGTCAACCCCAGCCAGTAAACAAAATAGAGCGTCAGGCTGATCGGCAAAATCGTCAGCAGGCCTTTGAGCACGATGCGGCCGAGCGTCTTCATGAGGGGGGATCTCCTGACGGTGAGTATAACGGGGGGTATCATCGGCCGTCGCATCGTCTGTCACGTTCCGCAAGGTTTTTCCAAAGGCCATGTACGTCCCCTCCGTGTTTTCAGAGACCGATACCGAAACGATCGAACGTTTCGTCGATGAACACCCGTTGGCAACGATCGTTCTCGTGGCTGACGGACAGCCCCACATCGACCACATACCCTTCATGAGAAGCTCCGAGCTCGCTCGAGGCGGGCACCTCGTTGCGCATGTGGCCAAACCCAACCTCACCTGGAAATTGATCGACCAAAATCCTTTGGCAGTTCTCGTCTTCACGGGCGCTTCGGCTTATGTGTCTCCGTCGTTTTATCGGAGCAAGACTGTCACGCACGAAGTCGTCCCCACCTGGAACTACGGCAGTGTTCATCTGCGAGGAAGATTGAGCTACTCGCATGATCACGATGAGAAGAGACGCGCGGTCGATCAGCTGACTCGGAAGATGGAAAGTCAGCGTCCAGTCCCGTGGTCGATCGACGAGGCACCTCACGCTTACATCGAGAAAATGCTGACCGGAATTGTCGCGTTGTCATTCCAAATTGAAACGATCGAAGCCAAGTTCAAAGCCAGTCAGAACAAAAAGGCTGATGATCGACTCGGGGTAATCGAGGGGCTTTCTTCTAATTCTTTGACGGCCGAAGCCGCAGCACTTGCTGCACGAGACCCACGCTGAAATCGGACCGGCAAGCCAGTCTCGACTAGAATACTAGTGCAGAAACTGGCCGAACATCGTCTTTGTCTTTACACTCCGAACACTTATGAGCAAGACATCGTTCAGCGTCCTGCGAACGCGAAAGCGCAAGAGAAGCAGCGCGGCCAGAGACAGTCTGATCGAGGCCGTGAGAAACCTGTTGCGCCGCTACCATCCCAGCGAAATCACCACGTCGATGGTTCTGGCCGAAGCCAATGTCGCCCGCGGAACTCTCTACCTGCATTTCGAAGACTTCTCGAGTCTAGTCGAAGTGGTTCTACTCGAAGCATTTTCCGAGTCTGTCGAGGAAAGCATCCATTTGCTGCAGAACCTCGTCGATGGTGCAACAACCAAGAAAGCGTTCATCAAGGCCGCCGAAAAACTCACTGAATCCTCTCAAGGTCCGGGGAGAAGAGCGTTCCGTTTCTCGAGACTCCGCCTGATCGCGTACGCCGAGAAAAATCAGCGCTTCGCAAAACTTCTTGCCGAAGAACAGACTCGTCTGAACAAAAAATTCGAAGAGATCTTCGTGCTCCTGAAGAAGAAGGGCTGGCTCAACAAGGGGCTGGATATCAAAGCGGTCGTGATCTTCGTCCAGGCGTATACGCTTGGACAAATCATCGATGACGTCGCCGGTGAGAAGATGTCATCGGAGGGATGGAACCATCTGATCGGTCAGATTATCGAGAAGGTGCTGATCGCTCATTGATCGAACGGACACAGGTGGCTTAACCTCGCAGGCGTCCATGAATGCCCACTGAGGAATGCCATGTCCCGTCAGCAGTCGAACCGAGGGTTGACCCGCCTATTGGACCTTGTCGAGCGCGCTGGCAATCGCTTGCCCGATCCCGCGGTGCTGTTTCTGTTGCTCATGTTGGTCGCTTGGGTCGTCAGCGCCCTGTTGTCCGGCATGGTGTTCAACGAAATCGACCCCCGGAGCGGAAAGCCACTCGAGATCCGCAATCTCCTGGCAGGAGAGTCCCTCACGGCGTTCATGGCGACGATGGTGTCCACGTTTACGAGCTTTCCGCCTCTCGGCGTGGTGCTCGTCGCTATGCTCGGGCTCGGTGTCGCGGAACATACGGGCTTCATCAATGCGATGTTGCGTGCAGCAATGGCGGTCACGCCCCGTCAGTTGCTCACCCCCGCTCTCATCGCAGTCGGCATCCTCAGCCACGTGGCTGTCGATGCGGGATACGTGCTGGTCATCCCGCTCGGTGCCGTGATTTTTTACGCCGCGGGTCGCCACCCGCTCGCCGGAATCGCTGCGGCGTTCGCGGGGGTATCGGGCGGATTCAGCGCGACGATGGGTGTGCCGTCCAGCCTCGATCCCTTGCTCGCAGGCCTGACCCAGACCGCGGCGCATCTCGTGGATCCGACGGTCGTCGTCAATCCGCTCAATAATTTCTATTTCACCACAGCGTCCTCGCTGCTCATCATCGCGCTCGGATGGGCGCTGACCGATCTCGTCATCGAACCTCGTTTGCGCGCGACGACCGTGGACGGTGACCCGACAAACCTGCCCACTCAAGAGCCCTTGCAAGATACGGAACGTCGAGGCCTCCGCTATGCCCTGATCGTCGCCGTGATCGCGGGTGCTTTGTTCGCGCTGACGTTGCTCCCTGCAGAGACTCCTTGGGCTGCTCAGCCCAATGCGGATGGCGACCGCTTGCTCCTCGTCTCTGGCGCGCCACTCATGCAATCGATCGTTCCCATCATCTTCATCGGTTTCCTGCTGCCAGGCATTGCATACGGCGTCGCGGCAGGCACCATCAAAACTCATCGTGACGTCATCGCCGGCATGACCAAAGCCATGTCCGGCATGGGTTACTACATCGTGATGGCGTTCTTTTGCGCGCAATTCATCTACGCATTCGGTCAGTCGAACCTCGGCGCTCTGCTCGCCATCAAGGGTGCAAATGCACTACGTGAAGCGGCCCTGCCTCTCGGCGTGACGCTTGCTGGTATCGTCGTGCTGACGAGTCTCGTCAATTTGCTGGTCGGCTCTGCATCGGCGAAATGGGCGCTCATCGGATCGATCATGGTTCCGATGTTGATGCAGCTCGGCGTATCACCCGATCTCACGCAGGCCGCTTATCGCGTTGGTGACAGCTCGACGAACATCATCACGCCGCTGCTGCCCTACTTCCCGTTGATCGTGGTGTTCTGCCGGCGCTACGTGCAGCGCGCCGGGATCGGGACGCTGGTCGCGTTGATGCTGCCGTACTCGGTGACGTTCATCGTCTGCTGGACAGCATTTTTGCTGGTGTTCTGGGGACTCGAGCTGCCTCTAGGCGTCGGCTCGAGTTACGAGTACGCACCCGCAAGCGGAAGCGCTCCAGAGTAAGTCGAGCCAAGGCTTTGGGATCGCCGCAGCTCGCGATCGACGGGCGATACCCGCTCAGTCTTTGAAAAAGGGCTCGACGACACCTTTGCGGGTGATCGTCAGCGGCTTTCCGCGCCGGTCGACCGTATTGCCGATCGTCGTTCGGATCCAACCTTGAGAAACGCAATATTCCTCGACGTTGTGATACTCGACGCCGTTCAGCCGGATTCCGACGTGACGAGCCAGGATCGCCTCATCGTAATAACGGCTATTCGGATCGACGCTCAGTCGATCGGGCAAGGTTGAAGTCGATGTCGCTTGGTTCATGACCGAAATGATAGCTCGGCGCCATTCAACAAGACTACCCAAGCCCCGTCACTCGAAAACTTCAGATCCGTCCAAAACGTCACGGCTTTCGGGTTTTTTGGTGTCTTTGAAAACGGTGCGCTGACACTGAAGGTCCGCTTGGCACGACTGTCCTTGGCGAGCGCTGACTTTCGGATTTCCAAAAACTTTTGCACATCGGCGGGGGTGAGGCGAAGCACATAGGTCGGCACTGAAACAGAACCACGTATGAAGCCGAGAGAGCGCTCCATCGTGGTTCGTTCGATTAATTCGAGTGTGAGCTTCTCGTTGCGTGCAAGACCGTCTGATCGCGCGATTGAAAAGCCAAGTGTGGTTCGCGCGACATCGATCTCGAACCCCGGCGATACTGAAACCCGAACCCTGATCTCGGTTGGATCAACTTGCTCGAGCCCGCTGCTGCCCATCGCGGCGAGCTGAATCATGCTGGTAATCGGGACCGATGCACAGCTCGACACTAAGCCGAGCATCAACAAAACGACGAGACGTCGGACGTGCTCGATCAAGGTCAATCAAAGTAAATCGTGATCAGCAACTGAGGTGGGTGCCATAACCCACCCATGGTCGTGTGCTTGATATCGCGAATCTGTGCATTGGGGTTTTCGGATGCCCATTGAGCGAGCGCTCGTTCGACGTCCTGCGGAGATACTCTCCAGCCCCATGACCAATAAGGCGTCGAGAATTCGAACACTTTGATTTTCATGGGGC